>Ga0115002_10002484_pt1 | contig 24046 bp, 20 predicted proteins | sample ArcticOcean_MG_C_8_FD_89576 | JGI IMG/M metagenome (GOLD analysis project Ga0115002, IMG submission 89576) | Marine microbial communities from western Arctic Ocean - ArcticOcean_MG_CB11_86 | ecosystem: Environmental > Aquatic > Marine > Oceanic | place: Arctic Ocean: Canada Basin | collected... | reverse complement strand
TTCGAATTGTTCCCTCAGCAGCTTCTATTGGATTGGTTGAGCCTATTAATGTTCTAAAATCATCTACTGCATTATCTTTTTCTAAAACCATTGCTACTATTGGACCTCTAGTTATAAAACTAATCAAATCATTGTAAAAAGGTCTTTCGTTGTGAACAGAATAAAATGACTCTGCGTCATGTTTTGTTAAATGAGTAAGTTTTAACGCTACAATTTTAAAACCTGCTTTGTTAATCTTTTCTAAGATTGAACCGATATGACCATTTTCGACACCATCAGGCTTGATCATAGAAAACGTTATACTTCTTGACATATTTTTAATTTATGGCAAAGTTAAACATTTGAATAAAGTACAAAAATTCTAGCATTAAAAAAGTATAGCTATCTTTGGTAATTCTAATTTATATGAAAAATAAAAAGTCAGAATATCAAATTAAATCACTCATTGAAGAGGCTTCCAATTGCGTAATTATTCCTCACAAAAATCCAGATGGAGATGCTTTAGGTAGTTGTTTGGCATTAAATCACTTTCTGTTAAATAAGGGGTTAAATTCAATAGTTGTTTCTCCCAATGATTATCCTAACTTTTTAAAATGGATGCCTGGAGAGAATGAAATTTTGAATTTTGAAAATGATCCTTCCAAGGGAATGGTTAAAATAGAAAATGCTGATTTAATTTTTACGCTCGATTTTAATGATCTTTCAAGATCTGGAAACATGTGTGATTATATTAAAATGTCTTCGGCAAAAAAAATAATGATTGATCACCACGAAAGGCCTAAAGATTATGCTTTTATTAAGTTGTCTCATCCTAAAATAGGATCAACTTGTGAAATTATATATAATTTAATAAACTATATAGATTCAGATGCTATCAGTTCTAATATTGCTTCATGTTTATATACAGGAATAATGACTGATACTGGATCATTCAGATTTCCTTCAACAACTGCTAATACTCATTACATAATTGCAAAACTTATAGAGAAAGGAGCCAATAATTCTGAAATCCATCAAAAGATATACGATACTTTTTCATACAACAGACTAAAATTACTTGGAATTGCTATAAAAAACATAGTAAAGGTTAATTCTGCCCCTTATGTCATAATTACTCTGAACCAGAATGAATTAGATGAGTGTTCTTTTAAAAAAGGAGATACTGAGGGTTTTGTTAACTATGGTTTAAGTATTAAAGGAATAGATTTATCAGTAATTTTGATAGAAAGTGAAGAAGATAATATAATTAAAATGTCATTTCGCTCAAAAGGAGATTTTCCAATTAATATTTTTGCTGAAAAACACTTTAATGGTGGAGGGCATCATAATGCTGCAGGGGGAGTTTCAAAAGAAACGCTAATTGAAACAAAAAATAGATTAATAAACCTTTTAAAATCATATAGTTGAAAATTAAAATAACATTAATTAATATTTTTTGTTTACTTGGTTTAAGTTGTCAGGATATTGAACCCAGAAACCCTTTAAATAAAAATATTTCAGTTTTTTTAAAAAATTCTGCCAAAAGAAATAAATCAAGAGTTGCGGCTGAACAAACCCTTATTAATGAAGCTAGAAAATTAGATACCGAAAATATATACAAAAGCTCCCCTTTAGGGTTTTTATATTCAATTAAAAATCCATCCAATAAAAATTTTCTTGCAAAAAAAGGAGATGTTGCAGAGATTAAATACAAAATTGAAGACTTAAATCAAAACCTTCTGTACAGTGAAGATGAGTTAAAAAATGTAAAATTTATTGTAGATCAAGAAGAAATAATTCCAGCTTTAAGAGAAGGTGTTAAATTTTTATCTGAAGGAGAAACAGGAGTTTTTTTATTTCCATCGCATTTTTGTTATGGATATCAAGGAGATTCTGAAAAAATAGGCTCTAACCAGCCTTTGAGGTTTACCATAAAATTAGTATCATTAACAAATAATTAAACTAACAAAAATGAATAGATATTTATTTTTAATTTTATTCCTTATTCTTTTCAATTCATGTGATCAATATCCAGGTTTAGAAACTGGTTTATATGCTGATATTGAAACTAGCAAGGGTAACATCATACTTTTTTTAGAATATGAGAAAACACCACTTACAGTGTCTAATTTTGTGGCTTTAGCTGAGGGTAATCATCCTAGTGAGGATTTGCTTGAAGAATATAAAGGAATAAAATACTATGACGGAATAGTTTTTCATCGTGTACTTGAAAATTTTATAATACAAGGAGGGGATCCAACGGCTACAGGTAAGGGAGGACCCGGATATAGATTTGTTGATGAAATTACTGACTTACAACATTCAGGACCTGGGATTTTATCTATGGCAAATTCTGGTCCAGGGACTAATGGAAGTCAATTCTTTATTACTCACAAAGAAACACCTTGGCTTGATGGAATACACACAGTTTTTGGAAGGGTAATTGAAGGTCAAGAAGTAGTTGATAATATAATTCAAAATGATACTATAATAAAATTAACAATTATCAGAAAGGGTAGTAAAGCAAAAGGTTTTAATGCTCCTTCAGTTTTTAAAAATATGTTAATTGAAAAAAATGAATTAGATGAAATAGCTATTGAAGCATTGAAAGCTCAACTTGAAGAGCAAACTCTAAATATGAAAAAAACATCTTCAGGTTTATATTATAAAATAATTAAAGATGGTAATAATAAAAAACCTAATAAAGGAGACATGGTATCTGTTCATTACAAGGGAATGTTATTAGATGGAACTATTTTTGATTCCTCTTATGAGAGAGATCAGCCTATCGAATTTCTTTTAGGAACTGGTCAAGTAATCCCTCCCAATGCAACATTAATTTTTGAAGTTGAATTGTTAAAGATTAAATTAGTGGATTAACTAATGAGTAGTTTTAAAAGGTCATATAAGACTACTTTTGTTAAATGGCTTTTGTTAATATCACTTCCATTTCAATTTATTATTATTCAAAATGATGACTTTAAAAACTCCGATTTCATTGATTTCTATGTTAATAATTTCAATTATTTATCAGATTTAAGAAAAAGTATATTTTCATTATTTTCAATTTCTTTTGGTGATATATTTTATTTACTATTAGTGATTTTAACAATCACTTTTATCTTTAACAACAAATCATACTACTTAAATTATAAATCTCATTTCTTTATAGATGTTTTCTCAGTCATAAGTGTTACTCACTTATTTTTTCAAATTTCATGGGGGTTAAATTATTATGCAGAGCCACTAGAATCAAAATTAAACATAGAAAATTCATACAGTGATGAAAACTTAGAAAAAGTAGTTTCATATCTGATTTTTAAAACAAATGATTTACACTATCAACTTTCAAAAAATGACACTTTACCTATTGTGTTTCCGTTTGACAAAAAACAAGCAAGAACATTTCTAGCAAATGAAGAAAGTGAAATTGTAAAAAGTTCCATTTGGAGTACTCCCTTAAGTTATATGGGTTATTCAGGATATTTAAACCCTTTCACTCTTGAAGCACAAGTAAATAGCAAAATTCCTATGATTAGTTATTTAACCACAATTGCTCACGAACAATCACATCAAAAGGGGGTTGCTGCCGAAAACGAAGCAAATTATTGGGCTTTTAAAAAAACATCACTTAATAAAAATCCATATATAAAATACGCAGGTTATAGCTTTGCTCTTAGGTATTGCATATCTGATTTGTTTAGAAAAAACTCAAAAAAGGCAAGTGTTTTATCTAAAAAAATTTCTCCAGGAGTTAAAAAAAACTTTAATGATATCAATAAGTTCTGGGATAAGTATCAGAATCCTCTTGAACCTTTTTTTAAAAATACATATGATACGTTTTTAAAATTTAATAATCAAAAATCTGGTATAATAAGTTATAATGAAATGGTAGCTCTTGTGGTTTTTGATTTAAAAAATGACATTGAATAATCAAAAAATATAATTACATTCCCTAAAACATTACCATATAATAATTTAGATAATGAAAAAATATATATTTCTGTTTCTTGTACCCTTATCTTTTATTTCAGCACAGAGCTATTTCCCTAACAATTCAGGTGTAAAAACAACCAAAAACACCTACCAAGCATTTACTAATGCTACTATTCACATTTCTGCAGATAATGTAATTAATGACGCTACATTATTAGAAAAAAATGGCGTTATAATTAAGATTGGTAAAGACATATCAATACCTAAAAACACAAGGGTTTATGACAAATCAGGTAAACATATTTACCCTTCTTTTATAGAAGTATATTCTGAGTTTGGAATTAAAAAAGCTAAAAAAAAAGGATCTCCTGGAAGGAGCTATCAATTTGAACCTACTAGAGAAGGATATTATTGGAATGATCATATTTTAAGTGATTATAATAGTATTAATGATTATGTATATGATAAAAACTCTGCTTCAAAGATTCGAAAAATGGGTTTTGGAGTTGTAAATGCGCATAGAGCAAATGGAGTTCACAGAGGGACAAGCGTCTTATTGACTCTTAATGATTATGAAAATGATAGTAAAAGAATATTGTCTAAAAAATCTACTGAGCACTATTCATTTAAAAAGAGTATTACATCTAATCAAAGTTATCCAAGTTCTATTATGGGTTCAATTGCTTTAATTCGTCAATTACATCATGATGCTAATTGGTATGCATTAGGCAATTCATTAACTAATGATTTATCTATTGAAGCGCTTCTCGAAAATAAAAATCTACCTAAAATATTTGATGCTGGTGGTGATAAATTGAACACTTTACGAGCAATTAAATTAGGAAAAGAAATTGGTGAGAACTTCGCTATTCTTGGAAGTGGAAAAGAATATGAAAACTTAAGAGAATTAAAACAAGAAGGAATTACATTAATTCTTCCTTTAAATTTTCCCAAAGCAACAAATGTAACTGACCCTCTATTGACAAAACAAATACCTCTAAGTTCAATGAGATATTGGAGTCAGGCACCATCAAACCCTGAAAAAGTAGCAAATTATAATATACCTTTTGTTTTTACAGGATCTAATTTAAAATCATCAGAAGAGTTTTTTGATAACATTAAAAAAGCCATTAAGTATGGTTTAGATCCTAATACTGCCTTAAAAGCACTCACAACTTATCCAGCTAAAATTTTAGGCATGGAAAACAAAATAGGAGTTCTTAAAACAAATAGTTTGGCTAATTTTATTATCACTTCAGGTGAATTATTTAATGACAAAACAATTATTACTGAAAATTGGATTCAAGGTAAACCTCACATACTATTAAACGATGATATTGTTAATATAGATGGTGATTATGAATTTTTAATTAATAACGAAATTTTTAAACTAAGCCTTAAGGGAAGTGTTAAAAAAATCATTGCAAAGGTTAATAAAGATTCAACATCCTATTCAACTAAGTCAAAATATAAAAATGGTTGGTTAGACATAACTATTATTGATAAGAGTTTAAATACTTTTGCCCAGTTTAATAGTAAAATAAACAATAAAAGTAATTTAAAAGGTAACGGTGTTGATTTTAAAGGGGATGTTTTTACCTGGACTGCTAAGGCTGTTAAAAGTGATTTAAAGTCTAACCCAAAACCGAAAAATATAAAAAAGAATCAATTTTATAAACCTGTTGATATTACGTATCCAAATAATGCATATGGAAACATTTATTTACCAAAACAAAAAAATGTTTTATTTAAAAATGCAACGGTATGGACAAATGAAGCAGAAGGAATTATTGAGAATAGTGATGTTTTAGTGGTTAACGGCAAAATAAGTATGATCGGTAAAGAAATTAAAATAGCCAATAATATTGAAGTAATTGATGCTAGCGGAAAACACCTTACTAGTGGTATTATTGACGAGCATTCTCATATTGGAGCCTCTAGTATTAATGAAGGGGGACATAATTCATCAGCAGAGGTAAGTATTGAAGATGTTATTGATCCTGATGATATAAATATTTTTAGAAATCTTTCCGGTGGTGTAACAACTATACAGGTTCTTCATGGATCTGCAAACCCTATTGGTGGCCAATCTGCAATTATTAATCTTAAATGGGGAGAATCTGCAGAAAATATGTTGTATCAAAATGCAGATCCATTTATAAAGTTTGCTTTAGGTGAAAATGTTAAACAATCTAGAGCAACTAGACAATCCCGTTTCCCTTCAACCAGGATGGGTGTTGAACAAGTTTTTGTTGATAATTTTCAGCGAGCTAAAGAATATGGAGAGTCATGGACTAAATACAATAAGCTTTCTAAGAAAATAAAAACAAAGGCTCCTAGGTATGATGTGGAAATGGAAGTTTTATGGGAAATTCTAAGAGGAGATCGATTTGTTTCATGTCACTCATATGTTCAGAGTGAAATAAATATGTTAATGAAGGTTGCTGAACAATTTGACTTTAGAATAAATACTTTTACACACATACTGGAAGGTTATAAAGTGTCCGACAAAATGGAAAAACATGGGGCTGGTGCTTCAACATTCTCAGATTGGTGGGCTTATAAATTTGAGGTTAATGATGCTATACCATATAATGGGTCAATCATGCATAATGCTGGGGTTTTAGTAGCCTATAATTCAGATAGTGCTGAAATGTCAAGACGCTTAAATCAAGAAGCTGCAAAAGCAGTCAAATATGGAGGGGTTTCAGAAGAGAATGCATGGAAATTTGTTACATTAAATCCCGCTAAATTACTTCATATCGATGATAAAGTAGGAAGTATCAAAATAGGTAAAAATGCAGATTTAGTTTTATGGTCTGATCATCCAATGTCAATATATGCCAAAGCTGAAAAAACCATTATTCAAGGAAAAACTTATTATTCAGCTGATAAAATTTCAGAAAAAATTAAATCTATAGAAAAAGAAAGAAATTTTTTAATCGGTCAAATGCTTGACGCTTCAAGTAAAGGAGCTCCTACTCAGAACCCTAAAAATGTTATTAGAAGAGAATTTCATTGTGAAACTTTAGACTAAAAAATTATGAAAAAAACAATCACTTTATTTTACATTATATCATTAAACTTAGTTTTAGGACAGCAAACACCAGCAAGTAATCAAACTCAAGATATTTTAATTACCAATGCTTTTATTCATATTGGTAATGGAACAGTAATTGAAAATGGGACTTTAAGTTTTTCTAATGGAAAAATAATTTATGTGGGAGAAAATTTTTCAAAAAAAGATTTATTTCCTTTGATTATATCAAAAAATCAACCTAAAGTTATTGATGCTCAAGGAAAGCATATATATCCCGGTTTTATTGCAATAAACTCAACTCTAGGATTAGTTGAAATTGATGCAGTAAGGGCATCAGATGATGAGGACGAATTAGGAGAATTTCTTCCTCATATAAGAAGTGCTATCGCATTCAACGCAGAGTCAAAAGTTGTAGAAAGTGTTAGACCAAATGGTATATTAATTGCTCAAGTTGTTCCAAGAGGTGGAACTATTTCAGGAAGCTCCTCCGTAATGCAATTAGATGCTTGGAATTGGGAAGATGCTCTTATTAAATCAGATGAAGGTATTCACATGAATTGGCCAAGCCCATATTCAAGAGGAAGATCGTGGCTAGGTGAAGATCCATCATTAAAAGAAAATAAAAACTACTCAAAATCAATAACATCTATTAAGAACTTTTTTGAAGAATCAAAAGTGTATTCAGGTCAAAAACCAAAACATCTCCCTTATTCAGCAATGAAAGGAATTTTTGATGGGTCAAAAACAATGTACATACATGCTAGTTATGAAAAACAAATAGTTGATGGAATTAATTTTCTAAAAGATCAAAAAATAAAAAACATTGTTTTAGTACATGGAGAACAATCAATCAATCAAATAGAATATTTAAAAGAGAACAATATACCTGTAATTGTTTCAAGACCTCACAGATTACCTGATAATGAAGATCAGGACCCTAAATTAACTTTCAAGTTAGCAAGTAAATTAATTGAACAGGGAATTACTGTTAGTATAGATCCTAGCGGACAAATGGAAAGAATGAACACAAGAAATCTTCCATTCTATGCAGGAAGTTTTTCAGCTTATGGAATTGATAAAGAAAAGGCTGTCAAAATGATTACAATTAATGCAGCTAAGATATTAGGTATTGATAACCAATTAGGAAGTTTAGAGGTTGGTAAAGATGCTACATTGTTTATCTCAAAAGGTGATGCTCTTGATATGAGAACTAATATACTATCTAATGCTTTTATTAATGGTAGAGAAATAAGTCTAGAAACTCATCAAACTGAGTTGTGGAAACGTTATTCAGAAAAATTTAGCAGTCAACAATAAAATTTAAATTATTTTAATTTAATGTGAAAACAATTTCTAGCGCACAAAATCCTTTAATTAAAAACCTTTTAGCTTTACAGAAAAAGTCAAAAGAAAGAAAAAAACAAAAGCTTTTTGTAGTAGAAGGTAAAAAAGAAATTGAAAGAGCTTTGCTTGGAAACTATGATTTTAAAATCATTTTTATTCGTGAAGAATCTATTAACTGTTTTATTGATTTAAATGAAAGAATCTCTGATTTCATAATAATTGAAAATAAATTATTTGATAAAATAACTATCCGTTCTGGAAGTGAAAAATACATAGGTATTGGAGTTTCCAAAACACATGACATAAAAAATTTTGAATTAAATAAAAAAAAAATAATTTTAGTTGCTGAATCAATTGAAAAACCTGGAAACATAGGGGCTTTATTAAGAACTAGTTCAGCTTTAGGAATTTCAGGTTTTATTTTAGCTAGTCCAAAAACCGATCTCTATCATCCGAATGCAATTAGATCTAGTTTAGGGGGTATTTTTAATATTCCAATATTAATATCAGAATCTAAAAACGTAATCAGTTTTCTTATAAAGAATAATATTAAAATAATTTCTGCAGCAATAAGTAATGATTCAATACCATTTAATATGGTGCCTTATAATAAGCCATGTGCTATTGTAGTTGGAAGCGAATCAAAAGGTCTTGAAAATGAATGGATTAAAAATTCATCAGAAATTGTAAAAATTTCTATGAATAACAATATAGATTCTTTAAATGTTTCAGTTGCTGCAGCAATACTATTACAGTATTCTTTGGATAACTAAAATCTTTGGTCTTAACAAAAGAAAAAGTTAACTTCATATCATTATGGTAATAGACGAAGTTTTGGAAAATAAAGAAATAGCTCAGCAATACAAAGAATTATTAAGAATAAGTTATCAAAGACTTACAAGCAATGATAAAAAATTAATACGTTTAGCTTTTGACACTTCCGTTGATGCCCACAAAAATCAAAGAAGAAAATCTGGAGAAGCATATGTTTTTCATCCTATAGGAGTTGCTAAAATTGTAGCTGATGAAATAGGGCTAGATGCAACTTCAATTGCAGCTGCATTACTACATGATGTATTAGAAGACACAGAGTATAATGTTAATCAAATTGAAAATTTATTTGGAAAAACTATTACTAAAATTGTTGTTGGACTAACAAAAATTTCTAACTTAAAAAAAGATAAATACAACTCTCTTCAAGCTGAAAATTTTAGAAAAATGTTATTAACTCTTAATGATGACATAAGAGTTATTATTATAAAAATTGCTGATCGTTTACATAACATGAAAACCCTTAATAGTTTAGCTAAACATAAAAGAGAAAAAATAGCGGCAGAAACACTTTTCATATACGCACCCTTAGCTCATAGAATTGGTCTATATAATATAAAATCTGAACTTGAAGATCTTGGTCTAAAGCATACTGATCTTAGAAAATATGCTCAGATTAAAAATAAAATTGAAAAAAGTCAAGATAAGCAAGGGGTTTACATAAAAAAGTTTTCTTCAATGGTCAAAAAAACCCTCAATAAAGAAAATTTTAAGTATTCAATTAACGGAAGGAGCAAGTCTATATACTCTATATACAATAAAATGGAAAATCAATCAATTCCATTTAATGATATTTATGATAAATTTGCTATACGTATAATCTATAGTGCTGGAAGAGAAGATGAGAAATTCATTGCCTGGAAAATATATTCTATTATAACTGATCATTTTGTCCCAAACCCAACTAGACTAAGAGATTGGATTACAGCCCCAAAATCAACTGGTTATGAAGCTCTTCATATTACAGTTAGTGGGCCTGAAAATCAATGGGTAGAAGTTCAAATTCGTTCAGAAAGAATGCATGAAATAGCCGAAAAGGGTTATGCCGCTCATCATAAATATAAAATCGAAAATAAAAATGATATAGGAATTGAAGACTGGCTAGATAGGCTGCAAGAACTTCTAAAAGACAATAGTGTTAACGCTGTTGATTTTGTGGATGATTTTAAACTAAGTTTATATTCTGAAGAAATATTTGTTTTTACTCCAAATGGAGATTTACTGTCAATTCCCAAAGGTTCTACTGCATTAGATTTTGCTTTCAATATACATACAGAAATCGGAATAAAAACTAGAGGTGTTAGAATCAATCAAAAGCTTGTTCCGCTCAGTAAAGTTTTAAAAAGTGGTGACCAAGTAGAAATAATAACCTCAGAAAATTCAAAACCAAATGCAAATTGGCTTGACTTTGTAATTACATCAAGAGCTAGATCAAAAATCAAATCCTCACTGAATGATGAAAAAAAGAAAATTGCAGAAAATGGAAAAGAAATTTTAAGAAGAAAGTTAAAGCATTTAAAAATCAAATCGAATGATAAGGTAATTGAATTAATGCTCAATTTTTTTAAAATTAAAGCAAGTTTAGATCTTTATTATCAAGTTGGGGTTGGTAATATTGACAGTAAAAAAATTCGAGAATTTTCATCAGACTATAATAATAAATTTATTAACTTTTTCAAGAAAAGACTCAAATATGATAACTCGTACAAAATTAAAAATACTAAAGGAAATGATTACGATAAATTAGTTTTTGGTAAAGAACAAGAAGCATTGAGCTATAAGATTTCAACTTGTTGTAATCCTATACCTGGTGATGCAGTTTTTGGATTTATAACAATCAACGAAGGAGTTAAAGTTCATAAAAAAGAATGTCCTAATGCAATTTCAATGCAATCAAAATTTGCTTATCGTATAATTAATGCAAAATGGATTAATTCGTCCACAGATATTTTTACTGCTATTCTTAAAATTAAAGGTATTGATAATATAGGTCTAGTTAATGAGTTAACTAGAGTGATTTCTAACAACATGAATGTTAATATATTTAAAATCAATTTTGAAGCTGAAGATGGTATATTTAAAGGAAATGTTGGTATGCGAGTTCGAAACAAAACCATTTTAAATAAAATTGTAAAAAACTTACAAAAAATGAAAGGAATCGAAAAGGTAACTCGAGAATAACTGAATAAAAGTATATATTTGTATATAATGCAAGAAATAGAGTCACAAAAAGAAACAAGGTCACAACAAGATGTAGTTAAGGGGGTTTTTGTAAACTTCTTGAACCAAAAATCTCATAGAAAAACTCCCGAGCGTTTTGCGATTTTATTTGAAATATATGCAAATAAGGAACATTTTGATATTGAATCTTTATACATCAAAATGAAAAATAAAAATTATAGAGTTAGTAGGGCTACTTTATATAACACCATAGATCTTCTTCTTGAATGCGGATTAGTTAGAAAACATCAATTTGGAAATGCTCATGCGCAGTACGAAAAATCATATTTTGACAGACAGCATGATCATGTAATTTTTACTGATTCAGGTGAGGTTAAAGAATTTTGTGACCCAAGAATACATCAAATTAAACAAACAATTGAAGAGGTTTTTAATGTTGAAATTCATAATCATTCTTTGTATTTTTACGGCACTAAAAAAAACGTCTAAGAATCTAATAAAACATGACTGTTGATTTATTACTCGGCCTGCAATGGGGAGATGAAGGAAAAGGAAAAATTATTGATGTATTAACAAAATCTTATGATATAATTGCTCGTTTTCAAGGAGGTCCAAATGCTGGACATACTCTAGAATTTGAAAGCATAAAACACGTTCTTCACACCATTCCTTCAGGTATTTTTCATCCAACTGCAACAAATTTGATTGGTAATGGAGTTGTTATTGATCCAGTAATATTCAAAAAGGAAATGGAAGGACTAAAGCCTTATAAAATTGATTTTAATGAAAAACTTTTAATATCTAAAAAAGCTCACCTTATATTACCAACTCATAGATTGTTAGATGCAGCATCAGAAGCATCTAAAGGTAAGACTAAAATTGGATCAACTCTTAAAGGTATAGGTCCAACATATATGGATAAAACAGGAAGAAATGGAATTAGAGTAGGTGATATTCTCCTTCCAGGTTGGAAAAAAAAATACCTAGAACTTTCAAAGAAACATTTAAAAATGTTAAACTATTTTGACAATAAAATTGAATTTGATCTCAAATTAATGGAGCTAAACTTTTTTGACTCATTAGAAGCCCTCAAATCTTGTCAAATAGTTGACAGTGAAGAATACATTAATAAAGCTCTAAAGTTAAATAAAAAAATATTAGCTGAAGGTGCTCAAGGATCTTTATTAGATGTAGATTTTGGCACATATCCTTATGTTACATCTTCAAACACTACTGCTGCAGGAGCTTGCACTGGCCTTGGAATTGCTCCTAATAAAATAAAAGAAGTCTTTGGTGTTTTTAAGGCTTACGCTACCAGAGTAGGAAGCGGTCCTTTTCCTACTGAACTATTTGATGAAAAAGGGAAAGTTATGGCTAAAGTTGGTAATGAATTTGGTTCTACAACAGGAAGAGCAAGAAGATGTGGATGGATTGATTTAGTTGCACTTAAATATTCTATTGAAATAAATGGAGTAACACAATTAATAATGATGAAAGGAGATGTGCTCTCCGGTTTCAAAAATATTAAAGCATGTATTGCTTATGAAATGGGAAATGGAGAAATAACTTCATTTTTTCCATATGATTCTGGGTCTAAAGGGTTAAAACCAATTTATAAAGAGCTAGATGGCTGGTCAGAGGATTTAACAAGAATTACTGATGAAAAATATTTTCCTCAACCATTTAAAAATTATATAAAATTCTTAGAAAAAGAATTAGAAATTCCAATTAAAATAGTTTCAGTAGGACCAGACAGAAAACAAACTATTTTCATAAATTGATTTATTAAAATTAACTTTTGAATCGATTACTCTTTTTTATATACATCAACCTTCTAGGGTGTTTTGTGCTTTTTAGTCAAGATTCTAAGATTATAGAAATAAGAAAAGCCGGAAGTTCAAATCAAAATGAATCACTGTATCCAGGTGCAAATATTTTATTAAAAGACATAGAGACTCGAGTAAATCTCTATCATGAAGGGGCTTTAATTATTTCTGATAAAGCATTTTTTTATAATAAATCTAATTTCTTTAAAGCTGAGGGTGATATTATATTTTCTCAAGGTGATAGTTTAACAATGACCTGTTCAAATCTAGAATACGACGGAAATTCAAAAAAAGCAAAAGCATGGGGAAATGTTTTTTTAAAAAAACCAGACATGTCATTAAAAACTGACACACTTTATCTGGATAGAAAAAAACAGATTGGATACTATAATACTTTTGGAAAAATAATTGATAGCTCAACTGTCCTAACAAGCAATAAAGGTACTTTTTTTATGAATGAGAATAAATATAGATTTATCTCAAACGTAAAGATTAATTCACCTAAATATTTTATCAAATCAGAAAGACTTGACTATTTTACTGATATAGACAATGCTTTTCTTTATGGTCCGACTGATATAGTTGGTGGCGATTATACTATATACTGTGAAAGAGGTTTTTACGATTTGAAAAAAGAGAAAGGTGATTTTCAAAAAAATGGAAAAATAAATTATGATGGAAAAATTATTTTTGGTGATAGCTTATATTTTGAAAAAGGTAAAGAATATGCTTCGGCCACTAATCGAGTAAAAATTAGAGATACAATAAATAATTCAGTTATTTTTGGTCATTATGGGGAAATTTTTAAAGCTAAAGATTCTGCAATCATAACAAAAAGAGCAGTAGCTTTAAATATTATTGAAAATGATTCACTCTATATTCATGCCGACACATTAATTGCCACTGGCCCTCAAGACAATAGATTCTTAAGGGGGTTTTATGATGTTAGATTTTTTAAATCAGATATAAAAGGAAAATCAGATTCACTTTTTTTAAATCAACAAACTGGAAATATTGAACTTTTCAAAAGACCTTTAACAAATAAAGAAATACAACTGTTTACTGAAGAAGATAAAAATAAACGTAATCCTATACTATGGTTTGGTGACAGTCAAATGACAGGTGATCAAATATTTATTTTATCAGAATTAAAAACAAAAAAACTTGACTCTCTCAAAATAATTGGAAATGTCTTTATTGTTGAAAAAGACAGTCTTAGTTATCATGGATTCAATCAAATTAAAGGTGGCTTGTTAAATGGAGATTTTATTAATGGACAATTAAATAATATAGAAGTCATAAAAAACACTCAAGTAATTTATTATTTATACTCAGATGAAGATAACGAGTTGATTGGAATTGATAAAACTCTTTGTAGTTCACTTGATATGATAATGATAAATAATGAAATTTCTGATATTACCTTTCGTGTAAATCCAAATGGTGAAGTTTTTCCAGAAGAAGAAATTGATGAAAACGAAAGAAAATTAAAGGGTTTCATTTGGAGATATGATGAAAAACCTAAAGATAAAAATGATCTTTTTAGTGAAAAAGACAAAAACTTAATCCTACCTAAAATTAAAGGTATTGAAATTCCTGATGCGTTTTTTTATGAATTGGATTTTGATAAATGAAAGAAAAATTTTTAAAATATCAGGCTAAAACGACTCCGAATCCATTAGGTTTAGAAATAAAAAAAGCAAAAGGTTCATATATCTGGGATAAATCAGGTAAAAAATATCTTGATTTTGTTGCAGGTGTCTCTGTAAACACACTCGGTCATAGGCATCCAAAAGTAATAAAAGAAATAAAAAAACAGCTAAAAAAATATATGCATGTAATGGTTTATGGAGAGTTTATTCAAAAGCCAGCAGTTGAATTATGTGAAAATATTATAAACAAACTGCCAAATAAATTAGAGGTAATTTATTTAACAAATTCTGGAACCGAAGCAATTGAAGGTGCATTAAAACTTGCTAAAAAGTCAACAGGTAGAAGAGAATTAATTGCCGCTAAAAATTCATATCATGGAAGTACTCAAGGAGCTCTTAGTTTATTAGGTGTCGAGAAGCAAAAAAAAGGATATGAGCCTCTACTTCCTGAAATAAAATTTATACGTTTTAATAACACTGATGATTTATATTTAATCACTAACAAAACTGCAGCAGTTGTTTTAGAGACAATCCAGGGGGGGGCAGGTTTCATTTTACCAAACAAAAACTATCTAGAGTTGGTAAAAAAAAAATGTGAAGATGTTGGTGCTCTTCTTATTTTAGATGAAATACAGCCAGGTTTTGGAAGAACAGGTAAACTTTTTGGTTTTGAACATTTCAAGGTTACACCCGATATACTTATTATGGGTAAAGGAATGGGTGGAGGCTTACCAATTGGTGCTTTTTGTTCATCAAAAAAAATAATGAAATTACTTGAAGACAAACCAAAACTTGGTCATATAAGTACTTTTGGTGGCAATCCTGTTATAGCAGCGTCTGCTTTGGCAACTATAAAAACTATTTATAAAGAAAATTTAATGGATGGTATAAATAAAAAGGAAAAGTTGTTTAGAGAAAAGTTAAAACATCCTCTGATAAAAAAAATTAATGGAAAAGGATTAATGCTTGCTATTATATTCGATAATAAATCAACAGCTAACACTCTTGTATTAAATGCTATAGATAAAGGTTTAATTTTGTTCTGGCTTCTATGGGAAAAAAAAGCTGTACGAATATCTCCTCCACTTAATATTAGTGATAAGGAAATAAATAAAGGCTGTGATATTATTATAAGTATTTTAAATAAAATTACTACTGTTTAATGTTAACTATTTTGTTAAAAACAAAACTATAACTAACATTAAACATTCATGGAGGTTGTCTAACTTGGAATATCATATATTAATATGCTAAACTTGAATCAAGACGACTTTCCTGCCCCCATATCAAAATTTGAAGCCATGCTCAAAACTAATGAGGTTTTATTTTTTGACGCTCAAGAGTTTGAAAGTATAGTGCAACACTATATAGATTATGGTAAACTTAATCTAGCTGATAGAGCTTTGGAAATAGGAATGAATCAGCATCCAAGAAATGGCGAACTACTTTTATTAAAAAGTGAAATCTTGATTTTTGAAGGTGAGTTTAAAAAATCTTTAGAAATAATAGAAATTGCTGAACAGTTAGTGCCTCAACATGAAGAAATATTTTTGCAAAAAGCGACAATTGCCTCTAAATCAAAACAACATTTTGAAGCTATAAAACATCTTAATAAAGCGCTTGAGCTATCTGAAGATCAACAAGAAATATGGGGCTTACTTGGTATGGAATTTTTAATTTTAGAGGATTTTAATTCTGCGAAATATTATTTTCAATTATGTTTAGATGAAGATCTATTAGATTATCAATCATTATATAATTTATTGTATACGTTTGAACAATTAAACGATTCAACTGGAGCTATTGAAGCTTTAAATTCAATATTGGAAAAAGACCCTTATTGTGAAGTTGCATGGCATCAGCTTGGTAAAATTTATAGTACTCAAAACAAATACAAAGAAGCAATTTCTGCTTTTGAATTTGCTGTTATTAGTGATGATAAATTTACTGGTGCATACATTGAAAAAGGTAAGATTTTAGAAAAAACTGGTAAGATAAATATGGCTATTGAAAATTATCACATAGCACTGCAGATAAATGATCCAAGTGCATTTATTTATCATAGGATCGCAACTTGTCATAAAATTTTAGGCAATGATACTTTATCCATACAGTTTTATAAAAAAGCTATAAATATTGAGCCAACATATGAAAAAGGCTGGATTGCCATTATAGATTTTTATTTTTTAAAAAAAGATTTTATTAGTGCTCTTACATTTGCTCAAAAAGCTATAGAATCAAATGGAGATAATTCTCTTATAACATTTAAAATTGGTGAAGTTTTATTTAAATTAAACAGGTTTTCAGATGCAGCTTTTTATTTTGAAAGTGTTATTAAATTAGGTGATTATGATCAAAATATATGGAACAATCTTCTTGATTGTTTGATTAAACTATATAGGTTTAATCAGGCAAAAAATATGATATATAAAGCTTTAGAAATTTATTCAGATTCTCCAGATATTATTTTTAGATTAGCAATAATTGAAATTAAATTAGGGAATAGAGAATTAGCTAAAAAACATCTTAATGCTATTAATAAATCAATGGTAAATAAATTATTTGAAAATGATTTATATTCTAATTTTAGAAATATAGTTTAATACAAAATAATTATATAGTTGCTTTTTTATTAGCTTACGATTGATTTGAACCTTTTAAATAGATTTAATTTATGAAATCACTAAATCTTATTCTTAAAGGAGTTTTTATGGGAATAGCTGATCTAGTTCCTGGTGTGTCAGGAGGCACCATAGCTTTTATTCTTGGGATATACGATGAATTTATTTTTAGTTTATCAAAACTGTCATTCTCATCATTAAAGAAATTAAAAAACGAAGGGTTAACAGTTTTTTGGATTGAAATCAATGGAAATTTTCTTTTAAAATTGTTTTCTGGTATCCTAATAGGAGTTTCTTTATTTACTTATTTAATTGATTGGCTAATTATTAATTATCCGATTCCTTTATGGGCTTTTTTCATTGGAATTTTATTATCAAGTACCGGTTTTATCTTTAGAAAAATTAAAATTCCAAATATTAAATTATTATTATACTTATTTTTAGGAATCTTAATTTCTTTTGCTATAACCCAAATTAATTTAAACTCTGAAACTAAATCAATCAGTGGGCTGTATTTATTTTTATCATCATTAATTTCGATAAGTGCTATGATTCTCCCAGGTATATCAGGCGCATATATTTTAATTCTATTTGGCACTTACTCAGAAGTTATTTCAACAATAAAGGGGATTTTAAATATCTTTTTTCAACAAGATTATACAAACTTAAATGGTATTCTCTACAATGCAGGCATTATTGGTTTTGGAATTATGTTAGGGATACTAATATTTTCTAAAATTTTTAATTGGCTTCTTGTTAAGTTTTATGATAAGACTTTAGTATTTCTAATTGGATTAATGCTAGGTGGTTTAAATAAAATATGGCCATGGAAAGAAAATAGCGAGAATGTTCTACCATTTAATTATTCTGGAGAAAAAAATATTCTATTGTCTTTGATCTTTTTTATTTTAGGAACACTATTCATCTTTGGTGTGCAATTTATAGAAAAACAAAAAAATAATGATAAGAAAGAGAACAAGTAGTGATAAATTTTTATTATTAATTAAAGGGTTTGCTATGGGAGCTGTAAATAAAGTTCCTGGTGTTTCTGGAGGAATAATTGCTTTAGCCTGTGGTTTTTATGTTGAACTTATAAATTCGATTCAAAAAATAAATACAACATCATTAAAACTACTCTTTTCTGGACGTTGGAAAAGTTTCTACAATTATATTAATGCTGAGTTTTTAATTTATCTTTTTGGAGGTAGTATTATCAGCTTTTTTAGCATGTCTTTACTTTTAGACTATTTAATAATAAATTATTCTAATTATTTATGGTCAAGTTTTTTTGGAATGGTATTAGCCTCAATATATTTTATTTTTCCATTATTAAGAAAATGGAGATTAAACACATACATATTTTATATTATTGGGACATTAATTGGTTTAAGCATTGGATTATCTGACCCTATACATGGTAATGATAATTTGTATTTTGTATTTTTTTGTGGGATAATTAGTGTGTCTGGAATGACCCTGCCTGGATTATCTGGTTCTTTTTTATTATTACTATTAGGTAATTATGAACTTCTATTGGTTGAATCTGTAAATGCCTTTTTTTTTAGTATTAAAGAGGTAATTATTGGAGATTTTGAGTTTTTAAATAATAAAGAAAGGATACGGTTAATTCAAATAATGGTAGTATTTATATTTGGATCAGTTACAGGCTTAGTATTTTTTGTTAATGTATTAAGTTTTTTGTTAAAAAAGTTTTATTCCACGACCATATCTATTTTAATAGGTTTTATTTCTGGTTCTATTATATGTTTGTGGCCGTGGAGATTTTTATCAAATGATAATAAGATAAAGTTTTATTTTCCCACTGAAATTAACAAGGAAAATATTTTAATGCTGATATGTATTACATTAGGCGTTGGATTTGTATATGTTTTAGAAAAATATGGAAAAGAAATCAAAATATAGACAATTCGGGTTAATAGGAAAAGATATTGAATACTCATTTTCAAAAGCATATTTTGAAAAAAAATTTTTAAATAAAAATTATACTTTTTTCAATTATAAAAACTTTGATATTAAAAATATTTCGGAAGTAAAAAAAATTCTTAAAACAAAAAATATAACCGGCTTAAATGTTACAACACCTTACAAGGAAAAAATAATTCCTTATTTAAATGAATTAACAGAAACTGCACAAAAAATTGGAGCAGTAAATACCATATACTTCAAGAAAAATAAAATAATAGGAGATAATACAGATGTTATTGGATTTGAATATGCTTTAAAAAACTTTATGGGGGAGTTTTCCAAAAACGCTTTAGTTTTAGGGACTGGGGGGGCTTCAAAAGCTGTTGAGTTTGTTTTAAGAAAAAATAGTGTAGAAATGATTTTTGTATCTAGAAATCCATCTAAAAATGAGTTACACTACGAAGCTCTAAATGAAAACTTAATAAATAATTATCCTTTGATTATTAATTGTACTCCTTTAGGAACATTTCCAAAAACAGAAAGCTCACCGAATATTCCTTACAATTTTATTAATTCAAAAAATTATTTATTTGATTTAATATATAACCCGAAAGTAACAACATTTATGAAAAGGGGGCTTGATAATGGAGCTAAGGTTAGTAATGGATATAATATGTTGACACAACAAGCTGAGGCATCATGGAAACTTTGGAAACAACTAAGAATATGATATTTTTTTTGTAAATTTTGAGCAAACTAAATCATGGCTAAACAAGTAATAAAGAAAGACAATAATAGTATAAAAGATTTGGATATTTCTAGCATGACTGTTATTGAGCTCAAAAAAATTGCAAAACAAAAAGGTATTTCTGGTGTGTCAAAATTCAAAAAATCTGATTTATTAAAATCTATAAAGAAGGCTAGTGAAAATAGAAAAATAGAAAAAAAGTTATCGACAAACAAAAGTGTTAAAAATAAAAAATCAACTATAAAATTTGAAAATAAAATACAATTAACTACAAAAGAGCTCATTGATCTTCTTAAGAATAAAATTAATGAAACAAAATGGAGTTTACATAAACATGTTATAGAAAATGTAATTAAGGAGATAGAAAAAATGTTTTTTGAAGACTTAAAAAAAGAAAAAAATATTTTCATTTCAAATGGTGGTAATGAAATTGATTTTTATTTTAAATCCACAGAAAAAGAAGAATTCGATAAAATAACTTATGATTATCGAAAAATGAAGCGTGTTTATTTTAAAGAAATAGAAAATCAAAAAAAAATAAATAGTGAATTAAAAAAGGATATAATTGAACAGATTAAGACATTAATAGGTGAGGGAGGTTCAATAAACAATGTATATAAAAAATTTAAATCTTTTCAAGAAAATTGGCACAAAATAGGACCGGCATTAAGATCTGATCATTACAATTTATGGGAAACATATAAACACCATGTTGAACGTTTTTATGACTTTCTGCATATTAATAGAGAATTAAGAAATCTTGACTACAAGCATAATTTTGACGAAAAAATCAAAATTATTGAGCAAGCAGAAGCTTTAGTTAAAATTGAAGACGTATTAAAAGCTGGAAGAGATTTAAATGTTCTACACCGTTTATGGAAAAAGGAATTAGGCCCAGTAGCTCCTGAAAACAGAGAGTCATTGTGGAAAAGATTTCAGGAAGCCTCCAAATTAATACATGCAAGAAGGCAAGATTTCCAAAAGGATATTGATAAAAATCAAAATATTAATCTTGAAAGAAAACATATAATTCTTAAAAAAATTGAAAAACTAACTGATTCAAAACCAAGTATTCACAAAGATTGGCAATTATCAATCAAAAATTCAATGAACTAAGGGAAGAGTTTAAAAAGGTTGGGCATATTCATAAATCTGAAAGTAAAAAAAATTGGAAGTTATTTCGAGAAACAGGTAGAATATATAATCTAAACAAAAATCAATTTTATAAAAATCAAAAAAAAGATCAAAAAGAAATAATAGAAAAGTATAAAAACCTAATAGAAGAAGTAAAAAATATTAATAAAAAAGAAGATTGGAAACACTTTGTAGAAAGAATGAAATCAATACAAATAGAATTTAATAAACTTGGCTATATTCCAAGAAGTATATCAAAAAAGTTTAGATCTGAATTTCAAAAAGAAACAAACCTTTATTTTCAAAGATTAAAATCTGGTTACCAAAAAATAAATACAGATGAAGAAATCCTTTATAAGAAAAAATTAGAAATAGTTAATAATCTTAAAAAATTAGAATTTACAGAAAAAAAAATCATTGAAATTTTTACAAGTCAATGGGAAAACATTCAAAACATAGGCAATGTTAATAATCAATTAGAAATTAAAATAATTAATTTATTTATTAAATCTGCTTCTAAAATAATTAAAGGGACCCCTGATCTCAAAATAAATAAATCAAATATTATGTTTGATATAGAATTGTGCTGTATAAAAACTGACTTGGAGCAGTTGCAGGTTAAAATTGATTATTATAAAAAAACAATTGATGGACTGCAAAATGAAATAAATCAATTGGAAAATAATCTTGAGTTTTTTAGTCAATCCAGTACAGAAAGTCCTGTTCTTAAAGAAGTGACAGAAAAATTAAATCAATTAACAACTAAATCGTTCCTATGGAAGGAAAGGATTAATAAACTTAAAACAGCTAAAAATAAGACTATTAATTCTGTTAAAAAAAATTTAGAGGATGATAAGAATATTAGTGAAACAGAATGATTTTAAATATTTTTTTTAGCTTTTTCCCATAAACTATTTAAATCATCTAAGCCCAAAGACTGTATTGTAATATTTTCTGATTTTGCACTTTTTTCCATATATTTAAATCGATCAACAAATTTTTTGTTTGTTTTCTTTAAAGCCATATCAGGATCTATTTTAATAAATCTTGCATAATTAATTAGAGAAAAAATTAAGTCCCCAAACTCCTCTTCAATAGTGGATTTATTATTTTCTTTTAATGCATCAAGAAACTCATTTTCTTCTTCTTTAACTTTTCCCCAAACATCTTCCAGTTTTTTCCATTCGAAGCCAACTCCAGCTGCTTTATCTTGAATACGTTGTGATTTAATCATCTCTGGAAGGCTGTATGGTATACCCGAAAAAATACTGTTATTTCCCTCCTTAAGTTTTAAAGTTTCCCAATTACGCTTAACATCATCTTCATTTTTCACTTTAACAGTCCCATAAATATGTGGATGTCGATAAATAAGCTTATCACAAATAGCTTCTGTCACATCTCCAAGATCAAACTCTTTTTGTTCAGAGGCTATTTTTGAATAAAACATAATATGCAATAACAAATCACCTAACTCTGATTTAATTCCTTTTAAATCTTTTTCTGAAATAGCTTCTGACAATTCATGTGTTTCCTCAATTGTGAGTGTTCGAAGAGTTTCAAAAGTTTGTTTCTTGTCCCACGGACATTTCAATCGAAGATCATCCATTATTGTTATCAACTTGTCTATTAATTCTAGTTGTCTTTTACGAGAATTCATTTGTTATCATTTTGTATAGTAAATGAGAAAAACACCCCCTTTATCTATTAGAAGGTTATACCATTGAATTATTTTTTTTACATCATTTGAATATACCCTTTCGTAATCATAATTATTATATATAGTAGAGAAATAATTCATAAGGTCTTCTTTTGATGATTTATGCTTTATCTATGTTTGCAATCCATTTTCATATTTATAAATCATTTTAAAAATTTTATTAAGCGATTTTTCTTCAGAAACCCCAAAAACCTTAATATCACTAAGGTTGCTGAATTTATCATTTCTACTTGTCGAAATTCATACTACCTAGTTTTTATTGGTCTTGAAAACTTCATTTTGTAATCAGTTTCAATTTTTCCTTTACTAATATTTAATAATTTACCTTTAAATAATTTTCTTTTTAATGGTGATAATTTATCAGTAAATAAAATCCCCTCAATGTGGTCATATTCGTGCTGAATTACCCTTGCAATAATACCATTGTATGAATCTTGATATTGATTAAATTCTTGATCAGAATATTTTATCAAAATAGTGTCAGAACGCTTTACGTCTGCTCTTACCTCAGGAATACTTAAACATCCCTCATTAAAATCCCATTCATTTCCAATTTCATCAATAAGAGTTGGATTAATAAATACTTTTTTAAAAGATTTAACTTTGTTTAATTCAATATCTTCCATGCTTTCCTCATCAGCAAAAGGACTAGTATCAACTATGAATAAGCGTAATGATAAACCAATCTGTGGTGCTGCTAATCCAACCCCATTTGCATTATACATTGTTGCCCACATATTTTCAATTAAATCATTTAAATTTTCAAAATTCTTAGATATTTCCATTGCTTTATTTTTCAATACAGGATTTCCATAAGCTAGTATTGGTAAAATCATTTTTGATGTTTTTTAAATTCTAAGTAGGATTGTAATATAATAGTTGCACTAATTTGATCAATGAGTGATTTGTTTTTTCTTTGATTCTTTTTTAAACCATTATCAATCATTGCTTTACTAGCAATTTTTGAAGTAAATCTTTCATCGTGTCTAATAACTGTTACATTAGGAATTTGTTTTTGTAGTTTAGTTATAAATTTTAAAATTAATTTTTCAATATTCGAAAAACTACCATCTCTTTGTTTAGGCTGACCAATAATTATAGCTTCTACATC
>Ga0115002_10002472_pt1 | contig 24150 bp, 37 predicted proteins | sample ArcticOcean_MG_C_8_FD_89576 | JGI IMG/M metagenome (GOLD analysis project Ga0115002, IMG submission 89576) | Marine microbial communities from western Arctic Ocean - ArcticOcean_MG_CB11_86 | ecosystem: Environmental > Aquatic > Marine > Oceanic | place: Arctic Ocean: Canada Basin | collected... | reverse complement strand
GCTGTAGTTGGCGGTGTGCTTGCCCTGGAGCACGTGTGCGACGCTGCTGGCCAGGCGTCCGAGCCGTTGACCTCGCGCATCGATCACATGCCACTTAGGTTTGAGCCGCGCCCCTGGGGTGTGTGTTGTTGTTCGCTGTAGTTGCATTTTGATCCGCCGGAAATTCCCGATATCGTACTGCTCGTAGACAGAGTCCCCGCGCGGGGAGCACCCGCTCCGCCGCTCCTGGCCTGCTACTGTCGGCCAACGCCTCAAAGGCCTCCATCGCCATCGTCCCGCTCCCAACCGCCAGCACTGCACCGGCCATGCGCCGGACCTGCTGCGGCAGGAATGCGTTACCTTCAATCTCCATGTGCACCTCCGCGCCCTCTTGCCAGACCTCGGTCCGGTGAATGCGCCTTCTGGTGCTCCGCCCGTCCTTCACTGCACCCGCGAAGGGTGCAAAATCTCGTCCGCCTTCCACATAGGCCAGGGCCGATGCCATGGCCTCTATGGCGAGTGGCCCACTCACTGCGTGGACAAATCGCCGCCTGATGGGCGAGCGCACTCTCCCGACCAGGAAAGTATAACGATACACCCTAGCCACGGCATGCCGGCGGGGGTCGAAATCCCCAGGTGCCTGGTGTGCCGCGATTACTGCTATATCATCCGGCAGGTAATGGTTCAACCCCTGCTTGATGCGCTCCACGGGGAGCGCTCGCTCGATGTCAAATGCCGCCACTTGCCCCAGAGCATGCACCCCTGAATCTGTCCTGCCCGCTCCCGCAAGCGTGGACCAGGTCCCGGTCAGTAATTCGATGGCTCGCTCGACGGCTCCTTGCACTGACGAGACGTTCGACTGCCGCTGGAAGCCGGCGTATGCCGTGCCTTCGTACTCCAGCACTAAGCCGATGCGTCGTCTGGGAGTGTCGTCACTCGTTCCTACTCCTCCCCTACTAGCTCCAGCAACGCCATCGCAGCCGCATCGCCCTTACGGGGCATCAGCTTGAACATCCGCGTGTAACCACCGGGACGAGTCGCAAAGCGCGGCCCGATGTCATCGAACAGCTTCCGCACCACCTGCTTCTCAGTCAGCAAGGCGGCGGCGATCCGCCGGTCGTTCAGTGTCCCACGGCGGCCTTTGGTGATCACTTTCTCGGCGACACCTCGGACTTCCCGGGCCCTGGCCTCGGTCGTGGTAATCCGTTCGCGCTTGAGCAATTCGGTCACGAGACCGTTTACCAGCGCTTCGCGCTGGGCTGTCCTGCGACCAAGTTTACGTCCTTTGACTCGGTGGCGCATGGCTTATTCCTCGTCGTCTTCGTCGTCGATCACGTCGTTTTCATCGTCCGCCGGCTCTTCGTCCACTGCATCGGCTGCGGCCAGAGCCGGTGCCGCGTCGTCGCGGAGTTCAGGGTGGCGGATGCCGATGAGTGCCAGCTTCTCGTCGATCTCTTCCAAGGACCGCTCGCCAAAGTTGCGGATGCCAAGCAGGTCCGACCGGCTGCGCTCTAGCACTTCGCCCACCTTGTGTATAGAGGCGCGCTTGAGGCAGTTCAGTGTGCGGGCGGAGAGCCCAAGGCTCTCCACTGCCATGTTGTACTGAGAGGCCGGGATCGCGGCTGCCCATGAGGGTTTGTCGCTGTTGTCGCTGGGCGAATCGGTGACCGTCGAGAACCGAAAGAAGTGCTCGACCAACTCCTGTGCGCCCAGCCGAACGGCCTCGCTAGGCGCGATAGTGCCGTCGGTCAAGACGTCCAGAACCAGCCGCTCGTAGTCGGTGTGCTGCCCGACGCGAGTCCGCTCGATGGTGAAGTTCACCTTGCGGACGGGCGTGAAAACAGCGTCGACGGGCAGAACCCCGATAGGCAGGCCTTTGTGAGCTGAGGCCGGTTGGTAGCCGTGTCCCTGCTCCACATTCATCTCGATGACCAGCCGTGCATCCGCGTTGTCGAGGGTTGCAATGTGCAACTCTGGGTTCACGATCTCAAAGTCCGACGAGGCCATGATATCGCCTGCACACACTTCGCCTTTGCCTTCGACTTCGAGGCGCAGTTTTCCTGGGCGATTACTGACGGAGCGCAGGTTGATGGCCTTGATGTTCAGCAGTATGTCGATGACATCTTCTTTGACATTGGCGATAACCGAATACTCGTGCTGCACGCCATCGATGCGTACCCAGTCGATCCCCGTGCCGGGGATCGAGCTGAGGAGGATCCGCCGCAGCGGGTTCCCCAACGTCATGCCGAAGCCTCTGGGTAGGGGCTCAATCAAGAAAATGCCGTGCGTCTCGTCGGCCTCCGTCACGCGAACGGTAGCCGCCGGAACGGGAATCGACTCTAGTACGGTGTCGCGGGGGTCGTCCAATCCGAAGTCCAACATGGTGTCGATCACTCTCGCTCGTTCCTGCCTTCTGGCACTTGCCTAGTTCTGATCCAGTCTTGGTCCGCGGTTACCGCGAGTAGTGCTCGACGATGAGGCGCGTGTCCACCAAGCTGTCGAGGTCACTTGCCTCGGGAACCCGGTTGACGATGCCCGCCATCTCTCCACGGTCCAATTCGAGCCACTCCGGGACGGGTCTCTGGCCGACCTGCTGTGAGGCGTCGACAAAGAGCGCCTTGCGCTTGGATGTTTCCTTCCAGGCGACGATCTCACCGGGGCGCACACGGTAGGAAGGAATGGACACCTTGCGTCCGTTGACGGTGAAGTGGCCATGGAGGACCCACTGGCGCGCCTGCTGGCGCGCCGCGGCGAAGCCAAGTCGGTAGACGACGTTGTCTAGCCGGCGCTCAAGCAGTTGCAAAAGGTTAGTGCCGGTGACACCGGGCATACGCAACGCCGTCACGAAGTAGCCATGGAACTGTCGTTCCAGCATGCCGTAGGCCTGGCGCGCCTTCTGTTTCTCGCGCAACTGCACACCCCATTCCGAGATGCGGCGGCGGCGTTGCGGGATGTTGCCCGGCGCACGGCGCCGGCGCTCGATCGCACACCGCGGGGTATAGCAGCGCTCGCCCTTAAGGAAGAGTTTTTCGCCTGCACGGCGGCAGAGCCTACAGACCGGTCCTGTGTATCGAGCCATCTTCTCCTGCTTCCGTTGCTAGACGCGGCGCCGCTTGGGTGGGCGGCAGCCGTTGTGCGGGATTGGGGTCACGTCGCGGATGCTGGTCACGGTGATGCCGCTGCCCTGGAGCGCACGGATGGCGGCTTCGCGACCGGCACCGGGGCCTTTAATGAAGATCTCCACTGAGCGTAGCCCGTGCTCTGCGGCCTTGCGTGCCGCCGCCTCGGCGACACGCTGCGCAGCAAACGCCGTGCTCTTACGCGAGCCTTTAAAGCCCATCTGGCCGCCGCTACTCCAGGCGATGACATTACCATCGGGATCTGTCAGCGAGACGATCGTGTTGTTGAACGTCGAACTGATGAATCCTTTGCCTTTGGGTACGAACTTGCGCTCGCGCCGCCGGGACCGTGTCCTTACGCGTGCCATTCTTTACTCCCCGGTCCTTACTTCTTCGCCATGACTCGGCGCTTGCCCGCCACAGTTCGCTTCCCGCTTCGCTTGGTCCGTGCGTTCGTCCTCGTCCGCTGGCCATGCGACGGCAGGCCCTTGCGATGGCGCACGCCGCGGTAGGCACCGATGTCCACTAACCGGCGAATGTTGTCGTTCACTTCGCGGCGCAGCTCGCCTTCGACAAGGTAGTCGTGGTCCACGATCTCGCGGATGCGGGCCAACTGGCCTTCGTTCAGGTCACGCACCTTCGGATTGTCCGGTGCACCGCTGCGCTCGGCAATAACGTGCGCTCGGGTCGGCCCGATGCCGTAGATGCTCAGCAAGGCAATCTCGACCCGCTTGTGGTCAGGAATATCGACGTTCGCTATGCGTGCCATCTTTCTTTGCTACCTCTATCCTTGTCGCTGAGCGTGTCGTGGATTCGAGCAGACAACACGTATGGTGCGGCTACGCCGTATTATGCGGCACTTGTCACACCGAGGTTTGACTGATGCGCGGATTTTCATTATTTCATTCCTTCGACTCTCGACCTAGCGGAACCGATACGTTATCCGCCCACGAGTCAGATCGTACGGGGAAAGTTCCACCAGCACACGGTCTCCCGGCAACACGCGGATGAAGTTCATTCGCATTTTGCCGGAAACATGGGCCAGCACCTCGTGTCCGTTACCCAACGCCACGGTGAACGACGCGTTAGGCAACGCCTCGTTCACTGTGGCCTCAACTTCGATTGTCTCTTTTTTCGCCATACAGTGCCGGCTGCCGGCTAATCCACTTTCGTCGTAATGATCGGCTCGCCGTCAGTGATGATGACGGTGTGTTCGAAATGGACAGACGGGCTGGCGTCCGCGGTAATAACGGTCCAGTCGTCGTCCAACAGGATCGTCTCGTGCGTGCCAAGATTGACCATTGGCTCGATGGCGAGTGCCATGCCCTCGCGGAGCGGGATCCCGCGCCCCGAAGGGCCGAAGTTGGGCACCGAGGGCGGCTCGTGCAGTTGACGGCCGATGCCGTGGCCCACGTATTCGCGCACGATGCCGTAGTCTCCGAGCCGCTCGATCTCTTCCTGGATGGCGTGGGACAGGTCGCCGATGCGGTTGGACGCCTTGGCTTGGCGGATACCTGCATACAGGCCCGCCTCACCGGCCTCCAGTAACTGCTCTAGCGCCGCGGAGACCTCGCCGACTGCCACGGTGACCGCGGCGTCGCCGTACAAACCACCGACGATGGCCCCGAGGTCCATGCTCACCAAGTCACCGCCCTCGATAACGCGGTCGCGGCTGGGTATGCCGTGGACGATCTCGTGGTTGAGCGACACGCACAGGGTGGCGGGAAAGCCCCGGTAGCCCTTGAATGCGGGTTTGCCGCCCAAGCCGCGAATCTCGCGCTCGGCGATGGCGTCCAAGTCCTGCGTGGTCATGCCCGCACGAACGGACGCCTTCAGCACCAAATGCGTCTTGCCGACAATCTGGCCGGCCTCGTACATGAGATCAAGCTCGGCCTGTGTCTTGATCGTCACGCCGTTAGCGGGCGCACCGATGGTCTGTCCTGTTATGGGGTTGCTATGCACGCGTCTTGTCTTATTGTACCAACTCGGGGCTTACGCCCCGATCGCCTCGCATAGGTTATCCGTAACGCAGTCCATGGGCTGCTCGCCATTGAGCCGCCTGAGCTTGCCCTGGTTTTCATAGTAGTTCACAAGCGGCATCGTCTGCTCATCGTAAACCCGGAGGCGCTCGTCAGCCACTGCGGGGGCGTCATCGGCGCGGCCCTCGGCCTTAGCACGGCCGACGAGGCGCCGCAGCAACTCTTCCCGCTGGCACTCCAACAGGACCGCGTATTCGATCGTTTCTCCTCGGCCGCTGAGTGCGTCGTCAAGGGCTGCGGCCTGCACTTCGTTCCGCGGGAACCCATCCAGCACATAGCCGCCAGCTGCGTCGGCACGGTCCATGCGGTCGAGCACCATACGAATGGTCACCTCGTCCGGCACCAAGTCGCCCCGGTCCATGTAGGTCTTGGCCAGTCGCCCCAGCTCAGTGTCGCTGCCCACGTTCTCGCGGAACAGATCACCTGAGGCGATGTGCGCCACCTTTGCCCGTTGGGCAAGGCGCACGGCCTGCGTTCCTTTTCCCGCTCCTGGCGGGCCGAACATCACGACCCTCATTAGCGCAAGAACCCTTCGTAGTTGCGCATCATAAGTTGCGCCTCCAGCTGCCGCATGGTGTCCAGGGCGACAGACACGAGGATGAGCAGGCTGGTGCTGCTCAGCGTCAACGCCGACACCCCCGTCAGGCGGGTCAGGAAAAAGGGCGTGATGGCCACCAACCCAAGGAAAATGGCGCCGCCCCACGTGATGCGCAGGATGACGCGGTTGAGGTAAGTCTGTGTCGGTGGGCCGGGGCGTATCCCCGGAATGAAGCCTCCGTTTTTTTGGAGGTTCTCAGCCAGGTTTTGCTGCTGAAAGGTCACCAACGTATAGAAGAAGGTGAAGATCACCACTAGCACGAAGACCGCCATCCAGTACCACAGGGAGGTTGGGGAGAGCGTAGTTGCGATGAATATGCCAAGCCGCGAGAAGAAGCTGTCGCTCGACGGGTTGGCGATGTATTGCGCTACGGTCCCAGGCATGATCATGATGCTGAACGCGAAGATCAGCGGGATCATGCCTGCCGAGTTCACGCGCAGCGGCAGGTGCGTTGCGCCGGATTGGCGGTACATACGGCCCTGGCGGAACACGCTGCGCCCGTACTGGACAGGGATGCGGCGCTGCGCCTCATTGAAAATGACGATGACGTAGACCAATGCGACGGAAAACAACAGGAAAGCGAGGAGACCGCCTGTGTTGCCCCGTGAGAGGAAACCCTGGCCAATGAGACCGGGCAGCGTCGCCACGATTCCGCCGAAGATGATCAGCGAGATGCCGTTGCCGATACCTCGCTCCGTCACAAGTTCGCCCAGCCAAACGAGGAACAGCGTGCCGCCGACGAAGGAGACAACGATGGTCAATGTGTCCAGCGCACCGTCACCGGTGAAGCCGACGGAGTGTGTGATCACGCCCGAGCGCGAAAACAGAAGTAGCTGGCCGTAACCGGACAGGAAGGCCACGGGAACCGTGAGCCAGTGAGTGATCTGACTCACCCGCTGGCGTCCAGCGTCGCCTTCACGGGCGATCTCCTGGAGGCGCGGGATGATGGGCACTAGGATCTGCATCACAATGCTGGAGGTGATGTACGGGTAAACGCCCAGCGCGACGATACTGAGGTTCCTCAGTCCGCCGCCGGAGAAGAGGTCGAAAAAGGCGACCAGGTCGTTGTCTTGGAACAGTGATCCTAGCTGTCCGCGGTCGACACCCGGCACGGGCACGTGTGCCAGCATACGGAATATCACCAGCGCGGCCAGGGTGAATAGGATTCGGCCTCGCAGGTCAGGGGTTCGGAAGGCGTCAACCATCGCCTGGACCAGTGCTGGTCTTCCGGGGGCTTGCCTCGCTGCCTGAGCCGACCGCACTTCTACTTTTCCTCCCCGCCGCCATCTGCCGTTTCGTTATCAGCATCGTCCGGTTCAGGCGCTTCGACTGCTGGGAGCCCTCCTGCCGCTTGGGCTGCTCTGGCCGCCTTACGGCGAACAGCTCCGCCTCGGTCACGAGGCTTCTTGGGCACGTGGCTCTCTTCGATGATGCCACCCGCCGCTTCGATCTTCTCGCGGGCCGACTTCGACGCTTTAGTGACGCTCACTTGCACGGCGCGATCGATTTCGCCGTCACCGAGCACTTTCACCGGAGCCTTGGCACTGCGCACGAGCCGGTGCTCGGCCAACACTTGCGCCGTTACTTCGCTGACTCCCTCGGGCAGCCGGCTGATGTCGTCCAAGTTCACGACTTGGTATTCGATGCGGAACATGTTCTTGAACCCGCGGAGCATCGGGAGGCCTTTGATCTGCGGGTTCTGGCCACCCTCGAAGCCGGGGCGAACGCCACCGCCGGAGCGGGCTTTTTGCCCTTTCATGCCGCGGCCTGAGTAAGTGCCAGAACCGGAGCCGTTGCCCCGGCCGACACGTGATCGCGTCTTCTGTTTGTGAAGTGGTCGAATCTCATGTGGGCGCATGGCTTAGGACTTATCCTTGCCCTGCTCGCCGTCCGCCGCCTCAACAGTAATGAGGTGGCGGACCTTGTGGAGCATTCCGCGAATGGTGGGCGTGTCCTCACGCTCCACGCTGTGATGGAGGCGGCGCAAACCCAGCGCGCGAACAGTCCGGCGCTGGCTTTGCTCGGCCCCAATCAGGCTACGGTCCAACCTGATCTTTAGCTTAGGCATCTTCTTCGTCCTCGTCGCCGCTTTCGGGTTCCTCGACCTCGGCCGTCGGCTCTTCGGCTGCCGTCTTTTCCGCAACCGCTGCGTCGGCCTCCTCCATGATCGGAGTCTCCTCAGTGGTTGGTGCTTCGACCGCTGCCTCAGGCACAGCCGGCCCACTTGGCGCTTCGGCCGCCGCCGCAGCCGGCGCTGCTGCTGCGGCGGGGGTCGGCTCCTGGCGCCGGTTGCGCGAAGAGTTGCGCGAAGACGGCTGCTCTGGTCGGTTTGACTCGCGGCGCCGCTGAGCGGCGCGCTCCGCCTGGAGCACTTCGTCGGACAGCGGGTTGTGCTCCCCTCTGAGCATTTCAAGCCCCGATATGGTCGCCTTCACGACGTTGATTGGGTTGCGGCTGCCCAGTGCCTTAGCAACCACGTCACGCACGCCCAGCGCCTCCATGACAGCGCGGACGGCGCCGCCGGCGATGACGCCCGCCCCTGCCTTCGCGGGCTTGATGAGCACACGCGATGCGCCGAACTTGGCGTTGACGGTGTGGTGCACCGTGCTGCCGTTCAGTGGTATTGAGACTAGATGTTTTTTGGCGATCTCGGTCCCGTTCTTCACGGCGTCGGGCACTGCTTGGCCCCTGCCCAGGCCCACGCCGACACGGCCGCGTCCATCGCCGACAACGACCATGGCGTTGAAGTGCAGGTTCCGCCCGCCCTTCACCACTTTGGCGACACGCCGGATCTGGACGACCTTCTCCTGAAGCTCGCCTCCGTCGGAATCAAAGTCACGCTGGAACGAGGGACTGGTTGTCAAAACGCCAAGCCTTCCTTGCGGGCGGACTCCGCCAGCTCCTTCACACGACCGTGGTATTTGTACCCGCCCCTATCAAAGACAACCGCAGTGATGCCATGTGCCTTCGCGCGCTCTGCGACCAACTTGCCGACCTCGCGGGCCTGGTCGGTCTTCGTGCTGGCCTTGGAGTCGATCTCTAGTGTGCTGGCGGCGGCCAGGGTGTGCCCAACAGCATCATCGATGACCTGAGCGTACAGGTGGCGCGAACTGCGGAACACGTTGAGCCTCGGGCGCAGAGATGTGCCTTGCAGGTGTTGGCGAAGCCGCATGTGGCGAACGCGCCGCGCAGCCCAGTTGGTCTTGATGCGAGCCATGGCTACGAGGACCTCCCAGCGGCAGACTTGCCGGGCTTCAGACGGATCTGCTCGCCGCGGTAGCGCACACCCTTGCCCTTGTAAGCGTCCGGCGGGCGCAGACGGCGAATCTGTGCCGCCTGCTCGCCGACGCGCTGCTTGTCGATACCGCGGACGTGAATGACATTGTTGCCCTCCACCTCCAGCGTCACACCATCAATGGGCTCGACCACGCAAAGGTGGCTGAAGCCCAACTGCATGTTCACGTTCTTGCCCTGTTGCTGCACGCGGTAGCCGACGATCTCCAGCGTGCGGGTGAAGCCCTCGTTCACGCCGGTGACCATGTTCGCGACGAGCGCGCGCGTCAGCCCGTGGAGCGAACGGGGCAAGCGCTGGTCCGACGAGCGCTCGACGAAGATCTGGCCTTCGTCGACCCGGACGGTGATGTCCTGGTGAACCGCCTGGCGGAGCTCGCCCTGCTTGCCGCGCACCAAGACCTCAGCGTCGCCGATCTCGACGTTCACGTCAGCGGGAATGGCTATGGGCTGTTTTCCTATCCGCGACATATCTCTACCACACGTATGCCCAGAGTTCGCCGCCGAGACCTTTGCCCCAGGCTTGCTTACCGGTCATGACGCCCTTGGACGTTGAGATGATGGAGATACCTCGGCCACCATAGGCTCTCGGGATCTCCTTGCGCTGCACCTGCACCCGCAGGCCTGGGCGGCTGACGCGCTTGAGCCCGGCAATCGCGGGCCGGCGGTCGTCGTATTTGAGCTGAACCCGCAGAGTGTTTTGCGGCTTCAGTACGGTCACTTCATAGTTTTGGATGTAGCCTTCGCTCTTCAGGATTTCAGCCAGGGCCACCTTGTTCTTGGACGATGGCATAACCAGCGTGGAATGACGCACCATCTGCGCGTTCCTGATGCGAGTAAGCATGTCGGCGATGGGATCGGTAACAGGCATGGGGCTACCAGCTCGCCTTTCTGACTCCGGGGAGCTTGCCTTGCAGTGCAAGCTCTCGGAACTTAATACGCGAGATCCCGAAGTAGCGAATGTACGAGCGCGGGCGCCCGGTGAGTGCGCAGCGGTTACGGTATCGCGCAGCCATCGAATTCAGGGGCAGCTTCGCGAGCTCCGTCCGGGCGTTCGCTCGGTCTTCGGGGGTGCGGCTACGGTCCACCACTGCGGATCGCAACTCTGACCGCCGCTGGGCGTAGTGCTCCACCGTCTTCTTGATTCGATCGTTCTTAGCTACTTTGCTTTTCTTCGCCACGTGCTCCCTCAGTCGCCTATCGAGTCTGGTCTTCGCGCGCGAACGGCATGCCCATTAGTTCGAGCAGCCGAAAGCCCTCGCGGTCCGTCCGGGCCGTCGTCGTCACCGTCACCTGCAGGCCTCGTGCCCTGTCGATGGAGCCGTACTCCAATTCCGGGAACATGGTCTGGTCACGCAAACCCAAGGAGTAGTTGCCCTGGCCGTCGAAGGCGGTACGCGAGACGCCACGGAAGTCGCGGATTCGCGGCAGGGATAGGCTCATAAGCCTATCCAGGAATTCGTACATTCGCCGACCGCGCAGTGTAACCATGCAGCCGACGGGCATGCCTTCTCGGATCTTGAACTGGGCGATGGAGTGCTTCGCCTTGGTGATCACGGGGTGCTGTCCAGTAATTGCTGCCATTTGCGCTGGCGCTGTCTCGAGCGCCTTGGCGTTGGTCAGTGCCTCACCCAAGCCCATGTTGAGGACAACCTTGGTGGGGCGCGGCGTCTGCATAGGGCTGGCGTAGCCGAACTCACGGATGAGCGCGGCCCGAATCTCATCGAGGTAGCGCTGCTCCAGCCGGGGCTTCGCTCTCTGCACTTGCCCGGTGGGGCGCTGCTCGAGAGATTCTCCCGCAGGCGCCGCGTCCGACGCATTATCGGCGACCTTGGGGGCAGCGGGCTTCGCCGCGCGGCGAGGCCGAGGGGCGGCAGCTGGTTTGCTCGTACCGCCCGCTGGCGCCCGGGTGCGGGCTGGCCGTTTGGCGGCCGCTTCCGGCTGCTCCGTCGTGTCTTTCTGTTGTTCTTCTTCTGCCATTATCTCGTTGTCCGTTTATACCAGCATACCGTCGCAGCGCTTGCACACCCGTGCCTTTGAGCCGTCTTCTAGGACGCGGACTCCGACGCGAGTTGGCCGGTCGCAGGAGGGACAGACGGGCATGATTTTGAAGATAGCAATAGGCTTCTCCATGTCGATGATGCCGGCCTGGCGCGCTGTCGTAGCTCCTGCTTTCATGTGTTTCTTCACCATGTTGAGACCTTCGACCAAGGCCTTGCCATCGAGAGGCATAACCTGCTGGACTGTGCCCCGTTTTCCCTTGTCCCGGCCTCGTATGACCTCGACAAGGTCTTCACGTTTGATCCGTGCAACCATCGCTACAGGACCTCCGGGGCCAGGGAGACGATTCGCATGTAGTTGCGGTCTCTGAGCTCGCGGGCGACTGGACCGAAGATGCGCGTACCTCTGGGAGCTTGCGTTTCCGTCAGGATCACCGCGGCGTTGTCGTCGAAGCGAATCGTCGATCCGTCGGGCCGTTTGGTAATGGCCTTGGTACGGACGATCACCGCGCGAACAACCTCGCCCTTCTTCACGGCGCTGTTGGGCTGGGCCACTTTGACCGAGCCAACAATGACGTCGCCGACGTGGGCGTAGCGATGCCGCGAGCCTCCGGGAATGTTGAAACACATAATCTCTTTGGCGCCCGAGTTGTCAGCGACGGTGAGGCGGGTGAATGTCTGGATCATTCGCTTGCCTTTTCATCGCCCGAGCCGTCAGAGGCGGGCTTATCAGCGGGCGCTGCCTTCGTCTTGCGTGTTCCGGTCGCGGAGGTTGTCGCCGCAGGCTTGCGCTTGGGTGCAGGAGTCGAAGCCACGGCCTCTTCGGCTGGGGCTTCGACCTCGGCGACGGGCGCCTCTTCGGCGGCAGGCTCTTCAGCCACGGCCTCTTCGGCTGGGGCTTCGACCTCGGCGACGGGCTCTTCAGTCGACTGGTCGGCGACTGCTGCTTCGGCGACCTCGACGTCGGGGACTTCGACGCGGCGCAGCAACTCGGCAACACGCCAGCGCTTGGTCTTGCTCATGGGGCGCGTCTCGACGATGCGCACCACGTCCCCGATCCGGTATTGGTTGGCCTCGTCGTGGGCGACATGCTTGGACATGCGCTTGAGCACCTTGCCGTAGCGGCGATGCCGGAAGCGGCGGTCCACTGCCACGATGACAGTCTTATCCATGCCGCTCCGGATGACCCGGCCGGTGCGCTCTTTGCGCCGCTCTGTGTGCGTCGTGGTCATCAGTACTGATTACTCTCCGGCCTCAAGGGCGCCTTCAATCTCTCGCTCGCGTCTGATGGTCTTGATCTGGGCGAGGTGCCGCTTCGTCTTGTGCAGTTCGTTCGGGTCACCCAACTGCCGCGTCGCCAGGCGAAAGCGTAGGTTGAGTAACTCCAGCTCCGTGCTGTTTTCCTCTTCGGCGAGGCGCTCATCAGCGAGTTCACGAATAGGACTAATTTGTGATCGTGGCACCGTGCTCTCCCTAAGCCGCCGTCATCTCATCTTGTCGGCCGACGGTACGCGTCGCCACCGGCAGCTTCGCCGCAGCCTTGCGGAGCGCTTCGTGCGCCACTTCAGCGGAGACGCCGCCGATCTCGAACATGATCCTGCCCGGCCGCACCACCGCGACCCAGGCATCCACTGGCCCCTTGCCGCCACCCTGCCGCGTTTCCAGCGGCTTTTTCGTGATGGGCTTGGCCGGGAAGATGCGAATCCATAACTTGCCTCCGCGCCGCAGGTGCCGGACGATAGCACGCCGGGCGGCCTCAATCTGCCGTGATGTCACCCACGATGCCGACAGGCTTTTGAGTCCGTAGTCACCGAACGCGACGTAGTTTCCTCGCTGTGCGAGGCCTCGCATGTTCCCGCGGTGGGTCTTCCTGAATTTAGTTCGTTTGGGCTGAAGCATCGCTTTCGCTCTCGTTCACCACGTCAACCTCAACCCGGGCTTCCACTGGGGCCACGGCTTCGGCTGCGGTCACGGTGACCTCTACGGGGGCCATCGTCTCTTCCTCGAGCGCGACGATGCGCTGTTTCGGCACCATCTCGCCCCGGTATATCCAAACTTTGACGCCGATGCGGCCCATGGCCGTGGCGGCTTCAGCAAGCCCGTAGTCGATGTCGGCTCGCAGCGTATGGAGCGGCACCCTGCCCTCCATGGCCTTGTCGCGCCGGGCGATCTCGGAGCCGCCGAGCCGTCCAGCGACGTTGACCTTCACGCCCTTGGCTCCTGCCTGCATGGTGCGCTGGACAGTCTGGCGCACCGCCCGCCGGTAGGCAACACGGCGTTCCAGTTGGTCGGCAATGTTGCGCGCCACCAGGAAGGCATCGAGTTCCGGCTGCCGGATCTCGAGGACATTCAGTCGGACGCGCTTGGTGCCGGCCACTTCCTCCAGCGACTTGCGGAGCTCCTCGACGCGCTGTCCGCCACGGCCAATGACGATGCCTGGCCGGGCTGTGTGCACGTTGACGATCAGGTCTTGTGAATTGCGTTCGATTTCGACCCGGGCGATACCTGCGTCGCCGTACTGGCGGTCGATAACTCGGCGGATCTTTGCGTCTTCGATCACCTGTGCCGCGTACTCAATCCCTTTGCCGGCAAACCACTTGGCCTGCCAATCGCGGACTGGTTGGTCATGGCCGGGCACTGTGATCCCGAGGCGGAAGCCAACGGGGTGGACCTTGTGTCCCATGCTAGGCCTCCTTCTCGTCAACGACGATAGTGATATGGCTAGTAGGCCGGCGGATGCGCCCCACTCGGCCTCGGGCTTTGGCGCGCCAGCGCTTGACGACGGGCCCAGCATCGGCGGCTGCGCTGATCACACGCAGACGGGAGGCGTTGAGGCCCGCGTTGTTCTCCGCGTTGGCTGCGGCGGAGCGCAACACTTCGGCGACACGCTCTGCCGCAGGGCCGGGCTGGAACCTGAGAGTATCCAGCGCCTCCTGCACGAGTTTGCCACGGACGATTTCCAGAGAAGGGCGCAGCCGCTTCGAGGATATCCCCACACCTTTCAGCATCGCTCGGACAGCCACTGCTACCTCCTCACCGACGAAGAGCGCTCGGACTTGGAAATGTGGCCGCGGAAAGTCCGCGTCGGCGCGAACTCGCCGAGTTTATGGCCAACCATGTTCTCCGAGACGAACACCGGGATGTGCCGGCGACCGTCGTGGACGGCGATGGTCAGCCCGAGCATGTCCGGCATGATGGTGGAGGCACGCGACCAAGTACGAATGACGACCTTGGAGTCGGCCACCCGCGCACGCTCAACCTTCTTGGCGAGCTTGGGGTGGACGAAAGGCCCTTTTTTGATGGACCGGGACACTTAGCGCTGCCTCCTGTCTTTGACGATGAAGACGTCGGTGTGGATGCGCTTGCGGGTCTTGGGACCCAGCGCCGGTTTGCCCCATGGCGTCTTCGGGTGCTTCATGCCGATGGGTGAGCGGCCCTCGCCGCCACCGTGCGGGTGGTCATTGGGGTTCATGGCCGAGCCACGAACCTTGGGCCGGCGGCCCAGGTGGCGACTTCGGCCTGCTTTGCCTAGAACTTGGTTCTTGTGGTCGGGGTTGCCGACGGCTCCGATGGTGGCCATACAGGTCGAAAGGACACGGCGCACCTCGCCGGAAGGCATCCGCACCGTGACGTACAACTCTTCTTCGCGAGCGAGGAGCTGGGCCGAGGTACCGGCGCCGCGAACCATCTGGCCGCCGCGGCCGGGCCGAATCTCGATATTGTGGATCGTGGTGCCTGTCGGCATAGACCCGAGGGGGAGGGCGTTCCCGATGCGGATCTCGGAGTCCGGCCCCGAAACCCAACGGTCGCCGACTTTCACTCCGGCGGGTGCCAGGTGATAGCGGCGCTCGCCGTCCGCGTAGACGACAAGCACGATCCGGGACGACCGGCTGGGGTCGTACTCGATGGTCTCCACGCGACAAGGTATACCAAGCTTGTCGCGCTTGAAATCAATGGTGCGCAGCAACCGCTTTGCGCCGCCACCTCGATGGCGGGCGGTGATCTTGCCGCGGACGTTGCGCCCGCCGTGGGTGCCTTTGCCTTTCGTCAGTGCCTTGTGAGGCGTGCGCGTCGTTAACTCGGCGAAATCGGGCCGTACTGCACCCCGGTTGCCGGGGCTGGTGGGTCGCAAGCGCTTGAGCGGCATTCCTACGTCCCCTCGAAGAATTGGATGTGTTGATCGGGGGCCAACGTGACGATGGCTTTCTTGCTGCCGCCAACGAGGGCTCGGCGGCCTGAGGCGCCAAACCTGCGTACCTCGCCGTGGGTCCGCACGATGTTGACGCTCACGACGTTGACTTCGAATGCACGCTCGACCGCCTCGCGTACCTGCGGTTTGGTGGCGGCGTCGTGGATTTCAAAAACGTACTTGTGGTTTTCCTGTAGGAGGGTCGACTTCTCGGTCACGATAGGGCGCCGGAGCACTTTGAAGACGTTCATGCCGACACCGCCTCTCCGCGCTTGACCTTGGGGTCCGCCCAGAGTTCCTCGGTTCGCTTCGCCGCATCCTCAGTCATCAGCACCACGTCGTAGCGTGACAGATCAAGGACGTTCAGGAGGTCGGCTGCCAGTGTTTTGATTCGCGGCAGGTTTCGCACGGCGCGAACCACGTCTTCCTGTGGTTCGCGCAGGACCACAAGCGCGGACGACGAGACGGCGAGCGCCTTCAGAACCGCCGCCATCGCCTTAGTCTTCGCGTCGCCGAGCTCGAGCTTGTCGAGCAACAGCAGGCGCTCTTCGGATGCCTTGGCGGACAGGGCACAGCGAATCGCCTGCCTACGCATACGGACCGGGAGGCGCTTGCGATGTGAGCGGGGGGTTGGCCCGAAGACCGTCCCGCCGCCGCGGGCTTGAGGCGAGCGCGTCGTGCCTGCACGGGCATTGCCGGTGTGCTTCTGCGCAAAAGGCTTACGGCCGCCACCCGAGACTTTGCCGCGGGTGAGTGTGCTGTGCGTCCCTTGGCGCTGGTTGGCTTGATAGTAGATCAAGGCTTGGTGCAGCAGGTCAGGGTTTGCCGGCGCCGCGTAGACGACGTCGCTGAGGTCGACCTGCTTGAGGACTTTGCCGGTCACATCCAGGACGGGGATTTTCATGACCTGTCCTTCTCGCTGTCTGCAGGCCCAGCATCAGATTCGTCCGGTTCGGCCCCTGCGGTGGGCTGGTCCGCGACTGCGGTAGCCGCCTCTTCGATGATCGCCTCAGCCTCGGGAGCTTGCTCTTCCAGCGGTGCCTCTTGAACTGGAGCCTCGTCAACCATGGCCTCGGGCTCCACGCGCGGCGGGAGCTTGGATTCGTCGAGCTCAGCATGGCGAACCATAAGCAGTCCCTTGGTAGCGCCAGGCACGGCACCGCGCACGAGCAGGAGGTTACGCTCCAAGTCGACCCGCTCGACGCGCAGGTTGCGTACTGTTACTCGGTCTCCGCCCATGCGGCCTGGCATGGTTTTGCCTTTCCACACACGGCCAGGGAAAGTCCCTGCGCCGATGGAGCCGGGCGCGCGATGTCGGTCGCCTTGGCCGTGCGTTTTGGGGCCGCCCGCGAAACCGTATCGCTTGACGACGCCCTGGAACCCACGTCCCTTTGACGTGGCGATGACGTCGACCAACTCACCGGGGCGAAATTCGGTAACGTCGAGCCGATCACCGCGCTGGTGCGCCGAAACGTCTGTCGCTGTGAATTCGCGTAGATGACGGAGGTCCCCGGCATCCTTCAGGTGCCCGCGCGAAGGCCGATTGACATGCTTGGCCTGGCCGAAGCCGAGCTGGACTGCCTCATAGCCGTCGGTCGGTGCCGTCTTGAGTTGGGTGATGACGCACGGCCCAATTTCCAAGACCGTCACTGGCACGAGCCGGCCCTCCCCACCAAAGTAGTGGGTCATGCCTATTTTTCTGCCTAGGAGTCCAGAGATCATATTTTAGAGCTTGATCGAGATGTCCACGCCCGCCGGCATCTGGAGCCGAGTGAGCGCGTCGATCGTCTTGGAGTTCGGGTCAAGAATGTCCACAAGCCGCTTGTGGATTCGGAGTTCGAAGTGCTCTCGTGAGTCTTTGTCCACGTGCGGTGAGCGGATGACACACCAGCGGCGGATGCGCGTCGGCAACGGCACGGGGCCGACGACCGCGGCGCCGGTTCGCTCGGCAGCTTCGACGATCTGGCCGGTGGACAGGTCCAACAGCCGATGGTCGAATGCCTTGAGCGTGATGCGCAGCTTCTCACGCTGGGCGGCCGGTGCTACGGCACTCCCTCGCGCTCGCGCTGCTGTCCTTTGCTCCACCATCTCTCGGCTCCTTCGTGAGGCCTTCGCCTCGTAGTCGTGAATGCCTTCGCCTCGTCAGACCCTACGCGCCCTACGCACTTCGCGCGACAGGCTCGGACATTGCCTTCGGCACCTCATGATACCGGTTGAATTCCATACTGTAACTGGCGCGGCCTTGCGTCGCAGAGCGAAGGTCCGTCGCATAACCAAACATCTCGACCAGCGGCGCCTCAGCGTCCACGACCTGTGTCTCGCCCTCGCCTTCCATCGAGCGTATCTTGCCGCGCCGACTGCTGAGGTCGGCGATCACGTCGCCAAGGTACTGACCCGGTGTGATGATCTGCAACTCCATCACCGGCTCTAGCAGCACCGACCCAGCATGGCGCAGCGCCTCTTTGGCGGCCATTGACCCTGCGATCTTGAAGGCCATCTCCGACGAGTCGACCGCGTGGAAGGACCCATCTACCAGCGATACCTTCACATCGATGACGGGGTAGCCGCCAACGATGCCAGTCTTGAGGGCCTCCTCGGCCCCTTTGTTGACGGCGGGAACGTATTCCTTGGGAATTTTCCCGCCGACGATCTTGTTCTCGAAGACATACCCTGTGCCCGGCTCGCCAGGCTCCATGTCAATAACGGCGTGACCGAACTGGCCACGCCCGCCGGTCTGGCGGATGAAGCGGCCCTCCGCGTGGGCCTTGCGAGTGATGGCTTCGCGATAGGCGACTTGCGGCTTGCCTACCGCGGCGTTGACGCTGAATTCGCGCCGCATGCGGTCGACCAGGATTTCGAGGTGCAATTCGCCCATGCCCGAGACGACAGTCTGGCCCGTCTCCTCGTCGTAGCGGATCCGGAAGGTCGGGTCCTCTTCGGCGAGCTTGAGCATCGCGTCGGTGAGCTTGTCTTGCTCCGCGCGGGTCTTGGGTTCGATAGCGACCGAGATCACCGGCTCGGCAAACCGGATGGTCTCCAAGACCACCGGCTCGCGCTCATCACAGATGGTCTCGCCAGTGAATGTGCTCTTGAGTCCGATGGCGGCGCCGATCTCTCCAGCGCCGATCTCCTCAACCTCTTCTCGTCGGTTCGCGTGCATGAGCACGATGCGGCCGATCCGCTCGCGCACGCCTTTAGTGGAATTATAGACGCCCGAACCGGACTTGATGGTGCCGGAGTAGACGCGGAAATAGACCAACCGCCCAACGTACACGTCGGTCACTACTTTGAATGCGAGAGCGGCAAAGGGCGCGTCGGGGTCGGCGGACCGCTCGACTTCTTTCTGCGTCTGCGGGTTGATGCCACGCACGGCCTTCACGTCCAAGGGGGAAGGGAGGTAGTCGACCACCGCATCAAGCATGAGCTGAACGCCCAGGCTCTGGAGCGCGGAGCCGCAGACCACCGGGACGGTCTTGTTGGCCATAGTGGCACGTCGCAGTCCGGCCTTGAGGTCTGCGGGAGGAATGGGCTCACCATTGAGGAAGCGCTCGATGAGCGCATCGTCATTCTCCGCGATCCGCTCGACCATCTCCTCGCGGATGCGGGCAACCTCTTGCTCCATCTCTGGGGGTATCGGGGCTTCGGTGAGCGCACCGGGGTCGCCGTCACGGTCGAAGAACCATGCCTTTTGCTCGATCAGGTCGACGATGCCGCGGAATGAGTCCTCGGCGCCGATGGGGTACTGCACGGGAACGGGGTGACCGCCAAGCCGCTGGCGCACCATATCCATGGTACGGACGTAGTCGGCGCCCATGCGGTCCATCTTGTTGACGAAACAGATGCGAGGGACCGAGTAGCGGTCGGCCTGGCGCCAGACCGTCTCTGATTGCGGCTGCACGCCTGCCACCGCGTCGAAAACGACAACGCCGCCGTCAAGAATACGGAGGCTCCGCTCCACTTCGGCAGTGAAGTCGACGTGGCCGGGGGTATCGATGATGTTGACGGTGTGGTCGCCCCATTCAGCCCTAGTCGCGGCCGCGGTGATCGTAATCCCGCGCTCCCGCTCCTGGGCCATCCAGTCCATGACGGCGGTACCTTCGTGGACTTCGCCGATCTTATAGGTACGGCCTGAGAAGAAAAGCACGCGTTCGGTCACCGTCGTTTTACCGGCGTCGATATGGGCGATGAACCCTATGTTGCGGACCTTACTCAGGTCGGTTTTTTCAGCCATGGTCTATTGCCCTATTGGCCCAGGATGCCTACCACCGGTAGTGAACGAAGGCGCGGTTCGCCTCCGCCATCCGGTGGAGCTCCTCTCGGCGGCGTACGGCCGAGCCCTGGCCTCGAGAGGCCTCGACGAGCTCGACTGCGAGTCGTTCGTGCATCGGGCGCCCCTTCCGGGAGCGCGCGGCGTTAATTAGCCAGCGCATCGCCAGTGCGTTGCGCCGGTTGCCAGTTACCTCAATGGGCACTTGGTAGGTGGCACCGCCGACCCGGCGAGACTTAACCTCGACGGCCGGCGTGACGTTACGCAAGGCCTGTTCGAAGACTTCCATGGGCTCACGGTTCGTCTCCGCGCCGACGGCATCCATCGCGCCGTAGACGATGCGCTGGGCCGTCGTCTTCTTGCCTTTGAGCATGACGCGGTTAATGAAGCTCGACAACTCGGTGCTGTTGAAGCGTGGGTCTTTGGCCGGTACTCGGTGTTCTGACTTGTGGCGACGAGCCATTTTTTTGCTCTTCTGTCCTAATCGTCCCTAATTGCCTTTAATCGACTACCGAAAGCTCGTTCGACGTCGCTCACGGCGCCCCCGGAGCCATCAAGCCCTCCGCACGACGGCCAGTGCCCGCCTCTGGCACTGGGCAAAAGTACGCCGTGCCTCGCGGCGACCGACCCGCCCCCGCGAGGGCTGGTACGAGAGTGGTGACTACTTGGCGCTGGGCAAACTACGCTTGGCGCCGTACTTACTCCGGCCACGCCGCCTGGCGCTAACGCCAGTGGCGTCAAGCGCTCCCCGGATGATGTGGTAGCGCACTCCCGGCAAGTCCTTGACGCGACCTCCCCGGATCAGTACGACCGAGTGCTCCTGCAACGTGTGGCCCTCGCCCGGGATGTAGGCCGTGACCTCCATCCCATTGGTCAGTCTGACTCGGGCTACTTTGCGCAGAGCCGAGTTCGGCTTCTTCGGCGTGACCGTCCGCACCTGGACGCAGACCCCCAGTTTCTGGGGGCTCCCCGTGCCGCGGTAGACCCTGTTCCGCAGCGTGTTACGGATAAAGCGCAAGGCAGGCGCCTTCGTCTTTTTAATAACGCGCTTTCGCCCGTGACGCACCAGCTGATTGACGGTCGGCATACCTTCTCCCATTAGCGCGCGTCCTGGGCGCACCCAGTCGGCCATCCTCTCGCGCGGTAACGGAGAGATGCTACCGCTAGGCCGTTACCATGTCAACGACTTTCGTCGCCCTCCGAAGTACGGCCCCCTGCGACCCGTTCGCCGGACAACGGTGCGAAGCATCGAGCCGCGATAGTGTCGCCTATAATCAGATCATGCCCAGTGCTCCCGAACCTCAGGCCCGTATCACGACGAAACACGGCGACGACGGCACCACCGGGCTCCTATTCGGTGGCCGCGTCTCCAAGGCCGATCCACGGGTCGAGGCCTACGGGGTTGTCGATGAAGCCATCTCAGCGCTTGGTCTGGCGCGAGCAACCACGCAGGACGGCCACACCCGAACGATCATCGAAGGGCTTCAGCGCCACTTGTTCACGGTCGGTGCCGAGCTGGCGACAGCTCCCGGATTCCGCCAGCAATTCCAACAAGCCTTCGGTGTCGTCACGCCCGCCATGACCGCGGAGTTGGACGAGCAGTTGGAGGCACTGCAAGCCGAGATCGACTTGCCGAGGGAGTTCGTCGTACCCGGTGACTCGCCGGCTTCGGCCGCCATGGACGTGGGACGCTCCGTGCTGCGGCGAGCCGAGCGTCAAGCGGTGGGACTCCAAGATGCGGGGCTATTGGACGGCGAAGAGTTGGTACGTTTCCTCAATCGCGCCGGCGACCTGGCTTTCGTGCTAGCCCGCCACCTTGATCGCCACCTACCCTACAACCGAGTCAGGCGCTAGCCGGCCCTCCCCGCGAGGGCTCTCGTCGCGAGCCGCGCGGTAGAATCACTCTCGTGCAGCCGATAGCCATCGTCGATTATGGAGCCGGAAACCTTCGCAGCGTCCAGAAGGCCTTTCACCATCTGGGATACAGCGCGGAGATCGTGACCGACCCCACGGCATTAGCCGACGCCCCCGCCGTCGTGTTCCCTGGGCAGGGCACGGCGCCGCAGGCCATGCGCGCCCTCAAGGCCAATGGCATGGACGCCGCCATCCGCGCGGCGATCGAAGACGGCACGCCGTTCTTTGGTGTCTGTCTTGGGCTTCAGTTGTTAATGGACTGGTCGGAGGAGGCTGACACTGAGTGCCTGGGAATCATTCCTGGCACGGTCCGGCGTTTCCCTAGCGTGTCGCCCATCGGATTAAAAGTCCCTCAGATGGGCTGGAACTCGGTTGAGTTCCACGGCACTCACCCGGTGTTCGAAGGAGTGAGTGAGGCGTCCTACTTTTACTTTGTCCATGGCTACTACGCTGCCCCCAAGGACGACACTGGCGTGATCGGGACGACGGACTACGGCGTGCGGTTCGCCAGCGCAGTGGCCCGCGATAATATCGTCGCCACGCAGTTCCACCCTGAGAAAAGCGGGCCGACTGGTCTACGGTTGTACGATAACTTCATGCGCTACATGGTCGGAGAGGCAAGGCAGGCCGCCGGGTAGCCGTAGGCAACACCGCACATGGAAATCATCCCCTCCATCGATCTGCGCGCAGGGCAAGTCGTCCATTTGCGGCAGGGCGACTACGACAAGCAGACCGTCTACTCCACGGACCCCCTGTCGGTTGTTTCGCTCTTCTCTCGCGCGAAGCCGGCCCGCATCCACATCGTCGACCTCGACGGCGCGCTGGCGGGCTCGCCCCAGCACCTTGACCTTGTCGCTGCGATGGTCAAGGAAGCGAGCGTCCCCGTCGAGTTCGGCGGTGGGCTCCGCACCATCGAGTCCGTGGGGGCCGTGCTCGAGATTGGTGTAGGGCGCGTCGTTCTCGGGACGGCCGCCATTCAGAACACACTCATGGTGCGCCAGGCCGTCAGCATGTTCGGCGCCGAGCGCATCGTGGTTGGCCTGGACGCGGCCAACGGCGTCGTTTCCATCAACGCGTGGAAAGAGTCGGGTGGCATCACCGCCAAGGAGCTGCTGGCCTTGATGGCGCAGCTAGGCGTGGGCCGATTCGTATACACGGACATCGAGCGCGACGGCACCCTGAGCTCGCCGAACTTCGACGCGGTCGTCTCGCTGATCCGGCACGGCAAGGATCTCGTGGTTGCGGGCGATTGGCCGTCAAGGCCGCAGGTCATCGCGTCCGGCGGCGTGGCGAGCCTCGCGCACCTTCAGCGGCTCGCCGTGTTGGGCGTCGAGGGAGCGATCGTCGGCAGCGCCATCTACGAGGGCACCGTGGATTTGAGCGAGGCCATCGAGGTGACCGCGGGGCTCTAGCCCGGCGAGCGATACCGGTTTGACGGTCGCGAGGGCCGAACCTATCCTGCGCCTGCCAACGCGAAGGACCAGGCATAGCGATGAACTACCCAGAGATCCGTAAGACCGGCACGCCCCGTGTTGCGCCCAACCTCGCCGACTATGCGGTGGCGCGCGCCGGCTTCGACTGGTCCAGCGTCGAGGCGGAACTGGACTGGCTGCCGGGGGGCGGCCTGAACATCGCCCACGAGGCCATCGATCGCCACTGCAACGCGGGGCGCGGGGCCAAGAAGGCGCTGCTGTGGCAAGGCAAGAACGACGAGGTCGAGGAGTACACCTTCGATGACCTTCGCCGCCAGACGAACCAGTTCGCCAACGTACTGCGCGGCCTCGGCGTGGAGAAGAGCGCACGCGTCTTCACGTTCATGGAGCGCCTGCCAGAGAGTTACATCGCAACGTTTGGGACACTGAAGGCGGGCTGCATTATCGGGCCGCTGTTCTCGGCGTTCGGCCCCGACCCGGTGAAGGATCGCTTGGAGAATTCGGGCGCGTCGGTGCTGATCACACAGCCCGAGTTACGCGCCCGCATCGCAGAGGTTCTCTCAGCCTTGCCCGGCCTCAAGCACGTCATCGTCGTCAATAAGAACGGACGCTCTGAGGCACCTCTGGCGGCCGGCGACCTGTCGTGGGAGACGCTGATGGCCGAGGCATCCGACGAGCTCAGTCCGCTAGAAACGACGCGCGACGACTACTCGATCATGCACTACACATCGGGAACGACGGGCAAGCCCAAGGGCGCCGTCCATCGCCACAACTCGGTGCTCCAGCAGTACGTCACCGGTAAGTGGGTGCTGGACCTGCACCCCGACGACATTTACTGGTGCACCGCCGACCCTGGCTGGGTCACTGGCACGTCCTACGGCATGATCGCGCCGTGGACCAACGGCGTGACACAGGTCGTCTACGAAGGCGGCTTCCGGGCGCGCAAGTGGTATGAGATTGTCCGGCGCTACGGCGTCACGGTCTGGTACACGGCGCCGACCGCCGTTCGCATGCTGATGAAGCAGGGCGCCGACTTGCCCAAGTCGTTCGATTTGTCTTCGCTGCGCTACATCGCATCTGTGGGTGAGCCGCTGAACCCGGAAGCGGTGGTGTGGGGCGAGGAAGCCTTCGGTTTGCCCATCCACGACAACTGGTGGCAGACCGAGACGGGCGCCATCATGGTGGCCAACTACCCGTCCATGGACATCCGGCCCGGCTCCATGGGCAGGCCTCTGCCCGGCGTCGAGGTCGCCATCGTCGACGCCGGGGGCAACGAAAAGCCACCTGGCGAGGACGGCAACCTCGCCGTGCGGCCCGGCTG
>Ga0115002_10002471_pt1 | contig 24154 bp, 20 predicted proteins | sample ArcticOcean_MG_C_8_FD_89576 | JGI IMG/M metagenome (GOLD analysis project Ga0115002, IMG submission 89576) | Marine microbial communities from western Arctic Ocean - ArcticOcean_MG_CB11_86 | ecosystem: Environmental > Aquatic > Marine > Oceanic | place: Arctic Ocean: Canada Basin | collected... | reverse complement strand
GTTTAAAAATTGAAACGGTAGCCGCCGGAGGGGGATCCATTTGTATGTTCGATGGCGAGCGCTTACGCGTCGGTCCAGAAAGCGCTGGTGCTGAACCGGGTCCGGCCTGTTATGGCACGGGTGGTCCGCTTACTATTACCGATGTGAATCTTCTCCTCGGTCGAATGGATCCAGATCAATTTGGCATTCCAATCGATCTCACACAGAGTGAAGATCAACTCCAGGCGTTACAGCTCAGCATTCAGTTAGAAAGAGGAGGGAATGCAACCGATCAGCTCTTGGGCGGACTTTTAGAAATCGCGAACGAAAACATGACCGATGCGATTCGTAAAATTTCTTCAGGCGAAGGGTATGATCCTTGGGACTACGCTTTGGTCGCATTCGGTGGAGCTGGTGGTCAGCATGCTTGCGGTATTGCTGAAAAATTGGGGATTTCAACTATTCTATTTCCGGGTGACGCAGGTTTACTTAGTGCCGCTGGGCTTTCAAAAGCGGTTTTAGAAGGATTTGTTGAGCGTCAAATCCTTTGTTCATTTGATGAGTTTTATAAACAAGCCGAGAGCCTGACAGCCGAACTCGAAGGAGAGGCGCTTCATAAATTGAATCCTGGCGACCGGGAATTTGCTCGCTTGAGTCGACGGATAGTCAGCCTGCGGTTGAGTGGTCATGAGACGCCAATTGATATTGATTGGCTTTCTGATACCTCTCCACTCGAACTGTTTTTGGAGCGTTATAATTCTATCTTTGGGTATCGCCCGAGTCTGGATCAGGTTGAAGTAGTTTGCTACCGAGTTGTTGTAGCCACGCCTCGGGCTGAGAATTCTAATGAGGAGTTCCCTGAAAACAGTGACCCTGGTTCACCTACAAAAAAACAGCGTGCGTTTAGTAGCGGCAAGTGGCGGGAAGCGTCGGTCTATGTTCGGGAGAATCTGGGTGTTGGTTCCAAGGTGAAAGGACCTGCGATTATCCAAGATTCATTTAGTACCCTGTTTGTGGATGCAGGTTGGGAAACTTCTTTAGGGACCCAGGGGACTATACGTCTTTCAACTACTGAAGCTGTCCGGTCACATGCGGCCAATTCAAAGGAAATTGAAATCGAATTATTTTCTAATCGCTTTCAGAGTTTGGTTGAAGAGATGGGACTGCGGCTCATGCGGACTGCCGTCTCCACCAACGTAAAAGATCGCCTTGATTTTTCCTGCGGTCTGCTCGACGCGGATGGATGTTTAGTAGTAAATGCCCCGCACATTCCGGTTCATCTGGGGGCTATGGGTATGTGCGTGCGGACAATTAGCGAAACACACAATTGGCAAGCTGGAGAGATGCTTGTTACTAACCACCCAGGAATGGGTGGGTCGCATTTGCCGGATATGACTGTGATTTGTCCCATATTTTCAGACACGAATATATTGATGGGATTCTTGGTGAATCGTGCACACCATGCTGAAATGGGTGGCATTGCTCCAGGTTCAATGCCGCCAGCAGCGAGATCTCTCGCGGAGGAAGGGGTGGTTATTCCACCTACTGTGGTCATGCATGGGGGTGAGGTAAATTTGAGGCCGATTGAAAGGCTTTTGCGTGAAGGTCCTTATCCTTCCAGGCGAGTCGGCGAGAATTTGTCTGACCTCAAAGCCCAAATCGCGGCCAACAAAAAAGGGCTACAGGATTTTGAAAACCTGGTCCGAGAAAAAGGTGGCGCGGTTGTTTGTGAATACATGAGCGCGATTCAAGATCGTGCTGAAAAAAGCTTACGGTGTAAATTAGGCGGGTTCCCAGACGGAAGCTATGAAGCGCTTCAAAAGCTTGATGACGGAACGACATTGAAAGTGGTTGCCACTGTGTCTGGCGAAACCATGACACTTTCTTTCAATGACGGTGGTGGCGTTCATCCGGGCAATTTCAATGCGACTCCCGGAATTGTTTACAGTGCTGTAATTTATTTCCTTCGTGTTTGGTTGAATGAGCCTATGCCTTTGAATGAAGGCCTCTTGCGACCGGTTAAAATTGAGATTGCTGAAGGGCTTCTGAATCCACCCTTTGACGAAGACCCTTTCAAATCTCCTCCTGTGGTAGCGGGGAATGTTGAAACCAGCCAACGTCTCGTCGATACCCTTTTACTCGCTTTTGAAGTTGTCGCCTGCAGTCAGGGGACGATGAACAATCTCATTTTCGGTAATGAACGGATTAGCTTTTACGAAACGATTGCAGGTGGTGCTGGAGCAGGCGAAGGTTATAATGGAGCAAGCGCAGTGCATGTTCACATGACCAACACCGGAACTACGGACCCTGAGTTGCTGGAGTACAGATTCCCGGTAAAACTAAAAGAATTTTCGATTCGCAAAAATTCTGGTGGCCAAGGCCAATTCAGTGGAGGGGACGGCATTATCCGCGAATTGGAATTTACTGAACCTGTTACCCTTTCTCTCCTAACCCAACACCGAGTCGAAGCCCCTTATGGATTGGCCGGTGGATCACCTGGGAAAACGGGTGAGCAATGGCTTATTAGACCAGGCCTCCCTCCGGAAAAACTAGCCCCAACTGACCGTGTAGAAATTCAGGTAGGCGACCGAATCCGAATACTGACCCCGGGGGGAGGAGGATGGGGAACGGCTTAACTTGGACGAATTCGCGTTTCGAGGGCTGGCCATGGGATGAAGCTCCTTCGGCTTTAATCGCGTAGAGCTGGAATTCCCCAATTGAAAAGCTTATTTCTCGCTGCAATTCCGATCTGTGTAAATAAACCATGAAGCAAAAGAGTACCCATGTTTTTTATCACCCACTTTCTTTGCGGCATGATACTGGGCAAGGGCATCCTGAACGTCCGGAGCGGATCAAAGCGGTATTGGATCATTTAGATAAATCGGGGATACAGGAAGCCTTTACTTGGGTGACGCCGGAAGAAGCTTCTGGAGAACAAATACTAGCCAATCACGGTAATTCCTATATCGAGAGCGTCGAGCGTTTGGCTGCTAGTGGTGGTGGATTTTTGGATGCGGATACCGTGGTTTCTTCCGAGTCTTACCAAGCAGCATTGAGGGCGACTGGCGCGTGCGTACAGGCGATAGATGCTGTGGTGAAAAAGGAGGCTAATAATGCGTTTTGCTTAAATCGCCCACCGGGACACCATGCACGAGCAGACACGGCGATGGGTTTTTGTTTGTTCAATTCAATCGCTATCGGAGCACGTCATGCGATACAGAAACATGGGATGGAGCGGGTGTTTATTCTCGATTGGGACGTTCATCATGGGAATGGAACGCAGGAGAGTTTTTATGAGGATCCCGCCGTCTTTTTTTGTAGTATCCATCAAAGTCCATTGTATCCCGAGACAGGGTTGTCCCATGAAATCGGGAGTGGAGAAGGGGAGGGCTTTACATTAAACCTCACTGTGCCTGACGGAACTCGTGGTGATTTGTACCAGGCGCTTTTTGAAGAGAAAGTGCTTCCTGCGATGCATAAATTCCAACCAGAGCTAATTCTTATTTCAGCTGGTTTTGATGCTCACCGCCTCGATCCTTTGGCTGGGGTTCAATTGGAAGATGAGGATTTCGATAGGTTGACGCGCGGGGTCTTGAAAGCAGCAGACGCGCTTTGTGAAGGGCGTGTAGTTTCGGTTCTTGAAGGAGGGTACGATTTGGAAGGACTATCCGGCGGAGTAGAGCAATGTTTGAGAGCTATGGCCGATATTAGTTGAGGCGAATTTGTGATCGATCCTGGCTAGACTTTTCGAATGGGTTTATTGAAAAATACTTCAACTTACCAGAGACGCTTCTTTGGGAGTAGGCTCGGGTTGTTTTACCAGTTCGGATACCGCTTCCAATACTTGAGATAAACAAATCTCGGCAGAAGTTACACCACCATGTTTGGGGCATTTTATTGGTTGAACAACCCGCATGGGTGCATCGTAGACAGGCTTCGTGTTGACAGGATTGGTCACCCCGTAGAGTCCTACCGTTGCAACGCCCAAAGCGTTGGCTAGATGTAAGCCTCCGCAATCGTTCGATATAACCACGGAGCAAGAATTCAAAGCCATGATAAATTGCATCAAGGTTGTTGACCCTGTGAAATCGTGGATGGAGCCAGGTTCGAATTGCTCAATAATCTGACGACTTACCGGGAGGTCTGCGGTCGTTCCAAATAAACAAATATTACTGTCGGGGTAAAGGTCCATGAGTCCGGCGACACATTCCACCCAATAATCCACCGGCCAACATTTCTCTGGTTTATCGCCCGCTCCACATATCAAACCAAAGTAGGGAGCATTGAGAGACTGTGTTTGCAGACAACGAAGTGGATTAATTACCTCTGAACCGGGTGCGAGACCTACGGGACTAAAATCGATGGTTCCTTGGAAACCAAAGTAGCGAAAGAACTCTTCCCAGAGCACGACCTGGTGTATTTTTCTGTCATCCCATCCCGGATCAACCTTGAAACTATGGGTGAGCAATGCGCGATTGGTTCCTGGGTAGCAAATGCCATAGCGCCTGGGTGCATTGATAAGCCTCGATTCAAGATCAGCACGAAAAGAATCGGTTAGCTGGTAAAAGGTGTCTGGGTAGGAGGTCTTTAGCTTTAGGAATTTTTGATAATAACGAGTATTTCGTTTTGGGATACAAATAATGTTGTCTGCTACTTGAAGGGCTTCCAGTAGAGGATTAAACTTTCGATTGGAAAGCAAAGTGATCTCTGCATCCTCCCTCGATATTCTAATCGCCTTAATAAAGGGTATCCATTTAATCAGTTCACCAAGGTGATCTGGCATCCGAAGCCAGATACGATTTTGTTTCGGAACGCTTTCCCAGTTATAGAATTCTTTCGTCTCGTTCAAAAGGCTATTTGGAAACTGTAAATTTAAATTCTGTGAATGGTGATTTTGCGCTTCCCAGCGGTTATAGATCCACATCCAGTTCTCAGAAAACGACGCATCGTTCATCAGTTTCTCTTCCAACCAATGGTTGGCCTTTAAGATAACGGGCTCCTCTTTACCGCCTTCGGAAATTTTTTCGACGTGTAAGTTGCCTTCCCAGAATCCTATGCGTTCTCCGTAGAAGCTCAGAACATCTGCTTCGTAATCCTGGGAAAGAATCTGATGAAACCCCGTCGTCGTGACGGCCCTACCGAGAAAGAAAGTCAGGTAGCCGGCATCTCCAACGTTTTGATCAAAAAGGAAAATCATCCAGCTGTTGTTTTTCACCAATTCGCGTGCGTCATGAAGACCACTTAGGCGATCAATCAAACTTATCCCGTTTCTGCTTCTGGTATCTCTTACATATTGCTCGATCTTCTTTTTGTTAAGTGGCCGGTAAAGGAGTCCGATTTCTGGATTGTCGATAGGAAGACATCGCGGAATAAGTGTGCAGGCTTCCATCATGCTGTTGTAGATGGAAACGCCAACGACGGGTTTGTTGGGGGCGACGTAGCTTTTAAGAATCTCAACTGCTTCTTCAGTGGCAATAAATGTTTTGTCGAGTCGCCCTTCAGAAAAATAGGGATGTGCCAGACTGAACAGTGACATCTCGATCATACGTCGGCAGCTAGTCCGTGCTTTCCGTCTTCGCCACGACATCGGTTTATCCGGAAAAACATGATGGAAGTTCGAAAGAATAGTTCTTCTTTTTACCGTTGGTAGAAAATATATCAGGTCGCCCATGATCACCGACAGCATTCGTGCAACGGGGCGCGGCATGTTGGCTAGTATCCAACCGGATATTTTAACTAGGATTAACACGTGATTTAGCTGGGTGGTTTGCGAAAACAGAAGCGAGACTTGAATCTAGGCGACCATTTAGCAAGCCCTAGAAATGGAATGATTTGAGAGGAGAACCTTTAAGCTGGGGGTATGTTGAACCTGCCTCAAGCATTGTATATGATTTCGAAGTTGCTATGGCATCTAGGCTGGATCGAATGTCCTGGAAATGGGTATTAGCAAAATCTTTGTGTTTTGGGGATCAAGGTGCCTAACTGTGATTTTCTTACTATTATCCCTTTCAACCAAAACCACCAAGAGCAAAGAATGATCAGGAGGCGAGTAATTGGGTGCCTGTTAGGCCTACTCTTTTTAACAGGTATCCATACCAAAGTGGCGGTTGCGGTTTATGTTATGGATAATGGTGTTCGGACTGATCATGTGGCTTTTAACAAAATCGAAACGGAAGTTGTCGATATGCTCGCTGGCGAAGTTAGGTTGGCAACAGCAAAAAGATCTGAAGATCATGCAACTTTGGTTGCAGGATTGATTGTTGAGTGTGCTCCGAGAGTGAAGTTGATCTCGGTGAGGACATTGAAAAAATGGAATGGGCAGTTGGTCGAGTTTCTTGAAAGGTGTTCATTGGATATCGAATCACCATCCTGCTGGCCAACCTGCGGTGGCGAATTTGAGTCTGGGTGGTGTGCCAAAAGATCCTCGAATTGAAAAACTTGTTGTGCGTGCAATCAATCAATTGGTTGAGGATGGAGTGACTGTTGTAGTTGCTGCGGGCAATGATGGGGTTGATGTCATGCACCGCATTCCTTCCACTCTCGATTCGGTGATTTCTGTCGGAGCAACCTCGGCTCTGAATTCCCGGTTAATCTCTTCTAACTATGGGAGTTGCGTAGATATTTATGCCCTCGGTGAGAATCTCGCCGGACCGGGAAGTAAAAGTACTACGCATCGTACCCGTGACTCTGGTACCTCGATCTCTGCGGCGGTAGTAACCGGATCTGTTGCAGCATTCCTGGAAGCGCAGCCGACGGCTGAACCTAATGAAGCCAAACAGTGGTTGATCGAAAAAAGTGAAGTAGGGAAAGTGAAGAATTTTCCGGGACCAGGGAGTTGAAAGCAGGGAGTTTGTTGTTTCGGGACAACCAATGACAAGAGGCAATTGGCAATGAGTTAAGTAGCTTTCGGGATAGAGCTTTATATTGATCATCGTTCTGGTCTCGTCTGGGTCGTTACACCGTAAGGATTATTTCATTAATTCATAGAAGGTGCTTGAAGGGTCGCTCGAAACACAGATTATTGATGAGTTAATTAGTTTTAATCCTTCATTTAATTACTCGAATTATGAATAAGAACACCCCTGAGATAAATCGCCGTTCATTTATTAAAACAGCTGCTGGTGCCACTGCAGCAGGCATGGTTGCTTTTCCGCATATTATGACAGGTGCGCACCATGGAAGCGCTCCGAGCGAAAAGCTAAACCTGGCATTTGTAGGTGTCGGCGGAAAAGGAGTAAGCTCGATTATGCCGATTTCCGACTTGGGCCACAACATTATCGGTCTTTGTGATGTGGATCAGCGCAGTATTGAAAAAGCTTACAATAACTCTCGTGGTGGAGCTGTGTTCAAGGAGGTGATCGACAGCGCCGTTTCGAAGGGAGCCAAATGGTTCAAAGATTATCGTGTGATGTTCGAAAAAATAGGCGACAAGCTGGATGGTGTGGTCGTTTCAATTCCCGATCACATGCATTTCCCCGTGGCGATGTCGGCTGTAAATTTGGGTATCAATGTCTATTGCGAAAAACCGCTAACTCACACAGTTGAAGAAGCGCGTATGTTGGCAGCAGGTGCCCGCAAAAAAGGTGTGGTTACCCAGATGGGAAACCAGGGTCACTCCAATGAAGGTGTGCGCTTGGCCAAAGAATGGATTGCTGCCGGAGTGATTGGGCAAGTTCGCGAAGTGTACTCTTGGACGAATCGTCCTGTTTGGCCCCAAGGGCTTAAAAAACCGAGTCACAAGGAGTTTGTCCCCGTCATTCCCAAAGGGCTCAACTGGGATCTTTGGTTGGGCGTTGCTCCGAAGCGTCCTTACGACTCGGCATATCTTCCATTTAGTTGGCGCAACTGGTGGGACTACGGTTGCGGCGCAGTGGGTGACATGGCTTGTCATGTTATGGATGCTGCTTACTACAGCTTGGATCTCGGGCTTCCGGAATCGATCTCGGCTTTAGCCACCAATGTGAACGACCAGAGTGCGCCCAATGCTTCTGCCATTACCTATGAATTTCCAAAGCGCGGCAAATTTGCTCCAGTAACCTACCATTGGTTGGATGGCGGACTCTTGCCACCTGCTCCGGAAGGATTGACCCACGCTGACATGCTTAGCCGGGACAAGAGCGGAACTATGTTTATCGGCGATGAGGGTTATATGATGACAGACACTTACACCAAGTCGGTTCGCATTCTGCCTGAAGCTCGTTTTGCGGAAATCAAAAAGAATCCTCCAGCCAAGACGATCGCCCGGGTAAAAGGTAGCCACCAAAGCGATTGGTGTCGCGCCATCAAGGAAAAGGGGCAGGCTTGTTCAAACTGGGATTACGCATCCGGACTATCTGAAGTTGGTCTCCTTGGTAATGTAGCAATCCGCGCAAAAGCGAAAGTGGAATACGATGCCAAGAAGATGAAGGTAACCAATATTCCTGAGGCTAATAAGTTCCTGAAAAAGGAATACCCGAACGGGTGGATACTTTCTTAGGAGTTAACTTATATTTCACCAAGCGTCTCGGGAAGCCGGGGCGTTTTTTTATTTCCAACTTTAAATTATCATCCCGTCGATCGGTCTACCAGAAAGCTCCTCGTTTTTTCTCTGGATTGGGTGCTTACTCTTCCTTTTTCAGCTTAACCTCCAAAATAGGCTTAGAACGATAATCCTCAAGATCATGCGATTGATCCAAACGGTTGTTTCGTTAATCCACGGTGTTTTTGTTTCCTCAGTTTTAGTCGCTGCTTTCTTGAGAAGTGGATGTATTAGTAATCTGAGTACAACCGAAATAATAATGATTCCAACTATGTAAGACAGTTGAATAAGCACATCGTCCCCAAGAATGTCATTTCTCAAGGTCTCCAATAAGACAGAAAAGAAGCTGGTCAGTTCACTGGTTATAGATGGATCTGCTGATTGTGCGAGTGTCAGGAAGGCAAATAGGTCCATTCACGAATCTTTGGCAGTGAAGCAATTAATTTTCAATCCGAAAGATGTAGCTTCAGCTGCTCTGATATATGAAAGACTGTTCCCTGGTGTTAGGGCGCACAATTGATGCACAAAATCGCATCGGGTTGTGCTTCCAATCGAGCAAGGGCAATGGGCTGGCGGCACATCATGCAGGTTCCGTAGCTACCGTCTTCTATCCGTTTGATTGCATTGTTAAGCTTTTGTAGCTCAGATTCCTGTCTCCGTCTTTGCTCCAGAGCCATTTGCTGCATTTGCATTGAATCAAGGCGCGATAGTCGACCTATGGAAACATCGGGTTCTATGGGCTTTGTGTCTTCTGTCTCGGTATTGAGGATACTCGTTAGCTCCTCAATGCGGACGTCGATTACCTTTTTTATTGGAGCTAATTCTTCGTGGGTCATAATTAAAAGATAAAGCCCAAGCATCGGAGATTTGAAAATCTTGCCTTAGACTTGGTTGGGAAACAAATCGTGTTAGTCGGGTAGGCGAAGTGAGTTAAGTATACCTGCTCCCTGCGGTACATCGATTGTTTCGAGGATTTGGATTTCTCCCATTCGACTGAAGATACATTGCCGTCGAATCTGAGCGAGCGATCTCTCCAACTTAGCTCAGTCAATTCTACCGTCCGGGCATCTTTGGAAATGATGACGTGATTGACGCTTGCTTGAGGCAGCCAGGTATCCGTCTTTTGCAGGATTTCCTTCAGTAGTTCCATCGCCTCTGGAATATTTTGAGGCGTCGTCGAATTATCAGGTATATCCTCTGCTACGCGTGGAATTACAGGGAGCGTGACTCTGAGCTTTCCGATACTTACAAAATCCTCCGTTGTCCCGGTTCTTGACTTTAGCAGCCAATTCATAGAGGAAAGGCTATGTAAGTGATCTAATTCGACCGTGCCTTGAGGGTGTGTGATGGAATCGCCATCCAGGCGAAAGTGACCGTAGCCTTCCATTTCGTAAGCTTCGAATTGAATCAACTCGTCTGGAGCTAAGGTCCGGATCCCCCGACCCAGCCATAAGGGCATACTGAAAAGCACCAATACCAATAATCCTAGCATGCACAGGAAAAGGCGCAGGAAATTTTTTAGCGAGAAGACTCGCATGATTGGTTTTGGCTTGGTGCCCATAAATGGGTGCGAAGGGAATATTGGCGGGAGATCCTTCCAAATAGCTTAGTCAACTCAAATAAAAAATGGTTCTAAAAGGATTTTGATCCAATGTTGATTGACCCTGATTACCTGTGCTTTCATTACCTTCTTAATCGATATCCCGTATGAACCTGGAAGACTTGGAAAACTTTGCCGATACTAATCAATCATGAAGACAAAAGCAGCCATTGTTTATAATTTTAACGAACCTGTTGTGGTTGAGGAGATCGAGCTACGTCCTCCCCAGGAAAGCGAGCTGCTCATCAAGATAGCTGCTAGCGGCATTTGCCATAGCGATTATTCCGTGGTGAAAGGGACGATTGCTCACGACCTGCCAGAGGTGCTGGGCCATGAAGGCGCCGGAACGGTGGTCGAAGTCGGACCCGGCACGGAAGGTTATAAGGTCGGTGATCGCGTGATGCTTCCCTTTGTCTCCTCCTGCGGAAAATGTGATCGCTGCGTTTCTGGTCACCCGACATTATGTGAGGTGCATTTTAGCGGAAAGCGCGGGACGCTGATCGACGGATCATGCCGTTTTCATAAAGAGGATCAGGACATCTACCAATTCTCCCGACTGGGAACACTCTCAGAGTACACGGTTGCGCATACTAACTCCGTGCTTCCTTTGCCTGATGGTTATACCTTTGAGCACGCCGCGCTTCTCGGTTGTGGAGTCACAACCGGTTTTGGAGCAGTGACTCGAACCGCTAAAGTCCCAGCCGGTTCTACAGTGGCCGTGATCGGTTGTGGAGGAGTCGGTTTAAATGTGATTCAGGGAGCAAAGCATGCTGGTGCCTCTAAAATCATTGCGGTGGATCAAGTGCCTTCCAAGCTGGAAGAAGCGAAACGCTTCGGAGCAACAGATTCTGTTAATTCCAAAGAGGTGGATGCGGTCGAGGCGGTTAGAAACCTTACCGATGGAAAAGGCGTTGATTTCTCTTTCGAAGCGATCGGACTACCCGTAACGATTGAAATGGCTTATAACATGTTAGGTGTGGGTGGTAACGCCGTCATCATTGGGATTACCTCAGGAAAAGCGACGATCACTATTCCCTCTGTTTTAATCCCTGTGTGGGAACGGAAAATAACGGGATCCTTTTTTGGCTCCTGCCTCCCTAGCGTGGACATGCCCTATCTGCTGAATCTGTACCGTCAGAAAAAGCTGATGCTCGATGAGCTGGTTTCCCAATACTACGAACTAGAGGATATCAACCAGGCTTTCACCGATATGGAGACTGGTGAGAATATTCGTGGTATGGTGCTTTTTGAGAAATGAGAACAAACTAAAAGCTGCTCGATTTCCTGCTTTTTTTCACCGCACACTAGTACACTTTTCGATTTACATCTTTCCGAGATTGACCCACACGGTGAATCGTTTTGATCTGTATACTGAATCAACCCCTGATTTCCTATATGAGTAAGAAATTGTTAATTGTAACCGGCGACGGTGGTGAAAGCTATGAGGTGCTTTACGCGCTTCACCGCTTCCAGGAAGCCAATTGGGCGGTCGACATTGTTGCGCCCAGTAAACGCAGTCTAAACCTGGTGATGCACGACTTCAAGCCAGGGTGGGATACTTACTTTGAAGGACCTGGATATAGTGTGGAATCGAATATCACATTTGATGAAGTCGTCGTCGATGACTACGAGTCTGTCTTGCTGATAGGTGGTCGAGCCCCCGAGTATTTGAGGAATGATTCCGTGGTTGTTAACATGGTTAAAGAATTCAACACCAAAGGTAAGTGGATCTATAGCATCTGTCATGGTATTCAGATTTTGGCGACCGCTGGTCTTTGCCAAGATAAGAATATAACGTGCTACGAGCATTGCCGTTATGATGCGGAGTCCAAAGGGGGGACTTGGGTTTCTGAAGAGGCTGTTATCGATGGTAACATAATTTGCGGACAAACCTGGCTCTCACATCCTCAATTTTTCTGTTTAATATTTGAAAACCTTTAATGAGGAAGCTTGTAGATTGGCAGGGAGGGGGACCACTTTTGGTTGAAGACGATGGAACCGGAAATGGAATGATTTGCCTGCATGGTTTGGGAGGGGGAAGCTATTTCTTTTCTGGACTGAGCAAAGCTATTAGAAGTTCAAGGCGAGTGGTATCTTTCGATATGCCCGGTACTGGTTTCAATGAAGGGTGCGTTGATACGTTTTCGATTGATGCTTGCGTGAATGCGACCGTTGAATTGATTGATCAAATAAGTCCAGATTCTGTCACACTGCTTGGTCACTCGATGGGGACCATTGTTGCGCTGAAGGCTTATGCGATGCGTCCCGAAAAAGTTCATGCACTCATATTTTTAGGTGGCTTGCCAGAGCCTGTTCGGGCTATTCGCGAAAAACTGAACGGGCGAATTGAGAAAATTTCCAAATTGGGGATGCAGGGAATTGGTGAAGAAGCCATGTCTGGAATTTTTGCTGCAAAAACGCTTTCGGAAAAAGGGCAGCTCGTTGGGGCCTATCAGCGTTTGCTGGAACTGAATACAGAAGCAATTTACATCGAATCCATCCGTGAACTTGTGAATGCTTCAGCTTCCGAACTTGTAGGAACGGTCGAAGTCCCCTGTCTCGCCATTACAGGTGAGGAGGATCGCTACGCTTCACCCTTCGACGTAGAAAGTTTCCTTAAATTCATTCCGCATGAAACCAACATGGGAGTGTTTGAGAATTGTGGACATATGATCTTTTATGAAGCTCCGAACCGATTATACGATCGTGTTATAAATTTTATTCAGGCTCTTGATAGCGACTGGGATTATACCTATTAACTAGCGTTTTCTGAATACTAACTATTCGACGTATTTGTAATGGCTCAAGTAACTGAAGATTTCCTACAAAGCTTCTGCCGTGTGCGAGGTGAGTTCGAAAACACAAAAGGTGGAAAGATTGGTAATCGCGTTTTGGCTCATATCTTCTCGACGCTGTTTCCCGTTTTCTTTGTGGGGTTCTTTATTTTCTGGGCGGAGCCTAATTGGCCTTTGTCTAGTGAAGGGTGGTTACTCTTAGTGGGTGCACTCGCCACATTTATTGTAGGTATCTTCATTCATCGGGCTATCAATAGTCGGTATATATTCAACGAGGAAGGTGTTGAGGAATGGAGTGAGAGTGGAACGCTTAAACTGGCGATTGCCTGGTCAGATCTATTGCACGTTGACTATCGTGAGAGTCGAGGGATCAAAAGTTTTACGTTGAAATCAAACAGCGCTTCTATGCATCTGGAGTTCTACAAAGGACTCAGCGAGGCATTGGCTCGGATGGAAAATAATCAAACTTAGGCCGCCAGCTTATTCGTTCGGCATATTTTGATTCTGCCAGTCTTTTCCGAATGCCTGTTCCAGGCTTTCAGCCACCACCGTCGGATTGTAAACCACATCTTCCCCGTTGATGATGCGTCCGTCTTTGAAGTGATAGAGATTATTCTGTGTAGGGCCGATCTTTTCGGGAAATCGGCGTTCTAAATTTTCTTCGCTTTCGATCCGTTCTTTTTCTGTGGCTTCAAAGTCTATGCTATTCGTTACACATGCGCGGAGCTTCTCGAGGACAGCCAGAGATTTTTCATCGAGTGTTTTCTTGGATAGATCTGTTTGCTCCAATGGATCGTCAATCAAGTTAAATAAAAACTCGGAGCCACTTCTAAACCCGACGTATTTGAAGTCTCCATACCTTACCATACGGTATTCAGAACCTTCTCCCCAACGTGGTTGGAGGTTATCACTGAAAATGGGTACGATTTCCGGTTCATTGCCAGTATTGATATGAGCACTTAAATCTCTCCCTTCGGCCTCCGAGAAATCTGCACCAGCAAGTGAACAAAGCGTGGGATACAGGTCGATTAATGAAACAGGAGAATCCAACTGCGTTGCCGGCAGTGCGCCTGTCCTGTGTTCAGGCATAGAAATTAACATGGGAACGCGGGTACTCGCTTCATGAAAAGTGTGCTTCCACCAACTTCCATGTTCTCCTGCCATTTCGCCATGGTCAGAGGCGTAAATGATTATGGTGTTTTCTAAATCACCCGAGAGTTCGAGTCGATTTAGCAAGTCACCCAAGATCTCATCTAAATAGCTTACGCATGCAAAATAACCGGCTCGCATTTTTTGCTGATCTTCATGGGATAAACCTTCCACCCGAAATTCCTCCCGCATGGTCTTGTTTACGGGGTGATTGTAAGTATCTCCTGTTGCAGGTGCTTTTGGCTCCGTTACCTGGTCGGCCGGATAGCGATCAGTCCATCGCTTGGGTGCAGTTAAGGGAAAGTGAGGACGGCTGAAAGAAGCCAATGTGAACCAAGGCTTGTCGGGATTTTTATTCCGATGCTCTCGAATCCAGGCAACGGTTTCTTGTGCGGTTATCTGCTCCTGTAGGGCGCTTTCTGGATACTCCAGTTTTCCTGCTGCGTCATAACGCCAGGTAAATTTGTCGCCCTTGTACCAGTCGGGCGGTTCTTGTCCCTGGTGACCGGTACCTCCGGTGAGATCGCCGTAGGGGCGATGTTGAAAGCCTACAAATTGTCGGCTGCCTCCCAAGTGCATTTTCCCAACAAGACAGGTTTCATATCCCGCTCCTCGTAACGCTGCTGGCAAAGTAACGAGATCCGGGTTCATGATGGAGTCGTTATCCCAAGCTCCTGCGCTTCTGGCATGTCGACCACTGAGCAAGCAGAGTCTGGACGGAGTGCACAATGCCATCTGGCAGTAGGTATTATTGAATTTTACAGCTTGTCCCTTCAATGCGTCCAGATGAGGTGTCTCAACGGGTTCTCCTCCTTCATTATCAGTTAGGTGAGAGAAAAAACGAAAACTGTGCTCATCGCTGAGCAAGAATAGGATATTTGGCGGGCTCATAGCTGAATGGTAAAGTTGCAAGGTGCAGCTTTTTAGATTACTTTCTTTGAATAATGGCCAGTAAGGTCTTACTACGCAATCCTCTACTCATGTTACCCGTCTATTTCTAGTCGACGCCTGTTCAATGGCGAGTTTAGCTATACATCCTTTAGCCCTACTATCTGAAGTACCATTATCTAGTTTCTTACCCATTATGATTACAGTTACCCTAAACTTTCGCCCTTTGTTTGTTACCGTCTTGGCGTTTGCCTGTCTGACCCTGAATCTTTCCGCCCATGAGCAGCAACTCTATCTCTCGCGTTATGTACCCAATCTGAAATACTCAGATGCGGATCTAACCAAGGATACTGAGACGGCGACCTATAAGGCCATCTTCGGGGAAGGGGATAAGGATGAAAAGCACCTGAACGCCATCACGAGGATGGGAGAGCTGACCGTGCAACCTGGAGGTGCGAGTGCCATCGTAAAACGAGCCAATGAAGAGTATGTTCTTTATGTTACCTCCGGTAAAGGGACCTTGATTTATGGTAAGGAGAAAACGCCGCTAAAGAAAAACGATTTTTTGTATGTTCCTGCCGGTGTCAGGCATGGAGTTAGTAACAAAAGCAAGGCACCTATCAAAGTGCTTTTTATGGGCTACAAGATTCCCAAAAGTGTCGACTACCAACCGAAGAAGAAACTTGAAATCGCCAATGCAGACGATGTTGATCTTCAAGTATTGGGCAGTCACGGACCTTCAACTCAATACAAACTCTTAATGGGTGACACCACCAGTGAACGGGACCGTCTCGCCTCGGCTTCACAAATGAAGAGTTTGTTTATCATGGATTTTGCACCTCGTGGGACCAATAACCCACATCGCCACGCCACGCAGGAAGAAGCATACTTCGTGCTTCAAGGGAGTGGTTACATGGTTGCCGGATTGGACCAATATGGAAATGTCGAACGCCATCCGAGCCAAGTTGGAGACGCCTTCTATTGGGCAGCTGGAACTGAAGTTGGATTCTACAGTTTGAATGGAGAAGGTGAGGAGCATTCGATTATTCTGGCGATACGTTCTGACGATCCCACCAAGGCTAAGAAATAATTAATTCAACACCTGAGCATTTTGATTATGGATACTCGTCGTAGTTTCTTTAAAAAGTCCGTTTTTGGAGGAGTCGCTTTAGGTGGGTTGTTCGCCGCGCCTATTGATGAAGTCGTTGCTGCAGCAACGTCCAATGTGAAGCGTGCCTCCAGTCCATCAAAGCTTAAAATTACCGATCTTAGGTATGTCACGGTGCAGCACTTGGGCCGCCCCTGTTCCATTCTTCGGATTGATACCAACCAAGATGTCTACGGCTACGGTGAGGTACGCGATGGCGGCGAAGTGAAACATGCGTTGGTCCTCAAGCACCTGTTGCTTGGGAAAAATCCCTGTAACGTTGAAAAGCTCTTTAAACTCATCAAGCCATTCGGAGATCATGGTCGCCTGGGTGGAGGAGTCAGCGGTGTTGAAATGGCACTATGGGATCTGGCAGGAAAAGCCTACGGTGTGCCCGTATGGCAATTACTTGGAGGTCGATACAAAGATAAGGTCCGCCTCTATGCCGATACGCATGGCGATAAGGACTACGACCTCATCAAATCCAAGGTTCTCACTCGTGTGAAGCAGCAGGGTTTTACTTGGCTGAAAATGACACGGGTTTATAAAGTATTGGACGGTGTTCCAGGGATTTTTAAAGACGGAAGCCGAAATCTGCTGAATGATAAAGGCATTGGTATCGTTGCAGACTATTTACAGATGATCAGAGAAACGGTCGGAGATGAAGTTGAAATTTGCGCTGATCATTTTGTCGGTAAAAATCTGGAGAATATGACGCGTCAGGGAATGGCCTTGGAACGCACACGTATGGCCTGGATCGAAGAACCTGTTTCCTGGTTGGAAACGGCGGAGCTAAAAGCGCTTCGTAAAGCTATCCGTTCGCCTATCGCCACGGGAGAAAACATGTTTGGCTTGGATAGTTTCAAGGTACTTTGTGATGCTCAGGCGGTAGATATTGTGCACCCCGATATGGCCACGGCTGGAGGAATTTTGGAAACCAAACGTATTGGCGATTACGCAGAAGAAAAAGGTATCAGTCTGGCGTTGCACTATGCAGGAACACCGGTATCTTTTATGGCCAGCGTTCACAGTGCTGCGGCTACGCAAAATTGTCAGGTGCTTGAATTCCATCCGGAAGGTGAGGAAATTCCTCAATGGACAAATATGGTGCGCACGACGGGTGGCCAGCCACTCCTGGAAAATGGGTATGCGCATGTTCCGGATTCTCTTGGCTTGGGAATCGAGCTGAATATGGACCATATCCACAACGAGCTTTATCCGGACGATAAGTCTGTGTTTGCTTCTACCGAGAAGTGGGACAATCCGTGATTTATTTAACAATCCACAATTTGTAACCGAAAATCGAATACTATCCTCTTATGATAAAAAAAATAACTCTTTTCATAACCCTAGCCGCCTGTGTTTCTGGAGTCTTTTCTCTCTCGGGCCAGACGATTTCAAAAAAGGAAATGATATTCCTTACCTCTGAGTGGAAAGGGGAGCGCTTTGAGGATGGCCGTCCCAGGATCCCAGACAGTCTCATTGACCGAGTCGCTAATATTGGCATCGAAGATGCATGGGTAGTTCTCTACAACGCGGGTTACAAAAACCAGTTCGAAGGGAATTGGAAGATGGTCCACGACGATGTTCCGGTTATTGGTCGTGCGCTTACCGCTCACTATATGCCAAGTCGTCCCGATGTTTTGAAAAATATTATGGAACGTGGGCATGCGCAAGGGCGTTCGGGGAACAGCAATGCATGGCCTATTCAGGAGCTTGGAAAAGGAGACGTGTACGTGGCTGATAGTTTCGGGAAAATCGCTCAAGGAACCTTGATCGGGGACAGTTTGGCGACGGCCATTTACAATAAAACTGGAACGGGAGTCATCTTTGATGGTTCGGCTCGAGACTTGAGCGGCATGGCTCAGATAGAAGGATTCAACGCGTTTGTTCGCGATTTTGATCCGACTTTCTTGGAAGAGGTCGTGCTTATGGGCTTGAATACACCCATTCGGATTGGAGGAGCCATTGTGCTTCCTGGAGACCTGGTCATCTCAGAGCGTGAAGGCGTTTTGTTTATTCCAGCCCATATGGCTGAAGAGGTCATCCTCACAGCCGAATTTATTGGTGTGCGTGATGCTTTTGGTTACGAAATGCTTAAGGCTGGCACATACGACACCGGACAAATGGATAACGCCTGGACGGATGCGATCAAGAATCACTTCCTGCGATGGTTGGATGAAAACTCTGACCAGTTGCCTATGTCGCGGGAAGCTTTGGATCAGTTTATGTCCAAACGGACCTGGTAAACCTACTTTTGTTTATACCAATTACCCTTAGTATCCTGGAGCCAGACTCCTGGAGCCGACTTTTTTCGGAGATCTTCGGCGCGCCCTTGTCCGACAACGTTGACTGTGAGTTTGAGTCGTATGGCCAAAATGGTGTATAGATCCCGACGGTCTGTGTTCTCACGGTTCATGAGTCGAGTTTCATCTGTTGAAAGAAGAGCTCGTTGGGTCAAGGACCCGAGATTGTTTTCTCCTACTTTACTGGAGAGTTTTAAGCCATCGATCACTGCCACCCGTCGTAACAGGCTTTGTTTGATGGTTGTTTCGGTTCTTTCGGCCGCGAAGGTGCTCGGTGTATTTAACGCAAATAACCCTAGTATAACGGCAATAAAAATAGATGTGGTTTTCATAAAGTGTGACTGTTAATTATTCTTCTACGGCTTCTGAAATGGCGTCGAGATCGGCAAAGACATTGTCCAATTCTTTTTGCAGCTCCACCTTCAGATTTACATCCAAGGTTAAGTAAATGGGCTCAATCGTGCTGTGCGTTTCGACACTAATGCAAGCTGTCGAAAACAGAACGCCCACTAATGCGGTCAAGCCTGCGAGGATTTTTAAGATAGGATTAGGTAATGACATCGTTTTTTATATATACACCAAGAAGACTAGAGAGTTTCATTGGGTCATTGCAATGACGGTGTTCCAATTGAGTTGATTCGTAACAGAAAGTTAAACAATTCCTCAAGCGTTCCGTTGATATTTGTGTCTAATATCAGAGGTACCGGGGTTTCACCTGTCTTTCCTTCGCCAGATAATCGAATTTTTAGAGGTGTTTCAGGCGTGTCACTAGAAAGAAGGTCTACTCTAAGCTCGCTGATCGCGAGATCGCTCAGTGCATCTTCTACGACTTGCTCTGGCGCTAATTTTAATTGGCCGATTATTCGGTTCGCCAATCCTTCAAAGAATCCAATGTCTTTTGGGATCTCTTGATGGAGTAAACCTTTGGTCTTATATCTCATTCTAGCAGGTTCATTGTCGCTAAGGCCCAAATAACCTTCTCCTGATAAAAACTGACTATCCTTGTAAGTTATGGGTACGTAGCCGCTGATCGCTCCTTCCATCGATCCGTCAAAGAACGCCAAATTTTCCACAAGCGTTCCAAGAGAGAGTCGATCAAATCGCAAAGCGGTTTCGAAGCTTAAAGGATTTCCCAAAATCGTTGCCGGCTCGAGCGTCAGGGTTCCATCTAATAGATTGGTGTGACCACCCGGAATGAACAACTTGTCGGTGCCTTCAATATCAAAACTTAGTTGCGTATTGGTAAAATCCAGGTCGCCAAGCTGGATTAAGTTGATGGATAAATTAGATTCTCCGGATGTACTTGTGAATTGAGGTATAGACTTGAAATCGACCGTTGCTTTAATACCCAATGCACTGAGCTCTTTCGAAGGCATGATGATCGAGCCTTCAGTGAATTCTATGCGTGCGCTGGCTTCATATTTTGATTCCTCCAATTGATAGTCTCCTTCAGCGGAAATAGAACCCGAAAACGACAGGTCCTCGATCGATGCGACTTTTCTGCTTATCAGGTCTGAATAATTAAAGATTAACGGACGCAAATGGTATTCACCAATTATGGACGAATTGTTTATCGGATCTGTGGTGGTTTGATTGAATATTACACCTCCTTCGATTCCTTCGAAAAGAATTGTGACTTCGCCATCCGATTTTATTGAATCCAAACTTCCTGTGCTGGTGACTCCTACATTGACTTGTTCAACGGTATCTTCGCCTACGGTTACGATTCCTGAGGAGAGTAAAGTTTTATTCGTAAATGTGTCCGGATCATCCGTTTTAATAAACTCTATTGCACCTGATATCCACTGAGAACTTGTTTCCTGAAAACTCAATTGATTGGCTCCCATCGAAATCGTGCCCGAAAGACTTTCCATCAATTTGGGAAAAAGAACCTCATTGTCTGCCAAGTCCAAACCAGCAAGATACACGTCCTCAAATCCAAGCTGTGCGGTGAGAGAGCCTGTACCAATTCCCCAATCGGTACCTGTTGATTGAATTCCAACCAGGTTTAAGGTGAGACCGGCTTGAGAACCGTCCTTAGCCAGGCTTACCATCACAACGCCCGCGGAGTCTTGTAACTCCGGGAGGACAACGATTCGATCGCCTGCATTAGCTAGCTGATTGATTTGAAGTCTGGTTGCGGTGAATACGAGCGTCTCATCTTCGACTGTCGTGATCTTACCGGTCCAGTTGATCTCGAGCACTTCTTCCTCCAGAATCAAAGTGAGCTGACCCTCTTTTACCTTAATCTCTTTTGCCGGAAGATTCTGAAATAGCAATATTGTCAAAGGCTCATCACTGTCCTCAAGCTCCGCCGGATTGATAGAAATATGCAGTGTATCTAAAACCACCAAGTCTGCCTGTTTTTCTTTAATGAGCTTCAGGAATTCATACCGGATTAGCGAGTCGTTTAGTTGAACTTCCCAGCCAGCGCCAGACAGATTTGCGTAGTCGATTGAGAGGTACTCAAGGTCGGCTTCTGAAATGTTGATCGAGGACTGTTGCGATCCGTTGTTTGCCAATTGATGATTGCCGATGAGAGTTAGGAGCATGGGCAAACGCCACCAGACAACAGCGAGGGAAATTAAGAACAATATTCCAACGATCCCTAAGCTTTTTATGAAAAACCTTTTGCCATCCTTTGGCATAACTCACTCGATCTCTGAGATGTTAAGCGAAATAGGATAACTCTGCAGCATGTTTTAATCCGGCGATGGGATCGTCCCAGGTGGGGATAAATTCATGGGCGATATAGCCTTCGTAACCCGTTTCCAGGATTGCCTCAAGAATCGGTCGATATTGGATTTCCTGAGAGTCATCGATTTCGCCACGGCCGGGGTTGCCAGCGGTGTGGTAGTGGGCGATGTAGTCTTTGAACCGATGAATCCGGCGGATGATGTCGCCGTTCATGACGGAGACATGATAAATATCGAAAAGCAGTTTAAAGTTCTCGGATCCGACTTGATCGATCAGGTCGATACAAAAGTCCACATCGTCGCCAAAGTAACCGGGGTGCCCTTTCATCGGGTGCGAGTCATCGCGCGAATTTAAATGTTCCAAGACGAGCGTAATGCCATTCTTTTCCGCGTGAGGCAGAACTTCCTTCCAAGTGTCGATGCAACGTTTCGCCGCTTCCTCGTCATCCATGCCATCATAACGCATGCCGGTAAAAGTGATTACGTTCTTACACCCAACTTGCCTGGCTAGATCCACGGCTTCAGTAAGCCCTTTTACCACCAGATCATGGTGCTGTGGATTGCAGGGGCCTTTGGCGAATCCATGACCTCCCGAAACGAGGGAAATATCCATGCCCAGGCCTTTGATCATAGGATAATTGTCGGCAGAGATCCCCTCCATCGCTACTAAGCCATTGGACTTGCAGTGTTTTGCCAGGGTGGCGACATCGTAGTGGTCTTTGAAGCACCAACCCATGATAGATTGGTGGATGCGACCACTGGCGATCCTATTAGCCGAAGTAGCTGATTTATGATGATTCCCGCTCGCCTCTCCAGCTAATAAACCCAATGTACCGGTCGCTCCTAGCTTCAAAAGCCTGCGCCTCGAAAGAACGTTTTCTTTAATGGGACCTGTTGAAAATTCCTGGGGATCGGATATGTTTGTCATGGGTGAACTCAAACAGAATCAATTATTTAAGAAAACCATATTCGGTCAGTTCCGATTTTAGTAGCATTTAAACGCTTCGTTTCTATGAGTGGTAGGATGAAAGGCATTATTATTGGCATTGTTGGTCTGATCGTCCTTTTGATTGGTCTTTTGTTCAGGCCATCAAATCAGGAAGACAAAGCTTGGGAGAACGAAAACAAGATTGATACTTATTGGGAGGTTGGAGATTTTGAGTTGATCGATCAAACAGGTGAACCTTTCTCCTCAGAGGAGCTAAAAGGAAAAATCTGGGTAGCAAATTTTGTATTTACTTCCTGTGCCGCCGAGTGCCCGTTGCTTTCTCAACAATTGTCCTTGGTTCGTCGAAATATCGGAGACCGCCCCGATATCGCATTTGTTTCCTTTAGCGTAGATCCGCAAACCGATACTCCCGAGCGATTAGCTTCATACGCAGAACCTTATGGCCTGGATCCACGTTGGTCTTTGCTCACCGGCGAGGTGGATAAAGTAACAGAACTTGTGACTTCAAAATTTCTTATGCCGCTCAATCGTGACCAAGATCCGAATAACGCCGACGATACGGTAATTTCCCATAGCGACAAAATGCTCATTATCGACGGCCAAGGGGTCGTTCGCTACTTTTGCAACGGCCTCAACCAACGAACCGTCCAGTCCCTGACGGATGTGATTCAGGTGCTCTTGCAAGAGTCTGGCGTATATTAAGGGATCGTCTTCTAAATGGGAAAAAGTGGAACAGGCATCTTGCCTGTTTGTTTTAAAGGGCGTGCCCAGCGTTCAGATCTGCCAGAAGCACTTTGAGATGAACGAAATTTAATGCAAATACACAGGCTGGAAGCCTGCGCTACTCTATTGCGGCGTTTTTAATCTCCTCCACCAAATCTTCCGGATTCCAATTTTCGTCTGTGAAAATCTTAGTGATTTTTCCCTCTCGATCAAGGACGACGGTCCGAAGATTGTGAGAATAGATTGCGTCATTACTTTTGCCAAACATGAGACCGACGGATTCCCCAATTGATCTCACTTGATCTTGATTGGGGGAGCTAAGGAGATTCCAGTTGTTGGAGTCATGTCCAAATTGTTGACCGTAAGTTTTCATGACCTCGGGAGTGTCGAATTCGCTGTCAAAAGATACGGTTAGGAGTTTGTAGTTTTTCAACCTGCTTTCATCGGCCTCCATCAGTTTCTCAACGTCCTTAAAGTTACGCATCATCGCCGGGCAATAGTCGGGCACCGGACAACGGGTAAAAATGAAGGTAAGCGCGACCACTTCGCCACGGTAGTCACTTAATTGAACTGCAGCTCCGTTTTCGTCGAGCAGGTCAAAGTCAGGAAAGGCTTCGCCTATCTTCAGTAATTTGGAGCTGGGTACGGATTTAGGGGGTGAAGCAGGCAGAACCTCTCGCTTACCTGTTCGTTCAATACCTTCGATCCATGATGATAGCTCTGCCACTTTATAGGTGAACAAGATTTCGTCCCCTGGTGTAAGCTTGGCCGAATCGTCCACCTGCTTAACCCGGAACGGCATTGTCATGGCTCCCATATAGCCCGGCATTTCCTCGTGGTCGATGATTAAGGTTCTGCCCTCGTCCTGAATCTTCATTACTACGCCTTTGACTCTGAATTGCTTGAGAGCTTCCGCTTCGGTATCTTCACTTTTCCTACACGAGGTGAATAGCAAGGGAAAGAGTAGCAAGAGGCGCGCAGATCGAAGGATATTCATGAGCTTCCGATCCAGTGATTGCGGAATTGGACTGTCAAATGGAATTGGTGAAACCAGCGATCTATAAGCGGGGTGAACTTTCCTTCGGATATCTTCTGCTGAGTGGTTTTCATTTTTAATTGAAAACGAAAAATTGCTAAGCAGCTTATAATAAGGTCTGTCCTTTATCTCTGATCTTGCCATATTTGCTCCGGTACGACAGACACATCGGTAACACAAAAACCGGACACATCGGTTACACTTTATTACTTTCATTTAGGGTTCGGTGTGTCGAGGGATTTTGGATGGTGAGGGGCGATGTAGTCCGTAGGCCGGAATCGCCCCTCGCTATCGTAAGCTAAATTTCCCAGGTGGAGGTTGGCGTAATGCAGTTGGATGGTGCCATCGTCCGATTCATATAAGCCCAT
>Ga0115002_10002470_pt1 | contig 24159 bp, 22 predicted proteins | sample ArcticOcean_MG_C_8_FD_89576 | JGI IMG/M metagenome (GOLD analysis project Ga0115002, IMG submission 89576) | Marine microbial communities from western Arctic Ocean - ArcticOcean_MG_CB11_86 | ecosystem: Environmental > Aquatic > Marine > Oceanic | place: Arctic Ocean: Canada Basin | collected... | reverse complement strand
GCAGTGGAAGACGGCCTCATAACTCCTGTTATTCGAAACGCTCATTCTCTGGGCTTAAGGGAGATTCACGATGAGGTGCGTCGATTAGCAGAAAAGGCTAAGAATAAGATGCTGAAGCCAGAAGAATATACAGGTGGTACATTTTCGATTTCAAACCTCGGGATGTATGGTATTCAAGAATTTACCGCGGTTATTAACCCTCCGGAAGCAGCTATTTTGGCAGTTGGATCTTTGGAGTCTGGGCAGATGAAGCTCACCATGAGTTGTGACCATAGGGTGATAGATGGAGCAGTGGGAGCGCGATTCCTGAAAACACTCAAGGAAATATTAGAGGAACCAGCCACGGGGTTTATTTAGGGGCTTAGGCCTTATCTTTCTGGTCTTGAGCTTGGGCCAACTTTAGGGAAAGCAATGACCATAAAGCGACCAAGGGAAGCGTGGCAACAGAGATTCCTGTGATAGAAAGACCTAAGGCTACAAACACTCCTTCTACGCCGACACCCGCTAAGTCTCCGCCTCGATAAAGAAACACGTCTACTACTGGCTTGGCTTTATACTTCTCGGAAGTAGAGACAACACTGAAAAGTGTTTCCCTGGCAGGCCTGGAGACAGCGTACCGTGTAGCCCTGTGAACCGCCTGGAAGATTGCCATTACACCATAGGTGGTCCACAGAGAGAGTACTGTAAAGCCTAGGATGGTAATGACTGGGAGGATAGAAAGCGTCCAACCTATCCCGAGGCGTTTGATCAAGTGGGCAGTTATAAAAATTTGTGTAAAAAGGGTTAGTGCTTGGGCTAGTGCGTCGAATTGAGCGAACCCCGCAACCCTTTCGCTGAAGGTGTCTGTATTGCTAAAAACTATGTTGGCTTGAGCAAAATAAACTAGAGTGTTGGACACCGCCATGAGAACGACGTATGCACCAATTCCTAGAAGGTACGGAGAGCTTACCACCGCCTTTGCCCCTTCCCAGAAAGGTCCCCCGACCTTCTTAGGAGACCTTTCGACAGAGTTTGAGAGGTCTCCTAAGTGATTGTCGGCAGGCAAAGGGTCGTCATCAGTAAGGTGGTCTAGCCACAGGACCAAGTAGATGGCAAGGCAGAAGAACCCTGCCCCGACCAGCATGAGCCCAACTGGCAAGTAAGGAGACTCAGTTGAGCCGCTAATGATGCTGGTTGCCCAGCCGCCTACAAGCGCCCCTAATGTTCCACCGATACCAATGAACGCAAATATTCTTTTACCTTGTTCCGCCGTAAAGACGTCCACCATGAAAGCCCAGAATACGCTTGTTACGAAAAGGTTTATGACGCTGAGCCAAACAAAGAATACGTAGCCCACTGTCTGAGAAAACCTAGTTTCAGCGGAGGACCCGATCAGCCCACCGCCGCTGCGTATATCTGCAAACAGAAGGCTAGAAAAACAGAGGAGGCACACAATGACAAAAGCGTATGACAGAGGTATGAATCTTTTACGATTAGTCCTTGCTACTAAGCCTCCAAAGCACAGGACTACAAAAAGGGAGACAATTGAGGTTACGGCAAACAGCCAACGAAGGTCGTTCATCCCTCCTGACACACCCATAGCTTCTCGCACGGGGCGCAAAAAATTGTATCCACAGAGAACGGTGAAAAAATAGGCCGCAGAAACCAGAACGAAGGGAAGCTCCTCCTGGCGAATCGAAAGAAGTTTTGAAACAGGTTTAATCATGACATCAAGAATAAAACGAGACATGCCAACCTGTAAACAGGTCAAGAATAAAATGAGCAGTATCCGTAAAGGGTTTACCAGTGTAGCTCACCCGCCTAAATTTTAATGTTGGAGTTTGGAGCCAATGACGGTCTCCAATAGTTTTTTGTCTAAGACAAGAGAGTGAACGCGTGCCAGAAAAGACATTTGACCTACTTGTGGTAGGAGGAGGGCCGGCAGGATATGTTGCGGCCATAAGAGGTGCCCAGCTGGGAATGCAGGTTGCTTGTATCGAAGGGGAAAACCTAGGTGGAGTTTGTTTGAACGTAGGTTGCATTCCAACAAAAGCCCTTTTGAGTAGCGCTCTTTTAGTGAATCAATGTCAATCAGCGGGACCGCATGGAATCAGCTTTGACAACTTTAGCAGTGACCTAGCCCCTGCACAAAAGCGTAGCAGAGACATAGCGGAAAAATTGTCTGGTGGCGTTTCCCACCTTTTTAAGAAAAATAAAATTGCACACATCACAGGAATCGGAAAGCTGTTGGGTGGAGGTGCTGTTGAGGTGACGTCCGCAGATGGTACAAAGGAGACATATGCTTCTGACCACATCGTAGTGGCAACGGGGTCTAGGCCGCGTGAGATACCTGTCTTGCCAATCGATGAAAAGGCCATTTGGTCGTCGACAGGTGCGCTTTTCCAGAAAGAAGCACCTGCTTCTTTGGCTGTAGTAGGTGCAGGTGCTGTAGGAATGGAGTTTGCAGATATTTATAATGCATACGGATCCAAAGTAACTGTAATTGAGTCCTTAGGGCGGATCTTGCCTGTCGAAGACGCCGATTCTTCTGCGGCCCTGCAGAGAAGTTTCAAGAAGAGGGGGATAGCCTTTCATACGGGCGCCACCGTTAAAAAGGCCTTAATAGGCGAGGGCTCCGTTAAGCTATTGTTTGACGGGAAAGACTCCGATTCCCATGAATTGGAGGTAGAAAGTGTTCTGTGCGCCGTCGGAAGGGTTCCGAACACTGAAAGTCTAGGCCTTGAAGAGGCGGGCGTTGAAGTTGACGGCCAAGGTTTCGTGAGGATAGACCATCACATGAGGTCTAGCGTTCGGGGTGTGTACGCAGTAGGAGATTGTGCTGGAAATCAACTTTTAGCCCACAAGGCAATGCACGAAGGAGTTGTTTGTGTCGAAGCGATTGCGGGCGAAGCTCATGGTTCGGTCGACTATGCGAATGTTCCCAATTGTACATACTGTGACCCAGAGGTGGCTTCTGTGGGCCTAACGGAGGCACAAGCCAAGGAACAGGGGTTCGATATTGAAGTAGGAAAGTTTCCTTGGATTGGAAATGGCCGAGCTTTGGCGGGGGGACACACGGAAGGCTTTGTAAAGGTCATAAGAGACAAGGAGTACTCAGAAATTTTAGGCGCCCATATTGTTGGACCCCATGCTACAGAATTGATTGCTGAGTTTGTAGTAGGCCGTCATCTAGAGGCAACAGTAGAAGAAATGGATAAGGCTATGCATCCCCATCCGACCTTGTCTGAGGCGGTTGCTGAAGCTGCCCTGGGAGCCCTAGGGCGTACCATTCACTTGTGATGGATGAAGAGATTGGATTCTTCCTTGACCTTAGTCCCATTTTATGATGTTTAAGGGGTTGTCTAGTCTACATCGGTTGGAAGTTCGACGTTGCGAGCTTTCAGTATTCGCAGTAATGCTTCCCCAATTTTATTGTTAGGGGTAGAGGCTCCAGCAGTCATGCCGAGTGTGAAGGGGCCAGCTGGAAGCCAGCCTACTTGTAGCACTTCTTCTCTGTCAGCCCCAACGCCGGGCTTGTGTCGTATGGTCAAGGCATCCAAGTCTATGCAAGTAGCGTCTTCTATGTGATAAGTCTTAGTGAACTGTCTACAGAGATGAGCGAGATGGTCCGTATTAGACGAGTTGTAACCTCCTATGACAAGCATCACCTCTGGGGGGCCTTCTTCCATCAAATCTCGGACAGCATCCTGCCTTTCTTGGGTAGCAGAACAAATGGTGCCAAAGGAGCGAAAGCTCTCCTTGGCATAATCTTGGCCGAAGCCCTCTACCATGGCCCTTTCAACTCGTGACCCGATAGCTAGAGACTCACTGGCGAGCATGGTTGTTTGATTGGCCACCCCTATTTTTTTTAGGTCTCTTTCTGGATCAAAGCCCCCTGTAGCCTTCTTGGAAAAATGAAGGGTGAATTGAGCTTTGGACAGACTTCCTGGCTTTTTTGTAATGTAGTCGCAAACAATGTCTGCTTCCTCCATATCTCTTACGATGATATATCTCCCGCCAGGATGTTTTCCTACCTGTGATGCCGTTGCTCTAGACTCTTCATGATAATGTTTGCCGTGAATGAGGGCAGTGAAGCCGTCTCGAGCATAGCTTTCAACTCTTTTCCAGACTAGCAATACTGACCCACAAGTTGTATCAACCAGGATGCACCCAAGAGCTCTTAAGGTGTTCAGGTCATGCAGGGTTACTCCGAAGGCTGGCAGAATGACAACGTCTTCCTTGGTCAACTTCGAAAAATCAAAAATACCAGCGTTATCGGGCTGAAGGAAATCCATGTCCATATCTCGCAGGCGTTGATTCACGTGGGGATTGTGAATTATCTCTCCCACTAAACGGATTCTACGCTCTGGAAACTTGTGTCGCGCTTCATAGGCATAGTCGATAGCCCTATCGACCCCGTAACAAAATCCGAATTCTTGTGCTAAACATACTGTGATATCACCTAGAACCTGTTTATGGCCCGCATTACGGATATTCTGTATTAGGGTCGAATGATATTCAGCGTTGATCAGGGGCTCCACCAGGGGCTTTAGTCCAAATCCTTTCCTGAAATAATTGTTTGTCATCTGGCTCCGTGTAACATGTGGGCTGATTCCTCGTGTGCCCTAGAGGGTCAGCTCTGGTTTGGCTTCGCGATATTAATCTAAACAATTTGTGTTCTGGCACACCAGCTGATGTGCCCTATAAGGGGCACCGTGGTCGGGTTGTGTAAAAGTATTTATCTGCTCCACCAGGGCCTTCAAACAAAGGCCAGAAGATGTTTGCCCCCTTGAGGATGGTTGGAAAGGTGATATGTTCGACCTCCATGACATATTCAACGAGTTTTCTAGAGAAGCTTCTCGATGCTTCAGGTCCTTCGGGATTTGAACAAAGACCCGCTGCGGTTTGGCGTCAAGAAGCGGAAACGTTTGCTGATGTTGTCAGAACGGACGTAGCCGGAAACACCTTCGCCGAAGTAAACCCAGAGGGCTCCCCCTGTGTTATGTTGGCCGGGCATATCGATGAAATAGGACTACAAGTCACCCACATAGATGACGAAGGATTTCTGTACTTCTCTGGGATTGGTGGATGGGACCCCCAAGTTGTCGTAGGACAAAGAGTACGGATATTAACTAGCAGGAACGACTTGGTTGGAGTTGTCGGGAAAATGGCAATTCACCTTCAGAAGCCAGACCAGCGGAAGAAGGTTTCTGAATTGACTGATCTGTGGGTTGATATAGGAGCTTCCTCTCGCCAGGAGGTGGAGGACACAGGGCTGAGAGTCGGCGACCCCATGGTTATAGACTCCTCAATGATCTCCCTGAAAGGAGATCGTATCTCTAGCAGAGCTATCGATGATAGGGCTGGTGCCTACGTGGTACTGGAGGCCCTGAGGGCCATCGCGAGTGCTTCAACTTCTTCCCGTGCAGTTGCAGTGGCAACCGTACAGGAAGAAATAGGGGGCGGTTCGGGCGGGGGTGCACGAACAAGCTCTTTTGCATTGCGACCAGATGTAGCCCTAGTGGTAGATGTGACTTTTAGTACGGATGTTCCGGATATATCAAAAAAAGAATTGGGAGACCACAAACTTGGTGGTGGACCAGTTCTGAGTCGTGGCTCCGCTGTTCACCCGATCGTATTTGATCGTTTGACGGAGGCGGCAGAATCCGAAGGGATTCGCTATACGATTCAGGCTGCCCCTCGGGCCACTCGGACAGACGCGGATTCTATTTATATGAATAGGAGCGGAGTGCCAACTGGACTTGTTTCTATCCCTAACAGGTACATGCATTCACCCAATGAAGTGGTCAGCATCTCTGACCTAAAAAATGCTGCCAACTTGCTGGCAGCATTTGTCCTGGGGCTTGGCAAAGGCACGGACTTTACTCCACTTTGATAGAGTGCGGGGAACGTCTGATCTCCCAGTAGGCGCTAATAGCTTGACCTTAGGGGCTCTCTTGCCTACCCTTTGCCGTCTGTAAAACCATTGGTTTTTAGAAGTTGCTAAATCTTATCACGAGGCTAACGTTGAATGTTTGATGTCAATGAGGTGGTTGGGGAACTGCAAGGCTTAAGAGAAGAAGGCTATCTCTCCGATGCCCTGCTACGTCGTGCTGTCAGAAGTATTTTTGGTTCAGAAGAGCGTTTCGATTGGGTTGGAGTTTATTTGCTGAAGTCTGAAGATGACATCCTTTGGCTACATAACTACCTTGGCGAATCGACAACTCATGCAACAATCCCAGTAGGGAAAGGCATTTGCGGGATGGCGGTGGCCAACAACGAAAACATAAACGTTCCTGATGTCAGCGAAAACGACAATTATCTTGCTTGCAGTACAAAAGTGAAATCAGAAATAGTTGTTTTAATCCGAAGCCAAGGGCAAATCTTTGGCCAACTTGATATTGATAGCCACCAGGAGGCAGCTTTTTCGGAAGAAGATGTTGTGGCCCTGGAAGCTGTGGCTGGAAAGCTGGCTGAGCAGATGATGGATGAGCAGTCTGTTTGATTCGCCGATCCGGGGGCAACCCAGTTAGAGTTAACATTAGACTGCCTGCAAAAATAGAAGCCTAAGAGATATGTGGGCTACCTGAAGGTGCTTACAAGACTAAAAAAGATTTGGCCATCATTGTTTGAGCGAGCCCCCCTCGCTTGTGCTTCTGAATCAAAGCTGTCTACAAACGAGAACTGGATGGCTATACTCTGGTTTAACTGCAAAGAAACACTTTGACGTGAGCTGAGAGTCATACTAGAAAGGTTTTTTAGTTCTGGTTCTACGGAGAGATCGCTCTCTATTGTAAGCCTCCCATCACGCAGAGTCTTTCTAAAGGCAAAGCCTGCAGACCATTTTGCAACTATTTTCCTTTCAATAAGAAAGAGTTTTTCTTCCAGAGGTAGCGTTTTTTCTGCCAACATAGCGAAACTCCATTCAGTCTCCATTCCTTGGAAATCTCCTTCGTATTTGCCTCCTATACCAAGGTTGTATCGCAGGTCAATCTTTTTTTCATAGGCGGATTCAATCTTGCCCAAGAGAAACCCCTTTAAGGATGCACCGGCGTCAAAGTTGACGTCTGAAGTAATTTCCCAGGCCCGCTTGTTCATAACGGTTTCACCCAACTTGTCGGAAGCCTCACCATAAGCAAAGGCGAATCGGCCATTCAGGTCCAGGATTCCCCTGTCTGCTTCTCCGGAGACAGCAGTGGTCACAGCGAACTGGCTTGTGTTACCAAAAAAAGCGCTGGCACCAAGCTCTCCTTTTGCCTCCCAACTTGGCGAAGGGTTGGTGCTAGCTACTGCCCTGGAGGTATTTTCTTGTCCAACCAACGGACTGACTAGGATGGAAAGCAATAAACAGTTAATGATGGTTGGCCGCATCAGAAATCTCTGGTTGGAAAACGTATAGTCTTTTGAGGTGATTGCAACGCTCTACATTTGAAACAGGGCTCAACTAACCCACTCAAGCGGGAAACCCCTTGCAAGCCTCACGTAACCTCTAGAGGTTACGATAAACCAAATGCTACGACAAGGAAAATGGCAGCTATCAGAAGTGGAGGGTTTGCGATTGAGTGAGATAGACGAGCAAGTGATTAGTGGCTTGACCGTGAGTATTGATCGGGATCTTTGTGTCGGTTTTGGGGATTGCATAGACCTGGGCGGGGACGGGGACGTGTTTGAGTTTGATGAAGAGGGCATAGCTGTCTTTAGAGACAGGGCTGGTTTACCGGAAATTGACCAGGAAGCGTTTTTGGATGCGTGCCGTGCCTGTCCGGTCGACGCTATTATTGTGTTGGACGGGGAGGGCGAGCAGGTCGCGCCTTGAGTGGGAAAAGTTCAACCGAAGGGTAAAACAGAAGAGATGAGAAAAATTCGTACTTATCAGGAAGTGTCCCATGACACTGGATCTGAGCTCCTTGAACAAGTAATAGAACAACAAGAGCGTCTTGCAGATCGCCTTTCCCAGGTCAAGCGACTTGTAGCCATAGCAAGTGGTAAGGGTGGGGTTGGGAAGAGTGCAATAACGGCAAACCTGGCTGCTGGGTTAGCGAGCAAGGGGTTTAAGGTAGGAGCCACCGATGCAGACTTGAACGGTCCTTCTCTGGGGAGGATGTTGAATGTCTCGGGAGCTACTCTGGTTGATTCAGCCGATGGAGTGGAGCCAGCGATGAGTCCCTCTGGCGTCAGTGTGATGTCTATGGAGTTACTTCAAAGCGAAGCGGATGCCCCCCTGAAGTGGAGAGAGCCGGCAATGGGCGGATTTATTTGGCAAAGCAGCATGGAGACCGGAGTGCTGAGAGAATTCCTTGGGGACGTTGTTTGGGGTGACCTGGACGTTCTTCTTATAGACGTTCCTCCGGGGACAGACAAGATTAAGAGGCTTCTGGAGTTGCTTCCAAGTCTCGATCTCTTGCTTTTGGTGACCACCCCTTCAGAGACCACCCGCTTTGTGGTTGCAAAATCTATTCGTTTGGCGCAAGAGGCGATGGTTGATAACATCGGTTTAGTAGAGAATATGGAGTCACATGTTTGCTCGTCCTGTGGTCATGTTTCTAGGCTTTTTGGGACAGAAGCTGCCACGGAAGAACATCTTCATGGATCGGTATCGTTGTGGGGCAGTATCCCCTTTGACCCGCGATTGGGGGCCCTCACAGACCAGGGAGACCCACTGATAACTGCAGAGCCTGAGTCAGCAGCTAGTGTGGCCCTTCAGGCCCTTGTGGAGCGGGTCAGTAAGCACATTAAGGGAGGTAAATCATGAAATTTCTCTGTATTCCCTGTGACAGTGTCATGGACTTTGCCGAACGCCAGATACCGGGAGATGGAACGCTTGCGGCAGTTTTCAAGTGCGGGTCCTGTAGTCAGGAGGTGGCCATGCTGACAAATCCGATGGAAACTCAATTGGTTTCGAGCATGGGCGTCAAGATAGGCGGCAGAGAAGTTCCTGCCCAACCAATGGAGCTTTCCCGTACCTCAATGGAAGGAGGGAAAGAAGATGTGTTCGATCAGTCAGAAGTTGTTTCAACTGATAGCCAGAGCCATTCTTTAAGGGTGACCTGGACGTCTGAAGCTGTCGGGAGGCTAGACAATGTCCCGAGCTTCGTTAGAGGCATGGTAAAGAGGATCTATACTGACTGGGCACAGCAAAACGGTATCTCGGAAATGAATCCCGCAATTATGGACAGAGCTCGTATTGAACTCGGCCTAGAGGACATGTAGCCTTTGTTTGAGATAAAGTCTCTTTCTTATCAGTATCCTTCCGGAAGAACGGGATTGCAGGACGTTTCTCTCGAGGGGGGTCCTGGAGAGCGTATTGTTCTGATGGGCCCCAATGGGTCTGGAAAAAGTACGCTACTCCGGTCTTTGGCCACAGAATTATTGTACCCTAAGGGCCCCATTGTAATATTCGGCCAGCCAATATTCAGAAACTTACAAGAGGTTCGACGAAAGATCGGATTTGCGGGGGATCACCCGATTCATTTGCCAAGCCTAACTGGCATGGAGAACGCCCAGCTGTTCACCGATCTGTATGGCTTGGAGCGAAAGGATGCGGGGCCGGTACTAGAGAAGCTATTTGCAATATTTGGATTGTCTAAAGTGAAGCACGTTCCTGTTGGCTCCTACTCTCACGGAATGAAGAAAAAACTCCAACTCGTGGAGAGCTTGGCGCACAATCCCGAATTTATCATCCTAGATGAACCTACCTTGGGTCTTGATCCTTCTGCCCTAAAGGCATTCGTCGATTCTATGCATCACAGTCAGAACCAAGAGAAGTGTATAGTCTTGGCCACCAACCACCCTGAATTAGCAACAAAAATAGCAACTTCTGTTGCTTTTATGGTCGATGGAGAAATTGTTGTTCAAGGGTCACCTGCGGAACTCCTACAACAGCTAGATAATGAGGCCAAGGTTGAGATATGGACGTCTGGGACCGTAGACGAGGATATTGTCTTGGAGGGTGGTATAAGGGCGAGGGTGTTTCCTGACAGAATAATTGCTAATATGCCTACTGATGTGGCAGGACTACCTACCTTGATGGAAAAAATTCTTGATGCAGGCCTTGAAATTTCTAAGGTAGAAATAACAAGACCTGACTTGGCCGATGTTTTTGGTTTGCTCACGGGGACTTCTCTGGAAAACGATCACTTACCCAGGGCAGGCTCTTGAGGTTTGTTATATTGAAAGCGGAATGGCGTGTCGGCCTTAGAAGCAGGCGCCTGTTTTTTTTGAATACTGTAATTCCCTTGGCTTTTGTCGCTCCGATAATCCTGAGTAACGCACCACCGGTCCATGTGACAGCTATACTTGTAGTATTGTTTGCTTTGTTCTCTACTTTCGGATCCAGTATTCCTCTCATTCGTGACCAAGAGTCAGGACTACTGCAGAGATATGTAATGACCGGTCTGAACCCAGGGCGATTGGTACTGGAGCGCACAGTTGGATTTGTAGCGATTGATTTTTTACAACTGATCCCCGCCATGATTCTGATAATATTTACTTACAGTAGTACCTTTGGTTCTATCCTTCTGTTTGTAGCCGCGGTTCTACTCAGTCTGTTGGCTGGCAACTTAGTCGGCGTGCTGGCGGCTACTATTGCCCGCTCCATTGCAGAGGGGGCTTTATTTTCGAGTGGGATTGCTCTCTACCTGGTCCACCTGGCGGGCGTTTTCCGTGTAGCTTCCAGCGGAAGCTTTTGGGCCACCCTGGAGCTATGGATACCTTTCCGTCCGCTATATATTGCTGTCAGAGGCATTGTTACTGGCATAGGTCCGACAGACACTATGGGTTTAATGGCTCTTCCCATAGTAGCTACTGTGGGTCTGGTTCTGGTAACGTATTTACGGGGGCAGATGTTGTCGATATCGAAGAAAACGAATAGCTGATAATTTGAAGGTTTGTATGACGGATCTGACCTTTCCGGGTTACTCCTAACTATAGTTGTATGTGCAACCACGGGTAGGGGTAGCTCAGCTTGTGCTTTTTGTCACAAGAAGCTATTTTTAATCCTGGAAATTTGGGGTAACTACTGGTGAAAATAGGCATTTCCCCAAGCTAATCGGAGACCGCACAGCTCTGCCCGTTTGAAACTCTATGCCAGGTGCTGTGTATGGTGGATGGCTATAGGTTAAACATAAACGTCCTTCATTCGATTTGGAATTGAATTGGGATGATGCGAGGCAAAGAGTATGTATAGTGAAGTTTTTGTTCCAATTGACAACTCAGACCACTCCCACTGGGCCGTAGACAGAGCTATTGAGATCTGCAAGAACTCTGGCGGTAGTATCGTGGGCAATCATGTGTACGCTGCTCGGTTGCACGATGTTCGTTTTCGACAGCTGGAAACGGGACTTCCTGCACAATTCCAAACTGCTCAAGAAATTAAGCGGCAACGCAAGGTACATGACAAGCTCATCGAAAAAGGATTGCAGCTGATTTCTGATTCTTTTTTGGACCAAACCGCTAAGATATGCTCAAAGGCAGGCGTTCCCCTTACTAGGCAATTGCTAGAGGGCATTAATTACGAAGAGATCATACGGGAGGTTAATAAGGGGGCTGGTCGATTGCCTAGTCTTATCGGGTTTGATCCAAACATAGCTGACAAGTATGATGGTGGCGAAAACGTACGGAGTGACGTAAAGCTCGGGGATGATGGTCGGATCGTTGCTGAGGATGAGGACCCAGATGAAAAACTGTCTGGGTCGAGCGGGCGTGAATACGACCTGATGGTTATAGGCGCTCATGGGATCGGTATCCAACCCCTTTCTCAACTGGGAGGAATGGTTTCCAGGGTCATTCGAAATGTAGAGAAGGACATCTTGATAACGAAGGATAAGAAGCCTCTGAGAGAGGGCTCTTGGGTGGTCTGCGTAGATGGATCCTCCTATTCCTATCGGGCGATGCGCCTGGCCTTGGAGATGGCTAGGGATTTCAATGCCAAGCTGTTTGTCTGCTCGGCATTCGACGTGGAATACCATCATTCGGTTTTTGGCAACATTAAAGACATTCTTTCTGTACAGGCTTCAAAAGTCTTTAAGTTCGAAGAACAGGAGGAGTTACATAATAACATCATCGACAAAGGCCTACTTAAGTTGGCTCAGGCTAATCTAAAAAGGGCAGAGGTTATGGCCCAGGAATTTCCAGATGTGGAAGTGGAGACGCAAATACTCATAGGGAAGCCATTCCAGTGTATCCTTCAGTGGATAGAAGAAATTGATCCAAGCCTTTTGATTCTAGCCAGGCACGGTAATCACCGAATTGAAGGGACCGATATGGGTTCTCAAGTGGACAATCTGTGTCGGCTAGCTCCTGGAAACATGTTAGTGACCGGCACCTTAGGTGTGGCTCCAGATGACATACCATGGATTGAAGAAGACGGGGAATCTGGCCTGGAATGGGCTCCCGATGCAGAAGTGCGTATTTTGAGAGTTCCGCCTTTTGCTTTAGGGATAGCTAGAAAAGCTGTAGAGGAGTTCACCCTAGACAATTACGGACCTGGAGCAAACGGAACATATAAAATAGAGTCGAATGGTGCGGGTTCCCGTTCCCTTGAAGCGGTTGAAACCGAGCATGACGGCGAGTCTGTCCCCCCCCTAGGGAAAGATGGAATGCCGATGGTTACAGGCGATCGCTTGGACGAAGCCATTAAGAAGCTACTGCCCACCCATATGCAATTGATAATGGGCATCGGTACAGCGGAAGAGTTGGCACTAGCGGAGGTGAAGGCCCAAGAGGCAATGAAGCGCACTCTGGTCAAAGGCTTTGACCTCGATCTCGATCCAGAGGTGGCCACGATAGAAACCACCTGTCCCTACACTGGTCATGTTACTACAAGAGAAAGGATTTCAACGGATCCTGTTCAGTGGACTGAGGAGGCTTTCGAGAGACTTGACGCGGTTCCACTAATAGCCCGTCCCCTGGCCAGGAATACGGTGGAGAGGTTCTCGCGCGAGCATGAATTCTGGCGAGTGACAACTATGGTAATGGACGAGAATAAACAAGCCATGATCGAGGCGGACGAGTTCGATATGGATACAATGTTGGTCATGTTTAAAGAGTTACAGACAAAGCAGCTTAAGGCTGCAGCGGAAGGAATAGATGGGATGACTCCTGAAATGCGGAAATTCATAGAGGAAGCAAAAGCTAATGGAGTGACGCGGTGTCCCATTAGGGACGTTGAAGAGGCGGCTGAAAACTGTCCAGTTGATCTCAAGATGGTGTCACCCGAGGACGCCAAGGCAGCTATAGAGAAGTTTATGGATACGGAGAACAATAAGGCGTGATTCCAAGCTCTGGGACGGCAGTGCTTTCTGAGGATACGTTGGTGGCTCCTTCTGAGAGGCCCGAAAAGGCCTATGTGCCCCACATAGTGGCATGGAACCTAACTAAGAGATGCAATCTTGCCTGTGCTCATTGCTATATTTCGGCGGGATCCTGGCACGCCCAAGAAAGCGAACTTCCTACAGACGAATGCCTGCGGATACTCAATGAAATTTTGGAGTTGAATCCAAGTCCTATGTTGATCCTGACAGGTGGCGAGCCCTTGCTGCGCGATGATCTTGAAGAGATCGCAGAAGCAGCTTCATCTAGGGGTGCGACTGTTGTGATTGGCACTAACGGAACAGGCCTTACGGAGACCCGAATCGACTCCTTAATAGGCTCTGGGGTTAAGGGGGTGGCGGTCAGTATTGATTCTCTCAGGCCTGATTATCATGACCGTTTCAGGCATGGCGGCGGGGCTCTCAGTGAGACTCAAGCAGCGGTGACTAGATGTGCGCAGAAGAAGCTTGATTTTGTGATACAGACGACTGTGACAAGTGGAAATCGGCAGGAATTAAGTGATATTGCCAGGTGGGCTGCTAATGCCGGAGCAATTTCATTTAATGTGTATTTTGTGGTTCCTACCGGTAGGGCTGAACGGATGAAGGGGATGAGCGCAACGGAAAACGAAGAAGTCTTAAAAGATCTGGTTTCCCTAGAGGAGCTTTACAGGGGGACAATGATGGTCCGTTCGAAGTGCCAGCCTCAAATTATGAGGCATGTGATTGAAGGAGGGTCGGATTCCCCTCTTCTCAACTATGAGACGCGGTGCCCCTGCGGCGTACACTACGTTAGAATTACTCCAGAGGGGAAAGTGACTCCCTGTCCTTACATGCCCCTGATTGCAGGAGATCTTCTTACTCAAAGTTTTAAGGAGATCTGGGAAACATCGCCAGTGTTTAGTGACTTAAGAGAAGGTGGGCTTTCGGGTCGATGTGGCAGGTGCGAGTACAGAGAGGTGTGCGGTGGTTGTAGGGCTAGAGCCTATGCTGACAGTGGTGACCATTTGGGGCCAGATGATTCTTGTGCCTATGATCCAGTCGGAGACAAACCATTGGTAGCGGTGAAGCAGGGGATGTCCTACGGACAAGCAGCTGGAAAAACCAGCCTGGAGTGGACCCCTGAGGCCTATGAGAAGGTACAAAAGATACCTAGTTTTGTTAGGGGCGTGGTGGTTGAAAGGGTGGAAAAATATGCGCATGCTAGGGGGTATGAAGTGATAGATATGGAGGTGATGACAAAGGTTCGCGAGGACATGCCAGTAGATTTCTCCAAGAAACTCCCTTTCTTTTTAGGTGGAGGAGGTAGGGCATAATGGCCAGCCTGGCAGTTATGACAGAGAAGAAGATAAAAGTTAAACTAAATCAGAACTACGGTTGGTCCTTGTTCTGGACAGCTTTGGCTGTTTTTGGAATAGCGAGTCAGTTCGTCAGCCCTGGTCTATTGTTGGCACAGAGCTTCGAAGGTGTGAGCCAGTACGGAGAGTTTCCTTTAGTCGGTAGCCGGGTTGCTATTTGGGTCGCAGCCCAAGTTCATCTTCTGTTCGCTGCTTTCGTCCTTGGTGTGCCGATGTTTGCTGTGGTAGCTGAAGCTGTAGGCATATTCGGAGGGGACAGCAAGTATGATAAGTTGGCAAAGGAATTTACCAGACTGCTGCTGGTAGCGTACTCCGCCACAGCAATCTGGGGAGCAATTTTATCCTTCCTATTGGTGACTCTTTATCCGGGGCTGTGGCTGTACCTGACTGAAATATTCCGAGTGTCAATGTGGATTTATGTATGTCTGTTTTTCTTTGAGTCTTTCACTTTATACCTGTACTACTATGGGTGGGACCTCTGGAGTACAGGTAGAGCCAAATGGGTACATTGGACCTTGGGGATTCTCCTGAATATTTGGGGGACGGCAGTCATGTTTATAGCAAACTCATGGCTCACATATATGATGAGTCCTCCTGCAGATGTCACTCCTGATACGGCTCCAGGTATGGTTCAATTTTGGAGCGCTTTTGCCAATGCGACTTGGATGCCCATTAATATCCACAGGATTATTGCCAACGTTGTATTCGGAGGAGCGATTGTGGGCGCTTATGCGGCTTATCGATTTCTGGTCGCGAGGACAGATGAAGAAAGGGCTCATTATGATTGGATGGGATATATAGGGAATCTCATAGCTATGGGGGCGTTAATTATACTGCCTTTCGCTGGCTATTATTTGGGCAGGGAGATCTACGAGTTTAATCAGCAAATGGGCATCACCATGATGGGCGGCTTTATGAGTTGGCTTTGGATTATCCAAGCTTTTTTGATTGGCGTGCTATTTTTGGCTGGGAACTACTACCTCTGGGTTGGCATGGGGCGTATACCAGGTGCGGAGCGCTTTATGCCCTACACTAAGTATATGCTGGTCGTACTCGTCCTAGGGGTTATGGTGTGGGCCACTCCGAATACGATGATTGCTGATCGAGAAGAAATAGCTGCGATGGGTGGTACTCATCATCCATTTCTAGGTGTACTGGGTGTCATGAGTGCAAAGAATACTGCTGTCAACCTGATGATTCTGACAACCTTTTTGTCCTTCTTGCTTTATCGGAGGGCAAATTCTCGTCCGACTGTGGATTGGGCTAGGACGGGAACCATAGTACAAGGAGCACTTTTCGTGCTGTCCTCTTTGATAGTCGTATTCTATGGCGTCTACGGCTATTTTGTTCCTGCAATTGTGAGGATTGGTTTTTCCGTTTATCAGGTCCTGGCCGTGTTGGCGACTATAATTGGAGTCATCACTATAGATGTGTTCATGTTGCGAGGAGCAGAATCCAGGGGGGACATAAGGTGGGGTCAGATGCCGCCCAGGTCCCAGTATGCACTTTTTATTTTGGCAGTGACCTTCACGTGGCTCATGGGTCTGATGGGCTTTGCGCGTAGTGGAATTCGCCAGCATTGGCACGTATGGGAAGTTGTGAGAGATACGAGTGAATATGCGGCAACGCCCGCCCTGGGGTATGCGGCGATTGTCATTTCTTGTTGTGTTTTGATTTTCTTTGCACTGGTCTCTTTCATCTTCTGGCTAGGGGGATTGGCAGAGAAAGGAACAAAGGCAAGTGCAGATTCAGTTGCTGAGACAAGCGCCGCTAAGGGAATGAATTGATGGAGCGAAGAGTCTGTTTGGATAGGATGTGTAAAACGATAGGGGTCGTCTGTGTTAACTGAAAATTTGAAAATAATCGGAGTTGTAGTGGGGACCATAGGCCTCTTTACTCTCGTTGCAAACTCTATTCCTCAGGTTCAGTCTGAGGTCCCACAGGATCTCAGCTTCGGGACGGACGTCACGGCCGCTGAACTGACATCGTCAGGTGAATTGTTGTTTGGTTCGGCTGGGGGGTGTACAGCATGTCACGGCCTCGGCACTCGTGCTCCCAATCTCTTGACAAGTAATGGAAGTGAGGGTCCTATTGGTGCGCGTTGTGGAGACAGGGTGATCGGGGAGAGCTGCAAAGAGTATTTATACCGCGCCATGATTGACCCCAATGTTTTCTTGGTGGAGGGATTTAGCCCGATTATGCCAGATATGAGAAGATCTCTTTCGAACGATCAGATCTGGGCGTTGGTAGCTTATCTGGAAGCGCAAGGAGGAGAAGTGACTGTCACAGGAGCTGATATTAACCAGGAAGGGGAAGGAGAGGCTCAGACCACTACGGCAGCAGCACCGGTACCTGCTGGTCCTACGAGTGACGCAACCGATCCGTTGGAGATTTTGCGTGCAAATGCCTGCTTAGGTTGCCATGTCCTATCTGGTGAAGGGGCGCCTATTGGTCCTGGCTTCGATGGAATTGGCGGACGGGTGTCAGCTGATTATATTCGCGAGTCAATTTTAAAGCCATCGGTGGCAGCTGCTGAAGGGTACGAGGCATTTGCGGGTCTCATGCCCGCCATCTATGCCAATCAATTGACGGCAGGGCAACTGGAAAATGTGGTTATGTTTCTGGCAGAGCTACGCTAGAGAGGATAAATAGATGAGCAAACATTTACGGCACCCCTTAGGTCGAGCTGTACTGGTTCTACTGGGCGCCTATGTGTTGATAGAATTTGGGATTGCTTACCTGCCCCCACTATTTGGCATTCCCAGTGGGCCGGTGCCTGATACGGTACTCTTCCAATATTTGGGTACAGTCGTGGTAGGTATTTTAATATGGGTCAGTGACAACGAAACTCGGTGGAGCGAATTCAAAGCGCCTTTGCACAAGGTGATGGTAGAACCAGAAAAGAAAAGAGCCAGGCTTGCCTTAGCGGTGATCATTCCAGCCTTGGTGGGCCTGATGACCTTCAACCAGGTCAAGCCTTCTATGGCCGCCCCAGCGACTTTACGATCAATTCACCCTGCCCCTCCAGGACAGATTGATTTCAAAGGAGAGACAATGGAACTCGCTGGCCTGGAAAACCCACTTCGGACCTCTGGGTCCATGGAAGAGCATTACGAATTGGGAAGAGAAATATACGTTAAAAATTGTATGGCCTGTCATGGTGATGGGTTGGCTGGACGGGGACACTATGCCTTGGGTTTTAATCCTGGCCCAGCGAGTTTTCAAGATGTTGGCACCATTGCTCAGCTGACTGAAAGTTATGTTTTTTGGAGAGTTGCCAAGGGAGGACCCGGCCTTCCAAACGAGGGTGCGCCATGGAACTCAGCGATGCCTTCTTGGGAAGACTTTTTGACTGAAGAGGAAATATGGTCTGTTATTATTTTTATGTATGAACAGGCGGGCCATGAACCTCGTACCTGGGAGGAAGAAGGGGAACATTGATGGATACAATTAGAATCATGCTCTTAGTCCTAACTGTCATGACTATCCCGTTGAGGCTTGATGCTCTACAGGAAGATGATTTAGGGAAAGTTACCTATGACCGATGGTGCTCTGAGTGTCATGGGGTAGATGGCAGCGGTAATGGGTCGGCAGCGGGATTCATGTTGCCGCGGCCTAGGAATTTCACTCTAGCGCAATACCAGATCCGTACTACTGCTAGTGGGGACCTTCCCACTGATCAGAACATGTTGGATGCGATCAATAATGGTGCCCCAGGTACGGCAATGCCAGCGTGGGACGATCTTTTGTCGGAGCCTGAAAAACAAGCTCTTGTGCAATACCTTAAGACATTTTCTAGGTTTTTCCCCGACGACGAGGTCCCCCAGCCGCTGGATTTTGGGGGTTCCACCCGTACATCTGAAGAAGTGGTAGCTGAAGGTAGGCGTCAATATGAAGCGATAGAGTGTTGGAAGTGTCATGGTGATCAGGGCCGCGGTGATGGGGAGTCATCGCCGACGCTGGTTGATGATACTGGTTTTCCTGCAGCAGCAGCGGACCTGACTGAGAATTGGTTTTTCAATGGGGGAGATGACGTCGAAGATATTTACAGGGCAATTCGTACTGGCTTGGATGGAACTCCAATGCCGAATTTTTCTGATGTGCTGGATGCTGGCGTCATAACCGAGGAAGAGCTTTGGGCTGTGGCGCACTATGTCAGAAGCCTTTCTCCTGAAGAGATCCCTGGAATTTCCGAAGTTGTGCAGGCTAGATTGATCGAAGATCTGGACGTGCCTCGCTCTGTAGCTGATGAGACCTGGAACGAAACCGAAGGTGTGTACATTCCTTTAGTCGGTCAAATTATTGTCCAACCACGTTGGTTCAATCCCCGCGTAGACGGAGTCTGGGTTAAGGCTTTTCACAACGGGGAAGATATTAGTGTCATGGTGAGGTGGAGTGATCCGAACAATAGTCCTGACCAAGCATGGTCAGACTGGAAATCGCAAGTGGTGACAACAATGGAGCCTAAAGAGGGTGGCGATACGGGAATAGGTGCGTCTCCGGATCAATTAGTTGTTCAATTTCCTATGCAAATGCCAGAGGGTATGGAACGTCCATATTTTCTGAAAGGGGATAGCCGTCGACCTGTCTATTTGTGGGAATGGAAAAGTGATAGACAAACCGCCCTGGAAGGGGAGGCCCGTGGTGTAGGGACCGAAAGTTTCCAGGCCGAAGGTCAAGACCTTAGTGTGGAAGGAGTCCACCAAGATGGACAGTGGCAGGTTGTATTTACCCGACCCCTACTGACTGAAGATGAAAATGATTTAGATTTCATTACAGGTGAAGCGATCCCGATGAGCTTTTTTGCTTGGGATGGCGATAATGGCGAATCAGGCAATCAAGGAGCTTTAAGTTCTTGGTACTTTTTAATGTTGGAAGAAGCAACACCTACAGCTGTGTATGTGGCACCACCGTTGGCTATGCTGTTGGCCGGCGCCTTAGGTCTGTTGATGGTCAGGAACGCTCAAAAACGTGAGAAGGAAAATATTTAGCAGGTAAACAAGAAAACTCAAACGCTGATTAAAGCGGAGGAATTATGTTAGTTCTTAAGAAATTTGAAAAGTTGGCAGCCTTTACACTTATTAGCAGTCTGTTAATTGTTGGTTGTGGAGGAGCAGATAGCTCTGATAACGCGGGATCCTCAGAAGCTACAGCCATGGAGAATCCTGTGGATCCTTCTACAGCTGGCAATATTGTTGGCTCAGTAGCCTTCGACGGCAGCGCTCCTGCGATGGATGTTATTGATATGAGTGGAGAACTAGTGTGTGCGGACAAGCACTCGGACACCCCTATGGTTCAAACCGTGGTTGTGAACGACAACGGTACGCTTAGCAATGTGTTCGTCTATGTAAAAGAGGGTAGTGCAATTGACGGCATGCAATTTCCAACCCCATCAGCAGCACTGCTAGATCAGGATGGATGTGTATATAGCCCCCATGTGATGGGAGTGATGGTTGACCAGGAGATCACAATTCGTAACAGTGACGGGCTACTGCACAACATTAATGCAACACCGACTGAGCAGCGCGGCTTTAATACCAGCCAGCCGGTCATGATGGAGACATCACAGGATTTCGGTACGCCAGAAGTGATGGTTCCACTTAGGTGTGACGTCCACGGGTGGATGACTGCTTATATAGGAGTACTGACCCACCCCTACCACAGCGTATCGGACGGTAGTGGTGATTTTAGCCTTTCCACGCTCCCCGAGGGAGACTATGTAATAGAGGCATGGCACGAACAGTATGGAACACAGAGTCAAACGGTCACGGTTACTGCAGGTGGGACTGCAGATGTTACCTTCACTTTTAGTGCTGACATGGCCAATGCGGCAGTTCCAATGGGAACACCAGTAGAGCTTCATGATCATTCCTTAGTTACGGACCATCAATAGGATCATTGGTCGACACGCTACAGGGTTACCGTACAAACCTAAAAGGGAGAGGACGCCTGGATGAATTTGTCGTGGATTATGCCGGAGAGCGTTTCTACGTTTGGACCGGCTTTAGATAACCTCTATTACATAATTCTTGTGATAACAGGAATAGTATTTGTCGTAACCGAGGTCGTGCTTGTGTATTTCATGATCAAGTACAGACATAAAGAAGGCAGAAAAGCTACTTATATAGAAGGAAGTAGTAAGGCAGAGTGGATCTGGACTTCGGCTACAGCGGTTATAGTTATGGCTCTTGCCATTTATTCCAAAGGTATCTGGGATACAATTCGTCACCCTGATATGTTTCCAGTTGATGCTTATCAACTGAACGTTACAGCAAAACAATATGAATGGAATGCTACCTATGCTGGGTTAGACGGACAGCTGGGGACTTCCGATGATATCCAATCTAGAAATCAAGTACATATTCCAGTGGATCAACCTGTCATAGTCAATCTACAGTCCGAAGACGTTATCCACTCATTTTTTCTTCCTGACCTTAGGGTGAAACACGACGCTGTCCCCGGTCGGGTGTGGCCAATCTGGTTCGAAGCTACGCAAACAGGTGAATTTCCCCTTGCTTGTGCAGAACTTTGTGGTCTGGGGCATTACCGGATGGGAGGCACATTAATTGTCCATTCAAAGGAAGATTTTGACAGCTGGCTTTCCGAGATGCAGATCGAAGCGGAGGACGACGAATGAGCAGTGATATATCTATGGGCGACAGTCACTCAGAAGACCATCACGATTTAGGGTTTATTAGGACTTATATTTTCTCTACCGACCACAAAATGATTGCCAAGCAGTTTCTTGTTACTTCACTCCTATTTCTTGCCTTGGGTGGAATGCTTGCTGCTATGATTAGATGGCAACTCGGATTTCCCGGGCAGCCTCTGCCCTTCAACCTCGGAGCCATCTTACCAGACACTATGGCCCCAGGGGGCATAATACTTCCTGAGTTCTATAACTCACTAGTAACTATGCACGCTACCTTCATGGTGTTTTTTGCATTGATGCCTCTTATGGCAGGTGTATTTGGAAACTTGTTGATTCCATTGCAAATCGGGGCTGATGATATGGCCTTTCCTCGAATCAACATGTTGTCCTTTTGGATCACACCAGTGGCGGGTGCAATTATGTTGGCCAGTTTTTTCGTCGAAGGTGGTGCGGCGGGGGCTGGCTGGACGTCTTATGCACCCTTAAGTACGTCTGGTGAATGGACTGGGGTATATTTGGGTCAAATTCTTTGGCTGGTTAGCCTTATAGTCTTGGGCTTCTCCTCTATTACGGGAGCACTTAATTATGTGACTACTGTTATAGCAATGCGTGCTCCAGGGATGACTTGGTTTCGGGTACCACTAGCCACTTGGTCTTTGTTTATTACTGCATGGTTGCTACTGCTGGCCATTCCAATATTGACGGGTGGATTAATTCTTCTGCTTCTTGACCAAACAATTGGGACGGCTTTCTTTCGGCCAGAAGGGAGCGGAGAACCGCTAATGTGGCAACATATTTTTTGGTTCTTCGGCCATCCTGAAGTGTATATCCTTATCCTCCCAGCCATGGGATTTGTCTCCGAAGTCATCGCGAATAGATCTAGAAAGCCTGTATTCGGATACCATTCTATGGTAGTCGCTATTGTCGCTATTGCGTTTTTGGGTTGGATTGTCTGGGGACACCATATGTTCCAAAGTGGAATGAATCCATTCCTAGGAATGAGCTTCATGGCGACCACAGTTGTGATTGCAGTGCCATCAGCGATTAAAACGTTTAACTGGATAGGCACTTTGTGGAAGGGGGATATACATTTTGACACCCCTCTCTTACATGCGGTTTCATTCGTTGCTCTTTTTGTGATAGGTGGATTGTCCGGCATCTTTCTCGCGTCAGCTCCAGTAGATATTTATCTCCACGATACTTATTTCATTGTTGCACACCTGCACTATGTATTAGTAGGGGGTAGTTTATTCGGCATTTTTGCAGGTATCACATTTTGGTACCCAAAAATGTTCGGAAGGATGATGAATGAAACTCTAGGAAAACTACACTGGGGCGTGTCGTTTATCGCCTATAATCTAGCATTTTTTCCGATGCACAACTTGGGGGTCCAAGGGATGATGCGTCGGATTTATGACCCCAATCAATACGAATTTCTGCAGAGTCTGCAATCCACCAACACATTTATTTCTAAAAGCGTTTTTGTCTTTGTATCAGTCCAGGTACTTTTCGCTATCAATTTCTTCTGGAGTATGAGAAAGGGTAAAAAAGCTGGCGACAATCCTTGGGATTCAAATGGCCTTGAATGGGCCTGTCCCTCCCCTCCTCCGCATGGCAATTTTGCAGAAATTCCTATAGTACATAGGGGGCCTTATGAATATAGTTATCCAGGGAGAGAACAAGATTTCTGGCCGCAAAACGAAGCGCCTGTAGAGAGCTTTGGTGCAAGTACAAAACCCGAACACGAGCACGGAGAGTAACTATGAGTGACGCTGTAACGGCTAGTATAGACCGCACTCCGGAGCCGGGTATGGGTGTGTTTAATAAAAAACTTGGCATGTGGGTGTTTTTGTTGAGTGAGGTGATGTTTTTCACTTCCCTCATTGGCTCATATATCATTTTGCGTTATGCCCACCCAGATCATTTTGCTGCACCAGGAGAGTTACTCAATGTAAATTTGACGGCGGCAAATACGTTTCTTTTGATTTGTTCTTCTGTTAGCATGGTGAAAGCTTTTGCTGCTATCCAACAGGGAGACTTAAAAGGATTACAGAGGTGGTTGTTGGCGACCATACTGATGGGTACCGCTTTCGTTAGCGTGCAAGCTTATGAGTATATAATGCTTGCTCACGAAGGTTTTCTTCCCGCCCTGGCAGATTATACCGCACATGCTGGAGGCCCATTATACGGTGCGACTTTTTATGTTATGACAGGCTTCCATGGTGCTCACGTTAGCCTAGGTGTTTTAGCTCTGATCTTTGTTTATATCCGGGCGCTGAGAGGGGAATATACCGTTGCGGATCACGAAGGAGTGGAAGTCATAGGGCTGTATTGGCATTTTGTCGATCTGGTTTGGATCATTCTCTTCACCATCGTATACCTCATATAGACACAAAGAGAAGAAATTATGAAAAATTCTGAAAATGGCGCCTCTGACAACCGGATGAATTTCCTAGGTTGGAAGGTAGATATTTATATCGGTATTTGGGTGATCCTCCTTCTGCTCACTCTGGGCGAAGTGATTCTTGCTTTCTTGCCTTTCCCTAAAATGGCTCTTGCTTCGGGCTTGATTGCTATGGCTGTGTATAAGGCCGCATTGGTTGGTTGGTATTATATGCACCTACGCTACGAACCGAGGAATCTTTGGATTCTAGCTATTTGCCCGCTTCCCTTAGCGTTTATTTTGGTTCTTGCAGTGATGACGGAATTTGGATGGCTAGTTGGATAGTGACGGGCTTGTCTAGAGTGAGGTCAGCATCATAAATACTTATAGATTCAGGTAGAGAGCTGATTTTGGAAGAACAGTCGGGGCTCAGATTAGGACTATTTTTTGCTGGGGCGTTAATGGCAGCCGTTCCGGTTT
>Ga0115002_10002466_pt1 | contig 24174 bp, 17 predicted proteins | sample ArcticOcean_MG_C_8_FD_89576 | JGI IMG/M metagenome (GOLD analysis project Ga0115002, IMG submission 89576) | Marine microbial communities from western Arctic Ocean - ArcticOcean_MG_CB11_86 | ecosystem: Environmental > Aquatic > Marine > Oceanic | place: Arctic Ocean: Canada Basin | collected... | reverse complement strand
GCACAAGGGCGAGCCAACACGCTTAGCTAACACAACGCGTTATCCGAGCCCTCAAACGCCGTCGACTCGATATTGACGATATGCGTAGTGTGACAGCCAAAGCTGACGGTAACGGTCCTCCAGAATGGCATGCCATTCCAAAATGTCGTCTCGCCAATGGCGGCGTCTAACGAAGTTCCTAAACCCTCCCCGGAGCTGACACTCCGACCCTCCCAGAAAAGGAGGGTGACTCGCGTTGCGAGTTGATTTGGAGAAGAGTCTGACTGTTAGAGATGCGAGTAATGGCCAGCCAGGATGGCCATGCCACGGTCTCGCGGTCAACTCAAACTTTAGCCATACCGCGCACCACGGTCTCTCAAATCGTTCCGGTGCTGTCGCCGAATTTGTTTACTTTTGCGCCGACGCTTTGGAGCATAGTCAGGTGCAAATTGGACATCGTTGTTGGGCGTCGGTATTGCAAAGCTCTGCCCGCTTCTACGGAACCGCCACCTCGGCCAGCTAGAATCAGCGGCAGATTTTTGGCTTCGTGTTCGTGGCCATCCGCCAAACTCGAACCGTAGAGTGTCAACGAATTGTCGAGCAAAGTGCCGTCGCCTTCGCGAATGGCTTTGAGTCGGCCGAGGAAATAAGCGAACTGCTCGTGATGCCATTGAGTGACTCGCTGGTACATCTTTAGCTTCTCGTCACGTGAATTCCAGCGTGTTTTCCCATCGTCGTCCTCTGTGCTGCCACTGAAGTCTCGCCAATGAGAAAGGGCATGCCAAGTTCCTTGTACGCCGTCGATGAAATTGAAGTATCGGTTGCTCTGACCGTGGTCCAACATCAACGTACAAACTCGAGTTGCATCGGACCAGAAGGCCATCACGATTACATCCATCATCAGTCGCATGTACTCGCCGTGATCGGCGGGAATTCCGGCAGTCGGACGTTTCAATCCACTTTTGAAATTTGGATTCTTTGCCAAACGCTCGGCTTGTCGATCCGCAAACGCAATCCGCCGCTCGATGACTCGAAGAGAATCTAGGTACTCGTCCAACTTTCTCCGGTCTTCGTTGCTCACTCGCAGTTTCAAACTCTTCGCGTCGTCCACAATTTGGTCGAGCACCGACTTATCCGAAATGCCGCTGTCTCCTCGACGAAACATACGATCGAAGACGACTCGAGGTTCGAGGTCGCGCGGCGCGGGAGTACTACTGGACGTCCACGAAATACAATTTCGGACTAAACTATTCGAAAAGTATCCTTCGCCGCGAAGCGATAGCTCCAAGGAAGAAAGCAGAGTTTGATCGCCTATTTTTTGTGCCGCCAATTGGTCGACTGAAAGACCGCCAGCATCGATTTTTCGTTCATCGTACGAGTGGCCGGTCAGCCAAGTTGCCGTACCTGCTCCATGGCCGTTGCCATGTGGCGTCCACATATTCTGCGGGATCGTGATGTCGGACTTGAATGCGTCGAGCGGCTTCATCCATTCGTTCAGCTTAAGCAACTTGCCATCGTCGCTAACTCGCTCGGGCTCCCATGCACCACTGCCAACTCCGTTTGGAAAATACATGTAGCAAATACGTTTTGTCTTTTCAGGTGCTGCTGCACCTGCAGATCTCAATGGCTGCATCACATCTAACAGCGGCAATCCAACTGCAGCGCCAACGCCCTGCAGCATGCGCCGCCTCGATATCAACCAATTCTGAGAAACTGTCATGTTCTTTCCTAATGTGATTCCGCGACGCGCAATTTCTTAAATCGAAACGGATAGCTACGAACAATGGACGCGATAATTGTTTGAAAACGATCGTCATCGCTGGCGACTTCGGCCAAAATCGAACGCACTGCTGGCTCATCAAAGTACTCTAACTGACGGCCTAATGCATACGTCAACATTTTCTCGGTAACTTGCCGCCGCAGATCGTCCATCCGCTGCTCAACCAAGACTCGTTTCAAACCACTCGGTCCGCCAAAAGTCGTCCCATTGGGCAACTGTCCCTCCACTTCGGCGCGACCTTTCGAACGCCATCGTCCAAACCAATCGTAATTCTCCAATGAGAAACCCAATGGGTCGATCTGACTGTGGCAAGCATTACAATTTGGCTTTTGCCTATGCAGCTCGAGTTTTTGCTTCTGGGTTAGATTGCGACTTCGTTCGATTCGCTCGGACAATTCGCTCACGTTCGGCGGAGGTGGCGGAGGGGGTGTTCCCAGAATGGTTTCAAGAACCCATTTCCCGCGGACCACAGGACTCGTTCTACCCGGAAACGAGGTAACGGCCAGCAGACTGCCGTGAGTAACAATCCCACCTCGCCGCTCGTCATCTAATTCCACTCGACGCATTTCCGCGCCGCGAACGCCGCTGATTCGGTAGTGCTTCGCCAATTCTTCATTCATGAAGGTATACTTCGCATCGATCAATCGCGGGAGCGATTTGTTCTCCCTAATGAGACTGTTGAAAAACATCGACGACTCGCTCTTCATTGCCGACATCAGCGTTTATGTGCACCACGGATTATCAATGGGGTCCGCGCGATGCCGGCTGCCTAAATGCCGAAAACCGAGCCACTGTCCTGCGAAGGTTGTGCCCAGAGAACGAGACTTTTCGTCCGCGATCATCCTCGTAACTTGATCGGTGAGCACTTCGTTATCACTTAGTTTTTTCTGAACAGCCAGCGTCATTAGTTCATCGTCAGGCATAGAAGCCCACAGGAAATACGACAACCGATTGGCGAGTTCCCAGTCGTTGACCGCGAATAAACTTTCTGTCGGCGGAACCAATTCCACTCGCATCAGAAACTTTGGCGAAATCAGAATACCTTTGATCGTCAATTTGATCGCGGATTCGAACGAGTGACCTTTTAATCGCAAGCCATCGAACTGCTTCACCAATCGTACGTGCTCTTCACGTGTCGCGGGTCGGCGGTAGGCCCTTAGCAAAAAACGTTTCAACACCGCATTAGCCGCTTCTGCTTCTGACGTATTCTCATTCGGGCGTTTAACAAAAATCAACTTTGCCGCCCGCTCGTGTTCCTTTGTCGACGCCGCGTCGGGAAATGCTTGATCGACAACGAACTCCGCCGCGCCGATATATCGCTCCATGAGCAGGGGCTGAATGAATAGTGAATTACCGCTGTTATCAAAACCGCTCGTCGCACTTAGATCTTCGGGAAAACGGTCGGCGGGGCGAATATCAATTCCGAAGAGATCTCGAATGGTATTGTTGTACTCGTGGTGACTGAGACGGCGAGTCACTTCAAACCCGGGATCATCGACCTCGGAATAATCGAACTGGTGGATCGCATTGTGTAGCCAACCGACCACCATCTTTCGTTCCACAGAACTGGGTTGATCGGCATCGCTGGGCGGCATGACGTGGTTCTTCGTCTGTTCAATGACGTTTATCCAGCGGCGTTTGCTGCTGACAAGCGGGGTTTTTGTAATTAGCTGCTGGATGTTCAAGTCACCTTCCGACGTGTCATTTCCGTGACACTCGAAACAGTATTTCTTCATCAATGGCGCGACATCTTTTTCAAGATCCAAGTCTTTCGCCTTGGCAAGGTCGTCGGCAGTTAACGCGAAATTGGCGACGGCCGTCGCTTGCTCCGTGGTGTTTGTCGCCTCGTCATCAGGGATGACCTCTGTGCGAGGTTCGTCGAGGTTCTGCAAGCCTTCGATCTCTCGCTCTATTTCTTCAATTGCTTCTTCGTCTTCATTCTCTCTGGCCTCAATCAACTCTCGTACCAACGGAAGACGTTCACTCCAAGGCTCGAACTGTTCTAGCAACTCCACCATTTCTGCTTCCGCCGCATCTAATCCCTTTTCGACGCCAGTCGCTTCTAGCTTGTGGAATTGGTCGACTGCAACCAGCAATTTCTTTCCAGCGGCTTCGTATTGATCGACGAGTTTATGTTGAGTCTTCGTCAGTTCGTCACTCAATTCCAATCGCATGAACAAAGCTTCGCGAATACCCTCGAGGATATCTGCGCGGGCCCCATTGTGCTCAATCTTCAACTCGTCGTCAGCGTCGAACGCTTTGTGTAGCTGCTGAATTGCAGTTAATAAGAGCCTAGTTATTTGGGCTGCTTCAGCCGCCCGTTTTCCACGGAGCTCATCCTTTTCGATTTCAGCAACTTTTTGCATTCCAAGCAGTTCTTGTAACGACAGCTGCAACTCCATTTCGAATTGCTGACGCTCAAACTGCTCGACCAATTCCCCCCGCCCAGATTCAATCCTGGCAGCCTCGGCCAGTTTTCCGTTCTCCCCAGCGATTTTAATTTTCTGATTGAGCTCTAACATCTCGCCCCAAAACTCAACTTGCTTCTTGAAACGAACGATCGACATTTCGTTAACGGCAGCTTCGTGTTCGAGTTGGACTCGAGCTTTGGTTGCCTCCGACTCACCCAATTCAAATTCATCCTGCTGTCCACTTAGCAAAGTCCGCTGCGGATTGGGGAGCGCCGCTAAAGTGAGCAGCAAAATCAAAATCGGTAGTGTCAAATAATATTTGCGCAACTTGATGCTCTTGTATCTGAATGTTGGGAAGTGAGTAATAGTCCGCAGTTTGGATGATCGAGCTTAATTTGTCCAGAATTACCTCGCACAGATTCTGTGCGCGCAGCTAGTCCCTCTCGCAAGGATAATACGCTCCTGTTCCGAAGATTCTTACAGGAAATTTCTCGAGTTCATCCAGACGAGCGATTTAACGACAAATTAGGCGAAGAATGCCAAGCGGGATTTGTTGGCGAGTTGAAGTTCTTGGAGTGTATCCAGAACGATCTTTCGGCTATTTTCGCCGTCCAAGAGCAGCAATTCAATGTAGCTTTCTCGCGCCCCGAAAGCTCCACCTAAAGAACGACCACTCGCTTGATCTCTTAGAGATTCGTCAATTGCATCTTCAATATTGCCACGAACGTCAACTTGTCGCCCTTCCGGAAAAACATCTCCATCGACGGCAACGTACGCTAGTTCGGCACCTGTTTCATCAAGCGGATTCTCGGGCAGTTGACCGTGCTTCTCCAGAAACTCGAAAATGATATTGGGGATGCAAGTCGTGCCGAAAAGCGTATCTCCGCGAGGAAACTCTCCCGGATCGCGGATTTGATATCCCGAATAACTTTCTCTTTCCATCGGCGGGAACTTTTCCCATTTGTGATAGTTACAAACTGAATCGATGAACCTTGGCAGGTCGATGAGCCGTCGAGTGTCGGTGCCCTCGGTAACGCGCTCGACCTCAATTTCACCTAGGTACATTTGCGTGCCGAATTCACCGAGTGCTTCGTCAAGCATTTTGACGAGAATCGAAAGATGGTGCTCTTCACCGATGTCGGCAAAAGCCGGGTGCCAAGCGGCAATATCGACCAGCTCTGATTCTTCATCGATAGAAGTGCGGATGAGCAGATCTGCTACCTCAACCTGTTGATCGTCGCCCCAGCCAGGAAAGTCTTTAAGTCCTTCGGAAGAAGTCGGCTGTCGAGAGGCGTGAAAGGTCCAAGCGGGAACTTCGTAAGATTGCGAAAGCCAAAATTCAGTGAGCAATTGTCTTGCGATCTGCCCTTCACCGCTTAGGGTAAAGAAGAATGAGTCCTCAGCGCCACCCAGTTCCCAACTCAAATGCGGAAGCAGCGCGTCCATTTTCTCTTTGATCTCGAGAACAATCTGGTCACCTTTTTGATTGCGCAGCATCGTTGCATAGTGGTCAGCGACGGTGGGGAACCACTCCCAGAAATCCAAAACTCGCTCCCGATATGTCTTCTCCCCCGCCATTCGCCGTTTCTCCTGGTGTCCACTTTACGGATTCGCAAACGGGCATTGTACACATCGCGCCAGAATAAGTCTTGAGGGGCGGCGTTGACCTACTTCTCTTCAGGAGCGGGGAGAACGATCACTTTGATCGATATGCGATCTTCGAGTTGCCTGTTATTGAATCGCATACGGACGATGAGGTCCGTGGTGTATTCGCCAGCCTTTGAAGTCTTGCTAACGGCTAACTCGAGTTTCGCTTGGTTCTTTTCTTTCTCAATTTTCGCATTGGGCAGCTGCCAACTTCCCGCTCCACTTGGCGTTTGCAGTGAAAAAGTAACTTCGTCTTTGAATTCGAAATCGCGTTTGCAGTCGACGACGATCTCGCATGACTCACCTGCTGTGACCTTGAATTCATGTGATTTCAATTTCACTTCAGCCGGGAATGCGACCACTTCAAAGGAAATCGTTTTCGAGTGGACAGGTACTTTGACTTTCTTCTGACGAGCGACACTGGTAGCGCGACTTACTTCGGTGTCGATTTCGCGTTTCTTTGTATCGCCTTTCGTTTTTGCATCGCGTGCTTTGGTTTCGTTCTCCATGGCCAACGTATTTGCCTCTGTCTTCTTTTTCATGTCTTCGGTGGCTTGGTTTAGCTTTGTCTCCATCTCCGTGAGTTTGGCGGTCGCTTCCTCAAACTTTTTCGTAGCGGCAGCTGCCGCTTTTTTAGCATTGTCCAGATTGGTCTGCGCCGTCTGAAGCTGCTGAGTGACTTGCTTGAGTTCTGTTGCGGCCTGTGCTTTCGCAGCTTCGTCGGCGGCGGATTTCACTTTGTTATCGGCGTCGGTTTTTTTCTTTGTAGCTTGATCAAAGGCCGTCATTGCCTGCTGAGATTTTTCAGTCGCTTGATCGGCTGCTTGCTTGGCCTGTTGCAGCACAGTTGCCGCTTGAGTTTTCTGCGAGTTGGTTGTATTAACCAGTTGTTGAGCGGTTTGCATATCGCGCGCGGTAGCTGTACGAGCCGCAGTCGCTTTTGTCGATTCATCACTCAATCGCTTAACGACTTCGACAATCCGCTTTTGATCTTCCTTCGCCAGATCTTCCAAGTCCACTCGCCGACGGTAGTCAATATCGACTTCGCCTCTGGCATGAATCCTATAGATACCCGGCGGGACGTCGACGTTCACATCCAGTTCCAGCTCGGCCTGCTTGCCGTCAGGGGTCAGGTTAGCCGTCTTCTTAGTAATCCTCGAATGCAGCCCGACAACATCCGCCGTTACATTACCAGACCACTCGCCATTCTTAATAAGCTTGACGGGCAGTTTGACCTTCCCGCCGCGAGCTGTTCGCAAGCTTGGCGACATCGTTTCGATGCGAGCTGGCATTTGCATTTCATCATTGACTGCTAATTGTAAAGCTGGTGCAATCCGCACTGGCGCTTGATTGTTATTGATGTTGGCCCACAGAATCTCGAGTGGAATAGCCGTCTGTTCGAAGTTCTTTCCGTCGATTTGCGCTCGTCCCTTCACCAAAACGGGACCGCGCCAGGCTGCTGCATTATTCGCCGCCTGAATCACAACTCCTCCGAAGCTCAAGGTTGGGCTAATCCCGCCTAACTCCGAAGTGACACCACTGGGCAAACCTTCCGTACGCAACTCGATCGGACCATCGAAGCCGTCCTGCCGATAAGCAAAGACAAGAACCTCTGTACCACCACCGCGGCGCGCGTGCATCGCAATTGGTTTCAAATTCCGATTATTGTTGGTACTGACCAAGTATTCGCCCAATGCCACGAGCCGAAACCTGGGCCTGGGCGGTGCCACCGTGAGACGGTAACAAGCGGGTCGGCCGGAGCCGGCAACATCGAATTGATCGCGAATAATGATTCGATACTTGCCATCTTCGGGCGCTTTAAAAACATACGACGGATCTGTGGTAAGCATTTGAAAACGGAAATTCGCCGTTCGGTCGACTGGATCGTCGGCTACATTTAAATCTTTGGTTCGAATCGAGCCGTCATCTTGAGTTGTCAGCTGTTGCACAACCATCAATACGTCCGTCGGCTGACCGATTTGCTGAGACTGAACATTGATCGCCAAAGTCTCATCTTTCTTCGCTTCAAAAACATAACCGTCGATGTCGCCCGACCGATGGAAACGCCCGCTCACACTTGCTGGCAAAGTCAATTGCTGAGGAGCCTCCAGTTTGTCGTTGGGTTCCATTTCCCCAGTCGACTGATCTTTGCACAACCCAATTCGAATCGGATTCGACAGGGTGTTTCCCTTTTTGAATTGATAATAAAAACCGTCGATCATGGCTTCTGGTGCAGAAATGACTGCCAAGTGATCTTGATTCGACTGCGAATTTGGTTGGCCGGTAATTGATACGGTCAATTTTTCAAGTTGTCGACCATCGAGTACGACTTCACTCATTTGGCCTCCCAAGTTGTTTCCATACAACGTGACTTGGGTTGCTTTTCCAATCTGCACGATTGGCGGTTCAACGAGGTCAATCCACGGTTTGTCGGCAATGGAGATTCGATAAGGCGCCGTCCCTTGCCCGCCGCCCGCCATGAAAGTCAAATCGTTGACTCGCAAATAATAATCTCCAGCTGCTGCCGCTTTCAAAAAGACCATTGGGTCGCGGCCCGCAGCGTCGTGACTTCGCGTTATCTCGCGTCCGTTTGTATCAAAGAGAATCAATACTGGATCGCCGCGAGAATCGATGCGCTGCGACTGGCAATCAATGACCAAGTTTTGCCCCTGACCAGCGGTGAATTTAAAGAAATCAAAATCTCGGCCAAACCGACCGTTGACCGCTCCACCTACCGGAACTTCCGTAGCAGTCTCCCGCGTGTTGTTGTCTTCCACTTCGCTTGTCTCGGGTACCGTGCCAACAACGAATCGGCGAGCGTTCGTCATCATCGATCCAATCATCGCGCGTACTTCGTAGACTCCTGGCGGTGTGTTAGCCGAAATCGTAACGAGAAACTGATTGCGAACTCGACGCGGTTCGGGATAAAAATCGTCCGCCTCACTCATTTTCGTTTTGGCAGTAATGCCAGAATGATTGAAAATCAACTCCGTCGCTTCATCAATTTCAAACGCTTCTGTGATCTCAACGTCCACCGTCTCGCCCACCTTTCCGCCAGCAGGAAATAGCGCTAACAGATGCGATTGCGGAGTCGTCACGTTTTGAGCGAATATGCTCATCGCGAAAACGGATGAAAACAACAGAGCCAACAAAAACTTGCACGTCTGATGGAACATGGGTAGGAACTTTGCAGGGAGGAAATTCGATTGCGAAACGAAATTCGTTTGGTCGCTGAATTGTGTCTCTTGGTACTACATAAAGCAAAAGAGCGGGCAACAATTTCTGTTACCCGCTCGGTGCAATGCGTTCATTTTGGTCCAAGCGAGTACCTTAGCTCATTGTAATCTGAGCTGAGGATCCGCAGTTACTTAAACCAGTTCGCGAATCGGTTCGCGATGCTCTAGCAAGTATCGTGGACGGCCAGCGGGGTCGATAATCTGCGTCGTCCGAGTATCGATGCCGACGTTGTTGTACAGCGTGGCGATGACTTCGTGAACGTGAACAGGACGATTCTGAGCTTCGCCAGCAATTCGATCCGACTCGCCAACAGCTTGGCCGCCGCGAATACCGCCCCCAGCGAGGAATGCAGCAGCTACTTTTGGCCAGTGATCTCGTCCGCCACCACTGTTAACTCGAGGTGTTCGGCCAAACTCACCCCATACCGCAATCGTGACATCGTTCAACATACCGCGCTCATCCAGCTCGGTAATCAAAGCGCTAAGCCCACGATCCAAGGCTGGCAACTGATCTTTGAGGGACTTGAAGTTGTTGCCGTGCGTATCCCATCCACCCCACGACAGTGAAACACAGCGAACGCCGGCTTCGACGAGTCGACGAGCGCGGAGAAATCGTTCGTTGTCGCGATAACGACCAGATGTTTGACCACCTGTGTATCGTCTGCGAATTTCGTCCGTCTCTTTATTCAAGTCTAGCGCGTCGGACATTTTGCCCGACAAGACAACATCGACTGCCTGCTGCGTAAACGAATCAGCCGCTGTGAACTGACCACTGGCATCTGCTTCGCGACGAATACTATCGACCGATTTCAGCAAGTTAGCTCGATTAGTCAATCGATCGGAATCAATGTGCTTCAATTGCAACATACTCTGGGCTTCAGTGGGGCTGAAAGCCTTGAATTTCGGACCGAGATATCCGGGCTTCATGGACACGCCATCCGAAACAAACGGAGCAACACCGTTGTTGAATCCCTGTAACTTCGAGATGACCGAACCGATGGCAGGGGGGCCACCAATCGAATTGAATTCGCGCTGACCGTAACCAGTTTGCGTGGTACTTGGGCTGTGCTCATTGACACTGCCAACCAACGCGCGAATTACGGCAAACTTCTCGGCCATGGTCGCAAGAGTTGGAAAGTGCTCGCAGATCTCCAATCCAGGGACATTCGTTTTGATTGGATTGAAATCGCCACGATACTCGACAGCAGCGTTTGGTTTTAAGTCCCACATATCCTGGTGCGAGGGACCACCACCGAGGTGAACGTTGATGATCGACTTTGCCGATTTCGCTCCCGTAGCGGCTTCGAGACGCAACATATCGGCCATCGTCAAACTGCCGAATCCGAGCCCCATAGCTCCTACGGTCAGAAAACTTCGACGGCTCACTCCATCACAGTAACCGCCCGTGCGCTTGTCAACGACTCTCAGCATGGCGAAACTCCTTCGCTAGTGATTAAACATGAACTCTTTGGTATTGATCAGAGTCCACAAGATGTCTTCGTAGGCCTTTAATTTGTCCTTCTCTTCGTACTTCGCAATGTACTGCAAATATATTTCGATCTCGGCATCGGTCGGACGTCGCGAGAAAGCTTGCAAGTACAACTCCGCCAGACGATCTTCGTCTGACTTGTCTTGATCCGCTACTAATGTTCGAGCTCGACTCTGTGATAACTTGGTGTAAATGTCAGTTGAATTCAACAACTGCAGGCTCTGCGACATGCTGATGTCGCCCGTCCGTTCGCACTCACATGCGCTGGCGCCAGCGGGTCGACCAAACGTATTTAAAAACAGATTGTTCGCGCCGCCAAAATCGGGGATCTGAGTCGCTTTGGAACCACTCGGTAAGTTTGCAAATGAACTCGATGTGCCCATCAACTGATCGATACTGTCCAACAAAACTTCGGCGTTAACTCGGCGAGGTTGAAAACGCGAGTTGCTCTGCTGATCGGCTGCGTTAAACTCATTTGGCAAAGCCGACAGTTGGTACGTTGTCGAATTACAAATCGTGCGAATCAACTGCTTCAAATCAAACTTTGACTCCACAAAGTTTTTCGCCAGTGCATCCAACAACTCTGGGTTGGAAGGCGGATTCGTCGCTCGCATGTCATCTTCCGGATCGACGATTCCAATCCCAAAGAAATGCTTCCAGTAACGATTGGTCAATGCTTTCGCGAAGAATGGATTCTCGGGTGCTGTCAGCCAATCTGCCAATGCCAAACGAGCGTCGTCGTCGGCTGTCAGCTCGAGCGCCTCGCTTCCGAGCCCCGTTGGATACAACGCTTCGTTCGTCTTGGGATGACGCGTTTGAGCAACTTGACGCTGAGCGTACACGTAGCGATTGTTTTTTTCGCGAACGTTTGAATAGAAAGCTGCCAATGCCCAATAATCGTTTTGGCTCCACTTTTCAAATGGATGATGATGACATCGAGCACATTGAATTCGCAAACCTAAGAACACCTGCGCGGTGTCCTCAACTTTTTCGTTGACATCCTTTACGTGACGATGCCAGTTAACCGCCGGGTTGTAAGCATAATCACCCGATGCCGTGATCACCGAACGCACGAATTGGTCGTACGATGTATTGCGTAGCAAATTCGAACGGACCCAATCATGAAAACGATAATTGCCGTCGCGGGGAACGTTTTGCTGGACATTGTTCCGCAGGATGGCTCCCCACTTCTGCGCAAAGTAATCGGCATAGTCCTGAGTATCCAGGAGACGATCTATCGCCTTGGAACGCTTGTTCGGATCTGTATCATCCAAGAACTGTACTGTCTCTTCATAAGTCGGAATCCGACCCACGATGTCAATCGTTACTCGACGGAGAAACGTCGAATCGTCACAGACGTCCGAAGGCGGAAGTCCCAGCACCTTGAGCTGTGCGAAGACTAATTCGTCAATGAAGTTGCGAACCGGCGGGAGCTTATCAACGGGTGCGCCCAGCGGCACCGTCGCTCGAAATGCTGCGACCTGCCCTTGGTATCGAACCATCACTGCGACGACGCCTGGCACGCCCAGCAATCGAACGTTGCCCGCGGCACTCGAATCTGCAAGGTCCGTGTTATTGGCTTCGTATTGGGCCTGACGAGTTACGTTGCGAGTACTCCCATCCGAATAGTGAGCGGTTATCGTCAATTGTTGACTACTGTCTTTGTTTAACGTTCGCTCTTCGGGAAAAACGGATATGCGTTCGAGCACGGGATCGTCGTCATTGCCGTACGGCATCCCCTGTTCAATCCACAAACGCAACATGCGGTATTCATCGCTTTCCTTGTCGATCCGAACACCACCGCCGTGAGGCAAAACGCCAGCAGCTTTTTGTAATAAGAGGCTACGCTCAGGTGCGGCAGGAAATACTCTCCGACCACGAGCTTCCTTTACCAGGTAAACGTAATCTTCCTGCGGTTCGAAACCGAGCAACGAAAGTTGAAAACCGTTTTGACCACCACTCTTTCCGTGACAACCGCCACCGTTGCAACCATGCTTGGTAAAGATCGGTGTAATACGATTGGGAAAACTGACCGCAGGTGGATCGTTGAATTGCTTGACTGTTAACTTCAAAGACGATTGCTGACTATCCGAGGCAGCCTTGATCGTCACCTCGCCATCGGACAATGGCGTCACCAATCCCGTTGAATCAACTTCGATAATTCCAGCTGGCTCTACACTGATCAAGCCGCGGTGAGTCCAATCTCTAACCTGTCCAGCATCGAAATGAGCTGTGACTACTAATTGAATGCGATCGCTGTTGCCGATGATCGCGAGCTGCTCGTGCCCGCCAGAAACCTCGAGTCGAACCAACTTGCCGGGATCTGCGTCGTCTGCTTCGGCGGATCCTACAACTCCCGCAAGAACGAGCAGGAACATATTGAGTGTCTTGAGGATTCGCGACTTTCTGACCATCACATCAATTCCCAAATTAAGGAGATGTTGCGAGCCTTGTGAGTGTAATAGATCAACGACTTCCGATGCAAGTCAAATCATTGTCTTATCGTCCTTACAGGGCAAGGAGACACGTAAATTCCGCATGTTCAGAGAAACCCGTACATCTAGCCGGCCCTACCATGACACGCAAACATATATTTTCAAACAACTTACGTCCCATTTCATGGCGGTTGGCTCCGCCCCTGCTTCTGGGGCAGATCGCCGAGGTTAATCTCCGATGAGACCCGAAATGTTACAAAACCAAGCGTTATGTCAGAACGTTGATGAAGTAGATTGTGAATCAACGCAAGCTATCCAACCGACAAAATTCGTCTTCAATGCGAATGATAGATATGAGATTGCACGTAAACGCAAGCAATGAAACAGTGCAAGCGATGAAACAGCAATAGAACGGAGATTTAAAGTGAGTCGAACAAGCATATTATTCGCAATGGCGATCGTCGCAATGGTGTCGCAGCTGGTTGGAGCCGACGACACAGTCGGTCTGAATCCGGGCGACAAAGCTCCCGAATTCAATTTGCAGAACCAAGAAGGCAAGGACGTCAAACTGTCCGAGCTGTTGAAGAAAGGAAACGTGGCTTTGGTTTTTTACCGATCGGCCGATTGGTGAAGCTTCTGCAAAAAACAGCTGGTTCAGCTGGAAGCCGTCAACGAAAAATTCGTGGCATCGAAAATGCAAATTGTGGGAGTGAGCTACGACACGGTCGAGATTCTTGAAAAGTTCAGCTCCAAGTCGGAACTCAGTTACGACCTGCTGTCGGACGTTTCGAGTGCGACGATCAAAGATTACCATCTGCATTTCAAGAAGGGGCTCGCCGCACCCGCTACGATCGTGATCAACCGAAAGGGAATCGTGCACACAAAGCTGCGACACGATAGTTATCGCGAACGACACTCCACGGAAGAACTATTGGAAGTCGCCGAGAAACTGAAATAACAAATGCGAAGATAAAAGGGCACTGCTGACAAACGCTGAAAGGCCCTCTATCAACGTCGTTTCAAAAACTCTTGGACAACAATGATTAAGGCGGCAATCACCAGGGCTACCAACAATTTAAGGAGCTTGTGACGGCGGAAGGTGCGGAAGTCCTCGTCGCGAGTTCGCTCTTTGAATTCGACTGAATAAAACTCGGCGACGGCCTTGCCGATTTTCCGCACAGTTTCAGGGTTCCCGTTCGCTCCCAAATCAATTGAACCGCCGCTGGTAAGAAGAATTATGCCCGGTGCCAACTGGGAAAATCGGCCGCCGTGATATTGTTGGATTACTTCCACACCACGAATTCCGTCGGCAGAGAACTGCTGTCGCGTGGCCAGACGATAGCCGACTTTCTTCTGAATGCCCTCGCGATCTAGCCGCCAATGCGTTCGGCGACTTCCCATCCAAAGTGCTATCCCAAAAAATGGCAGTACGAGGCATCCCCAATATATGAACAACTCAAAACGATCGAACGAAAGCTGGAGGCCAATCCAAACCGCGTAACTTCCCAGAAAAAAGAATATATAGCCCACAAGATTACAGCCCGTCAGCCATCCTGCTTTCAGGTACAGCACATCATCTTCATACACGAGATGTGGGGCAAGGCGTGCGTTAAACGACTCCTCATTTAGCTCTTTCTGTAACACACGGTGAACAAGTTCAATTGTGACATTCTCATTCATTAGCGTTTGTTCGCGGTAACTTTTTCTCTACATGCCCATTTCGTTTTTGACGGCAACAAATTGCTCGATGGCAAATTCGAGATCTTCGCGGCTATGAGCAGCGGATATTTGCGTACGGATACGCGCCTTGCCCATCGGTACGACGGGATAGGAAAACCCGATGACGTAGACGCCTTTGTTCAATAGTGCATCGGCCATTTCGCTGGCGAGCTTGGCGTCGCCCAACATGATCGGCACGATGGGGTGCTCTCCCGGAAGAATGTCGAAACCATGCTCGGTCATTTGCTGGCGAAAGAACTTAGTGTTTTCTTCGAGCTTATCGCGCAACTGAGTGGAGCTACTCAATAACTCAAGTGCCTTTAGCGACGCGGTGACAATCGCTGGCGCAACCGAGTTGGAAAACAAGTACGGTCGCGAACGCTGTCTCAACAATTCGATTATCTCGCGCCGGCCGCTGGTGTATCCTCCGCTCGCTCCACCCATCGCTTTACCGAGAGTGCCGGTGATAATATCGACACGATCCATCACGCCACAGTGTTCGTGAGTGCCGCGTCCTGTCGCTCCCATGAACCCCACGGAGTGAGAATCGTCGACCATTACCAACGCATCGTATTTATCCGCCAAGTCGCAAATCTCCGACAACTTGGCGATGTAACCATCCATCGAAAAAACGCCGTCGGTGGCGATCATACGATATCGAGCAGATTGAGATTCTTGGAGCTTCGTTTCCAAATCAGCCATGTCGCTGTTGCGATAACGAAATCGCTGAGCCTTACACAATCGAACGCCGTCGATAATGCTGGCGTGGTTTAGTTCATCGGAAATAATCGCGTCTTCCGCAGTCAACAAAGTCTCAAACAAACCGCCGTTGGCATCGAAGCAAGAAGTGTACAAAATCGTGTCGTCGGTTCCGAGGAATCGGCTGAGTCCGTCTTCGAGTGCAGTGTGTATCGATTGGGTACCACAAATGAACCGCACGGAAGAAAGGCCGTAACCCCAGCGGTCCATCCCGTCTTTGGCGGCCTGAATGAGGTCGGCGTTTTCAGAGAGCCCAAGATAATTGTTGGCGCACATATTCAAGACGCTATCGCCGCCAGACACTTTGATCCGGGCGTTTTGAGCCGTTGTAATCACTCGTTCCGATTTATACAGCCCTTGGTCGCGAATGTCGGTTAATTGAGCTTTTAGATGATTCTTGATTTCGCCGTACATGTTGGAACTCCTGGCTTGCTGCTCTTGTTCTATTCAATCGAGTTTTGTTGCTCGTAATCACAAACTCGTAGTCACAAACTGCATTCTTAATTAAGAACGGACTAAACGCTGGTGACTCAAAGCCTACCACTTCAAAACGACCTTGCCAGACTGGCCCGACATCATCACTTGAAATGCTTCTTCGAAATCGTCGCACGAGTAGCGGTGGGTGATGACAGGTGCGATATCGAGTCCGCTGTCGATCATCACTGACATTTGATACCAGGTTTCGTACATTTCGCGACCGTAAATGCCCTTGATCGTCAACATGTTGAAGACAACGATATTCCAATCGATGGAAATCTCGTTGGGCGGAATTCCCAACATTGCGATCTTCCCACCGTGGCACATATTGTTCAGCATGTCGCGAAAGGCGTCGGCGTTGCCCGACATCTCCAAGCCGACGTCGAATCCTTCTTTCATCTTCAATTCGCGTTGCACGTCTTCAATTTTCTCCGACCGAACGTCGACGACTCGAGTGGCACCCAGCTTTTGTGCCAACTCTAATCGCCATGGATTCACATCGGTGACGACAACGTGTCGCGCGGCAGCGTGTCGAGCAACAGCGGTCGCCAGGCAGCCGATCGGGCCCGCGCCAGTGATGAGGATGTCTTCGCCCATCAAGGGAAATTGTAAAGCCGTGTGAACTGCGTTCCCAAAGGGATCGAAAATCGATGCGACGTCTCGATCGATCGAATGATCGTGATGCCAAACATTCGTCATCGGCAACGAAATCAACTCGGCAAATGCTCCCGGTCGATTTACACCGATTCCTTTAGTATCAGCACACAAATGCCGCCGCCCTGCCATACAGTTGCGACACCGACCACACACCACGTGCCCTTCCCCACTGACGACATCCCCGATCCGAAAATCAGTGACGTTGTCTCCAATCGCCACGATCTCTCCGACGAATTCATGGCCCACGACCATCGGTACCGGAATCGTCTTCTGAGCCCAGTCGTCCCACTTATAGATATGGACATCGGTCCCGCAAATGCCTGTGCGGTCAACTCGGATCAATACGTCGTTGATACCGTACTCTGGCTCCGGTACATCTTCCATCCAGAGCCCTGGTTCCGACTTCCTCTTGACGATCGCCTTCATAACCGAGCACTACCTTTTTCAAAACTGGCTTTTCCGCAAATGGGGATCGGAAACGAAACCAATGTCTGCTATCCCGCACGCTCGTCTGTTATAATAGAAAACGTAAGTTCACCTTACAAGACGAAATTCCACTTTAATGGACACGTAAACGGATCACCCGAAAATGGATAATCCAGAATCGGTCGACAAAATCACGGGCGAGGTGTGTCGGCGAGTCAAAGAATTGCGAAACGACCGCGGGTGGTCGCTCGAAGAACTTTCGTCACGCTGTGGCGTTAGCCGATCAATGCTGAGTCAAATTGAACGTGGACAAGCCAATCCGACGCTTGGAGTGACACTGCGAATTTCGCAGGCCTTTGGGCTATCGCTTGCCGAATTGGTGGAGTCGCCTCGTTTCAGCTCGGCGATTGAAGTCATTCGGGCGGAAGATCCGACGTTTCATTATCGCACAGATGAGGATTGTCAGATCCGTACTCTCTCGCCGCTGCAACTGGAAAAGGACGTCGAATTTTACGAGTTAAAGTTGGTCGCGGGTGGTTCTCTGCGGAGCTCCGGACATTTCGAGGGGACTCGAGAGTTTCTTACAGTGCAAAAAGGGCGAATCCGAATTGAATCGGGAGATGATCAATCGGAACTAGGACCCGGCGATTCGGCATGCTATCGAGCTGACATCGAACACGCGATCGTGAATATGGGTCGTGGAGACGCCGTTTTGTTCTTGGTAGATATCTATCGTTAGACGCTCTGTCGTAAAATGACGCCGTAAAATTACGCCGTAAAATGACGCCGATAATTTCCATTTGCGACAGATCAGTTAACAAAAAAGGGATAGATCAAAACATTTTGATCTATCCCTAATTCGTAGGTACAAACCGTCGTAGAAATGAGAAACAGCGAGTTTGCGGCTAAGCGGAACGCGGTGGCCATTTCTGTCCGGTTGAATTCAAAAAACACGGTGGGGCCTTGGCAATTTACCCTCTCCAAAACCGCACCGTTGTCTCGCGAGTATTCGTTTAGAGGCGAAAATCCGCTGAGCAGGACATGACTTCCTCTAGTCGCAGTCACGCTAGAGGAAGTCGCGATCCATCCTGCCTTAATTGATTAACGGAAATGTCTGTCAAGAAAATCTCGAAAATCGTCTTTTGGACGTGCGGAGGCGAAAATATCGCCCGAATTGACCATTGATCGTCGTCGCAATTACTGCTGTAATAAGGAATTGGATCAATTTTCGATTCAAACTCGATTTAAATGATCTCACACGGGTAATGACGGGCATGTCACACACTCACGACAAAACTTCGATGAGCTTGCTAGAGCGTGCCCGCGATGAAGACTCATCTGCATGGGTCAAGCTGGTATTGCTCAGAATCAGTGAGCAAGGGTTATGAGCGCTGTACTTTTCTACCGGCGAATCGCCCCGCCGAAGCGCTGCACTTTTCGACCGGCGTTTACACTCGTTGACTCAATTCGAGAAAGACGCCTTAGCCAAGTTCTTACAAGGCGAAGACATGGTTGCCAAAGCGAGTGTAAACAAGATCGAAATGGTCGGCTCGCTGCGAGCGATCGATCAGTGCACTAAGTGCCACGATGTCAAACGCGGTGCTCTGCTCGGCGCATTCTCTTATGAATTGCGCCGCGACCCCGCTCTGCCCGTCGATGAACTCCCCGAACCAAAACAGGCTGAGATTTTCTAAAGCTGCGGGACTTGAAATGCCACCGCATCCGGTCAAAACACGCTGATTACTCGGCACGCTGATTACTCGGCGGGCTGAACGGACACTGCACAGTATTTGAACTCGGGGATCTTGCCGTACGGATCCAATGCATCTGTAGTTAATATATTGGCTGCCGCCTCGCGGAAATGGAAAGGGATAAATACAGTCCCGGTATCTATCGAGTCGTCCGCTCGGACCGCAAGTTCAATCACTCCGCGACGGCTCGCTACTCGAATTCGTTGCCCCGAATCGACGCCCAATTTCTTCAAGTCGATTGGATTAATAGCCGCAAATGCATCCGGCTCTAACGTCGACAACGCGTAGCTGCGGCGTGTCATTGTGCCAGTATGCCAATGTTCCAACACGCGACCGGTCGTGAGGACAAAAGGAAACTCTTGATCGGTCGGTTCGTCTGCACCTTGATAGCGACACGGAACGAATTTTCCCTTGCCGGATGCGGTCGGGAACTGTTCGCCGAAGAGTATCTGAACGCCATCCGAGTTTTCGGGATCCGGACAGGGCCAGAGCTTGCCAGTCGCTCCCAGGTTTTCGTGGGTCAGTCCCTGATAGTTATTAGTCAGCGAAGTAAATTCATCAAACACTTCGCTGGACGTCGAGTAGTCCATGGCGACACCCAATCGCTTTCCAATGTCGCAGAGGATTTTCCAATCTTCTCGCGCTTCTCCGGGCGACTCGAGTACGGGGCGGCCAAGCTGCACTCGTCGATCCGTGTTTGTATAAGTTCCCTGCTTTTCAAAATAACTACTCGCAGGCAATATTACGTCGGCGAACTCGGCCGTTTCGGTGAGAAAAATATCTTGTACAACGAGGAAGTCGAGACTGGAAAGAGCTTGGCGAACTTTGTTCGAATTAGGATCGGAGATAAACGGGTTTTCGCCCATGATGTACATCCCTTGAATCTCTTTCGCCATCGCTGCCTTCATGATTTCGACGACGGTCAAACCGGGTTTAGAATTCAATTCCACTCCCCATGCTTTCTCGAACTTCGCGCGAATGTCGTCAGAAGCAACGGATTGGTAATCGGGATACACCATTGGAATCAGTCCCGCATCGCTCGCTCCCTGTACATTATTCTGACCTCGCAACGGATGGAGGCCCGTCCCCGGTCGTCCAACATTGCCGGTCATCAAGCAAAGCGAAATGAGGCAGCGAGCGTTATCGGTTCCGGTCGTATGTTGCGAAATGCCCATCCCCCAGAAGACGAGCATGTTTTTGGCGTTGCCGATCGTTCGCGCGATGGTTTCGATTTCGTGAGCATCGATGCCACAGATAGACTCCACCTGCTGCGGCGAATAGTCGGCCAGCAACAGTTCGCGGAGTTTATCGTAGCCTTCGGTTCGTGCGCGAATGAATTGCTGATCGACCAAGTCTTCTTTGATCAACACATGCATTACCGCATTGTAAAACGCGACGTCGCTGCCCGATTTGAGTTGAGCGAAATGAGTCGCCGAATCGGTTAACGCGTGAGCTCGGACGTCTACGACGATTAGCTTCATCCCTTTTTTGGCAGCGTCTTTGATGAAGGTCGCGGCCACTGGATGATTAGAAGTAGTGTTTGAACCGGCCACTAGAGCGACGTCCGACCGCTCGACATCGGCAAAAACGTTGGTCACCGCACCGGAACCTATCGTTTCCATTAGCGCTGCGACGGACGATGCGTGGCACAGCCGAGTGCAATGGTCGACGTTGTTAGTCTGGAAACCGGCGCGAATCAGTTTTTGGAATAGGTACGCTTCTTCGTTGGAGCATTTTGCCGAACCAAAGCCAGCCAGCGCTTCGGGACCACTATTCTCCTTAATCTCGCTCAAACGCTGCCCGACAAGCTCCAGGGCCTCTTCCCAAGTTGCTTCGCGAAACGCGGGCATCACATCGTCGTAATTCACGATGCCGCCGGGCTTGCGATTCTTTCCAATGGAGGCTTGAACTTCGGGCGAAAGAGCTTGCTTCGGATAGAACCCCTCGCGGCGAATCAGCGGCTTGGTCAAGCGCTGCGGATGCGTCGCGTAGTCGAAACCATAGCGACCCTTCACACACAACCGGCTGTCGTTGACCGGACTATCCCGGCCTTCGGCGAACACAATCTGATTATCCGTCGCGTGAAACGTCACTGCACAACCGACTCCACAATACGGGCAAATGCTGTCGGTGGAATCGAGATCCTTGGCAGGTACGATCGGCAAAGTGATCTTCCTATTTGTCAACGCGCCGGTTGGGCATTGACTGACGCATTCGCCACAGGAAACGCAGGTGCTCTCCCCCATAGGGTTGTCGAGATCAAAGCCAATTTGTGCCGAATATCCCTTGCCACTTCGCCCAATGACTTCGTTCGATTGAATGTCGTCACAACCCCGCACGCAGCGATCACACAGAATGCAAGCTTGATGATCGACTGCGATGACGGGTGAAGAAAGATCGATCTTTCGTCGGTGGCTGTCGGTGGATTCTTCGGCGAGAACGGTTGGATCTTTAGCCAGGTCCGATTGGGTTCCAGCAAACAGCGACGACAGCGAGTCGGAACTTGTCGCATTGCCATCTTCATCCAGCAGACCGTATTCGCGTCCCAGCTGCTCGAGTTCACAATCGCCCGTCGTCCGTTCGCGTTCGCATGGAGTTGGATGATCGACCAGCAATAGGCTCGTCAGCATTTTTCGATGCTGCAGAACTTTCTCGCTATCTGTCTCGACGTTCATACCGTCTTGGCATTGCCGAACGCAGGAAGCGGCGAGGACACGTTCTCCAGTGTCCACAACGCACATCCGGCAAACGCCAACGGGATCGAGACGAGGATTGTGACAAAGCACTGGTACGGCGATGCCCAATTCTTGAGCAGCTTCCCAGACGGTCGAGTCGGCCGGAACTGTTACTTCGCGTCCGTCAATCGAAAGAGTGACTTGCCGTTCGCAATCTTGTTTATTCGAAGAATCGATCATTGGGGAACTTCATTGGGAAAGTGTTTCATCATGGAGAGAATTGGATTCAACGCTACTTGTCCGAGGCCACAGATCGAGGTCTGCTCTAGTGTGTCGCCGAGATCGGAAAGGACAGCGAGTTGGGTGGCAGAGGTCGTTCCAGCTTGGACACTCTCTAACAACTCGACCGATTTTTCACTACCAACTCGACACGGCACACATTTTCCACACGATTCATTGCGAAAGAACTTCACGATGTTTGTTGCCAGTTCAAACAAATCGTGGCTTTCGTTAATGACGACAACGGCACCTGTGCCGAGCATACTGCCCGCTTGTTTCATCGCATCGAAGTCCAGTGGCGTGTCAACTTTGTCGGCCGGCAGGAAGTTGGAACTTGCCCCACCCGGCAAGAATGCTTTCAACGGCGTGTCGTCTTTCATGCCACCACAAAGTTCAATTAATTCTGCGACGGTTGTTCCGAGAGGTATTTCGTGAACGCCCGGGTTCACTACATCGCCCGAAACGGAAACGAACTTGAGACCAGTAAACTCGTCTTTACCTTGAGCTTTCCACCACTGGTTTCCTTTGTTGACGATCGCCGTAGCGAAGGCGAACGTCTCGACGTTATTGACGAGCGTCGGTTTACCCCAGAGGCCAAAAGTACCGGGATAAGGAGGTTTGTTTCGCGGCTCGCCCCGCTTGTCTTCGAGCGCTTCGAGTAGCGCGGTCTCTTCACCCAAAATGTAACCGCCGGGGGAAAGGAAGACTTCAATGTCGAACGCTTGGCCGGACCCCGCGGCGTTGTCACCTAATATCCCTGCAGCGCGAGCTTGTTGAAGTGCCGCATCTAAAGATGCTTTCTCTCGTTCGTATTCGTGTCGCAGAAAAACAATTCCCTCTTCCGCTCCAATCGTAAGCGCGGCGAGGACCATTCCCTCGATCACAAGGTGAGGCAAATTCTCTAGAATTTCGCGGTCTTTGAAAGTGCCCGGCTCGCTTTCGTCCGCGTTGCAAACAACATACTTCGGTTCCGCCAGCTCGCTACGAACAAACTCCCATTTCATCCCCGTCGGAAATCCTGCGCCGCCCATCCCTCTCAATTGACTCGCCTTGAGGCGTTCGATACACACGGGCCCAACTTCGCCCTCAGCGACCAATTGTTTAACGGTGCTATATCGTTCCGAGACAGATGGATACGGATCACATCGCGCCGCCGTAAAACTTGGCGACATGTCGTGGGTTGCTAAGTCCGGCTTCTCAATAAGACCGACAACTTGTTCGAGTTCATTCAGTGAAAGGGGTGCGACAGGATGATCGTTAATCGCGACTGCTGGCGCGGAATCACAGCGTCCAATACAAGATACCTCGACTACCTCCACATCATCGCTTTGCGATCCCTTGGATAACTCGTCGCACAACTGTTGTTTGGCAGAGCAAGATCCCGCCATTGCGCACGTCACATCGCGACAAACCGTCACGGTAACTTTGGGTGGAGGGTCGCGACGAAAACTCGTGTAGAAACTCGCCAGTCCTTCAATGCGATAAAGAGGAACTCCGAATTGCTTGGCCAACGCGCTCAACGTCTCGTCGCTGAGATATCCCAGCTCGTGTTGGCGTCGAGTCATTTCCCGAAGAATTTCCAAAACCCTATATCCTTTTCACTCTTGGTTCTTAATCTTAATCCCCAAACTCCATTGCCCGGTCAACAACGAGCCGTATTGTAGTGCAGATGGTGGCTTGTTGGGAACGTCAACCGCGCTGCCCAAGAACGAGAATACGTTGCTACGAAAGAATCGGATAGCGGCAAAACTGTGACGATATGATCGCCGAGAAAAACCGTGTGCTCATTCGCGCAATCTTCTAACAGACGAACGCGATGTTACCGGCAAACGAGCAGCTGTGCTGTACTGCTGAGTATGTGCTACTTACTCGCTAATCCAAATAGGTAGGAAAACCGAAGAGAGCACGAGTCCCGTTTTCGATGTCGAGTACCGTTGGCAATGCCGTGCCGCGATAGTGCAAACGACGGACGGTGTTGCCATAAAAGTGGAAGGGACGATAAGGTCGCAATTCCATCGGCGTAGCGTCTATTTGTTCCTTGAGAGCACCTTGAGCAAACACGACTCCACACCAACCTGGCTCCTGGCAAGCTCTCGCTGGGAAAGCTTGGTGAGGAGTGATTTCGTAGCTCTGCGGAATGGGCTTGTACGCTGGAATGACTTCGTGTTGGGAGGCCCGGTGCGTTTGTTCCGCGATCGGAAATTGAGCATCCGCTCTATTACAAATCGCCAGACTGCCTGCTACGAGGAACACGATTGCCAGTACTTTGTTCATTCTGCTGCTCACATTCATTTTGCTACTCGGATTCAGCGTTTGTTGTTCAGCGTTTGTTATTCAGCGTTTGTTGTTCAGCGTTTGTTATTCAGCGTTTGTTATTCAGCGTTTGTTATTCAGCGTTTGTTATTCAGCGTTTGTTATTCAGCGTTTGTTATTCAGCGTTTGTTATTCAGCGTT
>Ga0115002_10002465_pt1 | contig 24177 bp, 22 predicted proteins | sample ArcticOcean_MG_C_8_FD_89576 | JGI IMG/M metagenome (GOLD analysis project Ga0115002, IMG submission 89576) | Marine microbial communities from western Arctic Ocean - ArcticOcean_MG_CB11_86 | ecosystem: Environmental > Aquatic > Marine > Oceanic | place: Arctic Ocean: Canada Basin | collected... | reverse complement strand
GCGGGCAATCCAGCTCAAGGTTGCTTCGCGAGCCGGTTTCGAGCAACTTATGATGCTCTTAACTCACGATGGCCTGTTACGAGAAGATGCGTTCCACCGTGGCCCGGGGTTACAGTTTGTATGGCTAGAAGGTCAAGCGCTTAACTAGCAATTCCTGGACAGGAACTAATTAGTGCGCGTCCCAATTACGCCAATTACGCACAAATTCGCAGTATTTGGTGGCGTACTTCGAGGGGTATGGCTGCGACAGGAGTCGCGACCCGAGTCAATTTTCGTAGGCCTCCTGTTTTAAGAAGAGGGGGGAGGTTTGCGGAGCAAACCATCGCCCCGAGATGGTCAGGACGACCATTTCGGGACAAGAACTAATTAGGCGATAATGGGTGTCGGATTAAGAATTCTTGCTAAGAATTATTCATACTCCCGCCCCACGTAGGTTTTTGTACTAATGGCACACATACCTAACATCATTACAGTCATTCGCATTATTTTGGTGTTACCAACGGCGTGGTTGTTACATCAATCAAGGTACCCTGAAGCGTTTGCGCTGATGTTTGCGGCTGGGGCATCCGATGCACTCGATGGTGCGTTGGCTCGACGCTTCGACTGGAAAAGCAAATTGGGTGCTATTCTCGACCCGCTGGCCGATAAGTTCTTGGTTGCGACCGTTTTTGTCATATTCACCTACCAAGGCCACATTCCATTGTGGGTAGCTGTCATAGCGTTGTCACGGGACTTCATCATTCTATGTGGCGCAGTGGTCTATAAATATCTGTTTCGGGAAATTGAGGTTGTGCCGACCTTCTTCAGCAAAGCCAACACCGCGACGCAGATTGTCATGTTGCTGATGGTGATGCTCGGTCTTTTGTCGTTTGAAGGCGCCAGCGCGTTGGCACGCACGTTAGTCGATCCCTACTGTTTCTATTTGCTTGCCGCGCTTGGTATTGGTTCCGGCATCGACTACATCATCACCTGGTCGCGCAAAGCGGTTAACGAAAGCCGGGCCCGTCGCATATCTGGGGCGCCGGGGGGCCAATAGATATGTCTGATCAATTGCTTTTGCCGATCGAATTGCAGCAAGAACAGCGGTTTAACAATTTTGTGGTTGGCGAAAACCGTGAGCTAGTGGATACGCTTGTTGGCGAAGACGAAAGTGACGGTTTTCGCGGAATCTGGATTTATGGCGAAGCCAGTAGCGGCCGTAGCCATTTGCTGCGTAGCAAGTGCTTGGCAACCAGGCAGGCTAGCAATTACGTGGGGTGCAAGGACTTTGCGGGCGACGCAACTGCACTGGCAAGCGCGCTTACGAACTCGCTGCACCACGGAGCCGTCGTCGCAATTGACGACATCGGAGCGTTGCTTGGTGAACGAGACTGCGAAGAACTCCTGCTTGGCATCTACCAACGGCTAATTGGCAGTGCAGGTACGTTGCTGATCAGCCACAGCGAGTCGTCGTTGTTGACGACGTTTCCTCTTGCCGACCTTGGTTCGCGGATGCGGGCACTGATGAACTTTTCGATAAAGCCACTCAACGATGAAGAAAAGGCGGCCTTGCTTGAACAACGTGCGCTGGCGCGTGGATTCAAACTGGGTCGCCCAGTCCTGAACTATTGGTTGACGCATGGCCCCCGAGCCATGGCTGCTCTACTCGAAGATTTGGAAGCGTTGGATCGAGCAACGCTGCAACGCAAACAACCGTTGACAGTCCCTTTGCTGAAAGAGGTCTTGGGCTACTAGTGCCGCAAAGGCTGCAACATAAGCCGAAGTTGAACCAATGCAGTTAAAGCATGCCTGACAGCAAACCACTAATGCACTTGCTGGTAGTAGGTGGCGGTAGTGCTGGGCACGTAATCCCAGCGCTGCCAGTAATGGCTCGCATGCAGGGTGAAGGGGCCAAGGTCAGCTTTATCGGCACGCGTAGCGGTTTGGAAGAAGAGTTGATCGCACAGTCCGGTGCCGACTACTTCGCCATATCGACTGGCAAGCTGCGCCGCTATGCGTCCCTCGAAAATTTTTTTGATCTGTTTCGCATTGTCGCCGGATTGGTGCAAGCGTGGTGCATCATTGGCCGTATTCGTCCGCGCATTGTGTTCTCCAAGGGCGGGTTCGTTGCGTTTCCGGTCGTGTTTGCAGCGTGGTTGCGACGAGTCCCGGTTGTCGCGCATGAATCTGACTTGACTCCGGGCTTGGCCAACCGACTCTGCCTGCCGTTTGTCGCCACCCTATGCACTAGTTTTGCGCAAACGCAGTTTTCCACTAGCCGCTTATTCGGCTTCAGGGGACAAACGGTCTACACCGGTGCTCCGTTGCGCCCGGAGCTCGACTGTGGCGATGCCAAAAAGGGGCGGGCTAGCCTCGCATTTGAGGACCCTAAACCCATCCTGCTGGTTACCGGGGGTAGCCTCGGGGCCGAAGCCCTCAACCATGTGATTCGCGATGCGCTCGATGAGCTAACCGACCAATTCAACGTGGTCCACATCTGCGGCGTTCGTAAGCTGAGTGACATTAGCATGCCCGGCTATCGCCAATTTGAATATGTGGATGCAGGCTGGGGTGATCTCATCGCCGCGGCTGATGTGGTGGTTTCGCGCGCAGGTGCCAATGCGTTGTTTGAGCTCCTGAGCCTACGCAAGGTTTGTTTGCTCGTGCCTCTATCAGCATTGGCATCGCGTGGTGATCAGATCGCCAATGCGCAACACATGCAAGAACGCGGACTGGTAGAGGTGTTGCAAGAAAGCGAACTCACGCCGGCGTCGCTGATTACGGCATTGAATCGCTTGCGCGACCGTGAGCAGCTGCTTGCGCAACGGCTGTTGGAATTCGAGATCCCCGACGCAGTCGCTAAACTGTGTGATGAACTAAACCGCGCGGCGCGCCCGACGGTATAACTAGTGTCTGTCCGGAAAACGTAGTTTTCCGAGACCGCACAAGCTGAGGGCAGGATCGCGACAGGAGTCGCGACCCGAGTCAATTTCCGTAGGCCTCTTGTTTAAGAAGAGGGGAGGTTTGCGGAGCAAACCGTCGGAGCAAAAGCGCCTGCGGCGTTAGAACAATTGCCACGATGGCAATTTTTTGAGAGAAACAGCGCGTGCCGCGGCTGCTGTTACGGCCGAAGGCTTGCGACCAGGTCCAGCACGTCCTCGAGCAACGCGATGCGGTCTGCATTTTCCGCAAACGTGTCCAATCGCAGACTAAGTGTATTGATGCCAACGTCTTGATACTTCTGTAACCGCTCGCGAACCATCTCTCGGGTCCCGATCGCTTGAAACTGGGTCACCATCTCGTCTGGGACCCGCTGCGCGGCTTGCTCGCGTTTCCCGTCGAGCCACAATTGTTGGATTGCTTTTGCATCGTCGACGAATCCAGCGCGCTGCAACGCATCGTTGTAAAAATTGGTCGTCGCCGAACCCATCGCGCCCATGCTGAAGGCAACGCCCGGTTTTCTGCTATCGATCATTTCTTGGATGTTGTCGCCGATACCGATACCAACCGGGGCGTTAAGTTCGATCGCTTCCAAACCACGTCCAACCTGGCTTGCGCCCTTCGCGATATAGTCGAGATGTGCCGCGGCATGGTCGGGAGAGAATGAGGTTCCTAACCAACCATCCACGTGTGCTCCAGTGAACTTGAGGGATCTCGGTCCGAGTGTGGCAAGAAATATGGGTATGGATGTCGGCGGATGATCCAGCCGTATTGCCTTGCCCTCACCGCCCGGCAAAGGCAATTCGTGATAGCGTCCGGCATAGCGAATCTTCTCACCGGCAAAGGCTAAGCGGCAGATTTCCACAGTTTCTCTGAGCCGCGTCAGCGGCCCTTGATATCTCAACCCATGCAATCCCTCGACGACTTGGGGTCCGCTTGCGCCTAAACCAAGCACGAAGCGTCCCTTGGATAGCGCGTTTAAAGAGAGTGCCGTCATGGCCGTCATGACTGGGGTTCGCGCACTGATCTGCATGATGCCAGTACCCAATTTGATTTGGTTGGTGTGCGCGGCTAGGTAAGCAAGCGAAGTCACTGCGTCTTGGCCCCAAGCCTCGGCGGACCAGACGTAGTCGACGCCTAGCCGGTCGGCTGCTTTGACATATTCGACCGTGCGGTCGATGTTGCCGCGCCCGTATCCGCCGACGCCAATGGATGTCTGCATGTGGAATCTCCCCTTATAGTTTGCCATTTTCTGGTTGCCAACCAATCCTTCATGGATTGTGACATTGAACAGCCAATGAAGCTGGTTTTGTAGGCGTGAGTGCGCGCACAGGGCGTCGCTTGGCTGGGGGCTTCGAAATGCCTCGACTTTCTTGACAACTGACGGCGCTAAACCTAACGTGCGCGGCTCTTTCTCGTGGCCAAATTTTCGACATGTATAAAGTTCGCACCTTTAACTCAATTGCAAGCGCGGGGCTCGAACGGTTTACCAGTGACCGGTATGAAGTGACTGAGGCGACGAATGATCCCGATGCGATTCTGTTGCGCAGCCATAAGCTCACAACGGATGATTTAAGCCCCAATTTGCGTGCGATAGCCCGCGCAGGTGCAGGTGTGAACAACGTCCCGGTGGATGAGTGCAGCGACAAAGGAATCGTCGTATTTAATACGCCTGGGGCGAATGCGAACTCGGTCAAGGAACTCGTACTCACCGCTTTGTTATTGGCGTCGCGGGACGTGTTTGGTGGTATCAGTTATGTGCGTTCGATCGCTGACGTGACCGATGAGGCGGAACTCAACAGGCTGGTTGAAGCCGAAAAGAAGCGTTTCAAGGGTAGAGAGTTGGTTGGTAAAAGCTTGGGTGTCGTTGGTCTGGGCGCCATCGGTTCGTTGGTTGCCCGTGCTGGTTTGGACATGGGGATGTCGGTCCTCGGCTATGATCCAGCGCTGTCTGTTGATGCAGCGTGGCGGATTCCGGCAGAAGTTGAACGTATGCAGAACTTGCCGAGTCTATTTGCCCGTGCCGATTATGTATCGTTGCACGTGCCGTTGTTGGCCGCGACCGAAGGGATGATCAACGATGAAAGCCTGCGCGCCTTCAAGCCTGGTTCTGTGCTCCTGAACTTTGCTCGGCAACCGATCGTCGACTCGACGGCGCTCCAAACCGCTTTGGCAAACGGCACCGTGGCACGCTACATGGCTGACTTTCCCGTACCCGGTCTAATCAGCGACGAACGCGTCATGCTGACGCCACATCTCGGTGCGAGTACGGACGAGGCAGAGGTAAATTGTGCGGTCATGGCATCGAACCAACTGATCAGTTTTTTGGAAACAGGCAGCATTGCGAACTCAGTGAACTTTCCGCAGGTGAGCCTGGATGCCGTTGCGAGTTATAGAGTTGCAGTGTCCAACAAGAACGTTCCAGGCATGCTAGGACAGATGACCGCGGTCCTCGCGGATCGAAACATCAATGTCATCGATCTGATAAACAAGAGTCGCGATGGTGTCGCCTATAATCTCATAGATCTCGCCGAGCGACCCGACGATGGTCTAATCGACGCGATTCAAGCGATCGACAGCGTGATTAATGTGCGAGTGATCGCGGGCTGATATGGCGGACGCCACGGCGTCGCTGCCGTTCGGCAAAACGGCCCGGATGGAGTAACCGTTCGACCGCACTCGATACCGGAGGCACCCAACCCAGAATCTGGCTTGACACAATCGCTGCCCCGAGCGGGGCAGACGCGGTGCCGAGTGAGGCATGTGCGGTGGAGATCCAGTTGCCATCGATAAGCCGGCCGACAACTGGAATGCGGTCGCTGGCGATCGACCTTGGTGCGCGCTTGAAAGCGCTAAATTCGAGGTCCGATTCAGATACGTCCGATTCAGACACTTCCGATTCAGACAAGTAGTGCGCATTGAGCTGCCGGTTGTGTTCACGTGCGAGTGCTGGGTCCCACTGAGAATATTCGTAGGTGGAACCAATCACACATCCCTCACGGGTCGGAACGATATAGCCATTGCCAACGATAGGCACGCTGGGACTTCGGCTGGTGTTGACCCAGTCGAGTTGTCCATAAACATCGACAATTTCGAGTGCCCGGCAATGCGGAAAGTCGCGCGCGGCGGTCGCGCAAGCGACGACATATGGTGCTTGCAAGTGGTCCTGACCGAGCCCTGAAACGAGTTCGATGTTTGGGTGTTGCAGCAACTCATCACAGATTTGGGGAAGATCAACGATGCCACCGTGGGCAAACCAAATTGATTCGCCGCGCACGGCTACGCCAGCTATTTTGTTTGCCTCGACCTCGCTCACGCGTTGCAGCCAGGAGGTGCTATGTGGGTAGGCGTCCACGATGCGTAGGATCTTGCGCTGATCCAGGTTGGGCCCCTGCGCTTGCAAGACGCCGGTTGGTTGGAAGCCGGCAAACTGCAGGTAGTCGCCGATCGCATAGTGGTACGACGCGCATCTAAATTCGGCATCTACGCTCGCGTCGCCTAATAGGCGACCGTGCAGAAGCGTTGCGTTCATGCGCGATGCGCCTTGGGCGGCCCCGTTGGGGTCATGAACGGACACTTGAATATTCTGTTGGGCGAGCTGTCGCGCTACGTTGCAGCCCGCGATGCCGGCCCCATATACCGTGACCTGGTTCGGTACGGATACGTCGGGTTTGCCACGGGCACGAAATGCGCCAGCCAGACTTTCACGCTTGACTGGCCGTTGATCGACGCGGTGCATCTCAAAGCCCGCCTCACTCAGCCCGCGCCGGACCGCACCTGCTGCGGTGAACGTTGCGACCGTCGCGTCGTTTGCTGAGCAGTTTGCCATCAAGTCAAAAACCCTTTGCGTCCACATGGCCGGGTTTTTGCTCGGTGCAAAGCCGTCGAGAAACCAGGCATCAACGCCCGTGGCTTGCCGCTCGGAAAGATCAACCAAGCCCTCCACAACATCCCCGTGAAACACCGACAGCGTAATGTGACCGTTCTTGAAACTACGCCGATGCCAACCAGGCAGGATGGGCAACGGGATGGCGGCGAGTTCGTCGAATAGTTGATTGGATTGGCGCACTCTACGTAAGCGTTCCCACTCCTTTGCACCCATTGGGTGCTTTTCGAATGAGATGAAATGCAGCCGCGCTTGCGGGTTGGCTAAGAAGCGTTCTGCGCACACCGTGAAATTCAGGCCGCTGCCGAAACCGAGTTCGCCAATCGTGAGCAAGCCTGAGGCGCGGGCGCGTTCTTCAATGCGTGACGGATGCAGGAACACGCGGGCGACTTCATCCAGGCCGTCACCGGTGTAGTAAATGTCTGCGAACTTTGTTGAATAAGGCTGGGCGTCACGCCATTGGACCTCAGCTGGATCTAACATGTCTCAATCGGTCGCCGGGGATCATTGATCCACTCGCTCCAGGATCCGACGTAAAGGCTGGGTTCCTCGCGCCCGGCAATGTTGAGTGCCAAGACGTTGTGCGCCGCGGTCACACCGGAGCCGCAGTAGCAGACGATTGGATCGTCGAGATGGGCAAAGCGAGCGCGAAGTTGTGCCGCTGATTTGAAGCCACCTTCGCTTGTGAGATTGGCTTGGAAAGGCAAGCATAGAGCGCCGGGAATATGGCCGGCAACAGGGTCGACGGGTTCTTCTAGACCCCGCCAGCGATCTTCGCTGCGGGCATCAACAATCTGTCCACGGCCATTCAGCACGTCTTCGGCGCTGACCGATTTTGTCAACGGCGCTCGGGCTTCAAAGTTACTCGGCTCCGCGGTATGCGCGATTTGCTCATTCGAAGCTTCCAGTGGGCCAGGCCAACTTTGGATGCCGCCGTCGAGTACGGCGACCGCCGCGTGACCGGCCCAGCGGAACATCCACCAAGCGCGTGCTGCAAAGGCGCCGCCGGCATCATCGTAGACGACTACTTGATTTTCTTGAGTTATGCCCCAATTACGTATTTCAGCCACCCAGGTCTCGATATCGGGTAAGGGGTGGCGACCTCGATCGCCAGGCGTGGTGGCCAGTTGGGTGTCCAGGTCAGCGCGTTGCGCACTCGGTAAATGCGCCGTCGCAAAGGTTGTGGCGCCCCATTGAGGGTCACCCAAGCGCGCGCGGCAATCGAGGAGTTTTACATCGGGCAATGGGTGCAGTTGGTGGCTAGTAATAATCGTGCGGAACATCGTGTATTGGGGTTTTGTCATGCTGGTGTGTGAAATGGGTCTCACCTGGACTTGTGGATATTGGCGCTAAGACACACCTCAATGTGCACTCGTTATTACACTAATCTAAATGCCTGCTGCAAGGTGGCAATTTTGGTTGGGTATGGCAGAATCGCGGCGCACTGGGGGCCAACGCATACAAACCACATGATGGGGAGCACTTGATTTGAGCATACTGGACTGGCTTATCCATGGAACCTGGCAGTTGTCGACGTTAGGTTTGGTGGTCTTTACGTTGGTTGTAACGCACATCACGATCGTCTCCGTGACGGTGTACCTACACCGCTATTCAGCTCATCGCTCATTAGGGTTGCATCCCGCGTTACAGCACTTTTTTCGCGGCTGGCTCTGGCTCACTACGGGCATGGTGACCAAAGAGTGGACTGCGATTCACCGCAAGCATCATGCAAAATGCGAAACGGAAGATGATCCGCATAGCCCCGTGGTTAAAGGCATAGGCGAGATTTTTTGGCGTGGCGTTGAGTCATATAAAGACGCTGTGGACGATAAACCCATGCTCGATCGTTACGGCGCTGGATGCCCCGACGATTGGCTAGAGCGCAACGTATACACGAACAACAGCTGCGGCATATCGCTCCTGTTTGTCATAAACGTCGGGTTGTTCGGCGCTATCGGGATCACGATATGGGCGATCCAAATGATCTGGATTCCGGTTTTTGCCGCGGGTGTCGTCAATGGCATCGGCCATTGGTGGGGCTATCGCAACTTTGAATGCCCGGACGCGGCCCGCAATGTTGTGCCGTGGGGCATTCTCATCGGTGGTGAGGAACTGCACAACAATCATCACACTTACCCGAATTCTGCCAAACTTTCCGTCAAGCCATTCGAATTCGATTTGGGTTATGCCTGGATTCGGCTCTTCGCGATGCTTGGGCTTGCGCGGGTGCGTAGCACCGGGCCTGTGGTCGAACGTGTGCCAGGAAAGTCGATCCTGGACACCGAGGCGGCTTGGGCGCTGTTGAATGACCGATTCTGCGTTATGGCTCGTTATGCTGAAGAAGTGGTCGCGCCGGCCGTGGAAGCGGAGTACCGCAAAGCTGATATGGCCACGCGTAAACTTTTGAAACGCGGCAATAAGGTGCTGTGCAAGGAAGAATCCCTAATTGATGAGAAAGCGCGAATCCGTATTGGCGAGTTGCTGGCGCAAAGCGCCGAGATCCGGTTGATATACGAGCTTCGCATACGCTTGCAAGAAGTGTGGGCGAAGCGCGGTGGCAATATGGATGAAGTGCTCGATGAGTTGCGCGAATGGTGCCGCCAAGCTGAAGAGTCTGGCATGCACTCGCTGCATGATTTTGCCGAAACGCTGAAATCCTACGCGATGCCGCAAGCCGCGCACGCCTAGCAGGCCAGCAACTAGCAAGCAGCTACATCTGGTTTACGACATCAATTCCAAGTAGGTCTAGTCCTTGCTTAAGCGTGAGGGCTGTTTGTTGTGCGAGCGCCAGACGACGCAACCGGTCCGCATCAGCACTTGTGAGGATCGGACATTGCTCGTAGAACTGCATGAACCGGGTTGCAAGATCATACAAGTAGCCGCACAAATAGTGCGGGAAGCCTTCCGTCGCGACCTGATCCAAGATGTCGTTGAAGCCAGCGATCGCAAGCGCTAACCGACGCTCGGGCTCCCCGACTGCCGCTACGCCAAGCTCGAGCTTCGAAAGGTCGACTTGACCCTTCATGAAAATGCTTTGAATTCGCGTATACGCGTACTGCAAGTAAGGTGCCGTGTTGCCGTCGAACGACAGCATGTGATCCCAATCGAACACGTAATCACTGGTTCGATTTTTCGACAGATCCGCATACTTGACCGCGCCGATCCCAATCGCTTCGGCCAGCGCGGCAATTTCGTCGCCATCAAGATGTGGATTCTTTTCCGTCGCACTCTTTTCTGAGACCACGGCGAAAGCCCTTGCGATGGCTTCTTCCAATAAGGCTTCGAGCTTGACGATGGCACCTTCGCGTGTTTTGAACGGTTTGCCGTCAGCGCCGAGCATGGTGCCGAACGGCATGTGATCGAGATGGGTTTTGGAACCCGTTAACCCCGCCTGCTCAGCGACCGCAAAGACTTGCTTGAAGTGCAAGGATTGACGGGCATCGACGAAGTACAAGACTCGGTCCGCTTGTAGATGTCGAGTGCGATATGCAATTGCGGCGAGATCTGTTGTTGCATATAAGTAGCCTCCGTCGGACTTCTCTACGATGACCGGGAGCGTGTCGCCTTGCTTGTTCTTGAACTGCCCGAGGAATACACATAATGCCCCGTTCGACTCGCGCAGCAAATCCTGCGCTCGCAACTCTTCGATCGTTGGCTTGAGCGCATCGTTGTACGCGCTTTCGCCCCGCACGTCGTCTGGCTTGAGGGTTACGTTGAGCTGTTTGTAGATGGCTTCGCAATGTGACATAGAGATGTCGATAAAGCGGCGCCATTGGGTGAGTTCGTGTTCGCCGCCCGACTGCAGGTTGACCACGGCTAAACGGCTCCGCTCGCTGAATGCTTGGTCGGCGTCGAAGCGCTGTTTGGCGGCACGATAGAACTCTTCTAGGTCGGCCAGATCGTCAGTGTCCTGCCCAGACTCATCGAGATACGTCAGCAGCATGCCGAACTGGGTGCCCCAATCGCCTACGTGGTTTTGCCGAATGACCTTGTGGCCTTGAGCTTCGAGCACGCGCGCAATGCAGTCGCCGATGATTGTGCTGCGTAGGTGGCCAACGTGCATTTCCTTAGCTAGGTTTGGAGCTGAATAATCGACCACGACGGTTTGTGGCGCTGACGTTTGGGTGACGTCGCCTGCCGGCTCACGGGCAAGAAAAGAAGCATCTAATCTGATGTTGATGAATCCGGGCCCGGCGATACTCAACTCGCTGGCGATGCCGTCGAGATCCACAGCGTCGATCACCTGCTGGGCGACTTCTTGCGGGTTCTTGCCCGCTTTTTTGGCTGCGGCCATAACGCCGTTAGCCTGATAGTCGCCGAATTCGGGCTTGCCGGCCGTTTGTATGAGCGCGGGCCCGACGATCAGCGCGATGTCGAACGCTGCCTCTATTCGTTTAGCGAGTAGCGCCTTGATATTCACTTCTAATCGACGAGGCTAGTCGACGGCAGTGACGTGCTCGGCTTGCAAACCTTTTTCGTGTTCGGAAACCGTAAATGTAATCGCCTGGCCGTCACGCAGTGCTCCGCGTTGCCCGTTGTTGGTCAAGATAGAGCGTTGATGGACGAATATTTCATCGCCGTTTTCACGCACAACGAAACCATACCCTTTGGAACGGTTATACCACTTTACGGTGCCAGACTCGGTCGGCCCAGACGCAGCCGCGGGTTTGCGCTCCGGATTGCCTTTCCGTTCTTGCTGGCCCTTTTCTTGGCCAGCAGCAGCGCTGTTTCGATTCCGATCGTTTGCGCGCCCGCGGTTTTCAGGCATAGGGCTGCGCGATGGCGACCGCTCCCGTGGTGTTGTTTTGGATCCGCTTTGGGCGTGGTTGGCGTTGCCCGTAGTCGAGACCAGCCGGGCGTTGAAAAGCCCGTTGATGAGCAGAAGGACGGCGGCGGTGGTAAACAACGCGATATTATTGTCGGGCCAGAGGCGGGCGGTTGCCTCGGTAACAATGTAGGCGAGGAAAAGCGCACTCGCTAGCGCGATAACAAAAGTTCGCATAATGATGACCTAAAAAGAGATCTGTAAAAAAGCCGCGCATCATAACGCAATTTCGCGGCCGGGTGCTTTCAAATCCGCTGAATGGAGATAATCACCACGGGTTCCTCGGGAACCGCCGCCATGCCAGCCTTGAGGTGGGTGTTCACAAGTTCAATTTGCTCGACGACTTCCGCCCCACCGACGATCTGGCCGAACACGGTGTACCCCGGATTGCCCGGCGTTGCGTCGAGGTGAGGATTCTCTGCGACGTTGAGAAAAAACTGTGAGTCAGCGGAGTCAGGATCACTCAAGCGAGCCATGGCGACGGTACCGGGTAAATTGCGCAAACCGTTGGCTGATTCATTCTTGACGCGATTGCCAACGGTGACGTACTTGTATTCGGTGGTGTAGCCGCCGCCTTGAATCATAAAGTTCTCGATGACCCGGTGGAAGACGAGACCATCGTAGAAGCCGCTGTCGACCAACTGGAGGAAGTGCGCCACCGTCAGTGGAGCCATTTCTTCGAGCAGTTCGATTTGAATGCCGCCGAATGAAGTGGTGATATTGACGCGCGGGTTCTCGGCGACTGCGTGTTGGCTTGCGAGGCTCAAACCGAGCATTGCAAGCAGAATTACGCTGCGGACTAATCGTTGCATGGGCATACGTGTCTTATGTGGGTCCAATTGAAGTGCATCATACTGATATCTAGTCTGGAAATTCACATCCTGCGAATTATTTCGACCCGCGTTGTAACGTCGCGCGGAGTAGGGAGAGGTCATTGAATCTGGGTTAGTGCGGGGTTCCTAGACGCGTGGCTGGAGGGCTTGGATGTATTGGATGGTTGTCTCGTAAAGCCCGCGCTCCAACGCATCGGCAATGAGTGCGTGGCCAATGGAAACTTCAGCAATCTCTTCAATGCGGCAAAACAAGGGTAGGTTCACGCAATCGAGATCGTGACCCGCGTTGACGCCCATGCCGAGTTGCACGGCATGTTGGGCTGCGGATTGGTAACGCAAGAGACTCGTCTGGGCCGCTTCATGCTGCGCGCCGTGCGTCCAAACGAGTTCTGCGAATGGGCCGGTATACAATTCAATGCGGTCCGCGCCGTGTTGCTGGGCAGCGTAGATTTGATCCAAGTCGGGGTCCATAAATAGACTGACGCGCGCGCCTAATGATTGGTATAGCGCGATCTTGTCCTCGAGCGCGGTATCGTGCACACGTAGGTCAAAGCCATGATCCGACGTTAGCTGGTCGTCGCTGTCCGGGACGAGTGTTGCCTGGTTGGGGCGTGCGGAGTCGATCAGTGCATCAAACCCCGGATAGCCCGCCTGGGACGTGTGCGAAGAATTGGGCGGTGCAAACGGGTTACCTTCGATGTTGAACTCGATCGCAGGGTATTCGTCGCGTAGCAGGCGGCTGAGATCGTCGACGTCCTGCGGGCGAATGTGACGCTGATCGGGCCGCGGATGCACGGTAATCCCGCGCGCGCCAGCGCTGATCACCGTTCTCGCAGCTTCGATTACGCTGGGTCGACTACCCTCGCGCGAGTTGCGCAGGAGTGCAATCTTATTGAGGTTGACGCTTAGGACTGGCATTCGGTCAGATTCGTAAAGTTGTGGAAGTTAGCTCCAGGCACTGCGCAATGGCCTCGCTTTGATGATCACGCCGACCAGCAGGCCAAGGAGCAGGAGCCCTGCGCCGATTAAGATGCCTTGGTTTTCGCTGTTGTCCTGCAGTCGATTTCGATCGTCCGCAAGGTCGTCAATCTCGTCGCGCAGGCGTGCGATCGTTTCCAGCGAAGCCAGATTCTCTTCGTGCGCATTAATCGCGTTGACGGATATCCGTCTGATTTCGGACAGCTCGCTTTCGAGTTCCGCAATTCTTGAGTCGCTGGCGCTATTCAAGTCCGCCTGCTCGCGCGCAGTCGAGGCCAGTTCATCAACTCTTTGGGCTTGGAATAAGCGTTGGCCCCTAAGGCTCGCTACCTCGCGTTGTGCTGCTGCTAGGCGGGTTTTGGCGATGGGCTCGGCAACAAGGTATTGCGATCGCATCCAACCTTGCGTTCCGTTAGCAGTGCGCACCTCGCTGAATCCGGCCGCCTCGTCGATCTGCAAAACTTCCATTTGTAATCCGGAAGGTAGGCCGCGGTGCAGAATACGGTGTTCGTTTGAGGCCCCGGTGCGTAGAGGAACCGTTAGTTCATCAGATATGTAGACAGTTTCGCCGTAGCCGCCTACGGGCGCAAGCGCAAACAAACAAGTCGCTAGGAGTGCAGATGAGCGCTTCAAGGACTTTTTCCCTCTGAAACTTCCGTCCTTTGCTGAGTTGCCTTACCGGCATCGCCTGGATCAGGATCAGGATCAGGATCAGGATCAGGATCAGGTAGATTCTCCTCTTTGAGATAGCCTTTGAAGTACAAATAAAACAGGGTGATCGCGATGTAGAGCAAATTAAGCAACATGAGGCCAAGTAGCTTGAATGTGACCCATGTATCCATGGAAAAGTTATATGCGACCCAGAGATTGACACAACCCGCGATGACAAACCCCAGTGCCCAACCGTAGGTTAGGGTGGTCCACGCAGCATCAGGTAGGATGAGGGACTTGCCCAACATTTTTTTGATGAGATGGGTCTTGGCGACAAGCCACGTCCCGACCAGGGCGGTTGCAAGCGCCCAACTCACGACGCTCGGCTTCCATTGAATAAATGTCTCGTCACGCAGCACCAACGTCAGACCGCCGAGGATCCAACTCGCCCAGAAGGTCACCTTGACCGTGCTATTAAGCGGGCGCTTCAAGAGCATCAACACAATGACTTGGAGGGTCACGCCCGCCATGAGCACTGCGGTCGCGGCAAAAATGTCACGGGTTACGAAATAGACAATGACGAATGCTATGAGCGCCACATAATCGAGAGTTTGTTGCATCTAGGGTCCTGTCCAGTAGCCCGTTCGCCGGTGTTTGATGGTAGCGCGTACAAGGCTGGCGCGATTCTAACATCGCGCCAGCCGCTACGAAGTTCCTCAACTTATCCGGCTGCGGAAGGTTGCTCGCAAGCGCGAACGCGGGATAATAAAAGATTAAGCTCACGATGTAAGCACAACGTGTCATGCCCCAGCTACTAAGTGTGCACCCGACACATCCGCAAAAACGTCTGTTAAATCTTGCAGCTGACGAAATTCGGCGTGGGGGGTTGGTGGTCTATCCGACGGATACGACTTATGCAATTGGCTGCCATATTGGCGACAAAGGCGCGCTTGAGCGCATTGTCCGGTTGCGCCGCTTGCGTGACGACCACCAATTCACGTTGATGTGCCGCGACTTGAGCGATCTTGGGACCTACGCTCGAGTAGACAATGCAAGCTATCGCCTATTGCGCCGTTATACGCCGGGCCCGTTCACTTTTGTGCTGCAAGCGACACGAGAAGTACCGCGTAGGTTGGTGCATCCCAAGAGACGCACGATTGGTCTGCGGGTACCCGCTAATCAGATTGCGCGTGAGCTACTCGAGACACTCGCCGAACCGCTCATGACAACGACTTTGCGGCTGCCGGAAGATGAATTCCCGTTACAGGAAGCATCGCAGATTCTCGAAAAGGTCGGGCGTTTGGTAGACGTCGTGATCGATGGTGGAATGGGTGGTTTAGATCCATCGACGATCGTCGATCTGACCGAATCCGTCGCGCAGGTGACCAGGCAAGGGGTTGGTGTTTTTGACTAGCGGCCGAGGCATGGATTCCGCGGGTGGCCAAAAAGGATGTGTTCGGCTCAGCAACTGCCTCTATAATGCCGGCTGTTTGATCTCACAAAGGCGCTCGCTTGAGCAGTAACGATTCGAACCAGAGAGTAGTCTCTGGCATGCGGCCCACCGGCAAGCTGCACTTAGGTCATCTGCACGGGGTGCTCAACAGTTGGGTCAAGTTGCAGCACGAATACGAGTGCTACTTCTTCGTCGCCGACCTTCATGCATTGACCACCAATTACGAAGAATCGCAGTCCATCGAACAATTCACGCTCGACAACGTTATCGATTGGCTGGCGGCGGGGGTAAATCCGGGTGCGGCGACGATATTTGTGCAGAGTCGCGTGCCAGAACATGCTGAATTGCATTTGCTGTTGTCGATGATTACGCCGCTTAGTTGGCTCGAGCGGGTACCGAGCTACAAGGATCAACAGGCCAAGCTGAACGACAAGGACCTGGCAACCTATGGGTTTCTGGGTTATCCGCTGCTGCAATCAGCTGACATTCTCATCTACCGCGGCGGTTGGGTCCCAGTCGGTGCCGATCAAGTGGCGCATGTCGAATTGACGCGCGAAGTCGCGAGACGGTTCAACCACATATATGGTCGTGAGGAAGGGTTCGAAGAGCAGTCTGAAGCTGCGGTCAAGAAGATGGGAAAGAAAAACGCGCGGCTCTATTCGAGTCTGCGACGTGAATATCTGGAACGTGGTGACGGCGCAGCGTTGCAACGTGCTAGGGCGCTCCTCGCAGAACAGCAGAACCTCTCGATTGGCGATACGGAACGTTTATTTGGTTATCTCGAAGGGGGCGGCTGGATCATTTTGCCTGAGCCACAGTCGATATTGACCGATGTGCCAAAATTGCCCGGGCTCGATGGTGAAAAAATGTCGAAATCGTACAAGAATGTAATTTCATTGCGTGAAGACCCCGCGTCTGTAGAGGAGAAGATTCGGATCATGCAGACCGATCCGGCGAGGGCTCGGCGTAAGGATCCCGGCGATCCCAAGAATTGTCCAGTGTTTGCACTGCACGAAGTATATTCGGACGACGATACTCGTGCGTGGTCTGCCAAAGGGTGCAAGAGCGCGGGCATCGGTTGCGTGGATTGCAAACGGCCGTTAATTGACGCAGTAAACAAAGAGCAAGATGTGATCCGGCAACGGGCGCAGCAGTTCGAAGAGGATCCGGACCTCGTGCATGCAATAATCCAGGAAGGTTCAGATAAAGCGCGTACCATTGCGCGCGAAACGTTGGAAGACGTTAAGGAAGCAGTAGGGATTCCCCACAGGTGAGTGATGACGTGACGGATAAAGGGCAGAATGAAGAGACAACGGCTGCCGTGGCGAGCGAGCCGAGCAAGCTAACTCAGGCGCGAAACGAGCAAGAAAGCACAATTGCGTTGGTGGATGGCAATGCGGTGCAGGAATTGCCAATCGATCTCTATATTCCGCCGCAAGCCTTGGAGGTGTTTCTCGAGACGTTTGAGGGCCCGCTCGACCTTTTGGTGTACCTGATCCGCCGCCAGAACCTCGACATTCTCGAGATCAAAGTGGCTGTGATTACTGCGCAGTACATGCAGTACATTGATCTCATGCACGCGTTGCAACTGGAGCTTGCGGGTGAGTACTTGCTGATGGCAGCAATGCTTGCGGAAATAAAGTCGCGCATGCTGTTGCCGCGCCCAGACTCAATCGACGAAGAAGAAAATGACCCGCGCGGAGAGCTGATTCGGCGTTTGCAAGAATACGAACAAATCAAGTCCGCAGCCGAGGGCATTGCTGAAATTCCACGCATGGAGCGTGACATCTTCGCAGCCCATGCCGTCAAACCAGAACTCGTCAAACAATATGCCGAGCCGGAGATTGAACTCAAAGAAGTGTTGGTTTCGCTTGCCCATGTGCTGCGGCGTGCAGAGATGTTTGCCACGCATGATGTTCAGATGGAACCATTGTCAGTGCGAGCAAGAATGGCTGACGTGTTGGCTCGTGTTAACGAAAACGACCATTTCCTCGACTTTCATAGATTGTTCGTTGCCGAAGAGGGACGCCGCGGGATTATTGTGACGTTCCTTGCACTCATGGAACTTGTGCGCGAAGGGCTAGTGGAGTTCGTCCAGGCGCAAGCGTTCGCGCCAATCCACCTTCGCTCTAGCCGCAGTGTTACGGAGCCGGCGTCGCAATCGTTGCAGGAAGCTGTGTCGGAGGAAACGTATCGATGATGGAGTCTGAGCAGATCGGGCAGATAGTTGAAGCGGCTCTCTTTGCAGCCGAGGCGCCGCTGGGCGTGAACAACTTAGTTAAGCTGTTTGCCAAAGGCGAACTCGATGCGGAGGAAGGTCGTAAGCAGGTGCGTGACGTACTGGACGAATTGCAGACACAAAATGCGACGCGCGGTGTGGAATTGCAGCGGGTTGCCTCGGGCTATCGCTACCAGGTCAAGCAAGAGCTATCGACTTGGGTGGGCCGCCTGTGGGACGAAAAGCCGCCGCGCTACACGCGGGCATTGTTGGAAACACTCGCGCTGATCGTCTACAAACAACCTGTTACACGCGCCGATATCGAGCAGATTCGTGGCGTGAGCATCAGCCAAAACATCATGCGTACGTTGATCGAACGCGATTGGATTCGCGTGGTCGGTCAGCGCGAAGTTCCTGGGCATCCTGGGTTGTACGGCACGACCAAAGCATTCCTCGATTACTTCAACCTCAAAAGCTTGGGCGAATTGCCACCCTTGGATGAAATCCGTGAATTCATCGAGCCCATGGCTTCGGAGTTCGATGACGTCGAGGTAAGCGAACGTCTGGCTACTTCGAATGATGCAGATGCGGCGAATGTAGATCCACGACCGACGGTCGAGGTTGAACTAGAGCTGGTGAGTGAGCCGGCGAGCGAAAGCCAGACTGCGCAAGTCGTGCAACTTCATGCCGGTCAGGATTCCAATAATCCGGCGACCTAGCCGGATCCTCCCGATGCCTAATCCCAAGCGAGAACGATCGCAGCGACGCCCAACGGCGCGGCAACGAACGCGTGCTGCAGTTGGCGCAGGTGCCAACGAGGGCGCCGATGTTGCCGAGAAAATCCAGAAAGTACTTGCTCAAGAAGGAATCGCTTCGCGGCGTGAACTTGAAGATTGGATCAAAGCAGGTCGGATTAAAGTCAACGGCGAAGCGGCCCACTTAGGCCAGCGCGTGCTACGTTCCGATCGAATCGATGTGGATGGTAAACGTGTGGGTCTGCAGGCAGCGCAACCGATGCAGATGCTGATCCTGAATAAGGCGACGGGGCTTGTCTGCACCCGCAAAGATGAAGAAGGTCGCACGACTGTGTTTGAGGGGCTGCCGCGATTGGCACGTGGACGATGGGTAAGTATTGGCCGATTGGACATTCAGACGAGTGGGCTGCTGCTGATGACCAACGATGGCTCTCTGGCGCATCGGATGATGCATCCCTCCACCGGCTTGGATCGTGAGTATGCGGTTCGCATAAACGCCAAGTTGGATGAGGGGGACCTGGCAACGCTCATTGAAGGCGTGACGTTGGAGGGCGAATTGTTGAGGTTTGCCGACATCAGGTATTTCAATGGAAGCGGTAACAATCACTGGTATCACGTGGTGATCATGGAGGGGCGCAACCGCGAGGTGCGACGCTTATTTGAACACCTTGAGTGCACCGTCAGCCGCTTGAAACGAGTGCGGTTTGGCCCGGTGGTGATGCCGTCATATCTAAGGAGCGGGCAATGGGCGTCGCTGCAGGATGATGATGTATCGGCCTTGGCAGGATTGTTAGGACTCGACACCGGGCCGGCCCCGGGCAAGGTCAAACGATCGAGAGTTGCGAAGACGAGTTGTTTAATCGCTTATCCCAAACTCGAATTGCCCGGCAAGAAACGCCGCTGAGGCCACTTTTTTCCACTTCGCTGCGCTCCGCACTTGCGCAGCCATGTGCTCTTTTGAACGCTTACTGGTTAACATCCCACGTTTTGCAGTCAATCAAGCTGCCTGTCGGTGGTAAATCCTTTCCGCTTCGGGCGCCTTCCAGCAAGTACAGAAACAAATCCATATGCGCTTCGGCGTGCGGCAGTGAGTTTGGGTCCTCCAGAGGATAGGCTTCTGCGCGCATGTTGGTGCGGGTGCCGCCTGGATTGATGCTGTAGACGCGAATGTGGCCTGCGGTTTCGGTTTCATCCGCGAGGATCTGGCTTAAGCCTTCGAGTGCGAATTTGGAGGCCGAGTAGGCACCCCAATAAGCGCGCCCGGCGTGGCCGACGGTTGAGGAAATATTCAACACACAGGCATCACCACTTTCATGCAGCAGGTCGAAAAGTCCTTTTGTAAGGAGGAATGCAGCGTTGACATTGGTTTGCATCACATCCATCCACTCGCCATAGGGGTAGTGCGCTAACGGTACTTTTGGCCCAAGCTTGGAGGCGTTATTGATCAAACCATGCAACGTGCCGTAGGTGGACGCGATCGAATCGCGCAACGTGCCCACCGAATCTTCATCGATTAATGCGAGGTCAGCGGGGACAATTACCGGCTCAGTTTCGGTATGGGCTTCGATCCAGTCGAAGACTGCTTCTAACTTTTGCCTTGTACGGCCAAGGAGGACAACGTTGGCGCCGAAGCAAGCGAGTGTTTTTGCCGTTGTCGCGCCAATGCCGTCGCCGGCGCCGGTGACCAGAATCGTCTTAGCCGTTAGCGAATCGGTAGCGGGCTGGTAGCGCCAGTGTTCGGCTGCATCGGCAAGCTTTGGGTAAGCCTCGGCCCAATGCGAAGTCACGGCTTCTTGGCATGCATTAGATAGTTGGCGTCGACATCGCTTCCTATCGTGCATTTGCGCGTGAATGGGTTGTAGGTCATGCCGCTGATGTCGATGACCTGTAGTCCTGCGTCGCGAACGGCTTGCGCCAGTTCCGACGGCTTGATGAACTTCTCATACTCGTGCGTGCCCCGCGGCAGCAGATTGAGAATGTACTCCGCGCCGAGCACGAGCAGTAGATAGGCTTTTGGGTTGCGATTGATTGTCGAAAAGAACAGATCGCCACCAGGTTCCGTTAAGTCCGCACATGCTTGAACGGTGGATGGATAACTGGTCACATGTTCGAGCATCTCCATACAGGTCACCGTGCGGAATTGCTCGCGACGCGTACCTGCGAGCTCTTCGGCGGTCGTTGCCTGGTAGTCGATTGACACCTCGTTTTCTAGCGCATGCATTCGCGCTACGCCAAGCGCTTTGGTGGCCATGTCAACGCCGGTGACCTTGGCGCCTTCGCGCGCCATCGACTCGCTCAGTATGCCGCCGCCGCAGCCAACGTCGACGATCTCGCCTGCGTTGAACTCGGTTCGGTCGCGGATGTATTCGAGCCGCGCGGGGTTAATGTCGTGCAGCGGTTTGAAGTCGCCTTCCGGGTCCCACCAGCGATCGGCGAGCGCATCAAATTTGCTAATTTCTTCTGGGTCTACGTTGTGTGCAGTCGACATGGGGCTCTCATTGGATGGCGGCGTGCCAACCGGTCACACGCTCTGCGAGGTCATTCGCGTCGATGCGAACGAGTTTGCCGTCGCTGACTTGTGCCTGGCCCGCAATATACACATCTTGTACAGCGCGCCCGGCATTGCTATGCACGACGGTTGCGAACGGGTCGTGCAGCGGGAGGGTATTCAGCGAGTGACAGTCAAGCGTGATGAAATCGGCCTGTTTGCCTGGCTCGAGGCTGCCGGTCAAGTTGGCTATGCCCAACACCTGGGCGCTGTCCAAAGTGGCCATCTTGATCATATCGACCGCACGCCCGAGGCTGGCGTCTTGATTTTCATGTTTCATGAGCAGTGCCGCGAGATGTATTTCGTTAAACATATCCAGCGAGTTGTTTGATGCGGCGCCGTCTGTACCCAGACCGACGTTGATGCCTTGGGCACGCAATTGGCTCACTGGGCAGTAGCCGGATGCTAGTTTCATGTTTGAAGACGGACAATGCACCACTTGCGTGTCGCTTTGCGCGACAAGGTCGATATTCTTAGGCGTGAGTTGGGTCATGTGCACGGCCTGCAGTTGGGGTCCCAAGAGTCCGATCTCGCTGAGTGCCTGAATCCAGTCATGACCCTGGTGCAGTTGCGCTTCAGCTACTTCCGCGGCATTTTCGTGTAGATGAATCTGTACGCCAGCGTTCAACTCATTGGCGTACATCGCGACTTTTTCTAAGTCGCCGTGATCCACTGTGTAGGCAGCATGGGGCCCGAACGCGATCTGTACGAGCGGGTCGTGACGGTATGCATCATGCAATGCGAGGCCCTTGTGGATGCCGTCCTGTGCGTCGTCGCTGTAGACATTGGGGAATTTGATTACTGGGAATGCGACCTGGCAACGCATGCCGAATTTGCTGGCGGTTTGCGCGACGACATCTGGAAAGAAATACATGTCCGAAAATGTTGTTGTGCCGGACTGTAACATCTCGCCTATGGCGAGTTCGGTTCCCAAAGCAACAGCATCAGTGTCTACGTGCTGGGCTTCCAATGGCCATATCGTATCGCTCAGCCATACCTGTAACGGCAGGTCTTCTCCGGCGCCACGCAGCAAGCTCATTGCCGCGTGACCGTGGGCGTTGACCAAGCCAGGTAGGACGATGTGGTGGGATAAGTCGATGGTCTCTTGCGCGGTATAACGGATCATTAATTCAGCTTGTGGCGCGATGTCGACGATGGCGCCTTGGATAATGGCCATAGCGTGGTTTTCGAGGACTACGTTTTCGGGAGCGACGGGTAACATGTACGCGGCGCTAATCAACAAATCACAGGGTTGCATCGAGCGAGTATACCCCAGGCTTGCATGGCGAGAAGCACGCCGATGTTGATCGGATGCAAGGCTCGCAATCTTGTGCGGATGTTCGTTGGGTAAGTGGGCCAGGCCGTTGCTTGATTGCGCATGGGAGTTAGCAAAGACCCCGATTTAGCCGGACAGGGCGCGCCTTATATATGGTAAAATAGAGCGCCTTAATCGCAAAAGCTTGGCACTGCTCCAAGTTGGTCCCCGAATGTCCGAAACTGGTTCTGAGAACGACAAAGAAATCCTTACGGTCAACATAGAAGACGAGCTTCGCCAGTCTTATTTGGACTATGCGATGAGCGTCATTATCGGCCGCGCGTTGCCCGATGTGCGCGATGGGCTGAAGCCGGTCCACAAGCGTGTGTTGTTTGCGATGAATGAACTCAACAACACCTACAATCGTCCGTATGTAAAGTCAGCACGTGTGGTCGGCGATGTCATAGGCAAGTACCACCCCCACGGTGATAGCGCAGTGTACGAAACTGCGGTGCGCATGGCGCAAGATTTCTCGATGCGTTACCTCCTCGTAGATGGTCAAGGCAACTTTGGATCGATCGACAACGATCCGCCGGCCGCCATGCGCTACACGGAAATCCGCATGTCTAAGATTGCTGGTGAGCTATTAGCGGACCTCGACAAAGACACGGTCGACTTTGTCGCAAACTACGACGACACGCTGACGATGCCAGAAGTGTTGCCCACACGCGTGCCGCTTCTCTTAGTCATCGGCAGTTCGGGCATTGCGGTAGGTATGGCGACAAATATCCCACCGCACAATCTCACCGAGGTGATTGATGCGTGTTTGCATTTGTTAGAAAACGAGCTGGCAACGATAGATGACTTGATGGAGTTCATTCAGGGACCAGATTTTCCCACTGGCGGCATCATTAACGGCCGGGCAGGAATTGTGCAAGCGTATCGCACGGGTCGCGGCCGGATATATGTGCGGGCACAGGCTGAAGTTGAAAGCGACAAGTCCGACAAAGATCGCATCATCATTACCGAGATCCCGTACCAGCTAAACAAAGCCAGGCTAATCGAACGCATCGCTGAACTCGTCAAAAACAAGAAGATCGATGGCATCACGGAATTGCGTGATGAGTCGGATAAAGACGGTTTGCGGGTCGTGATCGAGATCCGGCGTGGGGAATCTGGCGAAGTTGTGCTCAACAATTTGTACTCACAGACCCAACTGCAATCGGTATTCGGGATCAACTGTGTGGCGATCGTCGACGGCCAACCGCGGACACTCAATCTCAAGCAAATGCTTGAAGCCCTTCTGCAGCACCGCAAAGAAGTGGTCACCCGCCGCACGCTGTATCTACTGCGCCGCGCCCGACAACGCGGCCATATTCTGGAAGGTCAAGCAGTCGCACTAGCCAATATCGACGCGATAATCGAGTTGATCAAGAAATCACCGGCGGCAGCGGACGCGCGCGAAGCGTTGATGGAGCGTCGTTGGGAAGCTGAAGCCTTGCACGAATTGCTAGAGAAGGTGGGCAGTGACGCATGCCGGCCAGACGGGTTGAGCGAGGAGTTTGGTTTCGCAGGCGAGCTATATCGCCTCACGGAAGAGCAAGCACAGGCCATTTTGGAAATCCGTTTGCATCGGTTGACCGCCATGGAGCAGGGCAAGCTCATGGAAGACTACCAAGGCGTGCTGGATGAGATCGCTGACCTGTTGGATATCCTTGACTCGCATGAACGTCTAATCAGCGTGATCAGACAAGAGTTGGTGGACGTCAAAACCACCTATGGAGATGAACGCCGTACTGCAATCGTCTCGAGCCAGCTCGATCTTTCAGCCGCAGATCTCATTACCGAAGAAGATT
>Ga0115002_10002456_pt1 | contig 24215 bp, 17 predicted proteins | sample ArcticOcean_MG_C_8_FD_89576 | JGI IMG/M metagenome (GOLD analysis project Ga0115002, IMG submission 89576) | Marine microbial communities from western Arctic Ocean - ArcticOcean_MG_CB11_86 | ecosystem: Environmental > Aquatic > Marine > Oceanic | place: Arctic Ocean: Canada Basin | collected... | reverse complement strand
GGATTGGCGGCGCGCGGCCACGACCTTTTATTAGTGCACATTCTCGATCCGCAAGAGAAGGAGCTCAAATTGACCGACGGGGCCACATTGCGTGACGCGGAAACAGGCGCGGTGATGGAGGTTTCGCTGCGTGAGGTAGAGACCGAATACAAAGAGCGGCTCAGCACTCACTTGAGTGACCTCAATCGACTTACGCGCAGTATGGGCGCACATTATCTGCAGGTGGATACGACCGAACCGCTCGATCGCTCGATTGCCAACTACTTGAAATTCCGCGCTCGGCATCCGTAATGGCATTGTTATCTGCTGTATTTCTCGGCGGACTTGCACTCATAGCGGTGCCGATATGGTTGCATCGATTACGCGCGCATTCGGCGGAACAGAAAGCCTTCAGCTCGTTGTTCTTGATGCGGCGCTCCGAAGCGCCGGTGAACATGCAACTGCGCCTGCAACATCTGATCTTGTTGGCTTTGCGGATTGCCTTGATTGTGCTTGTTTGTTTGGCGTTCGCTGAACCGCTATTCGAGCTTGCCACACCGACAGAAGCCACGTCCGTGCAATCCGACCTGATCATCGTGGTCGATAATTCGATGTCTATGGCAGCGTCAACCGGCGCTCGCGCGGCCTTGGCAGAAGCCAAAGCACAGGCCCGAAATCTCGTGTCGGGCCTTCCGAGCGGCAACCGAGCGGCAATCATCGCAGCCGGGCAAAGCATAGACCTGCTAACGTCCCTGACCGATGATCGAAGCCAGCTGAACGTTGCCATTGCGTCAATTACGCAATCATCGGGACGATTAAGCTTCGATGGACTTAGTGGCCGTCTCGCAACTGCAGCAAGCGCTCTGGTCGACCCTGGGAAATCAATCGAGCTCCATGTGATATCAGATTTTCAGCAGTCGGCGATGCCTGATCAATTCAATGCGCTCGTTGCGAACGCCACATTTGCCACGACCTTGCATCGCGTGGGCGATGCCGCGCCCAACTGGTCGATTCAATCGATGCGTTTCCTTGAGGGGGTGGAGCAAGATGCAGTGCCCAGTAGGGTGCAGGTGACCATTGCGTCCCATACCGACGAGGCACGGCAGATGAGTGTTGGGCTTTATCGTACGGGTCAACAAGTAGCCAGTCAGGAGGTGACATTTCCAGCTGACGCGTCGCGCACCGCGAATGCACTGCAAAGCGTAGAATTTGCCGTTAATCTGGAGGCTCGCGAACCACGTGTTTGGCGTGCCCAACTCAACGTTGACGACGCGTTGCAAGCCGACAATGAGCACTTTCTGGCAAAACCGCAAACGCAGCTCGAAGCGCTGCCAATAATTGCACGCAGTGAGCGGGCATACACCTATCTTGCGGCGGCGGTGGGCGCTGCGTTGCCACGCTATCAGGCGGCCTTGACCCAAGTTATGCCGGCCGGGGCAGTCCCCGTAATTGTCGTTGTCGATCCCGGAACATTGGCTTCCGATGTCGCAGCGGGGCTAACCAATTTTCTCCAAGGTGGCGGCGCAGTATTGCTGACGGTGGGGGACAACACCCGTGCATCCGGTGAGCTTGCACTGCTCGAATTGGCACTCGACGACCGGCCACTAACGCAAAACAGTTACGGAGTCGTCGCAGCCGATCGCACCCACCCTGTATTGAGCGATCAGGCGGGATGGCAGGCGATCAGGGTTTTTCAAGCCGTGCAGACTGTTCGAAAAGATTCCGGACAGGCGATTCTGACGCTCGATGACGGCACGCCCTTGCTCGTCGAACATCGAATCGGGACGGGTCGCTTGATGGTGTTGAGCACCGCATTGGATCCGCAATGGAGTTCGCTGGTCGTAGAGCCTGCGTTTGTTGGTTTCATGGCCAACGTCATCAATTATCTCGCGGAGGATTTGTTACCTAACTCTGCAATTGTAGGACAACCCTTTGCGATTCCGACACAATCTGTACAAATGTTTGATGAGGATGGCGCGAGGGTGTTGGGATTGAGTGAGACCGTCGACCGCCCAGCGGTCCGTTTGTACACGCCCGGCATATATGAGATTCGCACGCCCAGCAGAGCGCAACCGCTGTCGGTCAACGTAGACGCGCGTGAGTCTTCGCTCGAACCGGCAGAGGCTTCATTGCTGCAGGCGTGGCAGGATGCGACCCGGGACTTGCAAGATACCTCCCAGAGTGAGCACAATGTAGAAGCAACGAATACGGGGGCGCCGCAGCAGTGGGCTTTGGCGCCCTGGTTGTTGCTGGTTTTGCTGCTGGTGATTTGTATCGAATGCGCGACGGCCAATGTCTTTAACCGGCAGGCGCGAGGGGTGGTTGCATGAATTCACTATTCGCCTACATCGATACGGTTTCTGTGCGGGTCGTACGCCGGGCGACGGGCTACTTTTCACTGTCGATTGTGGCGTCGCTGCTTGTGTTGACGGCGTTATTCGCGTGGGCTTTCGTGTTGTGGGTGCCCGACAATTCGTCGGTTGTTGTTGCTCGCATCGTGGTGTTCGCCTTGTTAATTGGCGGTGCGGTCGCGGTCATATTCAAAAAACCCAAAGACGCTGTTCCCTTTATCGAACAACAAGCGCCAGCGTTTGCTGGATCGTTACGTACTTGGCGCGATGCAATGTTACGTGGCGAAGATTCCGCAGTCCTAGGCTTATTGGGCAGGCAAACCGCCCGAGTGGCAGAAGACCATTCACAGGATGTGTTGGTGCCGAAGTACACGGTTATTTTGCCTTTTGCGATTTCGATGCTAGTGGCCGCGGCGTTGGTTGGGTTGGTTGTGACGGGCAATAATCCATGGCAATTGGCGGCAAAGCGGCTTTGGACTGGGGATCTGTTTACCGCGACAGCACCACGAATCGTAGTGAGCCCCGGCGACACGGTGATCCCCAAAGGCCGCAACGTGGTGATTGAAGCCCATGCTTTTGGATTCGATGTGCAGCAAATGCAGGTGCATGCAATGTTCGCGAATGCACCGGATTGGGAACAAGCGTCGATGACCCGCTTGGACGATGACAAATACGGATTCGTCTTCGTTGGCGTGAACGAAGAGGTCGAGTATTACGTCGGCGCGAAAGGCTTGAATTCGCAACGCCATGTCATTCGAGTGGCGGACCTACCCCGTGTCACAGACGTGTCGCTTGCGTATCAGTACCCGAGCTGGACGGGGATAAAACCTAGTGAGGAGCTCGACGGGGACATTTCTGCAGTGACGGGGACAGCCGTTCAACTCACCGCGACGACCGACAAACCGATCACGGATCCGTTGATTGTTGTGAACGACGTGATCACCCCCGGCAACGGCGAAGGGATGACTGCGCGCGGTGGTTTTGAGGTAACGCAAGCGGGCAGTTGGTATGTGGCGGTTCGGCACGAGGGGACCCTTGCGCAGATCAGCGATACCTACTTGATCAACCTCGTCGAGGACCGACCACCACAGGTTGCGTTCACTTGGCCGGGTTCCGATCGCCAAGCCACGTCCATAGAGGAAGTATCGTTTCGCTTTGAAGCGACCGATGATTTTGTCCTCGAAGGATTGACCATGAACTATTCGGTCAACGGGGGCGAATGGGTAGAGGTTGCGCTCGATCGAGAAAATCCACGGCATGAGTTGTACTTAGAAGACATCACTGTGGCCGAGCCCGATGGGCGAACGCTTGTGCCCGGCGACATGATCTCGTTTTACGCCGAGGCGCGTGATCACACGCAAAATAGCAAAACGGCGCTCTATTTCGTCGATGTCAGGCCCTTTGACCGTATCTATCGTGAATCCCAGTCCAATGGCGGCGGTGGTGGCGATCAAGGTTTCGAAATTGCTCAGCGCCAGAGAGAAATCGTGACAGCGACGTGGAACTTGCTCAATAAATCCGACGGTGGCGAAGCGGGCCAAACGTTGGCAGATCAGTCGGAGACGCTTGCGCTGCTCGAACGAACATTGCTCGAACAGGTGGGGACATTAATCGCACGTGCTGACGCTCGTAGATTGACCCAAGATGAGGAAATCGATGAGTTCACAGCGCAGTTGACCGAAGCGATGACGCATATGGAGCCTGCCGCCGAAATGCTCGAGTCACAAGCCCTGCGCGATGCGATCGTGCCTGAACAGAAGGCCTTGCAACACTTGTTGGCTGCCGAAGCCACGATGACCGATATCGATGTTTCCATGAGTCAGGGGCAGGGCCGGGGAGCATCGGGTCGGTCGCTGTCGGAATTAGTCGATCTTGAAATGGATCAAGAGCGCAATCGCTATGAGACTCAGCAGAACCCGAGTTCCTCCGAGGAAGAATCCGAGGACGACAGTGATTGGCGAGAGCTTGAAGAGCTTGCGCGGCGCCAAGAACAATTGGGGCAGGACAACAACAGCCAAAGCGAGCAGCAAAGTCTGGCATCGCGTTGGCAGCAAGAGCGCCTAAAACGCGAAATTGAGCAGTTGCAGGAGCAATTGGAACGCCAACGACAGCGTCAACAAGGTCGCGGCACTCAATCTCAGGCGTTGGAAAATGCGATTTCTGATCTAAACGAGGCACGTGATTGGATTGAACGAGCGCTCTCCGAAAACCAAAGTCAGTCTGAGAGCCAAGGGCAGTCAGGCGGCTCGCAATGGCAATCGGGCAATAGCTCGCAGCAGGCCGCGTCAGCTATGCGCAATGCCGCCCAACAATTACGCAACAACGAACGCAGCAATTTGGACGAGCGTTTGGCACGTACCGGCCGTCAGGTCGACAACCTATTGAACGATCAGCGCCTCGCGGTAGAGCGACTCACGGAAGTTCAACAGGAGAGCCTGGAAGCTGCGCGACGTGGCGAAGGCAATCCGTTCCGCAACTTCGCCATGGAACCATTTGTCGATCGAAAACGGCGAATGCAGGAAGATCTTGCCGACGTGACCCAAGATATCAACACGGTTTCGGACGCGCTTGCTGACCGTGATCCGCGTGCGCAGAAAATGCTAACGCGAGCCGTCCAAGAACTGCAGGAAGAAAATATCGACGAACGGCTCGGCGCCTCGGCCGATGCGTTTGCGATTGGCCGTCCGTTGTTCGCGATGGATAACGAAACCACCGTCGAGCGTGCGCTAGAACGATTAGGACGGCGAATTGGCCAAGCCCAAGGTGAGATTTCTGGGAACTCGGACAATCCTGCTGCCAACGGTTCACCGCTTGCGCAGGTACGCGAGTTACGCCGTGCGTTGGCCGAAGCGCGTGCTGAAGCAAGCGCGCAAGAAGGCCAGGGCGGGCAAGGGCAAGGCCAAGAAAATGGTGATCCGAGCAATGGAGCGGGCGGTAACCTAGCTCGCGGCGGCCCATACAGGGGCGGTCCGAACGGTGGCACCAATGTGGAGTACGACCGCGGCAAATTAAATTTGCTCATGCGAGAAACCGAAAACCTTGAATACAGGGTGAATGAACAGTTAGGCCAAGGGTCAACACCCGACACGACCCAAGACCGGCTGGACTATCTGGCCCGAGGCACCGATGCCGAGAACGACGTCGCATTGGCTAGCTTGTTGAAGGATCGACTGGATCTGATCGAGGCGGCATTGCTGTCGGTCGAGAGTGTACCGATTCGTGCACAGAAACCGCGTGATATCGCGCGCGACTCAGATGTCGCCGCCGAATATTTTCGTGAGCTCAGCGCGGCGCAACATACGCCTTAAACTTCTAGGGATATCTAGCGACGGGCGAAGCCACTATAATGGCGCGTTCCGATATTGCGTAGTCCCATCATGGCTTCCGAAGATAAGAGACAACTCCTGTTTCTGCGTGCCTTAGTGCTGCTTGGCATCATCCTGTTTGCGTTTTTTATGGCAGTGAGCCAAGGCTACGTGCAATTGACCCTCGATAGTGATAGCAGCTATCTGTCTTACATCATTCTCATTGTGTATGTTTTAGCCACCCTTCACTGGCTCTACATTAGTTGGGGGTTATCCAAAGAATCGACCACGCTCGCGGAGCTTGAGGGCGGGGACCTTGCCAGTGTCAGTGACAGTGCGGCGCCGGGCGAAGTCGCTCGCTATTTCAATGGCGTTCGCCAGGTCAACGATAAGGGTGGGCGTTATGAGGGCTTGCTCGAAGCGTTCGGTGATCGAATCATCAACCGCCATGCGGCTGGCCATTTCATCGCTGACACTCTGCTCAAGCTCGGTTTGTTGGGCACCATCATAGGCTTCATTCTTATGTTGTTGCCGGTAGCGGAGATTAAGGAGTTCGAAGCGAATCTAATGCAACAAATGCTCGGTCGGATGAGCGCAGGCATGGCCGTTGCGCTGTACACGACACTTGCAGGATTGATCACGAGCACCCTGTTGAAATTGCAGTATCAAATATTGGATTCCAGTGCGGCTCGATTGATCACCCGAGTTACCGAGCTGTCAGAACTTCGGCTTGTAAGACCAAGTTCAACCAGTGCGGCATAGCTACTTCAGACGCGATGAAGGCAACGATGCCTTCACTGACTTGCTGTTCAATGCTTTGTTAGGTTTTGCCTTCATGTTTGTTACGGCGTTTTCGCTGATTAGCGACCCGAACGATCGAGGTAAAGTCGACCCCAACGCTGAAGTCCTGATTACAGTGCGCTGGCCGGACGAACATCCGGATGACATCGACACAATTGTTGAAGATCCACGCGGTGATCTTGTTTGGTATCACAACAAAGATTCAGGATTGATGCATTTGGATCGCGACGACCGTGGAACATTTCAGGATACGTTGGTCATGGATGGCAAGATCGTAGTCAGCCCGATCAACCAAGAAACCGTGTCGCTGCGGGCGATTGCTCCAGGCGAATATGTCGTCAACCTGTTGCATTACAAATCCAACTTTAAAGCGCCGGTGCCGGTGACGGTTAAAGTTGAAAAACTCAACCCAAATGTGATCTTGGCCTACTACGGCAAACATGAGCTGACCGGCATAGGACATGAGTTGACCGCGGTGCGCTTTCGGGTGGGCGCAGAAGGCGATCTCAGTGATTTTTCGTCCCGCCAAAAGGCACTTGTCGTAAAAGCGGTGAAACGCTGATGGTTTGGCTGATTACCGTGTCATACGTAGTGGTTGCCGCGTTGCTACTCAGTGTCAGTCTGTCGGTCAGACTACCTTTGGTTGCCAAGTTTGGCGCTATCTTGCTGGTGACGGCTTGTTATGGCTTTACCTATGTGGGATTTCGTGCCCTCGAAGGCTGGCCGGCCGATGAATCGCTGCCCGACGACTTCCGGTTGCAATGGATAACCGTCGACGAGCCTAACAAGCAAACAGGAGAAGACGGGGTCATCTTCTTCTGGGTTCGTCATTTGAATGACTACGGTGATGCCGGCGGTGAACCTAGGTCCTATCGTGTTCCCTGGAGCGAGGCGTTAGCCGAGCAAGCCGAGGAAGCGCTGGAGAAGATAGAAGAAGGCGAAACCCTGAACGGCTTCATCACTCGCCAAGCCATGACGCCGGAAGAAGATGAAGTTGATGTGACCTCGGAGAAGCGACAAGGCCTCGAAGCACTCGGCGACGAAGCCATGTTTACCATCGAGTTCCGCGACGTGCCGAAGCCGAAACTCCCAGCCAAATCGATCACGACCTCCTAATCTGCGGCGGCTTGATCCTCCAACGCGCGTGAAATGACATATTGGCGAATGCGTTCGGAATCTATGTTAGTCAATATGTCAGCGAAGCTTGCCATCCCGGTCGAAGCAAGAATGCCGTCTACGACGATCTGGTTGAAGGCTTCATGCCGACCCGGCGTCATGAACCTAAGGTCAGGGATAGCGCCGGCGGATCTCACCAACGCGCCGTGGCAAATCGCACAGACTTGGTGATAAAGGTGATTGCCGCGTGTGACGTCCTCGGTCGAAGCGGTGAGTTCAGGCTGGGCAGGAATGGTTCGATCTAGAATCGTGGGAGCAGATATCGTCTGGCTGCCGCCAAGCTTGAAAGCCAACACTCTGGCGAAGTTGCCGTACTTGATTGCGGCTGTGTCGGTAGTATGGCCGCCAAAGTGGTCGCCGCCGCCCATGCCGGTGAGAACGACAACGTACTGTTCTCCATCAACGGAGTAACTCATAGGGGGCCCTAATATCGATGCAAAGGCATCAAAGCTCCACAGCACTTTGCCGTCGTCGGCGTCGTACGCCTTGAACTTGCCCATCGCGTCACCTTGGAAGACAAGTCCGCCCTTTGAGGCCATGACGCCGCCATTCCAATAATGTGGGTGCTCAACGCTCCAAAGATCTTCGCCGGTGAGCGGATTGAACGCTTTGAGATAACCCTTCGCCGCTGGCGCCTTGTCAATGTGTTCGCCCATCAATTGCGCGATATTTGCTAGCTCAATGCCCAGATTCATCGTACCCGGGTTGCGCTTGAAGAGGCCTGTCGCTTTGAACTCTTCGTTCATGGCGTACAGCAGAGGGTTTTCTTGTGCTGGAAAATAAACGATCCCAGTGTCGGCGTTATAGGACATGGCTTGCCAATTGTGACCGCCAAGAGGTCCTGGAAGAATCCATTGCGGTTCGTTGCTGTAATCTGTCTCCGGATTCTCGACGGGCCGTCCGGTGTCCATGTCGACATGAGTCGCCCACGTTGTGGTTACATACGGGTTCGCGCGCAATAGCTCGCCATTAGATCGATCGATCACATAGAAGAAGCCGTTCTTGGGCGCTTGCATGAGTACCTTGCGCTGCTGACCGTCGACCTCCATGTCAGCGAGCATCATGTCCTGCACCGCTGTGTAGTCCCAATTGTCGCCAGGGGTGGTTTGGTAATACCACTTCATGACTCCCGTATCGGCGTCGAGGGCGACAATTGAAGCAAGAAACAGATTGTCTCCTCCACCGGGTGAACGAATAGCGCGCGTCCAGGGCGCTCCATTGCCGACACCCAGATAGACGTTGTTGAAGTCGGGGTCGTACACGATGGAATTCCAGACCGTGCCGCCGCCACCGATTTCCCACCACTCGCCACCTTTCCAAGTTTCTGCGGCCATCTCCATCTCGGGATGCTCAAATGGCATCGCAGGGTTGCCTGGCACGGTATAAAAGCGCCAAGCTTGTTCACCGCTGTCTGCGTCGTACGCGGTCACATAGCCACGCACGCCAAATTCAGCACCGCCATTGCCAATGTAGATCTTGCCGCGTGCGGCTCGTGGAGCGCCTGTTATGGAGTAGTTGCGGGTCCGGTCGATGATGGTATCGACCTCCCAAATTTGCGTCCCGTCCGTAGCATTGATGGCGACCAATCTGCCATCGAGCGTGGCAACATAAACGCGGCCCTTATAGACGGCAACGCCGCGGCTAACCGGTCCACAGCAAGCTTTGCGCATGAAGTCTTTCGGCACCTGGGGGTCATAGGTCCACACCTCGGCGCCGGTTTTGGCGTCGGCCGCATGGACGACCGAAAATGGTGAGCTGAAAAACAGGATCCCATCGACCATGATCGGTGTCGCCTCAAGCGCGAACTTCGTGGTTAAGGTCTTAGACCAGGCCAGACCAAGGTCTGCGACGCTGTCTTTGTTGACATCCGTCAATGGCGAAAAGCGTTGTTCTTGGTAGTCACGGCCGTAAGCCAACCATGAATTGGGCTCGTTGTCGGCATCGATGATTCGGGCATCATCGATTTGTGCAATCGTGGTCGCACTAGGTGTTTGCGTTGCAACATCTTGCCCGACCTCTTGGGTGGTCGAATCCTGCTCACCATAGTCTGGCACAAGAATAAGGACTGCGATCAAGGCGACCGCGATCAAAGCTAATACCCATCGATTCATAATCTGACTCCCCCGAATAGACGGCTACTAGACCATAGACCAGGCGCTACGTAAACCGAATCTATTTGGCTGTCGCCATGCTTATGCTTGGTTCTCGATTGAGCTTTTTTGCGACTGACCCACGCCCGAAATTCCGGCGTCACATAGGGCTTGGTAACTTGCTTCGTCGACGCCGAGAAACTCCGCAAAGACCTCTTGGGAGTGTTGGCCTTGGAGCGGTGCAGGGCGCGTTATGCCTCCCGGCGTGCGGCTGAGATTGGCTGGAAGACCGGCATACCAGTGACTTCCCGCTTCAGGATGATCAATTGATTGCATTACCTGTCTAGTCCGCAAGTCGGGGTCTTGCGCAATCTCGTCGGGGCCGAACACAGCGGCCGCCGTGATGCTCGCCAGTTGCAAGGTATTGGCGAGTGAGTGTTTGTCCTGGTTTTGCGTGGCCGACGAGATGGCCGCTTCAATTTCCGATCTGAGTTCTGCTCTACTTGGTTGGGTGAGGCCTGGATCGAACGGGAGATTCAAGGAGTTGACGAGTGCAGCCCACTGACCGTCGTTCTCCACCGCAATCGCCACCCATTGGTCTGACCCCGCGCAACGGAAAACCCCGTGCGGGGTGTGCAGTGGGTGTGAGTTGCCTAACGGTCCTCGTGTGTCGCCGTTGAGTTCGTATTCGAGCCATGCGTCACCAATAAACGTGAAGTTGGCTTCTTGCATAGATAGGTCAATAAATTGGCCTTCGCCACACCGGTCTCGGTGGAGTAAAGCCAACGCAAGTGCGGTGAACCCACACAACCCTGCGACGGGGTCAGGGTACATCTGGCCTGAATTCATTGGATGTTCACCGTCGTATCCAAGTAGTGCCGACATGCCAGAGGAGGGCTCGATTGTGCCGCCGATACCCGGGACATGAGCCCAGGGCCCGACCGCACCGTACGCAGAGAGGCTAGCCATCACCAGATCGGGTTTTATCTTACGTAGTACGTCATACGACAATCCAAGGTTGCCCATCACGCGTGGTGAAAAATTTTCTGCTATAAAATCAACATGTTGAACGAGACCCTTAAATAGGTCGACACCTTCCGGTTCGCTAAGGTCGATCGTGATGCAGCGTTTGTTCAGGTTCACCGAGTTGTAGAGTGGGCTAACATTCCACGCGTGCTTGGCTTCCTCACGCTCACGCAGACTTCTAGGGATAGGATTGCTATAGGTTCCACGCCAGCTATCTAGGCGCCCGCGGGTCTCCAATTGAATGACATCGGCACCCAAAAGGCCGAGGAGATGAGTGGCGTAGGTGCCCGCCCAGGCTTGCGTCAATACCAATCCGCGAAATCCAGCCAGTGGGCCTCGACCGCTTGGATTTTGATCTGCTCGGATCGCGTTTGTGCGTGGTCTTGCTTGGCTAAACGATGGTTCCTGGTCGTTATTACGAACGTCAAATGATGGCACCACGGTATCGATCGACGAGTACCGCGCGAACGGGCCGGGGTAACGGATGTTGTCCTTCGATGTCCGAAAGAAGTTGCGTGCCGTGAGCTGTGGATTGTCGCCTAATTCGTTCATGTGGAGCACGGGCCCGGCAATGACGCGCTCGCGGCCTAAGGCATCAAACAGATCCATGCGGTTCCAACGGCCCATCGCGGCCTCTACTCGGTCGACGAAACGCTCTTTCAGTTTAGGGCGTAGTCCGGCTTGTTGCAGTTCCTCGTCTTCTGCAAGGTCGGGCAAATCCAGGAGCTGCATCGCTTTGCGCCAGAACGCAGGTCGCGAGATCGTGAGTGCGAACCAACCGTCCTTGACCGGTACCGGCCCTTCATTCATGTCCACGGCGGTACGCCGCGACCAGACAAATCCGCTGTACTGCCACCGTAAGGATGCGGGCGCCGCGGTTGAAACGAGCACGTCGCGTTCGGCTATGTCGATGAGTTGACCGTCGCCATCGTTGGCCAATTGCTCGATGATCGCACTGACGATGACGCCGCAGGCAAATGTGCCGGTTTGATAAGAGGCTTGATATCCGCTCGATTTCAGCGGTTCGCGGTTTTGCAGCCCATTTACGAATGCCCAACCACCTGCTGCACATGCAGTGAGGTCGTTACCCAGCAAATGTTCGAACTGTTTACCGTTCGGGGTAATAAGGCACACCAACGCGCGAGGATTTTGCGCAACTATGGCGTCAGCAAGATCGCCACGATCGACGATGACAACGTTTGCGTTCGCAACAAGGGAGCCGATGTCGTCAACGACGCAGCGATTGGCCAGGAAATATCGGGCAACGACGCTCACCCCATCTTTGTCAAACGGACCCACGCAACGCAGAGGGTGTCCGGTCTCTTCAACGCCAATTAGATTCGAGCCGTAGTCGGCCAACAAGCGGGCGCACCAAGCCGTGCTAGCCCGGCTGGCTAGGTCCAAAACGTTGATACCTTGCAGTGGAAGCTGGCTTGCCATTGTTGAAGTCCCCTACCTACGCCACGTTACGGGCGAATGCTTGGAAGTGTAGTCGAATTTTCAGAAACGTTTTGACCGGCGGGGTTCATGCCGGTTCAATCAATCAGTCCTAGCGACGCCTGGTCATACGCCTGGTCATACGGCAGGCCATACGGCAGGCCACCAATCCCTCTTGGTGGAGAACGACGAGGGCATTTGATTATCCTATTATCTTAGTCATGACGCGGACCAGGACCAGGACTGACCGCTCTCTGTTCACAACAGGCTATGGCGATTCCGCAGTTTCTATGCGTGCGGTGACGCTACCACCGGGCCGGATTAGATCCAGGCATTACTGTTGAACCGAAGGCCGCCTTACCGTCCGAGAACTCGATAGGAAACCGCAGCCGCTCGACACTGCCGTACGCGCAATCCTCGCGTTCACTATAGCGCTCGATGTAGGACCAGATTGCATCGTTCGCGTGTGCATCCTTTTTGTCGTGCGGCGCACCCAAACGCATAAACCAACGCGCAGTCTGCGCGAGCGAAACCCGCACGTGCCAGGAACCACCTTCACTGGCACGCCGCCGCAGCGCGTTCAGCACACCGTAGGCCGCCCAGTAGCCCGTGTTGTAGTCGTTCATCGCGATCGCGATACCGGTTGGCTGGATTGGGGCTCCGGGAGAATCATGTAATGCGCTTATACCAGTGGCTGCCTGCACGTTGCCGTCGAAACCGCGTTTCTCGCGCCATGGGCCGAAGTCACCGTACGCATTCTCGGTGACGTAGATGATTCCAGGGTTGGCCGACGCAACTACCTCCGGTGCCAGGCCGCGGCGCGCGAGACTCTGTGCTCGATAGGACTGGGAAAATACGTCCGCGCCGGCGAGTAGCTGCTGCATGGTCTCGACGCCCGACGTGGTGTCCAGATCGAGGTGGGCGCGACGCTTACCGGCTCCCGTGTCGATTTGGCCGGCAGTGATGTCGGGAACGTCGGGCGAGCCAACATGCAAGACATCCGCACCGAGGGCCGCGAGTGTCTTAGCGCACGTCGGTCCCGCAAGCACGCGAGTGGCATCTAGCACACGCAACCCGTCGAGACGACTTGGTGGAAGTGCGCGCAGTGGCGCGTCACCAATTTTTTCTACTGTGACTGCGGGAGTATCGCGCAGCAATTGTCCCTGTGGGTGTTGCAGCCAGGTGTCGTGATCGCGCATCACGACCCCGGTGAGCTGCGCTTCCACAAGTTTACGCTCAAGCGTAGCGCTGTCGTGAGACTCCACTTGCTCGGTGAGCTCGTCAGCGGTGCAGCCGAGTACGGCCAATGTCTTCTCCACCAGGTGTGGGAAACCGCTCAGGAGATACAACCATTGCCCGTCCGCGCATCGAAACACACCTTGGCCGGCTGCAATCGGATCAATGAATTTCGAGATGGCGAGCTCACCGTCGACTTTCATCACCCACATGCTGCTGATCGTGAGAAGTGCGTGCAGGCGATCGATGCGTGCGGTTGGGTTTGCGCCGGTCTTACCAGACAACTCTCGTTGCAGGGCGGAAATGGCGTTCGCCTCGCTAGCTAATAGGCCGAGGAGTCCGGCGGTACCTTCTGCGAGCTGTAGTGGAGATGGATACACGGGATCAGTTTCACCGTGCAGCTCGACCGTTGATAGGTCAACGTCGCGAAACGGACTATCGAGACGAGCTGCGTCGAGGATGGATTCTAGGATCGTCATGGCAAGCTCCAACAATTACCCACAATTAGATGACCATTCTGTGAGCAGAATCGGTCATCGATCGCAGTAGTAGGTATAGTTGTACACTAATCAGCGTGCAAACCAAGAGGCTTTTAGAGCCGTGAGCTTGAAGCATGATTGACGTCAAAGGACTGGTGTTCTCCTACCCCGACACACAGACGCCCGCGGTCAACGGGTTAACGTTTTCAGTTGCCGATGGCGAGGTCTTTGGTTTTGTAGGCCCAAACGGCGCGGGAAAAAGCACAGCGCAAAAGGTGTTGACTGGCCTCCTTGGCAACTACCAAGACGAAGTTGGGATCCTTAGACGCGAGGTCAGTACCTGGGGGTCGGTTCTATACGAACAAGTCGGCGTGGGTTTTGAACTCCCTTTTCATTACGCGCGGCTAACTGCCCGGGAGAATCTGACCTACTTCGCATCGCTGTACGAAGGCGAAACCGAAGACATTGACGAACTGCTCGATTAGGTTGAGCTGTTGGATCAAGCAGACATACGGGTCGAAAAGTTCTCCAAAGGCATGCGGGTGCGTCTCAGTTTTGCGCGCTCGGTCATCTGTCGTCCTAATTTGCTGTTCCTCGATGAGCCGACAACCGGACTCGACCCGGTGAGTGCTCGCCGCATCAAAGATCTTATTTGCAAACACCGCGACCGTGGGGCAACCATATTCCTAACCACTCACGATAGGGCCACCGCGGACGAAATTTGTGATCGTGTGGCGTTTCTCATCGACGGCGAGATTGTACTTATAGATGCGCCGCGAGAACTCAAAGTACGATACGGTGATGACACCGTTCGTCGGACGGGACTTTGATACCGCCAGACAAGCAGCGGAGCAGTTTGCGAGCGACCGTGATTTACAGCTGATCCCTTCGTTCTACGAACACCTGGTTCGCGGTGTGGCGACTTACGCAAAGGAGCTATTCGACACAGTCGCCGATCTTGCTACGGTCTACGTGCCTGTTGGATTGGGATCAGGCGCCAGCGGGCTCATTCCTGTTCGCGACCTACTCGGGCTCACGACCGAAATCGTCGGCGTCGTATCGAGCGAAGCCGACGCGGTCGCGCAGTCGATCGAGTGTGGGCGAGCGGTGCAAACGGCTACTGCAAAAACCTTTGCGGACGGTGTCGCTGTACGGGTGGTAAATGCAGACAGCTTAGCGATTCTGCAGTCGGGGTTAGCTCGGATCGTGCGCGTAACCGATGACGAGATCGCCGATGCCATGCGCTTGTTGTATCGCACAACGGACAATGTCGCAGAAGGTGCCGGCGCGGCCGCGAACGCGGCGCTCAAACAGGAACAACAAGGTCAGCGAGGCAACAAGGTCGCGGTGATTCTCACCGGTGGGAATATCGATGGGGGTTTGTTCGCCGACGTGATGTTAGGCAATACCCCCGCCGTGCTGTAGGAGCGGTTTCAGCCGCAATGCCTAGTCCAGTTCAGGATCTGTATCGAGGGAGCAGTCTACGAACAGGGCTGGTATGTTGAGGGCCGTTGCAATGCGACAAAGCTCCGCACGCTCATCGTCAGTTGTGTGTCCCTCGGCGCGGGCGACGGTACATAGGTCGCGTATCACCTGCATACGCTGGGGTACTGAAGTAAGGTCGTTGGTTTGCTCAATACGCTCGGGTAATTCAGCTTTCAACTTCTCGATGTCGAGGCGGTCGGAAAACGAAGCCTTACCGAAGAACTCTTCGAACACGCGCACCTCGTCATCGGAAATACCGTTGCTGGCGTTGGCAACGGCGATGGATCCGGCGAACAGCAGTCGACGCATGGCTTCGGCGGTATCGGTCTTGCCTTCGAGGTAACTTGGTTCCATCAAGCTCATCAAGCTCTCGACACCCATGTCGAGTTCATTGAGAGATGTGCCATCGGGTTTTACGAGCTGCGACTCGTGAAAGAGCTTGAGGGCTTTGACCCGAAGGGGGCTGAATGGATGTGTTAGGAACCAGTCTTCGGTGGGTGCACCTTGGCCGGGTTGACCGTCTTCGAGTTGCATCTCATCTACCTGGGCCAAAAAGTCATCTACACTGAATTCTGCATAGCTTCCGGACAGTCCACTTGCAAGCTTGAATAGCGCATGCGCGACAGCACCGAGATCGTTAGCACAATATGCACCAGCGCGGTCTGCCGAGATTTCTGCGTACCTAGACCAGCTTGTTAGTGTCAGTGCGAGGCGCGGGCTTGGTCGCGCTTTGCCACGCATTATGTATCCGATAGGGATTGCGTGGTGGTTGAAAACGTGGTGCCCGAGTTCGTGCCCCATGACGAATTTGATCTCATCATCAGAAAAAGACTCCAGAATCGAACTCGAGAACATGATGAAAAGCCGGCCCGCCTCGGGCTTAACGCAGGCTGCATTGAAGCTCGCGCTCGGAAATACGTAAAGCTCTAGTGGGATATCTAGAGCGAGTTGCTCGGCACATTCGGCAGCAGTCTTGTGCAAAGCTTTGGCCATCGTCGGACTCAACCGGACGGACGTCGACAGCAAGCGTCGCCGCACGCCCATGTTGCCGTCTTCGACCTGCTTGGTGATGTGCTCGTTGACGCGTTTGACGTCGGGATCTTCCAAGAGCTGGCCAAATAGTTCCAGGTCGTGTTGGCTGCGCAGTGAGGTCAGGTCCATGTATATCTCCAGATAGGAACCGCATTCTAGCGACGATTGGCATCGACGTGTAATCCGCGGCCCGGTGGTACACTGTCCCGTTCGTGTCAACGATCTGGTCGAGCCCGTTTCTGTGCAGCCTGTCAGCCACTATATGATTGCAACCGCCACATGGTACGGCGCCTATGGCATGCAGTCCGTGGTGTTTGCGTGGCTGGTTACCATCGTGTTGCGCGAACCTGCTGAACGCGTGGGCTGGGCGCAAACGATGCTGTTGGTCCCCAGCATGGTGCTTATTCTATTTGCAGGCGCCATTGCAGATCGGGTCGGCGCCGCACGCCAGGCGATGTGGTCGCAATTCGCCGCGGCACTCATCCCGGTCATGCTGATCGGAGCACTTCTTTTCTTCGAGCTGACGTATACGATCATGATCGTATACGCAATTGTGACGGGGACCGCGCAAGCGTTTGTAACACCTTCACGGGATGGTCTACTCAACCAGGTAGCGCAAGGCAATGTGCAGCGTACCGTCATGCAGACCAGTCTTGCCCAGTTTGGCTTACAGATTGTCGGCTACACCATTGCAGGATTCGCCGATCGGTTAGGCGCTGAAGTAATCCTCGCGATCCAGAGCGGTGTCTTACTGATCGGTGTATGGGGATATCGACAGATCCACGTCGCTACGCACGCCGTGCGGCCAATATCATCCTTCAGCGGTGGTCATGTGTTCCAAGGGATTATGGAAGGTGCCGTAACCGTTATGAGCAACCCCATCATGCGTGTTGTTGTATTGCAGAACGTTGCGATGGCATTTTTCTTCATGGGTACTTTCATCGTCGCGTTTCCGTTAGTCGTACGCGAGGTGTTTGCCGGTTCATCAGGCGATCTTGCGATATTGAGTGGCTTTAATTCGCTAGGGCTGGTCGTAACTATTCTGGTCCTGTTGCGCGTGGGTTATGTTCAGCGGCCGGGTCGGGCTTTGCTGGTAGGTCAGGGGGTTGGCGCGATCGCTTTGTTTACGACGGGACTCGTCGGCAACTTCACGTACTTTGTCGCTTTGGTATTCGCATGGGGTATGTGCGGTGGTATCGCTATGCCGATGTGCCGAACACTTATGCAAGAACTTGCGCCGCCCGAACAACGCGCCCGCGTGATGAGTTTCTTTGCCTTCTCGTTCATGGGAGCAGGACCAATGGGCGCGTTGATGGTTGGCTATTTAGCCGAGGTCTTTGGCCCCCAGCCTACGATACTGATTTGTTCCGCGGCCATGTTGCTTTCGATCGTCATTGTTGGTGTTGCGACGCCGATGTGGGCGACACACTTTTCGCAGTCTAGTCATGTTGGTCCCGAGGAGGCGCTGGCGTGAGCGCGCGGTTAGCCGTCGATATTGGAGGCACGTTTACCGATGTGGTCTTGGACGTCGACGGCACGCTCACGACAACCAAGGTCTTGACCACATACGTCGACCCCGCCGAGGCTGTAATGCAAGGCGTCGATCAGGTCCTGAGTGCGGCAGGTATTGAGCCGGGTGAGATCTCCATCGTGTTGCATGGTACGACGCTTGCAACTAACGCGCTCATCGAGCGCCAAGGTGCAAAAACAGCTCTGCTTGCCACAGCGGGCCATCGTGATGCATTGGAAATGGCCTTGGAAAACCGTTTTGAGCAATACGACGTAAACATCGATCGTCCTGCCCCGCTGGTTGCACGGCCATGGCGAATTGGGATTGAACAGCGTCATGCGGCGGATGGCGTCGAGCTCGTCGCGTTGAATGAAGCGCAAATAGTCGACACAGTGGCGGAGTTAGTCGATGACGGCGTAGAGAGCATTGCGGTTGGTTACCTTCACAGCTACGCGTGCGACGATCACGAACTACGCACTGCCGAAATAATCGCTGCGCACCATCCAGGCGTTACGGTTAGTTTGTCGGCGCTTGTCTGTCCCGAAATCCGCGAGTACGAACGCCTATCGACTACCGTCGCTAATGCGTATGTAAAACCCTTGATGTCCGCATCCCTGCATAGCCTCAGCGAACAACTTCAAGCCAAGGGAATAGTCTGTCAGTTGTTGATGATGACATCTGGCGGTGGTCTTACGACGCTCGATGTGGCCGGACAGTTTCCTATTCGGCTGGTTGAGTCGGGACCGGCTGGTGGGGCGATATTGGCAGGCCGGATCGCACGAGATCGCGGGCTCGCCGAGGTGCTGTCGTTTGATATGGGCGGGACAACGGCGAAGATCTGTCTAATTGATGGTGCTGAGCCGCTGCATTCCAGATCGTTCGAGGTTGACCGTACATACAGATTCAAAAAGGGCAGCGGGTTGCCTGTACGCATTCCCGTGATAGAAATGGTGGAGATTGGGGCCGGTGGGGGGTCGATTGCACGAGTTGATTCGATGCGCCGCATCTTAGTGGGACCAGAAAGTGCAGGATCCGAACCAGGTCCAGCGTGCTATGGCCGTGGTGGGACGCAGGCGACGGTAACCGATGCCGACGCCGTTTTGGGTCAGCTCGCATTGGATTATTTTGCCGCAGGCAAAATGCAGCTCGATACCACTGCTGCCGCTGCTGTGGTTAAGGATGCGGTTGGTGAACCACTGCAGCTTTCTGTTCACCATGCGGCCTACACAATCACGGAAGTGGTTGACGAAAACATGGCATCGGCCGCGCGTGCGCATGCGTCGGAGTGGGGTAAATCCGTTGCCGGTCGCACGCTGGTGGCATTTGGTGGCGCTGCACCCCTGCATGCTGCGAGGTTGGCACGTAAGCTCAAAGTCGAAGAAATTCTGATTCCGCCGGGGGCTGGCGTGGGAAGTGCATTGGGGTTCCTATTGGCACCGATTAAGTTCGAGGTGGTGCGTAGTCACTACATGCGCTTGTCCGAATTCGATGAGCAAGCAGTGCTTGCAATGTTGCAAGACATGCGAGTCGAAGCTACATCGGTCGTGCGCGCGGCCGTCCCGGATGCGCCTGTCACGGAACATCTCCAAGCCTACATGCGCTACCAGGGTCAAGGTTACGAGGTGGCTGTGCCGATAGAATCGTCGCAGCAACTCGCAGTCGCCGAGTTGCGAGACCATTTCGAGCTTGCCTATCGATCTTTGTATGGACGCACGATTCCGAACATGGAAATCGAGATTCTAAGCTGGACGGTTGCGGTTAGGGTTGCAGAAACAGACCATCCGGCTCAATTCAAATTTGTCACAGACACTGAGACGCAAGAGACGCAAGTCGGGTCGGTTGATAGTTTTGACGGGAGCGCGAGTGCACAGGTGCCTATCTATGCGCGCGATCGACTACGCCCTAATGATTTGGTAAATGGGCCCTGTTTGGTGGCAGAAGATCAAACCACTTCAGTTATTCCTGCTGGTGCAACGGCTGAAGTCCTCGCGGACGGGATACTACGCGTCGTACTGGGGGGATGATGCAAGAATTACAGATACAGCTCGCTTGGAACCGCTTGCTCGCGATTGTTGAAGAGCAAGCACAAGTACTTATGCGGACCGCGTTTAGCACAGTGGTGCGCGAAGCTGGAGATTTGTCGGCAGGTGTCTTCAACATTTCCGGGGACATGCTCGCGCAGGCCGTGACTGGTACACCGGGTCATGTCAATTCTATGGCAGAGGCTGTGAAGAAGTTTCTGCTGAAGTTTCCTACAGACACGTTGGCGCCGGGCGATGTCCTACTCACAAATGATCCGTGGGACGGAACCGGCCACCTCAATGATTTCACGGTGGTTACACCGGTTTTTCACAGGCGGCAGTGCGTTGCTTTGTTTGCGTCGACAAGCCATATCGCAGACGTTGGTGGTCGAGGGTTCGGGCCCGATGCGAACGATGTGTTCGAAGAGGGCATTCGAATACCGATGAGCTATCTCTTTCGTCAAGGGGTTCAGGATGAAACCCTCATGGGTCTCATAAAAGCGAACGTGCGGGCCCCCTTGACGGCTGAAGGTGATCTATATTCATTGACCGCTTGCAATGATGCGGGTGCAACGCATTTACTGGAGATGTTCGACGATCTCGGGTTGCCGGATCTTGAAGACTTGGGCGCGGTGATCCTCGAGCGCTCACGTGCTGCCATGCGCACGGAAATCGACCAGTTGACCGAAGGATCGTATGCCTACGAGATGCGTATCGACGGCTACGAGACACCCGTGGACCTGGTCTGCACGATGACCGTAGCCGACGGTACGATCAATTTGGACTTTAGTGGAACCTCTGGCGCATCTAGCAAGGGTATTAATGTGCCATTGGCTTACACCAAAGCCTATGCGGCGTTTGGGGTGCGTTGCGTTGTTGGCAACGAGGTTCCCAACAATGCAGGCTCGTTGGCGCTCATAAGCGTAACGGCGCCAGAAGATTGCCTGGTAAATGCGCTGCGTCCGCGTGCGGTGTCGGCACGCCATGCGATCGGACAAATGTTGCCGGATGTGGTGCTCGGCTGCTTGCACCAAATCATGCCCGAGCGGGTGCCTGCGGAGGGCGCCTCCTGCATTTGGAACCCGGTGTTCATGAATAGTGTCGCATCCGCCGGTGACAATGCTGGCATCGAACAGTTTGTGATAAATCCCATATTCAACGGCGGTACCGGTGCTCGTCCTGGCAAAGACGGGTTATCGACCACAGCATTTCCATCAGGCGTCCGCACGACGTCTACAGAAGTGAACGAAGCCACTTCACCGCTTGTGCTGTGGCGCAAAGAGTACTCGGCGGACTCTGGCGGCGATGGTGAGTACCGCGGTGGCTTAGGGCAGACAATCGAGATCAGTCATCGCCACGGTGCGAGCTTCGTAATCTCGAAAATGTTCGATCGAGTCCATCACGCGGCGCGTGGTCGTGGCGGGGGTGACGACGGGAGTTGCGGTAACGTAATGACTCGCTCCCCTGACGGTGACGACATCCACCTTTCGCCAAAAGGTCGAGACGTGATTCCGGCCGGGCATAGGCTCATCTTGGAAACGCCAGGTGGCGCGGGGTTGGGTGAGCCAACATTACGTAAAAAAGAGGCGAGGGATGCTGACCATATAGCCGGTCTCAGCATCGAAATTCCTCGATAGAATCGTGCTAAATTAGAACGACAACAAAGGAGAGCGACATGCCAACTTATGATGCGCAAGCTGCACTGCCAGGTGGCGAGCCGGGTCCTTGGGGCGAAACAGTTTCGATCAGCTACGATCAGCGCGATGTGTTGCTTTATGCGGTTGGCATTGGCATTCGCGACTTGCGGTTTGTCTTTGAGGGCAGTCCTGACTTCGCCGTTTTTCCAACTTTTCCAATTCGTTGGGGTGGCGCTGGCGCCCCGATAGATCAATCTTTAATTCCGTCCTCACCAGGACCATTGAATATCGATGCCGAACGCTATTTAGAGCAGCTAAAACCCCTGCCAATTGAAGGTACGGTGCAGGTGACGTCGCGCCTCATCGGCGTTCATCCGCGCGGCAAAGGCAACGGTTTTGTCGAGAGCGAAAGCCAGGTCACCGATGCGAACGGGGAGGTGTACCTGCGCATGGTGAATGGGTCGTTTCGTCGCGGAGTCAACGAACTGGGCGATATTGAATCGTTTGAGGGCAGTGGTCAGACCTATTCGGCAAAAATTGAAATCCCCGATCGGGCACCGGATGTAACAACGCAGGCGCATATCCCAGATAACCAAGCGCATATATATCGCCTGTCAGGGGATTACAATCCTCTCCACATCGATCCGGACGCGGCAAAATTCGGGGGTTTTGATGCTCCGATATTGCACGGATTATGCACCTTTGGGCACAGTGGCCAGTTGTTGCTCCAGGCGTTGTGCAATGGGGATGTGCAGCGCTTCAAGAAGATCAAAGTGCGCTTTTCGTCGCCCGTTATGCTCGACGACACCATTCAGATTCGTGCTTGGCAAGACGGGCCCGGACGCGTGATATTCGACGCGTTGGTCGACGACCGTCAGGTCGTGTCAAACGCCTACTTCGAGTACGCCGAGTAGACTAGTGGGATTTGTGCTCGGTGCCAGGGCAGGGCGTGAGATAGATCGCGCGCATCGGCGAGGTGACATCAGCCGTATGCCAGACATCTTTTCGATTGATGAGCGTCACCCCGGCCGCGATGGGCGTTCTTACCTCAGTTCTGTCGATGTCTTGGATGAAATCACCGGCGCCTTCGAGGATGAATACGATCTCGTCGCCGTCCGTGTGGCATTCCCACATCGGCCAGTCGCCGGGCGTCGTCTCTATCATCATCAATCTACCTGGCGCATCGTTTGTGCAGTGAGCTTCGACGTAGGCTTCGAAGGAGGGACCGTCGTAGCCGGAACCCGGAATCGGTACTGTGGGTTGGCCGACGCCGTCGGGAATATGAATAGGGCATTTTTCGAGGTCGATGGCGTTTGTATTAGACATGGTATTCCTTGTGATCAGATGAGGCCGTCGATGCCGATTTTCCCAAACTAGCAGGATCGTTACGATACGGTGGCGCGCGGTAACCCACCAGCCCCATCACACCCGTTGCAGGAGCGGCTACAGAGGGTGCCTTAATCTGTGTGGGAGCGGATTAGAGGCTGTTGTTAAACGCTCGGTATTTTGTAGAAGCGGCTTCAGCCGATCTTAGCCTGCAGAAACAGTGGCTCTCAGCGGTTTCAGTTTCAATAATCGCGGCTGAAGCCGCTTCTACACAGAATCGGGCCTGAAGGCCCTCCTACAAGGTCCGCCTGCTTGCCATGATAGCCACTAACTATCAATTTCCGCGAGCAATCGCTCCAGGGTGCTCGTAGATTGTTGTTGCAGCGCGCCGAACTCTTCGAGCTCGGCTCGATCGACCTCCTTCGCGGAGTCGTCGATCCCACTAAACCCGTCTAAACGTGACTGTTGCAGCCAGCTAACCAACCCCGGGTCTTGTGCCCATCGAGCGCCATTTGCCCCTGCTGTGAGGCTGGTGCGTAGGAAATCGATATCACTGTCAGGGTGGGGCACAACGCCACATAGCTCATTTTTTTCCACTTCATCAGTGTAGGCGGCTTCGATGTGGCCAATGAATGCGGCTGAAAATACTTGTTGGCAGGTGCGAACAGATTGAAGCGTGAGTTTGTCACCGTCGAAGACGGGCACAACGGGACGTTGCGCTAGCCCATCTGCGGTGCAATCGACGTGCAGCGTATTGCTATTCGTTGTGATTGTGCCTTGCTCCAAGGCAATCTGGTCGTGGGAGATAGTCTCTACGTGGCCTAACCGGATTACATTGGTGATACGACGGAGTTGGGTAAGTTCCGCCTTGGTGACGGTCGCACAACGATACATTGTCGGCGTCACGGTCTCGTCAAATCGCAGCAATGAACCCGACTCATTAACACGTGAGAACATTTCCTCTATGGTTTGAGCACCAGCAATCGCTTGGGCCTGTTTTACAAAGACTTCACCCAGAGAACCCGGCAGCGGTTGGATGTTTGCGCGATCCAGAAGCCATGAATCCCTTGGCATGATCCATTGGATCGTGTCCGGTTCGACGTTGTTTCTCAGCAAAAAAAGGCATGCGTCCATTGCCGTTTTCCCGGCCCCAACAATGACATAGCTTTGGTATTGGCCGGCAACGCGTGGCAGGAAGTTCGGTGGCTGACAGTGCACTCCGTCTTCGACTGCATAGCTAGGTTCGCACATCGACGGCACGGTCACGTTCATATAGGTCGCGTCCACCACTTTAGCTGCTTGAACTTCAACCGTGTTGCCGGAT
>Ga0115002_10002452_pt1 | contig 24228 bp, 12 predicted proteins | sample ArcticOcean_MG_C_8_FD_89576 | JGI IMG/M metagenome (GOLD analysis project Ga0115002, IMG submission 89576) | Marine microbial communities from western Arctic Ocean - ArcticOcean_MG_CB11_86 | ecosystem: Environmental > Aquatic > Marine > Oceanic | place: Arctic Ocean: Canada Basin | collected... | reverse complement strand
CTTGATCACGCTGAAGTACATCGGCCGCGAATGAAGACTGTTGATCCGCTTCCAGTTCCGACCTCCGTCCACCGACTTGAAGACGCCTCCGTACTGATATCCATCCTCCCCCTGCTGATCCTGGACGTTGGGGCGTTGGCCTCCAAGTGAAAACGTGTAGGGTCGCGAGTTCGAGAGACCCGGTCGAGTGCCCAGCGTGACGGTCAGCTTGACCGGCTTGCCCTTGCGAATCAGCTCCACAGGCATCTTGTCACCCGGTTTCCTGGCCTGGATCGCCTTGATCAGGTCTGCGTATTTGGCAATCGGCTTCCCACTCGCCTTGGTGATCACATCCCCGGCCTTCAACCCCGCCTTCTCGGATGGACCCGACGTCGTGATCCGTTCCAGCCGGGCTCCCCCCTCGGCGTCGCCGCCGGTGATGCCCATGAACACACGGCTCATCGGGCCACGCCCCCGGCCACTGGTGCCCGGCCGTCCCGTCAGCTTCACCTCGACGTCGCCCGGCTTCCGATCTCGACTTCCCTTGACCGGCTTCACCGTCAAGACCACCGAATCGCCCGGCTTCTTCTTTCGTAAGACCTTCAACAACCCGTCGAATCCACCAATCGCCTCGCCATCCACCGCCGACACCCGGTCGCCAACCAATAGCCCCGCCTTGGCAGCCGGACTGTTCGAGTACACCTGGACCACTCTCAATGTCTCTTCATCGGCTTCACCCACCACGCCCAGGAAAGCCGGCATCGGAGCTGGCCCCTTGCCGATGTTCTCGCAATCCACCAATGCGAAGACCACGTCCGAGTCGCCCTGGTACCAGTCCAGGCCGATGCGACCGAGTTTTGATGTGGGCAATCCAGACGTGATCCGCTTCCACTTCCGACCCCCGTTGGTCGTGCGATACAGACCACTGCCCGCACCCCACTTGACTTTCGGATCGTAACGCCCGTAACCGTCGGTAATCTTCACTTCGTCACCCGGCCAGCTGTCAAACCCGTCACGCCGCCGCTGCCACGACGCAGCCAGCAAGGTGTCCGGGTCGCTGGGATGCATCACCAAGTCAATGATGCCCGTCGCGGCGTCGATGTACAAAACCTTCTGCCACGTCGTACCGCCATCGGTCGTCTTGAAGACACCACGTTCTTCATTCGAACCGTACAGCCGACCCAACGCACCCACGTAAACGGTCTCGGAATCCGTTGGATGCACCACGATCCGCCCCACCTGGAACGACTGACGCAAACCCATGTGCTTCCACGTCTTGCCGCCGTCGGTCGACTTGTAAACCCCGTCGCCGTACGACACCGAGTTCCGAGGATTGTTCTCGCCCGTGCCCACCCACACGATCTTCGGATCCGAAGCCGACACCGCCACCGCACCAATCGATACCGACGACTGCTGGTCGAATTGATGCTCGAATGTCGTGCCGTTGTTGATCGTTCGCAACAAACCGGCCGAAGCCGTCGCCGACCAGAACATCGACGGGTCACGAGGATTGACTGCCAGGTCCACGATCCGACCACCCATGTTGGCCGGGCCAATCGGTCGCCACACCAGGTGCTTCGACCACGACTCGGGAACCTGTGCCTGAGCCACTGCAGCAGGCACGGCGATCTGCCAACCGGCCGCCAACTGCCACAACACAAGCACCACTCGATTCGTGAAGCACACTCGACGCAAAGTCATCTGTCACACCTCGTACCAGGTCCACGCACCAGTCATCTGCATCTGTATCTGTCCATCTTCGTGACCACCGACCGGCTCGGTCAACGCTACACACCCTCGTCCCCGGACCCGCAATCGACCCGCAATCGACCCGCAATCGTCATGGACCGTTCGACCGCTGCAACCTGCATAGCAGTCAACATCCCCGCCAATGCCCTACCTTGCCCCTGCCAATGGCCATGAAGTTGGCCGCTGGCCTTGCGGCGTTTCTACGATGAAACAGGTGGCCACAGTCCCGGCCAACACTTCATCGACACGAACTGTATGCGAAGCACGTCCTTCCTTCAGGCCTTTGGCCCACTGGTAATCGTCGCCGCGGGTGCCGTCGCATTCGCTTGGCTCAGTTCGCTGCGCACTCCGCCAGACACCCAACCCCCAACAACCAGACCACCTCCAGTCCGCACCCTCACACTCGGACCGCCTCGCAACACATTCGACATCCACGTCGGTGGACAGGTCGTCCCGCGTCGCGTTGTCACACTCGCGGCCGAAGTCGCCGGCCGCGTCGTGATCCGACCCGACAACATCGAAACCGGCCGACATATCGCCAAAGGCACACTGTTGCTGCAACTCGATCCCGGTGACTACGAACTGGCCATCCAGGCGACTCAACTGGAGGTCCGAGCCGTCGACATCGAAATCGACCGACTCAATACCGAAACCGCCGGAATCGTCGCACTCGTCAATCTGGCCACCAAAGACCTCGAACTCGCAGCCGAACAACTCGACAGAATCGAGCTGCTTCTGGAAAAGGCAACCGCAACGCGGGCCGACCGTGACCAGGCCAAACGCATCGAACTCGCCGCACGCAACTCGCTTCAAACACTGAAAAACCAACACGACCTCGCTCCCGTCCGACACCGCCAACTCCGCGCTCGACGAGATCGACTGGTCACCGAATTGGCTCAGGGCGAACGAGACCTCCAGCGGACCCGGATCCGAGCACCACTCGAGGGACTGCTGACACTGGCCAACGCCGAAGTGGGTGACTTTGTTCAGACCGGTGACGTCGTACTGAAGATCGAAGAAACCAGCACGGTCGAGGTCGAATGCCAACTAGGGGCCGATGACCTGCACTGGCTCAGAGACTCGATGAACACGGCCGACGCGACACCCGATGCACCATTGCGCGTCGCCAGTCGTCTGGAATTGCCCAATAACGCTGCCGTGGTGACCTACCGTCAGGCCAGTCGAGTGCATCGCTGGACCGGACGGTTGACTCGATTCTCCGGCCAGGGTGTCGACCCGAAAACCCGGACTGTTCGCTGCCGAGTCGTGATCCAGCGAGCTCAGAACGACTCGGCCACTCCGCTGATGCGTGGCATGTACGTCACAGTCACTCTGACAGCCTCGCCCAGAACTCGCCTGATCGAAATCCCCTCCGAAGCGGTTCGACCCAATCGCCAGGCTTGGGCGGTCGTCGACAACACACTCGTCATCCACCCGCTCGACGTCGTCCGAGTCCTCGACAACTCGGTCCTCGTTCCACTCGAGAACTCGACTCTCCAACCCGGCGACCGATTGGTCGTCTCGCCACTTCCGATCGCCTACGACGGGATGCCGGTCCGCGAATCGGCAAACCCGACACACTCCAGTTCGACCCGACACAGCGGCCCGTCGCCCTGAAGTCGTCATGAGGTCCGCATGAAAACACTGGTCGGCTGGGCAATCCGCAATACGCCGTCGATGAACACCCTGATGGTCGCCGCACTGGCCGTCGGGGTCGCCTCGATGACGATGCTACGCCGCGAGCGGTTCCCCGAGTACCGCGCCGATGAGGTCCGGGTCCGAGTCCTCTACCCGGGCGCGTCGCCGATCGAGACCGAACAGGGCATCTGCCTGAAAATCGAGGAAGCGATTCGGTCGGTCGTCGGAGTCGACCGTCTGACGTCGCATGCCGTAGAAGGTCGAGGCACCGTCGTCGCACGACTCGAATCCGATGTCGACGACCCACAACAGATTGTCAACGAGATCCGAGCGGCCGTCGATGGCATCCCCAGCTTCCCGGAAAACTCCGAACGACCCGAAGTGCGACTGAAGACTCACTTCCAGTCCGTCATCTCCGTTGCCGTCCTCGCTCCGCCTCAACTCGACCCCGCCAACGACCCCGTCGCACAACGCCAGTTCCGTGACCTTGCCGAGACGATCCACGACGAACTGCTGCAATTGCCCGAAGTGTCACACGTCCAACTCTGGCAGGCCAAGCCCTACCAGATCGATGTCGAGGTCTCCGAAGAAACGCTTCGCGAATACGGCCTGACACACCGTGACGTCGCGCTGGCACTTCGAGCCGGGAACCTCGAACTGCCCGGCGGACTGATCAAGACGCCGCAAAACGAGTTCCTGATCCGCACGACCGACCGACACCTGACCGGCGAAGGCATCGCACGGATTCCCCTCAGAACCGATCCGGCCGGCACCGTTCTCACCGTCGGCGACATCGCCACCATCCGCGACGGATTCGCCGACATCGATACCGTCGCCACACTCGACGATCGACCGGTGATGTCGATCAAGATCCGTATGACCAACGATCAGGACATGCTGAAAATCCGGGATCAGGTCTGCGAATTCGTTGCCAATCGACCCATGCCGCCCGGCTATCACCTGAAGACCTGGGACGACTACAGCAAACAGGCCCGCGATCGACTCGAACTGCTCTCCCGAAACGGATTCTATGGGCTGCTACTGGTCTTCGCCGTGCTCGCCCTGTTCCTCGACCCGCGAATCGCCTTCTGGGTCGCCCTGGGGATCCCGGTTTCGGTCTTTGGCACCTGTGCCGTGATGCTCGCTGCCGGACACACTCTGAATATCTACTCGATGTTCGCCTTCGTCATGGCACTCGGGATCGTCGTCGACGACGCGATCGTGATCGCCGAAAACGTCTACTCGCATCGGCTCCGCGGAAACACCCCGCTCGACGCCGCCATCCAAGGTACCACCGAAGTCGCCCCAGCCGTCCTCAGCAGCGTGCTCACCAGCGTGATCGCCTTCATTCCACTCGCTTTTGTCACCGGAGAAATGGGCAAATGGATCGCCGTCATGCCGCTGGGACTCGTCGCCATGCTGCTGATCTCACTCGCACAGGGACTGCTCGTGCTACCCTGCCATCTGGCGCATTCGAAACTGCCCGACTCGACCGACCAAGTGCCAGGATTTCAACAGGCCGTGCAACGGGCCGTCGACCGGTTCATCGATCGCATCTACTCGCCAACACTCCAGGCAGCTCTCGCTCGCCCGGCCACCCTGTTCGCCGGTTCCATCGCCGCACTGCTCGTCACCGCCGGACTCTACCTCGGAGGACTCACACCATTCGTCTTCAATCAACAACTCGATTGGGAATTCGTCTACACCTTCATCGAATACCCCCAAGGCACTCCGGCTGCCACGATCGATGACGCCACCAAACGACTCGAAGACGCGTTTCGTGAAATCGAACAGGAAGAACTGAGACTCGACGATCACCAGGCAAGTACGCTGGTCCGCACACGCTTTCGCAGCGTCGGATACACCAACCAGCTGGACAACATGCGAGGTGAAATCTACGCCGAATTCGACCCCGGACGGATCTTCTCCGAAAAATCCAGCCGCGAAGTGATTTCCAAATGGAGACAACGCGCCGGCGAGTTCCCCGGTGCCCAACGAGTCGTCTTCTGGGGGATCAACAACTCGCCGGGTGGTCGAGCGATCGAGTTGGACCTGCTGGGCAGCGATGTCGATGAACTCGAATCGGTCGCCGCAGACATCAAACAACACCTGGCATCCTACGACGGAGTCTACGACATCCGCGACAGCCGGGGACCTGGCAAGTGGGAACTGAAACTGAAACTCAAGCCCGCAGCCCGCTCGCTCGGCATCCGCCTCGATGAACTGGCTCGTACCGTCCGCGGAGCGTTTCATGGTGTCGAGGCGATGAGACTGCAGCGGGATCGGCACGAGGTGAAATTGATGGTCCGCTACCCCAAGCACCAACGACGCAGCCTCCAACAACTCGAAGAACTCCACATCCTGACCGCCGACGGGTCCGAAGTACCGCTGATGGAACTGGCCGACCTGTCCTTCGCACCCGGCTACGCCGACATTCTCAGGATCGACCAGCAACGAGCAGTCACGATTACCGCCGATGTCGATAGCGACCAAACCAGTGGACTCGATGTGATCGCCGACCTGAAAAGCAAATTCCTTGCCGAACTGCTCGAAACACACCCACGTGTCACCGCCCGCTGGGAAGGCCAGCACAAACAGACTCGCGAATCATTCGACAGCCTGCTGGTCGGATTCCTGCTGGCACTCGCAGCCATGTTCGTGCTGTTGACGCTCGAGTTCCGCTCGTACCTCCAGCCACTCATCATCTTGGCCGTCATCCCGTTTGGCTTCGTCGGAGCCGTCTTTGGTCACCTGTTGTGCGACCAGCCACTGACCATCTTCAGCCTGTTCGGCATTGTCACGCTCTCGGGTATCGTCGCCAACGACTCGATCGTGCTCGTCGACTTCGTCAACCGACGCCTGGACCAGGGCGATTCGCTCGAATTGGCACTGCTCACATCCGGACAACGCCGCTTTCGACCAGTCGTGTTGACCTCACTCACCACAATCGCCGCACTGCTGCCACTGCTGCTGGAACGCAATACCCAGGCCCAGGTCCTGATCCCCATGGCCATCAGTATTACCTTCGGACTGGCCCTGGCCACCGTCTGGATCCTCTACCTCGTCCCGACGCTCTACCAGGTCTACGGCCGCCTCAGCGGTCGAGGTCAGGGCTGACGCTGAAACTGCTGCAGCCGCTTCCCCTGCACCTCCGCCACAAACAACCGGCCGCGGTTATCGACGGCGAGCATGTGAGGCATCTGGAATTGGCCGGGGTCGGTCCCCTTGCTGCCCCAACGCGAAACCACTCGGCCCGATTTCGAATCAATCTCCAACACCTGGCTGGCTCGGCCGTCGGCCACAAAAATCGCCCCGTCCCGCCCCTCGGCCAAACCGTATGGCGCAAAACCCGGCCAGGTGGCCAACCACTTGCCGTTGGCATCAAATACCTGCACCCGGTCGTTTTCGCGGTCACCCACCACCACACGACCCCCACGATCCACCAAGATCGAGTGAGGCAGATCGAATTCGCCGCGACCCGTGCCCGGCTTGCCCCAACTGGCCAGGTACTTGCCCCGCCTGTCGAACTTCATGACGCGGCTGTTGCCGTATCCATCCGAAATGTAGATCTCACCCCTCTTCCCAAACCCAATATCCGTCGGCTTGTTGAACTGGTCGTGGCCGATGCCCGGCTTGTCGACCTGGCCCAAGGTCAGCAGTAACTTGCCCTTGGGACTGAACTTCATCACCACGTGGTGACCAATGTCAGTCACCCAGACGTTGTCGTCCCGGTCGACACGCAGCCCATGAGCAGTCCCGATCAGGTCGTCGCCCCATGATCGCAGCAGCTTCCCGTTGGAACCGAAACACAAGATCGGCCGAGGACCTCGGTGGAACAGATACAACCGACCACGGCTGTCCACGTCCACGGCCGAAGCGGCACCCAATGGCACTCCAACTGGAATCTTCACGAAACCAGTCACCGGCTTCCATCCCCCAGCCGCCGACACAGCGTCGACCGGACAGGCCGTCATCACCAGACATCCCAACAGCAACAACACAGATCTCATGACAGGCGACTCCCGATTTCACGACCAAACAACATCACCCGGATCTCGATCGCCAGGCTGAACAATGTCGGCACCAACACCAGTGTGAAGATCGTCGACACGATCAAACCACCCAGCACCACGCTGCCCAAGCCACGATACAACTCACTGCCCGCTCCAGAGAACAGAACCAGCGGCAGCAGGCCCAGTACCGTCGTCGTCGTGGTTATAAAGATCGGGCGGACCCGAGTCCGGATACTCGCCAGGATCGCCTCGGCCGCAGACATCCCCTCGTCATGCATGTGGTTCAACGATTGGTGAACAATCAGGATCGGGTTATTGACCACCGTCCCGATCAAGATCACGAAACCCAGCATGGTCAAGACGTCGAGTGACTGGGGGACGAACAGGTTGAGTACGAACAGTCCGAGTATTCCGCCGACGGCTCCCAGCGGGACGCTGAGAATGATGACCAATGGGTACAGCCACGACTCGAACAAGGCGGCCATCAGCAGGTACGTGATCAACAACGCCAACAGGATGTTGAACCGCAACGCCAACCACGTGGTCCTTAGCTTGTCAGCCGTCCCGCCAAGTGTCACCCGGTAACCACCGGCCAACTGGTTGCCGGAAATCAACGGCGCGACGATTTCCGAATCAATCCGCTGCATCGCATCTTCCAGAGCCATCTCAGCAGGCGGTGTGACCTGAATCGTGACCACACGAAACCGCTCGCGATGGTTCACCTGCTCGGGACCACTGCTCATCACCACCTCGGCAATCGCACCCAGCGGAACCACCTGGCCCAGCGGCGTCGCAACCGGCAAGGCTTCGATCGCCTGGGTACTGTCGGCGGTGTGCAACTGGCCCTTGATCGTCAGGTCGATCTTGTCGCCGTCCAGGTAGTAGTCCCCCGCATACGCTCCGTCGATCAACGCATTCGCGGTAAAACCCAAATCGGCGTTCGAAATCCCCATCTCCCTGGCCTGCAACAACCGAGGACGGATGTGGACTTCGGGTGTCGACAAATCCAGGCTCGGGACCGGCCGGGCTTGGGCATCCTCGCCCAGTACCGTGTGGATCTGTCCGAGGATCTGGCCGCCAAGCCGGACCAGCTGTTCGAGTTCCGGGCCGGTGATTTCGATGTCGATCGATCGCCCCGATCCCAAACCCCGTTCAAACAGACTCGATTGACTCGCAATCGCAATCGTCCCCGGCAAACTCGCACTCGCTCGGCGAATCACCGGGATCAACTCGGCTGCACGGGTCGGCTCCAAGGCACGCAACCCGACAAACACACGCTGGCCTCGAGCCACAAAGAAACAGTCGCCAATGATCGGACCATCCAGACTGGATGCCAGAGAACTGCCCGGATCGACGTCCCAATGAGGCGCCAGTTCCTGCTCGACCGCCTCGCCCAAGTGCATCAACTGCTCGACGTTGTAGCCCGGCGGTGGCATCAGGATGGCAAACACCAGGTTCCGGTTGCCCGCCGGAAGATACTCGACCTTCGGCCAAAACACCGAACTCAAACCGACAGATACACCCACCAGCAAGACCACCACCACCAGCCGACGACCCAGACTCTGCTGGATCCAACGGTTGGAATTCACGATGACATCAACCACCCCCCGCGCTAACTGGCGCGGCAGGCGAACCGGTAGAGCCCCACGAGATGACTCGACGGGCGAAACGTCCGACTGGCCGGAGAATTGACCATCGAACAGACGCGCCGAAGCCGTGCAGATGACGGTCATGGAAAAGAGCATCGAGAGACCAACGGCAGCACTGATCGCCAACGCGATGTCGCGAAACAACTGCCCGGCCTCATCCTGGATGAACACCACCGGCAGAAACACCGCGATCGTCGTCAACGTCGAAGCGGCCACCGCACCCCACACCTCCTTCGTGCCACGCAAGGCCGCCACACGAGCACTCTCACCCAACGAACAACGCCTGATCACGTTCTCCAGGACCACCACGGCGTTGTCGACCAGCATCCCCACCGCAAATGCCAGGCCGGCCAGACTGACCACGTTCAACGAACGGCCCAGCAGCCCGAGTATCAAAAACGTGCCGATGATGCTTGTGGGAATCGCGGCTGCGACGAGCAGTGCCCCGCGAGCCAACCAGAAACCGGCTCCGATCAGGATCAACAGACCAGGCACCGCAAACCACGGCGATATATACGTGGCGGCCAGTGCCGCGGTCACGAGCACCGGCACAACCAGCAACGTGCGGATGTTCAGGTGCAAGAACACCATCAACACGATCATCGTCAACGAACCGCCCAGGAAAATGTTCTGACGGACCAGGGCGATCGAAGAATAAATGTAGTCGGTTTCGTCATAGACCTGGCTCAACTGCAATCCCAGGGGATCCAACACGTCGGCGTTGACACGCCGGGTCGCCTCACGCAAACCCTCCATCACCTCCAACACGTTGGCACCCGATTCGCGGATGCAGTTCAACGAAATACTCGACTCGCCAAGACGCCTGACGATCCCCGTCGCCTTCTTGAAACCCAATCGCACGTCGGCCACATCGCGGACGTAAATCGGAGCACCGTTGTGCACCACCAGCAACTGGTTCCGCACCTCATCAAGGTCCCGAAACCGTCCGAGTGTCCTGACGACCCAACGACGCTTGCCCTCGGAAAAATCTCCGGCCGATGTGTCCTTGTTCTGACCACGCAATACGCGGAGCACGTCGGCGATGGTGATCTGCCGAGCGGCCAGCTTCTCGGCGTCGACGACCACCTGCAGTTCCTGTTCCAGGCCGCCGAGGACATTCGACTGAGAAATCCCTGGGACACGCTCAAACCTCGACTCGATCTCGTTCTCCGCAAATCGCCGCAAACGAGTCACATCCACATCCGGCGGCAACAACTCCGATAACTCCGGATGCTCCCGAGCCATCGATCGCAATCGAAACAAACCCAACCCCTCGCTGTGACTCGCTCGGATCGCTTCGATCCGCTCAGCCAAATCTGGATGACGGCCGGCAAAAGATGCCAACTGCTCGTCGCTAGGACGGCGGGCGCTAAGTATGAACCAGGCGATCGGACGGTCCGCGGAATTGGCCGTCGAAATTACCGGCTGATCGGCGTCCTCAGGGTACTCGCGAACCTGCTGAAGGCGACTGTTGACCTTCAACAATGCCTCTTCCATGTCGGTCCCGACCAGGAACTCCAGAGTGATCTTCGAACGCGAGTCCGAACTCTCGGAACTCATCTTCTTCAATCCCTCGACACTCTTCAGCTGCTCCTCCTGCTCCAAAGTGATCTCACGCTCAATCTCCTGGGGACTCGCGCCCGGCCAACTGGTCTCGATGGTGATCGTCGGAGTCTGCACCTCCGGAGTCAGTTGCATCGGCATCCGGTCCAACGCCACCACGCCGAACAGGGACATCAACAGCACACCTACGGTCACCTTGACCGGATTGCGTATAAAAAACTCGATCAATTGCATGACCCTAACGCTGGCTCTTGGTAGGCGGGGCAGGCTTGGAGGGTGCCGGGGCACCGCGGGCCGAAACCAGCTTCGGTAGAACGGCCTGGCCGGGTCGCAATCGCTCGTTCCCCTGCACGACCACCCGCTGGCCAGACCGGATTTCGCCGCTGACCTGGATCAACGAACCAGTGGCCACACCAAGTCGGACCGGCACCGGACGAGCGACCTGCTTCGTCGAATCCGAAGGGTCGGCCACGACAAGATAGACCATCGGACCGCCTCGACCACCCAACACCAATGCGTCCTTCGGCACGAGCAACGCTCGGATCCGGGCACCGGTCGGTAGTGTGACTCGCGACAACATGCCCGACTTGATCAATGGATCTCCACGCGTGATCGTGTTCCTGAGCCGGATCTTGACCGGGAACGTCCGGGTGCGGGGATCAGCCTGAGGAATAATCGAGGCGATTGTGCCGGTCAGGATCTGCTCGGGCAACGCCGTGATTTCGACTCGGACTGGCGTGCCGATCCGAAGATGAGGCACCTGGTTCTCCAGCACGTACACCTTCACATCGACCAGGTCCAGCGACACCACATCGACAACCGGATCGCCACGGCTAACCCACTCGCCCACCTCGGTTCGCCGCGAAGTGACATAACCATCGAACAACGAAACGATTGTGTGGCGAATGATTCGAGTCTTCAGTTGATCGACGACAGCCTGCTGGACCGCCAATCTCGCACTGGCCTGCACCAGCTTCTCGGGCCGAGGCCCCGCGACGGCCAACTCGTGGCCGGCCCGGGCGTCGTCGTAGTCACGCTCGGCAGTGATCGCCGACGAGATGACCGACGCAAGATCGTCTTCGGTCACCGTCCCTTGCTTGGCCAAAGCGGAAAAACGGGCACGCCGAGCAACGTGGAACTCACGCCGGGCCCCGGCCGCCAGCATCCGAGCCTGCAGTTGTACGACCTCGCCAGCCCGTGTCCCGTTCTTCAATTCCCGCAACAACTCCTGCCGAAACAACAGCTCACCCTCGGCAGCCTTCAACTCCAACTTGATCGTCGACGTCAACAACTTCGCCAAGGCCTGGCCACCAGCGATCCGGTCCCCTTCCTCAACCGAAAACTCCACAACCCGACCGTCGACAGCACTCCCGATCGTCGCACGCTTCAACGGTTCGACCGAACCGACAAACGACTGGCCCGACGTCAACTGTCGCTCGACAACCGGCACAACAACCACCACCGCCGGACCTCTCTGAGCCAACACCGGAACGGCGCCGAATGACACCAGCACCGACGACGTGACCACGCAAACCCAAACCAAACGCAACACAGAATGACTCCTCACTCAACGTTCCCATCAATGCGACCGATGACACGCGATCGCCGTCTTGCCAGTCTCGATAATTATCCTAGCAGAGTCAGCAGCCGGACTGAGCCTGTCCGGGGGCATGGCGACGTCCGACAATGCGGATTCCGTGCGTCGAATTCGACTGATTGACAGAAATTCTCTTGCAAGTCATTTACTAAACCTGCCTGCTCTCTCAATACTGGAGCTTGGCACGAAGGATGTGTCGGACGACATTTCGTAAATCCCGAGTCCGTCGAGACCTCAGAAACGGTCGGACCAGATGCAGGTTCGCAGCCTGGACTTCGAGAACACAGGAAACTGACCATGGCCCCGATCGCCGACACCGCCGCCGACACCGCCGCCGACACCGCCAATTCCGCACCCTCGATCACCAACCAACTCGGCGACTTTCTTTCGTCGATGGCCATCACCGATAGTATCCCGGTTCCGACCATAGCAGCGTACATGCTTGTCGGCGGCCTGCTGGCCCTGTATCTGCAGTTTCTCTACCGACACTGCAACTCGTCGTCATCGACCTCCGATGCCGTCACCCGGATCTTCCCGCTGCTGACCATGGCGACGATCGGAGTCGTCGCGCTGGTCAGCTTCTCGCCAGTCCTCTCGCTGGGTCTCGTCGGAGCCTTTTCGATCGTCCGGTTTCGCTCGGTCATCAAGGAACCCGAAGAACTGGTCTACCTGTTCCTGTGTATCGGAGTCGGAGTCGCTCTCGGGGCCGGCCAACCGCTGCTGGCATTCGCCATGGTGACCGTCGCCACAATCTTCGTGCTCGGTGTCCACTACACAGCTGGCAAGAACCGCGCACAAAGCCTGCTGCTGACCATCACTGGAAAATCTCAAGAACAGTTTCACGACGGCGAGTCGGGCGTGATGACCGTCGTCAACGAACTCGTCGCACGCTACACACTCCAGCGTCTCGACCTCGAACAGGATCGGGGCCGAATGCGGATCGCCATCAATCGACTCGGTCGCTCAGAAACCGTCGGCCTGATCGCAAAACTTCGCGAACGGCTGCCCGATTGCGAATTCACCTACATCAACCTCGAAGCCACCTCCTAAGTAAAATGACTTGGAGCGAACATCGGGGCCCCACTCGCCCGACAGTTCGCCCGACAGTTCGCCGCAGGCGGACCGCCGGAGGAGTGCCTGTCCTTGGGCTGCAACTGGTGGCAACACCATTTCGGCAACCAGATTGTCACAAGCCGAAATCCCCTGATAGAGCCGGTCATGAGTAAATGGACAACCATCGTCGTTTCGCTGGCCGTTGTCGCGAGCCTGTTAGTCGCAGCCACCCTGAAACGAACCCGCGACCTGCCGGCTGACGCGACGACACAAGATCAACCCGTTCCGCCTGTCGACACCGACGACCGGGAAATCGAACTGTTCCCCACCGATCGAGTCCTCGACGTGCAGATCACCGTCGCGGAAGCCGATTGGGACAAGATCCGCTTCCAGACTCGCAACTTCTTTCAGGTCCTGCAGGCCGAAAGACAATTCGCACCGATCCCATCACCCTACGTCTACGTCAACGCCAAAGTGACGATCGACGGGGTCGAATTCCCCGACGTGGGGCTCCGCAAAAAAGGGTTCATCGGGTCGCAGAACTCCAGTCGGCCGTCGCTGAAGATCAAGATCAACCACGTCAACACTCAAGCCCACGCCAGCGGACTGACCAACCTGACCTTCAACAACAACAACCAGGACGTGTCGTTGATGAGCCAGACGATGGGGTACGCGATCTACAACGCCGCCGGATCGCCCGCTCCCCGCTGTGCCTACGCCAAGATCACCGTCAACGGCAGACACGTCGGGCTCTACACTCACGTCGAACGCATCCACAAACCACTGCTGAAACGCGGTTTCGGCAACGACACCGGGACTCTCTACGAAGGCAATGTCGTCGACTTCTACGACGGCTGGGAAGGCAGCTTCGAATACAAGTTCGACGACCCCGAGGCCGATCGGCGGACTCGAGAAAAGATGAAACAACTGATCGAAGTGCTCAAACGACCGGTGCCCGCGACGACGGCCGACAACCCATCCGATGCCGATGATCTTGAACGAGATATCGGTCAACTGGTCGACCTGGATTCCTTCTACACCTACTGGGCTGTCGAAAGCCTGCTGGGGTTCTGGGACGGCTACTCCGCCAATGCCAACAACTTCTTCATCTACCACAACCCGAAAACCGACCGCTTTCACTTCATCCCCTGGGGAGCCGATTGCCAGTTCGAAAAACACAGCAAACTGCCCGTCGACCGCAAGGCACCCCTCTCGGTCAAAACCAAGGGACTGATCGCTCACAAGCTCTACCAGATCCCCAAAGCCCGAACTCGCTACCTCAAGACTCTCAAACACGTCATCCACTCGCACTGGGACGAAGACCAACTGCTGGCCGAAACCAAACGCATCGAAACACTCGTCACACCACACATCCCGCCACGGCAAAGAGCGACTGTGAAATTCGACGGAATCCGAAAATTCATCCGCAACCGACGTGGCGACATCGAATCCGAAACCGCAGACGGCATGCCGCTGTGGGCCGCCATACCCAAACTGCCGCCACTGCTGAAACTTCCCGGCCAACGTGACAGGAAACAAGACGAAAACAACATCTTCCATGCCGCCAAGACCGGCGACATCGATGCGATCAAGAAATTCCTGGATCCACCGGCCAAGCCTGCCAAGCCAGTCGACATCAATGCCCACAACCAAAGCGGAATCACCGCGCTGTCGCTGGCCGTGCTCGCAGGCCAAACTCGAACGGCCGAATTCCTGATCAAACGTGGTGCCGATGTCACTCGACCCAACCGCGATCAGAACACCGCACTACACGGAGCCGCGTTCCTCGGTCGAGTCGAACTGGCGAAGATGTTGATCCAGCACGGCGCGAAACTGAACGTCAAGAACAACCGCAAGGAAACACCGCTGGATACCTGCCAGGCCCCATGGACTCGGCAGTTGCAAGGCATCGTCCAGTTCATTGCCGGGCTGCTCCAGATCTCCGTCGACCTCGACGCGGTCCAATCCGATCGACCCATCATCGCCAAACTGCTCCGGAAACACGGAGCTAAACTGGCCTCGGAACTGGCCCCCGAATTGGAGTCAGAACTTGAATAGTGCATAGTGGACTACACAGCCTGCGCGGTTTGCCACCGCGGCAACCACTAGTCACTATTCAAGCTCTGACCTCAATCGAGTACAACGGGGGCTTGATTTGATGGCCTCGGGTCGACGAATCGGTTTTGGCAGTTTCGGGATGGCATTTCGGTGAAGTTCGCACAACCAGACGACGCATTTCTGCCCGTGCTCAGGCAACGTGTCGACGACATGTTCAGCAACACCAGCCGTCGTCGACGCGACTGTACCGCGATGTACGTCAAGACGGCCACGATCCTGATCTGGTTCGCCGCGTCGTATGTGCTGCTGGTGCTGTTTGCCGCCACCTGGTGGCAGGCACTGTTGGCCGCCGTTTCGCTCGGACTGGCGATGGCTTCGATCGGATTCAACATCCAGCACGACGGGGCCCATTCGGCCTATTCCAGTCGCTCGTGGATCAACAGCCTGATGGCGATGGCCTTGGACATGCTGGGCGGCAGTTCGTTCTTCTGGAAAAAAACCCACAACCAGATCCACCACTCCTACACCAATATCACCGGTCACGACGGCGACATCGACATGGGAGTCCTCGGTCGACTCTCTCCACACCAGGAATCTCGACGCTTCCACCGCCTGCAACACCTGTACCTGTGGATCCTATATGGCTTCCTGCCATTCAAGTGGCAGTTCTTCGACGACATTCGCGGCGCCATGATCGGCCGGATCGGCATCAACCAGTTCAGCCGTCCTCGAGGACTTCAACTGCTGGTGTTCATTGCCGGAAAACTGCTGTTCCTCTCGTTGGCCTTTGCGATTCCCATGCTCGTACACTCGTGGCACTCGGTTTTGCTGTTCTTCTTCGTCACATCGTTTGTTCAGGGACTGACCCTAAGCGTCGTGTTCCAGTTGGCTCACTGTGTCGAGGAAGCCGAGTTCCCGATGCCTGCTGTCGCAAGTGGTGAGATGGAACGGGCGTGGGCGGTGCACCAGGTCGAAACAACCGTCGATTTCGCACGCCGCAGCCGGCTGATCACTTGGTTCACCGGCGGCCTGAACCACCAGATCGAACACCACCTGTTTCCTCAGATCTGCCATGTCAACTACCCGGCGATCGCCGAATTGATGGAAACAACATGCCGAGAATTCGGCGTCCGCTACGCAGCTCACGACTCACTGTTCTCGGCCATCCGAGCCCACTACCGCTGGCTGCGGCGGATGGGACAGCCGACCGTGTCGGCGTCCGACGCAATGGTTGGGTGAAGAGCAAACGCCCGAATCTGATTCGATCCGGGCCCACTCCTCACCGAATCCGAAAGCGCCGACCAATGGGATCGCCCACGAATAGATGGCCTGGAAGACCAGAAACATCAGGACCAGGAAGACGACCGGGCCGACCAGCCGATGAGTCACGAAGGCGGACTACGCCAGAGTCGCCGTCGCAATCCCTTCGATCTCGATCACCGTCCCCGGTCCGATCGTCGGGAAGTCGTTCGGCAACTGCAACTCGCCAATCTCCTCGGGAAACAACGACAACTCCAGTTCGAAGCGGCCGCTGGCATCAATCAAGATCGCTTGCACAACCACTCCGTCGACCAACACCTTGTAGGTGCCCGGTTCGACTCCCCGAACCCGCAATTCAAACTCGACCTTCCCATCACCCTCCTGCTCGTACTTCACTCGACCATGAACCTGCGAATCCCCGATCGCCTGCAGCGGGACCTTGAATTTGAAATCAATTCGTTCGCCGAAGACGCCCTCGAGGATCGTGGTTTCGCCATCCTTGAGCGTGATGACGGTGCCGACTCCGATCCCGGCAAACCCGGCAGGCAGATTCACTTCACCGACTTCGTCGGGATGAGTCGAGAATTCCACGGCCCCATTGCCGGCGGCGCCGACAACAATCGGCCCAACACTCAGTCCATCAACCTGGACGTCATAGGTGCCCTCGGGCACGTGATCCACTTCGACCTCCATCTCGATCTCAACATCGTGATCGAGCGAGTGCTCGAACTTCACTTCGCCGTTGGCCGACGAGTCGGTTGGTGAGACGAGGTTGGTCACAAACGTCATCTCGGTGTCGACTTCGAGACCTCCAACCAGATGATCGTTCCCGTCATCTCCGTCGAGCAGGTCCTCACCGTCGTTGCCGTCCAGATCATCGTCACCGATCCCTCCGTGCAACAGGTCATCACCCATTCCACCGTGGACGATGTCGTCGCCAGGGCCTCCGTCAAGATCGTCCTGACCATCGTCACCTTCAAGCACATCGTCGTCGTCACCGCCTCGCACGCGGTCTCGACCACTCCCCCCGTGAGCACGGTCCTTTCCGCGTCCACCGTGAATGTCGTCGTCGCCATCGCCGCCGCGGAGTTCATCATCGCCGCCGTGCCCACGCAGGATGTCGTCACCCAGCCCGCCGTTAATGATGTCGGCACCGCCGCCCCCAAGCAGCCGGTCACTGCCGTCGTTGCCATGCAGTTCGTCGTCGTCGCTGCCTCCGTTGAGTCGATCGTCGTCGTCGTCACCGTGTAGAGCATCCCGGCCCGGGCCACCATGCAGCAGATCGGGACCCGACCCACCGTGCAACTCATCGTCGCCGTCGCCACCATCGAGGATGTCGCGAAGCAGCCCGCCCAGCAGCAGGTCGTTGCCCGCCCCCCCTTCGAGAACCGTAGCGCCGTTGAAGGCCGATGCGTCGATCGTGTTGGCCAACAGACCGCCAATCAGATGAGCGATCTCGATACCGCGGAGTCGGTCGTTGCCGACACCGGACAGCGAACTGTCGTCCAGAATGAAGTCGACGTCGCCACTCTCGCTGAGCCGGTCCACTCCACCCTGACCGTTGACTATGTCGTTGCCCAGGCCGCTAGAGAGGACGTCATTGTGAGTTCCGCCCAACAGCCGATCGTCGTCGTTGCCGCCGTCTAGGTCGTCACGCCCGCGGCCGCCGTTGAGCACATCGTTGCCGTCGTCACCCTCGAGCCGGTCGTCGTGGCGACCTCCCAAAAGATGGTCGTCGCCGCCGGCACCCCTCAGAGTCGTGCGGCCGGTGAAATCGGACGCGTCGATCCGGTTCGCAGATTCACCACCACTCAAATCAGCCGACTCGATCCGGTCGCGCATCTCGTCGCGACCGTTCCCGATCAGTAAGTCGTCGTCCAGATCAAAGTCGACGTCGGCCCTCTCTTCCAAGCGGTCACGACCGCCGTGCCCCTTGAGAATGTCGTCGCCGGCGTTGCCCGTGAGAATGTCGTCACCGCGTCCGCCCAGCAGTCGGTCGTTGTCGAGGCCACCGTCAAGGTGGTCGTCGCCGGAACCGCCGTTGACCACGTCGTCGCCAGAACCGCCGTTGATCACGTCGTTGCCGGATCGGCCTCGCAGGTCGTCGTTGCCACCACCACCCTCGAGACTGTCGTCACCAGCACCACCGTCGATGTGATCGTCGAACTCGCTGCCGATCAGATGATCCGACCCGTCGCCACCACTCACGGATACGTCCACCAGCTCCGCGAAGTCGGCAACCGACACCGCCGACACGTCGATCAGGTTGTCACCAGGGCCACCCTCAACGTCCAACAATTTCACGTCAGCTGCCAACACGCCCGTCGAGGATCCGTTGACTGCAACTTCACCCGAATCGTCCACCGTCACCTCAATCGCGTCCGCCGCGTCACTGTCGATCGACAATTCCGCAGCCACCGGGTCGAAGACCGAGACCACGCTCAAGAGCGTCCGATCCTCAAGACCCTCGATCCGCGACATCCCCATCACTCGACGCCGTCGCTGAGGTCGTTGACGTCGCAGTCCACGCACCGATTGCAGCCAACAGGAAAATCTCATCGTCCAGTCTCTCCAGTTTGGCCCGTCACATCGATTTGCAGCAGCTGGTTCGATTCTAGAAGACAGGAATGAGGTTTACAAATTGACCGCCTGGATCAACGACTTCGGCTGCCGACTGGTCATCAACCTCGAGTCAACCAATACCAACCGGCCGACCCCGGCCTGTTGCAACGAATCCCTGACAATCAGCCTCGCACGGAGGCTACGCTCGAGTGATCCGTCATCCCTTCTGACGGGTCTTCTTCACGCGAACGTCTTCGCCAGCCAGCACGGCCTCGAGTGCTTCGGCGGCATATGCATGCCCACTGGCTCCGAATTGGCCGCGATAACGCAGAATGCCCTTGCTGTCGATCACGATCGTGGTCGTCGTCACATGGACTCCCAAAATGTCCGCCGCCGTTCCGCTCGGATTCAGGGCGATCGGAAGACTCAACCCGTTCTCCTTCGCAAACTCGGCCACCACTTCGGTCGTCTCACCAGCACTGGCGTCCAACGCGATCACTCCCACCTTGCCACTGTACCGCTTGGCCAGCTTGTCCAGCCGCTGCTCAACGTCCCGACAACTGTGACAGAACGAACACCAGAAGGTCAGCACCAAAGTGCCGTCCTCCGATAATGCCGCGTCCTGGCGAAGTTCGCTCAGAGTCCGCTTCTTGCCGGCAATCGTCACCACGAACTCCGGCACCTTGTCACCCACCGATATCCCACTCGGAGACTCGTTGGCCGCCGCCGAATCACCATGCCCCGCGTGCCCGCCGTGTCCCGAGTGTCGATGGCCATCGGAACCGTGACTCCGCCCAGACCGTTCCTCGACAACCACTTCGCTCAATTCACCCAAACCACCACTCTCGGTCGCTCCGCCTGACGAAGCCTGCGGAGACTCTGGCGATGTAACCTGATCAGACGAAGTCACGCCGCACGCCGTCAGTGACAGCAACAACAACCCGGCCAGACCAGCAACAATTGCCCGCATCAGTGACGCTCCAGAGTGTTTCAAGTGTCAAGAGTTTCTTCCCTCTTCTAGCATAGACGCTGCCGCAACGGCACAGGATCGACCGATGTTCTGCTTTTCCAGACCAGACAGGCCGGCAATCGAGAGATTCCTCGAATCGCAGTCCTCACTCGGCGTGACATACCCGTCGATCGGATCGACGCAGAGAACACCACCAACCGGCTATGTTGTCGATCATGCCAGAGCGAAGCTCGGTGAAGGAGAAGCCGTCTTCATGGCAGCGCAGACCGCACTTCGAGAGTGGAAGCCGTTTCAATTGGGCTGGGTGGAACCGTGCTGGTCTGACACGCCCATCGCAACCAACCAGACCGTGGCCATCCTGGTCCGCGCCCTTGGCCTTTGGTCACTCAACGCCTGCCGGATCGTCCATGTCGTCGAGGAAGAACGCGAGTTCGGATTTGCCTACGGCACACTGCCCGATCATGCGGAATCCGGAGAAGAACGATTCACGATCCAGTGGGACCAGGACGACAATTCGGTCTGGTACGACATCCTGGCCTTTTCACGAGCCAATCACCCGCTGACACGCATCGCCTATCCGCTGACTCGTAGACTGCAAAAGCGGTTCGCCCGCGAGTCGCTCACCGCCATGCAACAGGCGATCACGGAACCATCGGCCGGTTGTGATGCCGAGTCAGCGGCCTGAAGTCGACCTCCGCGGCCTGCGATCAAGCAACTCGTGCACTGTCCCGACGATCCCGAACGCCACATCCCGTGGCGTTACTTGACTTTCTCGGCCCTGGCCGGTTCTGCAACCACTTTCCCGTTCGCCCAGCGAATCGAGGTTCCAATCATGCTCTTCAGGCCTGCCGTCGATTCCGGGTGCGGGCTGATGGAGACAACCCGTCCGCGTCCGAACGGGGCCGTCACGATCGCGGGTGTATTGATCATGGTCCCCTTCTGGGGCGGATACAGCCCGACCTCGCTGCGGAAGTAGGCCAGTACCGTGTAATCGGGCAGCAGCGGATCGTTCATCGGCGAGACAATCGGGCCGTTGTGATAGCGGACCACGGTCTTCTGCGGCAGCCCCTGGAAAAACGCCTTTCCGTCGGACGTCAATTCGAGCTGCACGTTTGCCGATTTCCCCCGGTACCACATCTGCTTCGAGCCGATCCCCTCGATCTCGCGGGCCCCGGTGAACACGGATGTGTCGACCACCTTGAGCGACCAGGTGTAATGGGCCGAACAGAGAAATGCGCCCGCACAGACCCCCACACATCCCTTGCCCCTGGCCAAGAAACTCCGCACGGCCGACCGACCCGTATCGCCCAGCGAGTTGCCCTGCCGAGACCCGCTGCCGCCTGGAAACAACAGGACGTCAAACTGCCTGATCGTCTCCGGACGGATCTCGTTGGGGCCGACCACCGAGGACTGCATGTCGGACTCGCGGCCGATCAAGTCGATGAAACGGTTCACTCCCCCCGACGAAGCACCCGGCCCGTCGAAGATGCCGACCGAGATCGCATCCGACCGAGGATCCAGCAGCGTGTCGACCTGCGAGCCATCAATCATCTCCAGGGAATCCAGCACCTCGTTGACCAGCAGCCGGTGCTGTTGCGTTCTCAGGGAAAGCGGCTGGTCCTTGAAGGTGGTTTCCAGGATCATGCCCGGGATCTTCAGGTGATGCAGGCAACCGCGGACCCAACTCCCAATAACCGGTCCCCTGCCAAGCGGCACGAACCGACGGTCCTTGTCGGTGATCGTCAGGTTGACTGTGTCGAGCAACCGGTCGATCAACGGCTGGATCCTGCTGTTCCGCTGAAAGATCAGGCTGGTGCCGACCGATTTTTTCTTCCCTGGCGGTGGCTTGTGACTGACGTTGAACTCGTAGCCCTCGTGCAAGTCCAGCACCCAGTCGGGTTGGACGTCACGCGTCAGTTTCCAGATCTCCCCGGCCAGCACGCCGCGTGTCGACTTCGTGTTCGGACTGGGGAAATTCCGGTTGAGATCCCGTTCTTCCATGGGACGCTTCGGCAGGTAGCGGATGTTGGCAGCCCGACCCGGGCGATTCGCGCACGGCAAGACAACCAGCGTCCCACGACAGATTGTCCAGTGCCGAATCTGCTCGGCAGCGTAGGCCCCGGCCGGCTCGTTGCCGTGCATCCCGCCGACGATCATCACCGTCGGACCGGGCTTGTCGGTTTCAACCTTGTAGAAGGGAGTCTCCCATGCGGTTCCGACCGCGATCGAACCCGACGAGCGGCGAGGCTTACTCGCCGCGTCACTCGGAGTGGACCACCCGCTGGTGAATAGAAAGGCACCAAGCGAAACCACACCCAGCAGGAATCTGCGACGCAAGAGCAATCTCATGGCTGCCTCTTCAATCCGTGTCAGGTCCAACAGCGAACCCGACACCCGGCTGGCGGAAACTCAACAACGGGCCCGTGTCGACATTCTCCCGTTTCGGGCGCCTGATTTCACGCATGATCACCCCCGACGTCGCGAATTGCGTCGCTTCCTGCGACGGGATTCCAGCAACGACTGCCGTTTATCGTGGCTGCGGCCTTGATTCACGTTCCTGTTTTCGTCCGGCGACCGCCGTTTTTTCGGCCCATGAACTTGTAGCACTCGTCGAAACCCCGACTCATCGCGTGCCACTTCAACGCCCTGGTCGTCAGTCAGGATCACCACGATGTTCGGACCAGGATTCGCGGCACCGAGCAACGAGCCCGATGAGAGAGCCAGGATCGCGGATGCAGTCAAAACACCTTGGGGATGGTCATGGTCTTGAATCGTGTTGTGTCATTAAGGGCCAGCCGGGGAGGAACCGCTGCCGGCCGTGGTACGGGGAACCAGGACCGTCCTCCCAATGACCCCTGGCGGGCCGCCCCGGGGTGGTTACGCAATCGTGGTCGGTCATTTTGACTGTGCGGCGTTCTTCTGAAGTAGCTGGGCGATCTTTGGGCGTTCCTGTTCGATGCGTTTGAGATCCAGATCCAGACGCAGAATTCTTCCGATTGCGGTATAGCGGTCCGCTATTTCCTTGCTCCATGGCGCTGAGACTATGCTGATCGGCGTTTCACCTCGTTTGTTCTTGGTAAGCAACGAGCCACCGTTTTTCAGAAACAGCATCAGGATCTCAGTTCGACAGAAGTACGCCGCCGTGTGCACTGGGGTGCTGCCGTCGCGGTTCGTGGCGTTGACGTTCGCTCTGTGCATCAGCAAGTACTTGACGATCTCAGTCTGACCACTTCGGGCCGCAATGCTGAGCGGAATCGAGCTGCCGCCCGGTCGCCTCTGGTTAATCGGGACTCCTCGGCGACGTAGAGTTTTCGCCTCGTCCAGGTTGCCTTCGGAGATCGCTCGGGCCAACGCCGTGCGCCAATCCACATGCTCTCGATCGGTGCGTCGCTTCAGATTCGCGGCAGCCTCTGCATTCTCGGCAACATGGAAAATGAAGTCGTTACTGAACAGCCCATCCGGATCCTGTACCTGCAACAGGTGCATGCCGATCGACGGCAAGGTCGGCAGATTGACCATGACTTTCTCGCCGTCACCAACGTTGACACTGGCCGACACTCGTCTTCCGTCGACGATCACGTTTGCGTCGTCGCCAAAATGCCGGCCGCTGATCGTCATGCTGTGCTTGACGTCATACAGGATCGGGAATTCCTGGCGGCCACGTTGCCGCTCGATCGGACCGAGAGTCCAGATGGCAGGTTGTGGATGCTCGACATCCGACTTGAGTCCATGACGCCCGGTGAACGTGCCGACAAATCTTCCCCCCACGGCCAACGACACCAGTTCTTCTCGGGTGAAACCCCGGCGATCGCCGTCCTTCCTGACGTAGCTGCCTCCCTTGTGTTGCGAGTCAAATTGCAATCCCACCGGTTGCGGCTTCGAGCCGCCGATAAACACGCCGTCGACTTCGAGTACAACTCCGCCTTCACCGGCAGAAAGTTCCAGGGCACCCAGCAGATCGCCGGTCAAATCGTCGTTGGCAGACGCCTTGCTGAGCGTCACCTGGCGAGCGAATGACCCGGAGTACCCGGTGCTGCCTTCCAGCACCATGTTCCACACCGGATCGAAGCGGCGGCGACCAGACCAGGAGAATTGCCAGATGCTTCTTTCGGGCTGGCCACGCTCGGCAACCCGCCG
>Ga0115002_10002451_pt1 | contig 24240 bp, 15 predicted proteins | sample ArcticOcean_MG_C_8_FD_89576 | JGI IMG/M metagenome (GOLD analysis project Ga0115002, IMG submission 89576) | Marine microbial communities from western Arctic Ocean - ArcticOcean_MG_CB11_86 | ecosystem: Environmental > Aquatic > Marine > Oceanic | place: Arctic Ocean: Canada Basin | collected... | reverse complement strand
TTTCTTGCACAAACAAACTCCGCGACTTATATAGCTGCCCACAAAATCGGGCTGGCCATCGATCGCCGCTGAATACAGTTCGATGGCGGCGTCAAGGTTGCCTTGCTGTTCAAATCGACGCCCTTGATTGTAGTTATCGTAGACCTGTTTTACATTTGGTCCACATCCCGAGAAAACGAGCTGAAGGAGGCAAGCGACGAACATCGCCACAGAATTCCTATTCGCTGTCTTCATAGTGGCCTCATCAATGGTGCAAACACGATTGCTCACACCAACATCAGGCGCAACAATTCTATCAAGAAAACTACCCTTTCCAGCCGCACTTGGCCAAAATTTTGAGCGTCATTCCGAAGTCTTCACACACATTCTCACCGCGTCCCTGCGGATGTACCGGTTGAGCGACCTGTGCGGTAATTTCAGCCAACAAATAAACGGCCGTTCCGTCCCAACCGTAACAGACACAACCCACACGGCCCTTGCCAACGGCGCAACAAGCAAAACTCGAACGACGACAAGCTCGCTGTACTTTCGCAAAGAAAATGTACTTTTGCGAACAAGAGCGGCAACAGAAGGAAGCTAAGACGAAACGACTAACTCGTTAGTCATTAATATAAGACAGGAGATCCATCAATTTGTGCCAAAGGCAACAGAAACGTCGAACCAAATCTCAGAACCGTCGTCCAGCACCAATAGCTCGAACTGACGGTCACCTTGTTGTTTCAAGCGTTGCCCAGTAACTCGTTTATCTAGATAGACAAGTAAGTCGTATTCGTCGGATGGCCGAGTCACTAAATAGGGCTGTGACGAGTTACCATCCCCCGATCGCAAGATACCTTCCAAGCAAATTACCGCGTACAATCCTTCGATCGCAGCTAATTCCTCGTCGCCGTCCGCGCGGGCTATTTGCGATGCCAACAGATGAGCCTGTGGACTCAACAGCAGATTTGGAAAGGACGCTTCGAGCAAGTCCTTTGCCTCGTCGCGCGAACCATTCTCAACAAGGGCTTCGATTGTTTCGAGATCAGTAGAGTAAGGATTGTAACCGGGAAGCGCGACAATCGTTGATCGCAAACGGCGATAATCTTCCGCTGCCACAGAAGCGATGAAAGCATCAAATTCCGCGTGAATTTCCGCAGCACGTTTCTGCGTCAATTGGATCTTCGTCGCAGGCGGCTGGATCCGTATTCCACAGCCAACGATTGCCGAGAACAATGCACAGGCTACTAAAACAACGGACAATCGAGCTACCCTGCTAGTTCTCCACTCCAATTTTCGCCGGATGTTGTTCGACATAACTTCAAACCTATCCTGTTTTGGGATCACCGCGTTCCACTAATTCCAGAGCTGTGCAATTAATTCCAGAGCTGTGCTATATCGTCAGCGATTGCATCCAGGACCGAATCCAACGACTCTGACTGAGCTTCTTCACCAACCATGTCAAACTCTTCTAACTGCCGCCGCCTGGCAGTATTTTCGCCAAACACAACTTCGTCGTTCCGCACGCGCTGCAACACTTCTCGATCTGCGGCCTCTTGTAATTCTTCCGGTTGTTCACTTACCGCGGCAAACGAGGCCACCAACGTGGACGGGAAACTAACGCCTATCCCAAAGTTACCCGAAAACGATGAGAAGTCGAAAACACTGACGCCGCCGTCGCCGCTGGAATCGGCATATCGAGGCGCTGCGGGAACCGCGATTCCAAACCAATACGCAAACGTAGAGAAATCGAACACCGACACTCCAGTGTCACCACTCCAGTCCGCGGTAAGTCGATAGAAATTGTTGACCACATCACCAACGTAATTGAATGACCCTCCCGAGCTGCCATTCGCGTCGCCGTCCAAACCGATGCCCGAAACATTTCGCGCACTGGCGTGAATCTCCAATGCATAGACTCCTTCTGGAGCGGCATCGTGGTCGAACTCGATAGAAAGATTATTTCCATCGATGACGAGCTGGCCTTGAGTCAATCCGACGATGGTATCTGGATCTGAATCGGCGTTAATACCGAGATTGATTAACGAGATGTCACCGGGAACGATCACCATCTCATGTGAAAACTCGATCTGAATCGACTTAATGTCCGACCGTTGCACTAGCCAACTTGTAGGCTGACTGCCGCTTGGCAAATCAGGCGGATCAACTTCACTGCCGTTTAACGTTACAGCAATAACGGTCGGCGGTACGACCTGCTGATCGTTGTCGTGCACCTCTAAGGTTACTTCGCCGTCTGTAAAGGTAGCCGCGGATGCCGTAAATGTCACCGTCTGTGAACCATCGGGAAGGATGTCGTCGTGCAATGTTACAAAGAAAGGCTGCGAAACGGTTTGCCCTGCTGGGATTGTCACAGTCACAGGCAATTCTGCCTCGCCAGGCAAATCGCTCGCCATATTCACCACCAACGATTGGCTAACGTCTTCGGAATTTCGAGAAACCGTACCCGTTACTGCAAAGTTTCCAGCAGCTTCGTTGACCGATTCAGCACTTAACAAGAGCGTTAATTGTGCGGTGTCCGTGTCTTCGATCTCGAATGTCGACGCGCCATCGGAATGCCCAGATGCGGTTGCCGTAATCTGAACGATTTGAAGATTCGCCTCGTCGAGGACATCGTCCAACGCATCGAGCGTAATAGGAGCGGAGGTTGCCTGGCCCGCAGGGATAACGATAGGTGAAGTAAAAGAGACATCGCTGGGATTGTCGCTGACGATGACAACCGTTATTTCATTATTGATGTCCGCGTTTCTCGTGACTGTAAACGTGGTTGAGTTTCCTTCCGTTACAACGGCGTCGACAATATCGACACTCAGTTGTAGCACCAAGTCGGAATCGACAGCTACGACGTAATCTTCGACTTCACCATCCGCGGCCAAACCAGTGGGTGTCAAATTAGTCTGTGAGCTGACTCGGAATCGAGTGACGGTCTCGGCAGTCAAAACAGCCGTTAGTGGCACAGCAAACGACAGATTGTTGAATCCACTACTGAGCGGAACATCACCGAGTATCTGTTCGTTTGGATCCGACCAATCGCCGTCGTCATTGAAATCAATCCAGGCACTTAAAACTCCGGCTTCACTGCTTTGAATTTGCAGATCGGCAGTTTCACCAGCGGTGAGACTTGAAATAAACACGACGCCATCGTCGTCATTTGCGCCATCGTTGTCGTCGCCCGAAGCGTTAGCAGTCGCCTGGCCATCTGTTTCCGCATCGACCGTTGCTCCCAAATGCAAGTCGCCGATGACATGCCGCGCTCCATCGTTGGCGAGCGACGTCCCGTAGCTTAGATCGGGGGCATCGCCGAAGTCCAGCGAATCGCCTCCGCCGCCTCCGCTCGTTCCACACGTCTTGATCGTATCTACCGACCAGTAATTCGATCCGCCAATATCGTCCGAAACAAATCGCCAACGGAGTTCGACAGATTGCCCAACTGTGGCAGGTGGTAAATCGACGATGGTCGAAATATCCTCGCCAACATCACTCCATACATCGCGGCCAATAATGACACTGCCAAATGCGTCACCGCCGACAGTCGTGTTGTAGCCACCCTGCTGGAACGTACCGCCAGCGATTACCACATCTTGCCAACCGCCGCCGGCAATTGACATTTCAAATACACCACCGTCGAACGCCGAGTTGGCATCGAAGCCTTCTTCTAAATCGTAGTCGTGGGAAAAACGGATTTGTGAATTCGAACTATCGACTACGAATGCGGGTGACGTGAGCGAAGTGTCGGAAACTTCGTCCGCAAAGGCATTCAGGAACGCTGAATTGGGTTCGGTATTTGGTCGAGCCGTCGAGATGACCCAAGACAAATCACCAGAGGATGCCCAGCCTGCAGGTAATACGGCACCATCGTCGAAGTGCTCCAACGAATTACAAACGAAACTTGGCGCTGGAATGATGACGACCGCGTAGTCTTCGACTTCGCCAGTGGCAGACAGCCCCGTAGCTCCGAGACCACCCGCAGAACTGATGCGGAATCGAGCGAATGTTTGACCGCCGATTGCGGCAGCTGGAACGGCGACGGAAATCATCTCCGTGCCACCACTCAAGTTGGCAGAAAAAGCTTCGTTCGCATTGTTTCCAAAAGTGCCATCTTGATCGAAGTCAATAAAGTAATTGAGTTGCCCGCCGCCCGCGGACGACGTGACTTGTATGTTTGCCGATGAGTCGGCCGTTAACAATTCTGGAAACGCCACTCCATCGTCAGCATCGGTAACAGCCAAGCTGCTGGGCGTCGCGTCTGCCTCGGTCGTTACTGCAATACCCAATGTTGGACCGCCGACCGCGTGCCGCGCGCCGTTGTTCGATAGGAGCGTAGCGTAGGGCGCATCGGGAGCGTCGCCGAAATCGAGCGTCGGAGCTGTGTTAAGAACTTGAATGAGATAGTCTTCGACTTCACCGTCGACGGCAGTTCCCTGCTGGTTAAGGCCACCAGCCGTGCTGAGGCGAAACCTTGCATACGTCGTACCCAGCGCCGCTCCCGCTGGAACTGCAACCACCAAAGTCTCGGAGCCTCCGGTCAGCGTCGCAGATAAATTCTCGTTGGCGTTATTTCCGAAAGTACCGTCGGCGTCCCAATCAATGAAATAGTTCAGCTCGCCGCCGCCAGTTGAGGACATAACTTGAATGTTGGCGTTGGTGCCCGTCACCAAGGGGTCGACGAATACAACTCCGTCCTCGTCAACGCCGTCGCCATTAGCCGTGGCGTTTTGCTGACCGTCGCTCTCCGCATCGCGACTGAGTCCTAGCACTGGGCCAGTCGCCACGTGGTTCGCACCATTCGGCGCCAAAGTGGCGTAGGAAAAACTCTGGCCATCGTCGGGAGCATCGCCAAAATCATTGGTGGCGGGAGAGGGCGTGACTGTCAGGTCGGTGTTCGAAATATCGAAAAAGATATTTCCAACTGCTTCAATTTTCAACCGCACTTCCGATGACGGGGCTACGTTCGGTATAGCAACCGTTGCACTGCCATCGTTGGCCGTGTTGCCAGCCAAGGCAATGGGAAATGTCTGACCGCCGTCCGTCGACATTAGAATGTTGACTTCTGCAACTCCGATCGGCGCCAAGTCCGTTCCGGCGACGTTCCATGTAACGGTCTGAGTCGAACCGCTCGACCATGTCAGGCCAGCATTGGGACTGGTAATAGCAAACGGTGCTCCCGTATTGAGCACGGTGATTTCGACATCGTCCGATTCCACTCCACCGCCATCAACTCGATTGTCCCGAGTGGTGACACGAAACTCCATCGTTCTGGAAAGCGTTGGCAATCGTTCCGCCGAATCGGAAGTGTTACTAAGGATGGTGGAAAGCTGCGGAAATGTTCGCGACGAACTTGTACTCGGCACAAAGGTACGAAATAACGGGCCGACGCCGTCGTCACCAGCAGTCAATGCCTTTAAGGGCCCGTTGTCGATCTGCTCCCACGCATAAGTTAACGAGTCGCCGTCGACGTCGTTTCCAGTTGCCGTTAAGACAAATGGCGTTTGGGCTGGAATCGTGAACTCCGCGCCAGCACTTACCGTCGGTATCGTGTTGCCAGTAGCGGTCGTTGTCGAGCCAGCGCCATTATTGTTGGCAATATGATCTTCGATTTGCTCAAAGCTAACCGCGTGGAAAAATGGATCGGAGAATTGCTCGATGTCGTCGGCGCCGCAAACTCCTGCATAACTCATGATCGTCGAACCGGAACCGGGTTCGACCGATGTCCCTAAATTGCCTTCGCCAGTACAGCCTCCGCCCACGCCATTGAATGTATGGTCGGCACCGAATTGATGGCCCAATTCATGAGCGACAATGTCGATAACAAAAGAATCGCCTGTGGGCTGATCCAAGATCGAGGCGCCCTGCGCTTTTTCACCAGTGATTCCGACTACTTCCAATGCCGCCAAACCACCGTCGTTAACTCCATTTCCTTTTCCAAAAACATGGCCAACGTCGTAACCTGCATTGCCAATTTCGTTGTCGAGAAGAATTTGATTGGCGCTGATCATCTCGTTTAGGTCGCCGTTGTTAAACGGATCCTGAAACGAATCGGTGAAGATCAGGCTTAGATTGTTTGCCACCAACTGAAAGCGAATGGCCAATTCTCGCTCGTAAATCCCATTTAATTGATTGACCACCGTGACGATCTCTGCCTGTGCGTTGACCGCCGAGCCAAAGAAACCTGTGTACTCTGCCGTAGCCGCGATCGCCAAATCGAACGTGCGCAGACTGTCACCCACTGCGGCGAGGCCAATGTCTAATCCGCCTCGCGCAATTTCTCCCGCGTCGAGATTTACGATCGTGTCAATTGAGTCATTGCTGCGAGCAGATCCCCCAATGCGGTCGCTACGATAATAGGCAGCGTATGCCGACGTGTCTAAATGAAAGTAGGGAGCTACATACCAAGCGCCATTAGCCGTTAACACCTGAGCGTGAAATCCGTTTTGAGTTACATCAAAACGAATCGTCTCCGCAGGATCGTCCAATGCTTGGCCAACGTAAGTGCGAACTTGTGGAAGCCAAGCTGCAAGTCCCGGTGCCATCACGGAAGTTTCCAAAACGGCAAAGTCCGTGTAGCCGCCATCGGGATTTGGAATACTCACTTCCAACGGCTCATTCGCAGCGGGTGTAAACTCGCGCGGCGCGGTTACCAACTGCTGACGCAATGCAGTTTCCTGAAGCTCGAACGCTTCGAAATGGTCGACTGCCAAATTGGATTGGATGCCTGGAGCGACGTCTGGAATCTGGTCCAAAGACGCCCAATGATTGGGGATGTCACCCGCCAACAGAATTCTATCCTCGAGCCGTTCGAGCATCGCACTAAGGCGACGCTTGCGGCTGAGTTGATTCCGTTTGATGGTAGTGAATTGACCCCGTATATTCGAACTATGCTTTCGTTGCATGCCCCCGCCTCTCCTCGTGAGCAACCATGAAATACCGATTGCGCCGCTGGCGTGGCACAATTACCAGTTATCAAGTAGCGGTTATACCTCTGTATAGCGGTAACCACAAGCATTTTTGACATTCTGTTAAACACTCGAAATAGTTTGGCAACAAAATGTTAAGCGGATTGGAGAGTGGGGTTTGAACAATTAACACTTGGCCAGCAGCGCAAAGCAACGTTTACGTTTCCAAATTTCGCCGAAAATATAACGCAAAGTTCTAATTCAAAACACCTTACGTCACAGCATGGCCATTCCTGCTCACTAAACAGGACATTCTGGTTTCGATCCACCTGGAGCGAAAACCCCCAATGAAAATCGGCCAGAAAAAAAGAACGCCAAAGTAAGTGAAACGGAAATCAGCGCGGCTGCCAGCTGTTAGAAATTTGGACCGACAAACTCCATCAAGAATAGCGCGGCGAAGCCCATTAGCTCCAATGCCCCAAGCGCGATACCAATAATGCCGAGAATCTTTGGAGTCTGGTCGTGTGGCGGACATTGGTAAACCGCGATCGCTCCCGTAACGATCGCTGCACAGGCCGTGGGGACGATCATGATTACACAACAACAGATCCAAAAGAAGCCAACTAATCCGACACAAATCGAAATTATGGCCATCGGCGTCGCAAAATCAGAATTGCCCGAACCCGATGAGAATGCATCGCTAGCACCCGCTTCGGCTGATGGAGCACTATAAGGATTCTTTTTTTCGTCCATGTCTCTGCTGACTGCTAATTGCTAATTGCTAACCGCTAACTATTAACTGCTAACTGCTGATGTGAAATGTCCTTTTCGGACTGAACTAATCCAATGCTATCTTGGCGATTCAACGAACAGACCTTCCGGATTGATCTCACCTCTTTTTCCCTCAAACGTCTCAACCCAAATCCCATAATCCTTGTGCGATTCTGCTGTTTTATAGATGGGCTTCTGTATCCACTTGCCAGTCTTGTTGATTATCCCCCACTTATTGTCAATATTCACGGGAGCCAGACCACCAACGAAATCATATCCCCAATCAAATTGTGGTTGTATTGTTATCTGTCCGAGTGTGTTGATGTACCCATACTTCGCTCCCTTAGCCAAGGCGGCCATTCCGTCGGAAAAATTCTGTACATACTCGAATTTGGCAGGAATCTTAATTATTCCATCTCGATCACAGAACCCCGTCTTCTCACGTACAACAAAGGACACGAGGCCATCGTGTAGCCAAAGTTTTCTGTTGTCCGATTTGGAAAGTTCCTCTACGTAAACGCGGTTGCCAATAATAACCGTAGGAATGTTCCTTTGAGGAAAACAACCGCCAATAGGCGTGATGGGCCAAGTCAACACAGTCGCTGGCGTAATTTCTTCGGGAGAAACCTTATTCAGCGGTTTCTGCTTTTGTTCTGCCCACGATAAACTGCCAATGCAAAGTACGCACAAGAAGCTGAATGTTGTTTTTTTCAACCTGCGGCTGATGAACAAAACGCGATTTATTTTTGAATGCATGATTCACCCACAATAAACAAGACCGACTACGAAAACGGTCGACTTTCTTAGGTCATATCTGACTGCTAGCTACTAATTGCTAACCGCTAACCGCTAACTTCGATCGAACCGTTTTGACGCTGTTACGTATCATACAGCGGGGATGACGATAACCCAAATGGGCGGCTGCACCACATCGACATTGCCCCAAACCTTAAAGGACGATACGCTTCGCCAGTTCTGGCGGAGTGCGACGAATCGGGAGGACTACTCATCTGCCGCAGCCCACTCTCAATTTGCTATTCCAACCCCATTAGTTTTGCCGCGCTCATATTGGCAATTCTATTGACTAATCTACCTTCGGTTGCACACTCGCAATCGCTCGGCACGATTCAGCGAGAAGCGACGACGCCGACTTCAAGGCAAAAATCTAACGATCGCCGCGACGATCATCATCACCACCACGACGACCACGATGATGGCGATAGTTTTCTAGGATCGTTGCTAGGCGTTTTCCTACAAGGGATGTTTGACAGCACAACGGCCAGCTCGGACACCTCAATCGATTTCCAATACGATGACCATGTGGAATCGACGCCCAGTACCAATTATTTCTTCGCCCATTACCCATATGCCGACGGATTGGGCGGCTACATGTTCGACGAACACCTCGACGTCCGCCCCGAGAACCGAGGCCAAAGTATTTGGTTCGAATACGGGAATGACTTTGATCAAATCCAACGCTATTCGATGAAGTTCCTTTTAGAAGATCGAAGCGGTTGGAATTTTGACGGCGAGTGGAGTTTCTTTAACGAGGAAACTGGAGGCGGGAATTCGGACCAGTTGCACGTCGGTGACATCAACGTCTTGTTTCCACTCATCCAAAGCGAAAGTCTCACCGCCTACTGGGGTGGCGGCATGAATTGGCTCGCCGCCGGTGGCCAAGAAGAATACGACTGGAACTCCACATTCAAATTTAACGCGTTTCCAGGCCAGCCGTGGATTGTCTCCGGCGAAGTCGACTACGGCGAACTCGGCTCCGTCCATCAAGTTCACACGGCACTCAGCACCGGCGTCAATTGGAAACATGGCGAAGTCTTCATCGGCTACGACTATCGCAAAATCGGCTCGACCGAATTGCACGGCCCCATGCTTGGCGGAAGGTTGTGGTGGTAGCTTCGAGACACGCTCTTCGCGGCTCTTAAACGAAGGTTGTGGTGTCGTTGATTGCGACTGACTGCACCACTTCATCTAGCTGCGAAGAGATGACACAGAAGGGAAATCCTTTGCCGGTACCAGCAGCGCCGTATTCTCCGGCTTTGTTAATTGCGATGAAGTTGATGTCGAGATCGAATCCGCGGGGATCGATTCTCGCGATGTAACGAATCGCTTGAATACACGCTTGCTCGGGACTAGCCCCCCGTCGCATATTCTCCACGACCATAAACGAGCCGCAATAACGCATGATGTTTTCGCCGCGACCAGTTGCCGCCGCCGCTCCCACCAAATCATCCAGATACAAACCGCTACCAATAATGGGCGAGTCGCCAACTCGTCCAGGCAATTTGTATCCCCACCCACTGGTCGAACTACCCCCAGCAAGTTCGCCGTTATAGGCGATTCCCAATAACGAAATCGTATCGTGTCCTGGATTCGGACTTTTCTGACCAGCGTCTTTATCTTTTTGCCATTGCTGCCATTTACTGTGCTGCTCTGGAGTCAACAAATCAAAAGTGCGAAAACCGTGAGCGAGTGCGAACTCGCGAGCTCCATTGCCCGCCAACATTACATGCGGCGTCTCTTCCATGACTTTTCGAGCCACAGAGATGGGGTGTAAAACATCTTCGACAGCGCAAACCGCGCCGGCTCGATGCCGATTACTCGACATAATGCAGGCGTCCAACTGAACGACCCCATCGGCGTTAGGAATTCCTCCTCGCCCAACAGACTCGTTGTGAACGTCGTCCTCCGCCACCCAAATCCCTTGTTCAATCGCGTCCAACAATGAACCGCCCGCCATCGCCACTCGCATCGCCCGCTGATTAACAGCCTGTCCAAATTTCCATGTTGAAATGAACACGGGACGAGGAGATTCGAAAAAAACATTCATTCGGAACGCCTGCAAAACGGACTTGATTCTGAAGCTATCATCTCGGGACCCATTTAGCTGAGCAGCATCCCCGATTCAATTAACTCGACTGATTGTAATGCGATTGCTAGCTGCTCGAAAGGAGCGAGTGCAAGCACTTTCCAACGCAGAAATCAGTTGCCCCAGATCGACGATCTCGATAGAATTCGCCATCAAACCACGACACGGTTCACTGGGACGACTTGAGGACTGCAATGGAATTGCTCCATACTGCGACAAATCGAAGATTCTCACAACAACAGATTGTGACAATTCGGCGAAGTATCGCCGCTGAAATTCTGGAAGAAAGTCCCTACTTACGCCGTCCCAATTTCACTCGACTACATTCTCAAGATTTAGAACGCATGTTCTATCTCTACGACGAGTTATTCTTTGATCGTCACGCAAGTAAATCGCTGGATGGTTCTCCATTGCGCTTTCGCGTATCCAAAAGAATGACCAGCGCCGGTGGCAAGACGACGCGAACGGAACGACTTGTCCGTGGTCGCGTAAAACGAGAATTCGAGATCACAGTTTCAGGCGTCCTGTTATTTCAAAGCTTCCAAGCCGACGACCGCCCAATCACCGTAACTGGGTCGCAATGTCACAACCGACTCGAAGCAATGCAGCGTGTGATGGAACACGAAATGGTGCACCTGATCGAAATGATGGTCTGGTACGACTCCAATTGCGCCGCCTCTCGTTTTCAATCAATCGCCAATCGCTTTTTCAATCACAATGAGCACGGGCACCGTTTGATCACACCGCGCGAGCGGGCCTACACAGATCATGGCATCAAACCTGGCGACTGCGTTGCATTCTCGCTAGACGGAAACCCCTACAAGGGGTTCGTCAATCGCATCAACAAACGAGCAACCGTATTGGTCCAAGACAACAAGGGCTCAACGTATTCCGACGGCAAAAAGTACTCGAAGTTTTACGTCCCCGTCCGACTACTTCGTCGAGTCGGTTAATCCGCTCGCTGTTTCGCATGCGGGATTTTCCCCTGGGATTATTTCTGCTCGACAAGAAACGCGGCTTTGTTTGAAGTGGGCCGTGCAACCTAGCAGCCTGTTGCAAAACACAACATTGGTAACCCGAAGCGTAAGCGTGGGACAATTTCAATCCCTCGCTCACGCGTCGGGTTACCTCATTCCTGTTAAACCCGCTGGAACACTGCTCCCATCCGATGTGGATCGGGATACTCATTCGCGGGAAACTCTCTGGAGTTGATCAACTCCGACACATTCACAAACGCCGACTCTTTTTCAGCCGACTCGTAGCCAGCCATCAGGACGGCCATTGTATCCCAACACATCAGCGGCCCCGACTGAGGATACCGATCCTCTTCAAGAAAACAATCGACCGCGTCATTCATCTCATTAACATACCCGTGAGCGTGAAACTGATTCGGACGAGGGAAACTCGACCCTGCTGCCGTGGGCAATTTCTCCCGCAACAACAAATCGCCTGCGGCATCCGCCGACGGCAAAAACAATTCGTTTTCGTTGTTTGGATTGATTCGCATATCGTATTGAGCAAAATCGGTGATAACCGAAAGCTCGTTGCGAATACCGCTAATGCTTAAGTCGTACCCCATCACTTCGGCGATGGTTTCGTCTTCGAACACAACAGTTAAACGACCAAAGTCGTCGACATTCTGTATCACACGAAAATGTTCGCCTGAACTCTCCGACTGATGCTTCAAAATTTGAGCAGCGACAGCGCTGACCTTTTTCGGGCGAATCGGTTTTCCGTTGCGAAGTATCCCCTCGATTTGCTTCAGGTAAAGCGTTGGGCCAAGTGGATGACAGGCTTTATTGAAGAGAGCGCCGCCACCGGACTTCGACGGCGTATCGTAGGCGATCGCATGAGACCCCTGATGGGCACATATGCCGCGTTGGTAAAGCACAGTTCCTTTACCGACTTTTATCGCCTCGATCAGCAATTCAGTAATACCTTTGATTCCATCGATGTAAATGAAGTCTTCGGCATACAACAATTTCGATTGATTAACTCGGACGGCATCGAGAACGTCGCGCAAGTACTCCATCGATTCGTTCTTGCGAGTCTCGGCATCGGCTCTGCGTTCCTGCTGATATCCGGGCCAAATCACCGGCGGTTTTTCCAGAACAATTACCGGCACCTTCGCTTCAGCGGACTCCTTAACGTAAGGGCCGTGAGCATAGTTGGCACAACAAACGTTATCGATATCGGGCCGAACCGATTCAATCATTTCCTGATGAGTCGCGTACGTTTGCGAAACCCCAAATCGCTGCGCGAATTTGGCGGCATTTTCGGGACGGCCCGAGGTTACTCCAGCCAATTCGATTTGCACGCCGTTCTTGTGAGGAATCATGCCGTAGGTCCGAGCGGTGTAGTCGGCTGCGAACCCCGTTCCGTTGATCGTTACTTTTACCGTCTGCGAAGATGCGCCACTGGCCATTTTTAACTGATCCTACTTTCGGTTTCTCTGAAATATGTAATAGCAACACGAGTCATCCTCCCATTTATGGGAGGGTCGGAACTCCTCTCCGAGGAGGGTTTAGGAACTTCGTTAGACGAGGCCATGGCAAGACGACATCTAGGCATACCATTACGCAAATCGTCCAATATCGACTCGACGGCGTTTGAGGACTGGGTTGACACGTTCCGAAGCCAAACGTGCGATTTAGGCTGCTCAAGTACTTCACTCGCCGTTACCTATTTTTGTCATTCTTTTTGTCATTCGCCATCGTACGGCAGACCAAAATACTCGTGAATGAACCCCTTGCGATTCCCTTCGTGCTTTACGTACTGGACGAGTGCGTACAGTTTTTGCTGATCGCGTTTAAGTTTATTTTCCAATCGTTCGTCATCGGACAACTGCGGTGGCAACGGCGCGATGACTTGCAGCGAAAATGGATGCACTTCCCCTTCGACGACACCCCACCGATCGAGCATAGCTAACACGGTCTCCAATCGATGGTCGTGGCGATCTTTGAAGTGCAGTCGTTCGCGCAGCCAATCGATACCAAAGGCGTGTATCTGTTCGATTTCCGAAGTGAGAAAATCGTAAACTCGGCGATAGAATTCTGCGTCCGGATTACTCCAGCCCATAAACTCCATTTGAGTAGCAAGATCGGATTCGTCGTACAACAGCGCGCACTTGGCCGGTTTTCCATCGCGTCCGGCCCGTCCGATTTCTTGGTAATAAGACTCCATACTTCCCGGCACATCCGCATGAAGAACGAAACGGATATCTTCTTTATCGATTCCCATTCCAAAAGCATTTGTGGCAAGGACGAGGGGACAATCGCCGTCCATAAATTCATTTTGAATTCGTCGGCGCACATTTCGCTGCAAGTCGCCGTGGTAACAAACGTGGGTGATCCCTTTTTCGCGAAGGCGATCACTGAATCGTTCGAGCGTCTTGATGAGCGTAAAGTAGACGATGCCGCTACCTTCTTGCATCTCTGGCTCGGCAGCTGTCTTGGCGATGTATTCGAGCTTCTCATCTTCGCCCCAAACATCTTCCACAACCAAAGAGAGATTAGGTCGGTCGATCCCCTCGTGAAACAACTGCATTTCGTCTTCTTGCAGTCCCAGTTGCCGAACAATATCTTTTTGAACTTCGGGGGTGGCAGTAGCTGTCAAGGCAATCGTCGTTGGATTCCCCATCAACTTGCGGAATTCGGTAAGGCGAGTGTAGTCGGGCCGAAAGTCGTGCCCCCATTCGCTGATACAGTGAGCTTCATCGACGGCCAATAAAGTTATCGTGCGATTGCCAATAACCTCAACAAACTCCACCTTACGAAACCGCTCGGGCGTCACATAAAGTAGCGAGTATTTGCCCTCGCTCACGTCTTGGTATCGCTGTTCACGCTGCCCGCGAGTCAACGAAGAGTTAATAAAAGTAGCGTCGATATCGCGTCGCCGAAGGCTGTCGACCTGATCTTTCATCAGCGCAATCAACGGCGAAACTACCATCGTCAACGGCATGACAACATCGTCTGGAGGATCCATCAAAGCGGGAACTTGAAAGCAAAGTGACTTGCCCATTCCCGTAGGCATGATGACCAGCGCGTGCTTTCCATCCCGTACGTGGTCAATTACCTCACCTTGAGGACCACGAAAACTCGAGAATCCAAAATAACGCTCTAGCGTCTGGGTAGCCGACATTCTAACTCCGCAATTATTCGCTCAATACGAGCCCAAACTCGCCCAAACCAGTATTGTAACGGTTATGATATCCGCTGAGAATGACGGTCTACTTGTGCGCAAACGGATCTTGGAGCCATCGATGACTACGAATTATCACTGCCAGCAAAGACAACGAAATTCAAGTTGTCTCCTTTCAAATTTGAAAGCGACTCTTTGCTTTTTACTTCCTTGCTTATTCGCATTGATGTCCATCACTGCTCAAGCAGCCAATTCCGATTGGCCAATGTGGCGGAACTCCGCGAATCGTGGAGCATCCAGTCGTCATCAGTTGCCCGCGGACCTCAATCTCCGTTGGACTCGACAACTCTTCAACTCCACTCCTGCTTGGCCGGAAACTCAACCGCGGTTGCGATTCGATGAAGCGGCTGAACCGATCGCGGTAGGCGGAACTTTATACATCCCCAACAATTCAACTGATACGCTCTCCGCCGTCGACACTCGAAGTGGCGATTTGGAGTGGACCTACTTCGCAGACGCTCCCATTCGCTTTGCACCCGTAGCAGATGAATCGAATGTCTACTTCGTCGCCGACGATGGCTGCCTTTATAGCGTTTCCCAAAAAACAGGAAAACTCAATTGGAAAGTGCAGGGGGGCCCGACCGAACGATGGCTGCTCGGCAATTCTCGTTTAATCTCCAGCTGGCCTGCTCGCGGCGGACCCGTTCTTCACGAAGGCAAGATCTATTTCACCACCAGTATCTGGTCGTTTATGGGCATCTTTGTCCATTGTGTCGACGCGGACACTGGCACGACAGTTTGGACTAATAGCGGTGACGGAACCAACTATACGGTTCAACCCCACGGCGCTCCGGCGTTTGCCAACGTCGTTCCCCAAGGCCATCTTTCGCTGACCAACGGTAAACTGGTCGTTCCCGGCGGCCGTTCAATGCCAGCCGTTTACGCCGCCGACACGGGCAAGCAAGTTTTCTTCAACTACGACAAACGCAACGGCGGTCACTACGTTACCGCCGGCGACAACTTTTTCTACATGCCTGGCGCTACGTACGATTGCGACAGGGGAGCGGAAGTCGACAAACGAGCGCCGGTAGTCGGAGACTCCGAAACGGTCGTTTTCCTCAACGGCTCGGAAATTGAAGTTGCTTCAGCAAAAGCGAGCTTCCAAGAAGTCGAAACGAAAGATCGCAAAGGGAAAGTTGTCAAAACCAAAAAACTAGTTCGCCCAACAATCTTCAAAGGAAAAATTGATGGGGTCGTCCCCAACCGGATTCTCGTTCGAGCGGGCAATCGGCTCTACGGAACTGGCAGCGACGGAAACGTGATCTGCGTCGACTTAGAGAAAGTCAAAAACAAGGAAAGCAATTCTGGCTTCGCCATCGGCAAAACAGCTCGCCCCATTTTCACGATGCTTGCCGCATCCGATCGTCTTTTTGCCGTCGACGTCGATAACCAACTCTATTCCTTTGGCGCTGGAAGCGGCGATCCAGTTCACCACGCCATCCCCTCAGTAAAATTGCAACCAATTCCATTTGCAACTATCCAAGCCGTCGATGACATGCTGGAAGCGACGAAGGCGAACGACGGCTATTGTTTCGTCCTTGGCTTTAGAAATACGCATATTATCGACACGTTGCTGGAACAAACGAAACTCACCGTCATCGCGATCGACTCCGATCCAACTGTCGTGTCGCAAGCGAGAAAGCGTTGGGTCATCACCGGCAAGTACGGAAGCCGAGTCTCGGCGTTACGTGGCAACCCGCTGGAGATTTCTCTTCCACAATACGCAGCGAACCTGGTTATAAGTGGTCGACCAGAACAACTGGCCAGCGAGCCAGCTCAACTCGCCAAGCGTCTGGAGCACATCATGCGACCCTACGACGGGCAAGCGTACTTTAAGATCGATGGCTCGTCGCTAAGTCTCGACGAAAAGCAATTTCGTCAAAAGAAGATCGATGACGCTTGGCAAGTCACCCGATATGCCGAATTGCCTCAAACGGACGACTGGAGTCATCAATACGGAAATGCTTCTCAAACGGGCATTTCAGGTGACCATGTCGTGAAGGCTCCTCTCGGCCTCCTCTGGTTTGGCGGCACTTCGCACGATGGAATCTTGCCCCGGCACGGCCACGGTCCATCGCCGCAAGTGGCAGGAGGACGTCTGTTCATCGAAGGTCCCGACAAGATGAGAGCAGTGGATATCTACACAGGTCGATTGTTGTGGGAAAAAGAACTCCCAAAGGTTGGCCAGTACTACAACAACACCTCTCACTTCCCCGGCGCCAACGAAATCGGTTCCAACTATGTTTCGATGGCCGATGCGGTCTACGTCGTTTACGGTCAAGCGCTCCTGCAACTCGATCCCGCCACAGGCGACGAAGTTCGCCGCTTCGAGTTATCGGGCGAATCGGAGACTCCTTATTGGGGATATCTCGCTGCAACCGATGACTACTTGATCGCGACTTCTTCTCCCGTGCAAGTCTATAGCAAGACGGGCAAGGGCAAAGGAAAGCCCTCCCCGGAATTAGCCGACAACGAAACGGAAATAATCAAACGCAACGCGACATGGCAATTTCTAGCTGGCAGCGATCCCGCAGCGAACTGGACCACCTCGAGCAAAACGGGAGTTGGTTGGAAATCGGCAGCGGCTGGTTTTGGCTATGGCGATGGCGACGACAAGACCGAAATCGCCATGAAGAACAAATTCTCGCGTGTCTACATTCGGGCTCCCTTCGACATCGCCGACCCGAAGAAGATCGACAAACTAATATTACGGCTAAACTACGATGATGCTTTTATCGCGTACTTGAATGGGAAAGAGGTCACTCGCAAGGGAATCCAAAAAGGCAGTGGCAAGAACGTCACGAAAATTTCGTCGCACGAGGCGGAAAAATTCGAGTCGTTTACGATCGACAAATCGCAATTACGTACCGGTATCAACATTCTCGCCATCGAAGGGCACAACCAAACGATCGGCAGCAGCGACTTTACACTCGACCCCTACCTTGTGACGACGACGCCCAAAAAATCGAACGGATCTGCAACTCTCAAACCGCAACCTCGAGCTTCGATTTCGACTGCAATGGCCCAAGTCCGCTATGCATCCGGCAGTCGTCGACTAGTTGTTTTCGATCGCAAGACTGGCAAACAACTTTGGAGTCGCGATGCAAAGCTTAACTTTCGCCACAACAATATCGCCGCTCACGATCAACGCCTCTTCTGTATCGATTCTCTGACCGCCGCCAAGCGGACGGCGCTAGAACGACGTGGAGTCGACGTCGCTCAATTCGCTCCCAAGCTGTATGCAATCAACTTGCGCAGTGGCGAAGTCGAATGGGAAACAGCTGAAAGCATCTTCGGCACGTTCCTCAACTACTCGGCAGAGCACGACATTCTCTTGCAAGCGGGCAGCCGTTCGCGAGATCGAGCTGTCGATGAAATCGGAAAAGGGATGACAGGCTATCGCGGATCCACTGGCGAACGACTTTGGCACGACCCAGACATCACCTACGGCGGTCCCTGCCTAGTGTGGAAAGACACCATCTTGACCAACGGTACCGGTGGCTACGCCGTCGATCTGAAAACGGGGAAGAAAACCGGCTGGACATACAATCGCCAGTACGGTTGCAACACCGCCATCGGCGGGCAAAACCTGTTGACGTTCCGTTCGGGTGCGGCAGGAATCTGCGATCTCGCCAATGACGGAGGTACCGGAAACCTAGGTGGCTTCCGCTCCAGCTGCACGTCGAATTTGATCGTTGCCAACGGACTGCTCAACGCGCCCGATTACACACGCACATGTTCCTGTGCCTATCAAAACCAAACTTCTTTGGCCCTCATTCATATGCCAGATGCCGAACTATGGACGTTTGGCGCCACAGACAACAAGACCCGCTGGGGAGTGAATTTCGGAGCTCCAGGTGATCGCCGAGATAAAGAGGGAATTCTCTGGACCGACTTCCCCAGCGTCGGTGGACTTTCGCCCGATCGCAAAATCACTATCGACGGAACGGTCACCTACAAACGACGTCATACCTCGACCATCGCCAGTGACAATCTGCCCTGGGTCGGCGCCTCGGCATTGGAAGGCGAAGCGACAATTAAGATCACCAATCCGCTTACCAAAAGTAAGTCGCCTGGCAAGATCCAACTTGTCTTCGCCGACTCTTCGCTGGCTAAAGCAAACGAACGAGTCTTCAACATCTACGTCAACGACAAACTCGTCGCCGAGAAACTCGACGTCAATCAAAAAGTCGGAGCGGGAAAGACATTGGTAATTGAACACAATGTCGAAAGCGGTGAGACCATCGAGATCCGGCTAGAATCGTCTGCCGGCTCGAAGCTACCACCGATGCTTAGCGGTATCTCTTTGACCCAAGCCGAATAGCCAAACTACTCGAATCCTAGATTATTCCAACTCGAACTTTTTGATTTTGCGCTGCAAGTTACGAACGCTGATACCGAGGATTTCCGCGGCGTTGGTGCGATGGCCTTCCGTCTGTTGCAATGTTCGGCGGATCGCTTCCTTTTCGATTTCTTCCATCGTCATTCCGACTTGGATGAGTTCCTGGTCCACCGTTTTTTCTTTCAAATGAGGTGGCAAATCACCAACTTGGATAATTTCGTTGACGGTCAAAACGAGAGCACTCTCCAACGTATTCCGCAGCTCGCGAACGTTGCCAGGCCAATCGTAAGCCGTCAGCACCTCGACAGCATCCGGCGAAATGTCTCGAACAGGTCGATCGTTCTCTTGTGCAATTTGGTCTATGAAGTATCGAATTAGTAGCGGGATATCCTCCCGTCGCTCGCGCAATGGTGGTAGCCGAAGTTCGATCACTCGCAGACGGTAATACAAGTCGCTGCGAAAACGCTTGTCCGCAACATCTTGCTCGAGGTCGCTGTTCGTCGCGGCGACCAAGCGGACATCGACATCGATCTCCTTACTCGTCCCTAAAGGCATGATCTTTCGAGATTCGATCGCTCGTAACAATTTGCTTTGCGAGCCAAGTGGAAGTTCGCCGATCTCGTCTAGAAATAAAGTTCCGGAATCCGCCGCGCGAAAAAGCCCTTCACGTTTTTCGGCTCCAGTAAAAACGCCACTCTCATGTCCAAATAATTCACCTTCAACGAGGGTTTCTGGAATCGCGGCGCAGTTGATCGGAACGAACGGATTCTCGCCACGCGACGACGATTTATGAATCGCTCGAGCCACCAGCTCTTTACCAGTTCCCGGTTCACCAATAATCAAGACAGTAGACTTCGTCTTACTGACCAAACGAATCTTCTCGAAGAGATCTCGCATCGGGTCGCTGTTGCCAACGATGTTATGAAGCCCTTGCAGCTCGTTTAGCTTTGCATGAAGCTCCGCAATCTCCACTGTCATGAGCCGATTCTCTAACGCCCGCTCGATGCGATGAGTCAACTCGTCCAATTTCAGAGGTTTGGCGAGGAAATCGAAAGCTCCCTCCTTCAAAGCAGTAACTGCCGTGTCGATCGTTCCGTGACCAGAAATAAGGATAACGGCGGCGTGAGGAACTTTTTCTTTGGCAATTCTCAGCAAATCCAAGCCACTGGTCCCAGGCATTCGCAAGTCGGTAACAATCACCGCCACGCCGTCGTGCATGTGCTCGATCGCTTCCTTCCCACTGCCCACGGCAATGGGATGCATCCCTCGCCGCTCCAGCCATTCGCTCATCGCGTCTCGACTCGCTTCGTCATCGTCGACGAGCAATACTTTCCAACCGCGATAATCCGACATGCTATTCTTTCGAGCCTTTGTTGTTGAGTTCAACCCTAGTGTTCAGCAAAACTCGTTGAAAATCTATACCTCTTCGACAAAGAATGCCGTTCCAACCAATAAAAAAGCGGCCCTTGGAACCGAATGGCTTGCATTCGATCCCAAGAGCCAGACCAACCTCTACGCGTGTTTTCTTGGGTGTGCGAAAATTCGGTTCGTTTCCCATACCCTGTTTTCTTGGGTGTGGAGAAATTCGGTTCGTTTCCCATACCGTCTTTTGGTGCAATTGGCCTTTCGGTCCCTCGAATCGCTGAAACGATTAGAAGTGGACCGATGCCAATCACAACATTCCGTAGCTGCAGTATTTGATGAACGAATTTCCTCACACCCGTGCCTCTGTGTCCCAGCACTGTTCTCTGTTGCAGTGCTGGGTTCTGTTGCCGGCCCGTTTCCGCTCAATTATCAGAGTTGACTTGGATTCGTCGGGGTTTTTTCGCTTCGGACTTGGGAAGTTCAATTCTCAAGACGCCTGCTTCCAAGTGTGCATCGATCTTGTCGACGTCGACCAGTTCGCCCAACGTCACTTTTCGGACGAAGTCGCCCACTCGATACTCCCGAGCTAAGAAATCAACTTCGCAGCATTTCGAATCCAACTTTCCGTGAATTGTTAGCTCGCCATCCTCAAACTTCACCTCGATATCATCGGGACCGACGCGCGGTACATCGGCATAAAGCCAGAACGAGTCTTCGTTCTCAATCACATCAATTCGCGGTGTAAAGGCAAGCGAGCTGGTTTTTGGACTTTGGCACTGATTCGTTTGGCAAGATAAAGCGGTCATGATTTTCTCCGTCTATTGTTTGTGTTTGAGTTTGTGTTTGATTTGGGCTGTTGTGCTTTTTGAGAAGTGAGCAGCGTTAGTTCACTTCGACCTGGACATTGCGCGGGCGATTCTCCTCGCGTTTCGCGAGAAACACAGTGAGCACTCCGTTTTCGTAATTCGCCTCCACTGCATCGATGTCGACTTCCTCCGGCAAGGCAACCGTTCGAGAGAAATCGCCAATGCCTCGCTCCCTACGATGATATTCCTCTCCGGAATGCTCCGGCTTGAGTCGTGTACCACTAATCGTGAGGTTCTTCCCATCGCTCATTACAACACCCAGACTCTCCGTATCGATTCCTGGAAGCTCTCCCTCCACGTAGAATCCGTCATCGTCCGCCCAAAGATTCAATGCGGGGTAAGCTTGGCGTCGCATTTGCCCAAATACTCGGTCCATCTGGCCCTGTAGGCGGTTGGACTGACGTCGACTATTTGTGGTGGATCGCATTCGACTGAACATTTGGTCTCTCCTGTGAATATGAAATTAGATCTTGTAATGTTTCGTTTGTGCTCGTGCTGAGCTGGTCTTCCATAAAGCACCCCGCGTACCAAATGATTAAAAAGGTCGAAAATAACAGGCCTAAACATAATCGACTAAACAAGTTAAAATTTCCCGACCCGCGTACAGTCGCAGGACTCATCACCGCAATAACGACAAAATGTCCGGCCTGCGACAAACCGTCACAGCCAGTTTGTCCGGCGAAAAACCTCTTCCACGTATCGCCAGCCGTTTTTGAGACTGAGCTCCCGTGTCCGCGTCAAATACGAGAATCGGCTGTCGATCTATTGGGGCAAAATCGAGTTGAATTCAGTTGTCTCCCCAACGAAGCATTCATGCCGTAAAATGCACCCGGAACGGCCCATTGACCACAGTTCGCTGGCGGTTAAATTGGTTCGTTTCATAGGAAGCCCAACAGGAATAAAAGTCGGAGACGCCACTCATGACACACGTTGTTTGCTACCCTTGTTTCAACTGTAAATACACTGACTGCGTAACGGTTTGCCCCGTCGAATGTTTTTACGAAGGCAAACGAACGCTCTACATCCACCCGGATGAGTGTATCGACTGTGAAGCGTGCGTTCCCGAGTGCCCTGTCGACGCCATCTTCCTCGACGACAATGTTCCCGAAGAATGGGAAGGCTTCACTGCCTTGAACGCCGATTTGGCTGAGGGCTGCCCAAATATTACAGAACAAAAAGATCCGCTCGGCGAACACTAGAAGCCCAGCGAGTCATTCAATTTAGATAATTGAGTGCCCGTTTCGAGCTGTGCTCAGATTCGAATGCACGAACTACGCAGAAACTAAGTTGAATACGAGTTGCGCTTCCAAGTCCGTTCTTGGAGGCGCTGGCGAAAATCAAAATCGTCCGCCACCTAAGCCAATATTGCTTTTGCGACTCACCAAATCATGGCTAAACGAGTTCCAGTCGTCGTCTCTCAATCGCAATTCTCCGATGTGAATCGACGGAATCTTGAGGAAGATCTCGTTGCGATGTTGCTTCTCGAGGATAACGTCGAAGTTACGGTAATCCCTCACCTCAATACACTCGAAGAAGGTAGCACAGGCTTACTCTGCCTCGAAGGACTCAACGGAGACTTGATCCTTTGCGCGTGGGATCCACCAGCAGACACCATCCAACATCTCATCAAACTTGGTCAGCCTGCATCTCAGGCTCGCACTTCCTTCACCAAAGAAGATGAACTCGCTGGCGATGGTGGTCGCCGCTTGGTTTACGCAATCGATCTCAGCGAACACAATTCTGTCGATACCCTCCGCCAGGAGGTCAGCCGAATCCGCGACGAATCGCAAACTCAGGTCTTCAATATCGTCGGTATGACTCTCCCTATCGCAAAACCGACACCCATTGAATCGGCTCCTAAGGTCGAAGACGAGCCAACGGACCGCGAAAAGGAAACGGAAGAAGCAGTGCGACAATCGGGCAGCGAAACTACCTCTTCGGCCAGCGAAGCCAAACCATCTGACGAAGATGACGAAATGGATCGGGAACTCGATCAGCTGCTGGACGACTTCGACGCAATGGACGTTTGAGATTCTACGCTGCGAGCCTCGCTTGCAGGTTCGTCATCCGCGTGAGGCTCGAGATGCACTAACACATCGCGAATGGTGTGAAACCGTTGAAGTAGCTGCTTTTTTACGTTGTGACCAATGCGATGGCCATCCGCGACGCTCATCTCTCCGTCGACCTGAACGTGAATATCGACCAAATTTTCCATCCCTGTTTTGCGAACAAACAGTTTCTCGATCGCCGCAACACCAGCGACGTTTGCTGCGGCCAGCCGTACATCTTTGACGAAATCGTCATCCGCTTGAGCATCCATCATTTCGTGGCCACATTCAAAACAGAGTTTGATTGCGGACACCACGATAGCTGCCACGACCACGAGCGCTGAGACTTTGTCCGCGATTCCAAAATCGCCGAACCGAACCAACAGCAATCCGACCAACACGGCTAACGAACAGAACGCGTCGCTGCGATGATCCCAAGCACTAGCCGATAGAGCGAGCGAATTACTGCGTTCGCCAACCGAGGCGGTGTAGCGGTACAGGACTTCTTTGATCACGACGTTCGCCGCCGCCACAATCAACACCCAGATGGGCGGCGATTGAGATGGCTCGCCCCAATATCGCATCGTCTCCCAGCCCACCAGAAGGGCCGAGACGGCAACCATCACAGCCACTCCCAACCCCACGACTGATTCAGCTCGAGTGTGACCATAGGGATGTTCGTTATCTGCTGGGCGTTGAGCCAACCACATCGCGCCCAACAACGCGGTCGATGTACCGACATCACCTAGCGAGTTTACGGCATCGGACAACAGCGCGAACGAGCCGACCATTACGCCACCGGTCAACTTCACCACGCCCAACAGCGTGTTGATCAGCAAACCAATCCACAACACGCGAGTCGCGTCTCGGTAGAGAT
>Ga0115002_10002450_pt1 | contig 24243 bp, 17 predicted proteins | sample ArcticOcean_MG_C_8_FD_89576 | JGI IMG/M metagenome (GOLD analysis project Ga0115002, IMG submission 89576) | Marine microbial communities from western Arctic Ocean - ArcticOcean_MG_CB11_86 | ecosystem: Environmental > Aquatic > Marine > Oceanic | place: Arctic Ocean: Canada Basin | collected... | reverse complement strand
ATATGTTGTTTTTGCGAACTCATCGCTTCGATCGGAGTTGCTTCAAAAAGCGTAGGGGAGGCAAGCCAGATATCGGCGATAGTTTTGATTCCAGCGTCGTGCCTATCTAAGGATCTGGCCTCATCATTCCAAATCGAGACGGAATGCTTGTAAGGATTCTGACGTTCTTCCTACTCACTGTACCGACCGCATTGAGAATGTGGATCGCTGGCGATACCAATCGCATTTACGAGGTCTATTAGGGTTGGTTGTAACCGCTTTTTTCGGAATGTTTACTGTTGCTGCGGGGCCGCGTGTTCAGGGCTAGACTCCTTCCGTACGGAAAGCGAATGAGCATTTGTTCCGTGTGGGGTGGATACGAAAGTCGAGCTAACTTACGGGTTCAAACGATTTAGTCGTCCGATGATTTTCCGTATCGTTCGCCCCACCATTTGATGAGTCGCTCGCGTATGACGTGCTCGGTCCCCAGATCAGCCGGTTCGTAGAATCGTTCGTTCTTTATCGCCTCGGGCAAGTTATCAGCCTGAGAAAAATGACCCGGCTTGTCGTGTGGGTACTCGTAACCCTCGCCATATCCAAGTTCCTTCATGAATTTCGTAGGAGCGTTACGTAGATGATGCGGCACTGGTTCATCTCGTGATGCCTTGACGAACTCAAGCGCTTTATCGATCGCCTTATACGCCGAGTTCGACTTTGGGGCGGTTGCAAGATAAATAGTCGCTTCAGCCAACGGAATTCTTCCTTCAGGCATGCCGACGAAGCTGACGGCCTGTTGCGCAGCCATTGCGACCGCTAGACCGTTGGGATTGGCAAGTCCGATATCTTCGGCTGCCGAAATCACGAGCCTTCGAGCTATGAAAATGGGGTCTTCGCCTGCATCAATCATCCGAGCCAAATAGTACAAAGCAGCGTCGGGGTCAGAACCACGTATGGTCTTGATGAACGCCGAGATCGTGTCGTAGTGCATGTCGCCCAGACGGTCGTAGCGCGACTGTCTTTGGACTGATTCTTCCATTGTTTCTACTTCAACAAAGATGTTTCCCGACTTATCCCTCTCCGTAGATTCAACCGCCAACTCAAGCGTATTTAAAGCCGAACGAGCGTCGCCATTGGCAACTCGAAGCAGGAAATGCATCGAGTCTTCGGAAAGTGAAACACCTTCTCGACCAAGCCCGTGGTTGTCATCCGAGATCGCCCGTTCGATGATTTCTGTGATGTCTTCTTCCTGAAGCGGTTCGAGTGTGTAAACCCGAGTTCTAGAAAGAAGTGGGGATATAACTTCGAACGAAGGATTCTCGGTAGTCGCACCGATCAGGGTGACCGTGCCGTCTTCGACATGGGGCAGTAGGGCGTCCTGTTGCGATTTGGAGAATCGATGAATTTCGTCGATGAACAGGATCGTTTTGCGACCCGTTTGCCCAAGGCGGTCGCTTGCTGCCGCTATCACACCTCGAACGTCTTTTACACCGGAAGTGACTGCGCTTAATTGCTCGAAGTGGGAATTGGTTTCGCCGGCGACTAAACGGGCAAGTGTTGTTTTTCCGCTACCGGGCGGTCCCCAAAGAATCATCGAAGGCAAGCGGTCTTCGTCGATAGCCCTACGAAGAACTTTACCGGGTGTAAGGATGTGCTTTTGACCGACATAATCGTTAAGACTTTGCGGACGCATGCGGGTCGCCAGAGGGGCGATACGATCTTGAATTTCTTGTTTACGATGTTCGAACAGCGTCATAGTCACAGGTTACGCCACGAATGTACTGACAGGTCGAGATGAATGGCAACCGAGGGCAAGTCACCTAGTCTGTAGCGGTGGAAGTATTTATTTTCGAGGTAATGCTTTCGGAACGATCTCGTTGTTGGAACGTCGGTTGAACGCCTTGTGACCGCCGTAGTTCAATTCGGCAATCGTGACTCCATCGCCGCCATCGCCATATGAGGCTGCATAGTGGCGTAGAACGAGGTCACTCTTCGTCAGAATATCTCTGCTCAATTGCTTTAGCACGCCGGTGCCATGACCGTGATTGATCTTGGCTATATGTAAGCGGGAATTGTGGCAGTGCTGAAGGTGAACCAAAATAGCAGTTTCAGCTTCATGTCCACGCATGCCGTGAATGTCGAGCTCGATCTCGGCGGCATCGTAGCCGCTCGAGGAAGCATTGGAGTTCGATTCCCATGATTGCTCTGAAGCTGGCTTCGGACGCCTGCGTCTTTTAGGACTCATTGCGTCGACTGACCCACAGCGAATTTGATTGCTTCGATCACTGTATGATCCTGACTAGCGAGCACCGTGCGAGGATCCAACAAGATTTGGTCATTTTCGATTCTGGCAATAACTGCAATTGGGGCCCTTCGAAGTATTGCAGCAAAACTGTCTGCACTGACTGATGGGTCGATGGTCAATACCGTCGTCGGCAGGGTTTGACCCGGCAGTGAACCGCCGCCAATAGTTGATCTACCTCGTTGAATCTCTCCTATAGTGGATTCCGTATGCCATTTTTCAGCTCTGAGAGCGATCTCTGCTTCGCTCATAGCAATCATGTTCCAGATCGGAATTTCTTCTTCGTGCGCACCTTTGATATACGAAATTAAAGTCGAAGCGATCGCTGATAGTGACATCTTGTCGATTCGTACAGCGCGTGCGAGTGGGTGTTTCGAAACCAAGTCGACCCACTGTTGCTCGCCAGCTATAAGACCTGCTTGGGGACCACCTAAAAGCTTGTCCCCTGAAAACAGCGTCAACGCTGCACCATCGGAGACTGAATCTTGCGCTTTAGGTTCTTGTTTAAGACCATATTTTCGAGTGTCGACCAAACAGCCGGATCCCAGATCATTGATTACAGGAATTCCATGCTTTGTTCCAACGGCCACCATGTCCGCCAGTTCTGGCACATGAGTGAATCCCTCAACGACAAAATTGCTTGGGTGGACTTTGAGAATTGCAGCTGTATTTGGAGTGATTGCGGTTTCATAATCAGCGGCGTAAGTTCGGTTTGTCGTGCCCACTTCTACGAGCTTAGCGCCTGATTGACGCATCACATCTGGTATCCGAAAGCCACCACCGATTTCCACAGCCTCACCACGAGACACGATTATCTCGTTTTTCTCACCGTTTGCACCAGCCACTGCAGCCAATGTGAGTAGTACAGCGGACGCATTGTTGTTTACGGCGATTCCCGCTGAGGCACCTGTTGTTTGAGATAAAAGATCTGAAATATGGGCGTTTCTAGAGCCGCGTTTACCCGATCCAAGATCAAACTCTAGGTCAGAGTATACCGATGCCGATTCCGCCGCAGCATGAGCCGCTTCGAATGTTAGCGGTGAACGTCCTAGATTCGTGTGAAGGACAACCCCGGTAGCGTTGACGACAGGCTTAGGCCAGGTGCCCCAAGCGCGATCGGCAAGTTTGACGATTTCAGACACTATCGACTCGATGGTGGGTGCAGAACCGGTGTTTTTGATTACCTCACGAGCTTTTCCCAACACTTCACGTGCGACCGTAGTAACGGCTTCATGGGAAAAACTTCGAACAACGTCTGCGACTTCTTCTGATTGAAGAAGTGCGTCTACTGATGGCAGTGATCGGTATGCGGACTCTGTCAAATGGAGACTCCCAGCTCGTTTCCGCAATTCGTCTGTAGGTGGCAATAAGCGAGTCAGTCGAACAGTCAAAACGCATTTTATTGATTACAAGTACAAAAGTTTACTACTCTCGAACTTGAATTTAGTAGAAAAAAGCAGGGCGACTATGTCCTTGCGGGCGTAAGATTACTCGGTTCGCCACTTATGTAACTGGCTCTACTTGGAGTTCGAGTGTTAATCATCGGTCTTACCGGCGGTATCGGAACCGGAAAATCCGAGGTTTCTCATATTCTTCGTGATCTGGGAGCAGTGGTGATTGAGTCGGACAAGGTTGCGCACCAGTCCTACGAGCCAGGAGCGAAAGCTCATGGGTTGATAGTAAACCAGTTTGGTGAAGACGTTCTGGACGGGTCAGGGTTTATCGATCGGAAGACCTTGGGCGAAATCGTTTTCTCGGATCCTGCCCGGCGTTTGGACCTTGAAAAGATTGTATGGCCAGCCACGCGAGAGCTGACACTGGCACTCTTGAAAAAAGAGACAGAACGCGGAACTGAAGTCGTTGTGGTTGAAGTCCCAAAACTATTCGAATCAGGATGGGACAAAGTCGCAGATGTCGTATGGACTGTTGAAGCACCACTGAACGTGGTTAGTCAACGGGTTAAACGACGGTCGGGAATGAGTAAGTCCGACACGAGAGCCAGAGTTGCTGCGCAGCTCACGAGGCAAGACCGTGTCGCCAGGGCTGACATCGCGATTGAAAACGGCGCAACGCTCGAAGATCTGCGTAATCAAATATCGAAACTCTGGGAATCAATAACTTAGAGAATGTATCCGGATGTGAATCCGAAATAGTTCACCGCTAATCGGTGAGGAAATGCCTTCAAGGCGTGAGTAGTAATGGCCACAGAACAGAAATACAACGAGCAAAACATTGAAGACCATTACGTAACGGAAGAGCCGTTTTACGTACCGACTTCTGACGAAATCGACATTTTTGAATCGGCCTATCGGCAGCGAGTACCGATTCTCCTAAAAGGACCTACCGGAACTGGTAAGACCCGTTTCGTAGAGCACATGGCATGGCGCCTGAGTGAAGGCCTTACTGCGCGAAACTCTGGTGATACCGCATTGAACGGCACTGGTACAAAGCTTCCGCTCATAACGGTTGCATGTCACGAAGACCTGACCGCTAGCGACCTTGTTGGTCGATACCTACTTGATGCCGATGGCACTCGTTGGATCGATGGACCGCTGACTCGTGCTGTAAAAGCCGGTGGAATTTGTTACCTTGACGAAATCGTCGAAGCACGAAAAGACACCACGGTCATCATTCACCCGCTAACGGATCACCGTCGTTCACTAACTATCGACAAACTCGGATCAACCATCGAAGCTGCCGATGGCTTCCTTTTGGTTGTTTCTTACAACCCTGGATACCAGAACGCTTTAAAGGACTTGAAGCACAGCACCCGGCAGCGTTTTGTTGCGCTTGAATTCGACTTCCCAGAAGAAGAGCGAGAAGCTCAGATTATTGCCTACGAATCGGGTTGTGATTCCGACACTGCTGAACGATTGGCACGACTCGGTCTAAAAATTCGAAACCTTCGTGAGCATGGCCTTGAAGAAGGCGCTAGCACTCGAATGCTTATTTACGCAGGTCGTCTGATCAAAGAAGGGGTATCGCAGCGGCGTGCCTGTCAGGTGTCTGTAACTTGGGGTATCACTGATGATCCACAGGTTCAGCGCAGCATCGATGAGGTTGTTACTTCGATCTTCGCGTGAACACTACCAAGCTTACGATCAACCGGCTCGAAACTACTTTGAGACAGTACTCAGGCAAGAAGCATGAGGCGCTGGGTAGTAGTTCTCGCGCGGCCGTAAGTGTGCTGTTCAATGTCACAAACAGTGAACCGTGCGTGTTGATGATTAAGCGAGCGGAAACTCTCAGAATCCACAGTGGTCAATGGGCGTTCCCGGGTGGGATGATCGAAAAGTCTGACGATTCGCCAATGCACGCAGCATTGCGAGAGACAGATGAAGAACTTGGTATAAAGTCGAGTGATATCGATATTTGGTGTCAAATGCCACCAATTGATACCTCGACAGGATACGAAGTTTGGCCATACGCAGGCAGGGTGACGGACGGCGTGAAAATCACGCCTGAAGAAGCTGAGGTTGCGGATGTAGTAAATATACCCGTGAGGATATTTGTGGACGCAGTATCTCGACGATCGATTACAGTCGTCAGGAAAAGTGGAGTACGAAAGCTAACCGCTTACGCCTACGAGGATCGCATTATCTGGGGAGCATCTGCTCAGATAATTGCGAACGCCATGAATATTGTGATGAATGCAGCATGAAACAGTCTGACAAAGGGCAAGACCAGAGTTGAACAGTTCCGACGACGCAAAGCAAAACGCAATTGAGACCACCCGTAAGGAACTGGATCAGTTCCCAGCGCCAGTGCTCGAACGATACGAAGTTGCCCTCGAAAAGCTAAACGGACGATTAGCTGACGAAACTTGCCAGCTTTGGGCTCAAGAAGGCTTAGAAATCGCCAGCAAGACCGTTAGGTCGTGGGAAGCAGCCGCCGAATTCTTCGATGCTTCAGTAGCGGTTCAACGACAGCTTCCTTCAGGTCAATTCTTGAAGTGGGCGAAGACTGGCACATCTCTATGTGAAGACTCGCCATCATTGGCAGTTGCATATTTCAAGTCGTCACCCAAAGCGATGCTCCGACTACGCCCTCGCTACATCGACGACTGGGCTAACGTGTGCCGAGCTCTATATCGCGGCACTTGGAAATCGTCGGCTCTTGCTTGCCGACTATTCGAGGCGACTCCAGATCTGTTAGAAACACTTTCCTTTGAAGAATTCTGCCATTTCGGTGAGTTCCTTGAGATCCTCTCCCGCCGATCCTACGATCAGGCTGGCGATGCTCTTGGAGCCGGCATCGACCTGTTCCCGAAAATTACCGGAGACGTCGACCGGTTTATCAACCTTGCACAGATCGTCGCTGAGAAATCTTGGCGAGAGACCGCGGTGCTATTCGACTCCGCAACTGCCTCTCTTGTCGAACTCGGCGCTCCCCACAGGGCTCCACTGATTTCACTTGCTCGCCGGCTCGTAATCACTGGCGTAAGCGATGCCGCTGGAGTGCTAAAAGACGGCGCAAATACGGTCAATAAGATTCCTTCTGATAATCGCGACCGATTGCTCGAAATGACTGATGGCATTGCGGCCGTGTCGGCGCCTGCTGCCCCAGAGTTTTTGAAGATCGTTCCTGAAGTTCTCGAACGGGTGACGTTCGATCAGATGGGGCAATGGCAGGCCGAAGGTCTGCGCTCGGCTCGTGAGAGCGATGAAGCTGCTGTCATGTACTTCAAACTTGAATCGCCAGCGTCTCAAGAGATGTTAGATTCGCTGTCATCTTCTATTGAACTTTCTCGAGTCCGTGATGTCATCCAGATGTACTGTCTCGCACTCACTGGCCGTTCTATCGACGTTCAGGCAGCCGCTGCGCTGGCTGAGAAGAATATAGGGTGGTTCCAAGGTGAACTGCCAACGACCGAAGGTACAACGATCTACATGCCATCGGTGATCAATCAGTACACAACCAAAGACCAAAATTTTGGCTTCTTCAAAGTAATTTCAACCCACCAGATCGGGCACATCGAATTTGGGTCATTCGCATTCGATTTCAATATTCCGTCGACTTTGTTTGAAGATCTTCGTTCGCGACTCCCCGGAGCATCTGAATTGAAGACTGCCAAAGCAGCAGATGAAGTTGCACAAAAGGCTGCGGCAGCACCGCCTGAGATGATCGTGTTTGATCATGATCCGTCTGCTGAACCTGTACTGGCTGCGGCGGAGCCAATTGAGGTCGAAAACCGAGAATTTTTGACAGACATGAGTCGATTCTTCGATCTTTTTCAAGAACGCCGATTGGCTCTCGATGCATTTACAGTGCTTGAAAGCTCTCGTATAGACGGATATGTAGAAGAGCTCTACCCAGGTGTTATGACGATGTACGACATGGTTCGTACCGCTTCGCTCGAAGTACGTCCTGATGTAACTGATCTACCTGCCCGAGAAGCACTCGTTGAATTCATGATCCGAGTCAGCCTTGGTCAGGTAAACGAAATGCTCGTGCCATCGGAGCACCTTGAGGTTGCTCGAAAATTGCGCAAGTTGATCCGACAGGTCACTTCCGTAGAAGCCATGGTAGAAGACGCTGCTGAAGCAGCGATTCGGGCTTACTCGATCTTGATAGACGTGAAGAACGAAGAAGTCGACGATGACGACTTTGAACAGCTCGAACCTGAGGAAGAAGACGAGTCCGCTGAAGATGAGGACGATGTAGTCGACCCAGAACAGGTGATTCAGCAATTTATGGGTCAGTCTTCTCCAGATGGGGAGGGTGAAGGCGAGCCTGAGGAAGGCGATTCATCCGAACCAGATTTAGATAGTGAGGGTGAAGGCGAAGAAGACTACTCATCGCCTCAGGAAGTCGACTACCGTGGCGAGTTCAAGCCTGAGCTTTCACAGCTGCTATCCCAAATGCAGATGATGGAAAACGGCGAAATCTCGGAGTCAGGCGAAATGGAACCGATTACTCAGGAACAGCTCGAAGAGATGATGAAGAACGCTCCAGAGATGGAAATGGAGCAGACCGAGGGTGAAGAGGGTGGCGATCAAGAGGTTTCAGAGATGATCGAAAACCTGATGAAAGAGCTACAGAAACGCGATCCGGAGAACCAGCAGTTTCAGCCCGGACCTTCACAACACGTCAATGAAGACGGGGGTCCGCTTACAGCCACCGAACCCGATACATTCACGTACCCCGAGTGGGATTTCAGGGCAAACGAATACAAGCCGAATTGGTGCATGGTTCACGAGAAGATTATGGCTGACGGAGAACCTAATTTCTTCCGCGAGACTCTCGCAGAGAACTCAGGACTGGTCGCACAGATCAAACGACAGTTTGAGTTGGTCATCCCAGAGATGTACCGAAAACAGAAGCGACTCGAAGACGGCGAAGAATATGATCTCGATTCCGTTTTGGAAGCGCTGATCGATCTAAAAATCGGTGTTTCGCCAGAAGAGAAGCTCTATTGGCGGCGAAATAAGAACGAACGGTCTGTTGCCGTCGCATTCTTGTTGGACCTCTCTGCGTCTACAGCAGAGGCGATTGACGAAGCTAAGAAGCCGTCTGACGACTGGGGTGCACCTGACGATCCTGTGGAATACATGGTCTGGCTGCGTTCACGCCGATCCGAAGGTCTTCGTCGCACTTACAAGCGAATCATCGATGTTGAAAAAGAGGGAATTACCCTTTTGGTCAATTCACTCGAAACGCTTGGTGATATGTACGGAATTTACGGATTCTCAGGCTATGGTAGGGAGAACGTGGAGTTCTACACTATCAAGGATATTGACGAAAATTTCTCTGACATGGTTCCTCGACGTATCGACCGAATCGCACCGCTTCACGCTACCCGTATGGGGCCTGCGATTCGTCATACTGCCGCTAAATTGGCTGAGGCAGAGGCACGGTCGAAATTCTTATTCCTCATCTCTGATGGGCGACCACAGGACCGTGGATACTCTCGTGAAGGCGTTGAGAAGGAATACGCGGTTCACGACACCCGTCAGTCACTTATCGAAGCACGTAACATGGGCATTACACCGTTCTGTCTGACTGTCGACAAGGCTGGGCACGATTACATGAAGACGATGATGGAAGACTTCAGCTATGAAGTTCTACCGGATATCAGCTTGCTTCCGAAACGTCTACCGCAGCTGTATCGTAACCTGACTACGTAATTTGCTCCCGTGTCGCCTTTACTGAGGGTGGGAGGGTTGTGATCTGGTACTTGATGCAGTGAATTGTTGTCCATGCATCAGCGCGATCATTCAACGTTCAAAGTCTGACTTGCAGCAGAGTATGGACCCAGTTTACAGGACATGATCTAGGTACGAATTGACTGGGAAGTGTGCTGGCGCCTTAGCCGTTGTCGACTAGAATGTCTCCGTAGAACAATTCTAGGATTCGATCTGCCCATTCTGCGTCAATCTTGATCACGTCAGACGTTTCGTTCGCCACAGCGAAACGGTTTGTACCGTTGTCCGTGAGGTCACCGATCGTCATGGTCAGGCGTCGTACTTCAATAACGTTGGTGTTTGGGTTTCGGTTTTCAATTCGAACTGCGATGTACGGAGATTCAAGAATTGTGCCGTACGGGATGTAGTCAACGTCTAGTTGGAGATTCAATGCTACGGCTCCGCCAATTTGCGGGTTGCCGAAGAACTCTATTTCAGTCATAAGAGCGTCGCCGTCAGCCAGTACAGAGCCTGTGCATGGATCGGTCTTTAGTGGAACGTCGCAGATTGTCCAGGTGTCGGTTTTGCTGTCGTAGCCATATGCACGAATCACTTCGTTATTGTCGAACAGAATTAATTCACGAGGATCGCCCGTAAGCGAGTAGTACCACTCGGGGTAAGGTGGATCCTCTACCAAACGCTCAAGTACACGTCCCCAAGACGCGTCGACAAGAACGAGCTGCGGGAAACCTTCGATACGAGCGTAGTGATTTTCACCGTCTGGAGTAAGGTTACCCAGAATGAGTTTTACAACAGAACCGTCACGCAAGGTGACTGCGAACTCGGCAGACGGGACGTCTAAGCCGTAGAGCGTTAAGTCGTCGATCGATTGAGCCAAAACTCGCTGAGTCCGTGGGCCACCTAGCAATTGGGTAATACCACCCCAACGGTAGAGGTCGGCAGGGATGTTCTCCAGGTCGTCGAAGTACCATCTACGCAGGTCTTCGCGGAGCGACCAACTGGAGACTTTTTCGCCAGTATTGATACTGATGTTTCGGAGATCATCAGGTGAGAGAGTGTAAAAGAACGGTGGGTCTGGCTCTTTAAATTCTACGGACGGGTTTGTAATGAAGCGAGTGACACCGATTGACACAAAAGAGAGAACAATTATTAGGACGAGCAGAAAACGCAGATTCATATTGTTAGCGCCTTCTCCACCATGTCCAGAACCCAAACAGACTGATCAAGGATGGCATGAGAAGCCATCCTGACCATCGAACGAAATCACGTTCGTTCTTGGTTAGGAACAGCTGCCTGTTTGCGTCAGTCTTAGCCCTAATCGAAATTAGCTCATAGTCCTTCGAAAGGTAGTTAACCGCATTCACGAACAGATCGGAGTTGTTCGCTGAGCCAAAGTAGTTATTGGTAGCGAAATCAGTATCACCAATTACGATCATATTCATCGTAACGAGCTGTTCTCCGTCTGAATAAACACCGCCGGCAACTTCACCAACTGCCTCAACGACAACAGCTAATGGTAGTGGTCCTGCAATTTCGGTCCCCATGTCATAGTCCAGAATGTCAGGATCTGTTTCCGACCAGCTGCTTAGAGTGGTTGAAGCGAGAATTCCCTGTTTCACAAGCGGGGTGTTGTCCCCAACAAGAGGAATCGCGGCTGGGTCCATCGCCCAGCCCAAGTGGGTCGTTCCAGGCATGTAAAGAACTTCAAATCCGATAGTCACTGGGTGCGCTGGAATCTGACCGTTACTCTTCTTGACCTGAATGAACGTTGGGCTTGGAGCGACGAAGCTTGCCTGATCGGCAGCTTCACCATCGCCAACTGCCACTGCGTAGCGAGACAGGAACTGCTTGAAGGTATCTGGAGTTGAGAAAGGCTCAAATAAGAACAAGATGCTTCCGCCATACCGTGCATAGTTCAATAAAGCCTGCTGGTCGATCGGAAGTAAATCTTGAGTTGGGTTTGCAAACACAATTGCAGCAGGAATTTCCTGCGGATCGCCTAAAGACATGCGAGTGCCAAGTTCCTGAAGGGTCTCGTTCAGGATTTGATAGTTCTCACGGTTAAGTGCCCGCCCTGCGAGACCGATGGCTGTTGTGGTTGTGACGTCGGTTAGATCACGCTCGGAGTGTCCGGTAATGAATACAACCTTCTTTTGGGCTATCTGGTTGATTACCAGTAGTCCAGTTACAACCTGTTGCTCAGTAAATACATTAGGACCATCCGATGGGTTGGTACCTACGATAACTTCGGTTCGACGACTCTCAACGCCTTCGATGGCGAGGGCTGGGAACTGAGTAACGCCTAGAGCAGTCGCAACGTTCGGGTTCAATTCAGGGTCGACCCGCTCATACGTAAGGTCAAAGTCGCCCGATCGACGACGGAACTCACTGAGCATGTCGTCGGTGTCCCGCCACGCAGCGGCTTCAGCCGCTGTATCAGTCGTGAAGAACGCTGTAATTTTGACAGGCTCTTTCAGGTTTTCAAGCGTGTTCAATACCTGCTCTTCAAGCAAGAATTGCTTGGTAGCCGTAGTATCGATTCGCAACCAGCCTTCAGGGCTTGGACGATCAGTTGCCCAGTGAAGAGTGAAGTTCACTACCACTGCGATCGCTAAAAAGACGATGAAGACGATTGCGGTGTTAAGACCGTATCTGCCACGTCGACCGAATACTGTCTGGCGAACCGTTGCTAGTGAGATAATAGCGTCGATGAGGAGAAGGACGAAACCTACTCCGGCGACCACGAAGGCCTGACCTTCAAGACCTCGCAGGAATATCCAAATGAGTACTCCGAAAACGACGGCACCGACACCGACGAACGCGAGCGCTTGCCTGATCGATTTCGTGTTGTTTTTTAGACTCTGGAAAATCGGAGTCTTTTCACGAAGAGAATCTGAGGTTGGCCGACTCTCGGGATTGTTCTGCTGATCTGTAGACATCTAAGGAATACTGGCCTAGCGCCATCGCCTTGCTTCCAACACAAGAACTGTGAGGAGCAAGAACACTGCTGTAATTGATGAGTAGTAGGCAATATCTGTTAGAGAGATAATACCTCGTGCGAAATCTGCGAAGTGGCCGCCCTCGGCCACTCCGAAGCTATCAAGGTCGAAAACCGAGAAAGAAGCACCAAGTTGGAATGCGTCTAAAACTTGAGCTGCCGTTCCCGAAAGTCTTGCGCTCACGAAATCAATAATTGTAAGGGCCGTGAGAATTCCAGATCCAACGACGAGACCTACGATCTGGTTACTGCTAAGCGCCGACGCGAACAGGCCAACCGCAAGAGTTGCTGATGCATACAAGGTGAGCCCGACTAATCCAGTGAGTAACGGGCCGACGTCTGGATCGCCATAGACGAACAGCACAAGCACAAAGTAAAGCGAAAGCCCGACCATGACCATTGTAGTAACTAAAGCTGCGATAAATTTTCCGAAAACAATTTCGAATTCACGAAGAGGTGAGGTCAACAGCAATTCGAGCGTTCCCAATTTTTGCTCTTCAGCAAGGAGACGCATCGTTAGAGCTGGTGACATGAAAATCATGAAGAAAATCGCACCAGCTAAGTAACCACGGATACTTGCTTCAGCGAATGCATCGGAAACCGATGCAACGAAGAAGAAGCCAGTGATAGCAAGGAACGCTGCCGAGACCACGTAGGCCATTGGCGAGGCGAAGTATGTGCGAATCTCTTTGATCGCTATGACGGATATGAAACGCAATTCCTAGTCGCCTAAATTCTCTTCGGTTGTCAATTCGAGGAAGATCTCTTCAAGAGTCATCGGCAAAGGGGTCAAATTAGTCAGGCCCCAGCCGTTGTTGATGATGGTCTTCGCAATAGTTTCAGTTGCCTGAGCGTTAGGTCGGGCATCCACGATGAACGGAAGAAAGTCTTCTCGTTCAGCACGTTGTACGATCGATGCTCGCTGGTCAGAGCGGGCATCTACTACATCGGAAATATCTCGCATAGCGTTGATGAATGCTGGTGCTTCTGCTCCACGTATGCTGATTTCGATTCGTTCAGCGTGCTGGAGCTTCTCGGAAAGATCGTCTGGCTTGTCGTCAGCGACGATTCGACCGTCGTTGATCACAAGCACTCGCTTACATATAGCGCTCACTTCGGGGAGAATGTGGGAACTGAGAAGCATGGTGTGTTCTTCACCCAGATTACTGATCAGTTCTCGAGTCTCGACTACCTGAATGGGGTCGATACCGATAGTTGGCTCGTCCATTACAAGCACGTCTGGCTCATGAAGGATCGCCTGTGAGATACCTACTCGCTGTCGGTAACCCTTTGAAAGCCGGCCCACTAGTGTGTTCCTGTATTCGCCGAGTTTCACCATGTCGATGACCTTGGGCAAACGTTCTTTCACCCAGGATTTATTCATGCCACGGATTTCACCCATGTAGGTAAGATAGTCCATAACCGTCATATCTAAGTAGAGTGGAACGGTCTCCGGGAGGTATCCGATGTGTCGGCGAACGTCTAGCGAGTGCGAGACGACGTCGTAACCACCAACGGTTACATCGCCCTCGGTCGGAGGGGTGAATCCCGTGACGACTCGCATGGTCGTCGTCTTTCCTGCGCCGTTCGGGCCGAGGAATCCGACGATTTCGCCCCTGAGCACTTCGAACGAGATGTCGATAACGGCCGGGTAGGGTCCGTAACTCTTCGACATGTGCTCAATTTTGATCAACTACTCACTCCGGTTTTCGGTTGAATAACGGCGATTCCCGCGACAACTTCACCATTCTGCCAAAATTAAATACGCCGTGTACCTCACGGGACATACATATTGCACACCTGATCTAGCAGATTTCAAATCACTTTTATATTATCCAAGCAAAATCGTCCCGGCTACACGCTTTCGTTGCCACAAACGGTTTTTTAGCAAATAATTGAACAATGACTTCTAGTGATGAACGAATAAATTATCTCGATCACGCGGCTACCACGCCGATGCGCCCTGAGGTGCTCGAAAAGATGCTCCCATACTTCATTGAGAAGTTCGGTAACCCTTCGAGTTTGTATTCATTAGCAGGGGAAGCAAGATACGGACTCGACGAGGCGCGAGAGCAAGTAGCGGCGGTTCTGGGATGCCGTTCAGGTGAAATCGTCTTCACCGGCGGGGGCTCTGAATCGAATAACTGGGCTATAAAGGGAATCGCTGCGAGGCGTTTAGCTGCCAGTGGGCTCACTGTGCAAGGAGGCCACATCGTCACCACGGCTATCGAGCACCACGCCATCATTCACCCTGTTGAACAACTCGAAAAGCTGGGATATGAGGCTACATACGTAGGTGTGGACAGTACAGGCAAGGTTGATCCCGACGAGTTTGCTGCTGCGGTCAGGGCAGATACGTTTCTTGCGACCGTGATGCTGGTGAACAATGAAGTCGGTACGATTCAAGATGTGGCGACTATTGCTAGGAAAACGCGGGAAGCATCGAAATTGGTTGGCGGAAGTGTGCTGATTCACACCGACGCTGTGCAAGGTGCAGGGAAGCTGTCGCTGAATGTGAATGATCTTGGAGTTGATCTTTTGAGCCTCTCAGCACACAAGATTTACGGTCCTAAGGGCGTAGGCGCACTGTATGTAAAGCGAGGCGTTGAACTAGAACCACTCATTGCAGGTGGCGGTCAGGAACGTCAACGTCGTTCCGGCACTGAGAACGTCGCCTACATCGTCGGGTTTGGAGAGGCTATAGCACTGGCCGAGTCCGAACGAGTCGCATCTCAAGATCAACTTAAGCGGCTTGCAAATAAGCTAGTAGAAGGCGTAGCTGAACGAATCCCAAACTCATCGTTTAATGGCAGTAAGACTGACCGGGTTCCTGAAATATCGAATTTCTCTTTCCCTGGAGTGGAGGGTGAGCCGGTGCTGTTGGGGTTGGATTTCAAGGGAATAGCTGCTTCTAGCGGTAGTGCATGTAGTAGCGCATCCCTTGAGCCGTCTCATGTGCTGCTGGCCATGGGAATTGACGCTGATCTAGCAGTGGGCAGTATTCGAATATCTTTTGGTCGAGAAACAACCGAAAGTGATGTCGATGACGTACTTCAGGCATTGAAAGACGTTTTAGACCAACTGGCGACGTTTCCATCGGCGTAAAATTAGACTGTTCAACGAATATCGAATATGAATTCGTTCATTCACCGACTCTTGGTGATAATTAGTTGTTCAATGGTAAAAATAGTGTGCGATACCGACGGTACATCGTGTAGTGTCACTTGTCGGTTCGGGGTAGTCCCGGACAGTGGAGCAACGGATGACTGAAGAGAATCGAACTGAACAGAACGTGGCTGAAGAAGACACCACCGGATCAACGAGCACAAAACCGGCCGTAGAATTGGCTAGTTTCGAGTTTGGCGACGAAGCGACAAAAAGCTTTCCGAGCCAAGTTTCCGCCGCCCTTAATTACGCTGAGGCAAACAAGTACGAGTACGGGCCACGTCTGCGTGATGCTGAACTGACTTGGAACGTGGTTTCTGCCGAAAGAATGGCAGGCGACATCGTCAGGGTTCGGATCGAATTCATGCCAACTTCCGGGTTCCGGGGTAATCCTGGATCGGAGTACATGGATATCGACTCGGGTGGGGCAGTTCTCGCCCGTCGACAGCTCAGCATTCCAAAAGAGAACAAACCATTCGTTCTTATAGGCATTGCAACAATTTCTGTCATATTGGCAGTAGTTGCTATCAGTTGGATGACGGTGTTCAAGGGTGAGGCTGGAGACCCTCTTTACGTTGCAGGTCGAACGCTGTGGATTAGGGCAGAAGAGCCGAAGCAACAGCAGTTCATCACCTACCAAGGTACTGACACCAGTGGAAAGGTCTATAACTGGGCAATGAAGCCTGAAGACGAGGCGAATAACGAGCTCGTTTATGTGAAGATAACTCTTATCAACCAGACGTCCGGAACGGTAAACCTTGTTGTGGACGAAAGCTCGTCGAATTTACTGGATAGCAAAAGGACTTCGTACAAACCGATTGATACGCTCGCTCGTGCTTACACCGCTGAGCCAGCGCCCAGATACTTAGTCCCCGAGTTTGTTCCCATGTGGGGCACGGTAAAGCTGAACGCTAATGAGCAAGTTACTGGAATGATGGTTTACGAAATGCCGAGAGGCAGCTCGTTCTCAGAATTAAGATGGAAAGCATCTGATTCTGTGAGTATTCGGTACGAGTAACCTCTCTAAAGTCAAAAAGCTGTCTCGAATACACACTAGAATCGCGACACGATGTCAGCAACCTCAGATACTGCTAATTATGCAGAAAATGCCGCTTCTTCCGAACTCACGGGTGAGTCCGGTGCTAGCTTGAAGGTGCCTAAAAAGAAAACAGCTACTGGAAAGAAGCTGTCACCAGGCCGACGCCAGTTTCTTGAATTCAAAGCGGCTTATCACGACTCACTTTTGCTGATTCGGATGGGCGATTTTTACGAAGCCTTTGATGAAGACGCCCATACGCTGTCTAAAGTCCTCGGCATTACGCTCACATCACGAGAATCTGGCGCAGGCGGTAAAGCTCCGCTCGCTGGCATTCCGCATCACGCTCTCGATAACCATCTTGGAACACTCGTTTCTGCTGGTTTGAAGATCGCTATTGCAGAGCAAACAAGCGATCCTGCGAAATCAAAGGGATTAGTCGAACGTGCCGTAGTACGGGTCGTGACTCCTGGAACGGTGATCGAACCGGCGCTGCTGGATCAATCAACTAACAATTACCTTGCAGCGGCCATAAGCGATGGTGAACGTGCTGGAATTGCGTACGTCGATATCTCGACAAGCGAATTTGTGACGGGGGAATATCCCTTATCAGATCTCAAAGCCGAACTGTTCCGTCTTCGGCCGGCGGAATTGATCGCTGACACGCTTTCTCTCGAACTAATCAATTCCGATCAAGAATCCGGCATGGTGGTTCGCCCGCTGGATGAAACACGGCTCGATACTGATCTATCTGCGGCTCGTCTGATCGAACACTTCAAGGCAAAAACACTTGAAGCGTTCGGGTGCGAAAACATGCCGTTAGCGATTGTTGCGGCGTCATCGATTCTCGATTTCGTGGCCGACACACAGTTTGGGGCTATTCCGCAGCTGACTTCGTTGCGTACTGAGTCGACCAATTCGTATATGAAGCTCGACCAGAAGGCGCTGAGAGACCTTGAAGTCTTCACTTCGTCGACTGGAAAGAATGCTGCGCCCACTTTGTATCGAACGCTAGATTTCTCGAAAACAGCGATGGGAGCCCGAACGCTACGGGCTTGGCTCACTAGACCACTGCTCGAACCTGACGACATACAGCGAAGGCAGGAAGTTGTTGCAGCTTTTGTTGACAATCAAAGGGCCCGCTCGCGGGTTCAGGGTCTGTTGGGTCAGGTGTCTGATCTCGAACGCCTCACAAATCGCGTAAGAATCAATACAGCCACTCCACGTGATCTAGCTTCACTTCGAGCGGGGTTGGTTGTGATCCCCGAGTTGATTGCGTCGCTGCCCGATGGCGTGATTCCTGGAGGTTCAGTAATCGGTCGACTTCACTCGTCGTCCGAAGCCGTAGAACTGCTCAATGCTGCGATTCCCGACGATCCTTCGATCACGGTTGGGGAAGGTTCAGCTATTCGTGAAGGATTTCATCCGGAACTCGACAAAGTTAGGACACTTTCGGGGGATGCTCGATCGAGTATCGCCGCTCTCGAAGCCGATCATCGAGAAGCAACAGGGATCAAAAGTCTGAAAATAGGCTACAACCGAGTGTTCGGTTACTACCTCGAAGTTACGAAGAACAATGTCCATCTTGTACCTGAATCTTTCGAACGACGACAAACGCTTGTGAACGGAGAACGGTTTATTACCCCTCAGCTCAAAGAGCTTGAGTCGAAAATTCTCAACGCTCGTGATCGAATCAGTGAGTTAGAACGTGAAATATTCAGACGCGTTTGCGGAGAAGTCGTAGTTCACGGCGGCAGAATCATGGAAACAGCAAGTGCGCTCGGTGTTCTAGATGCACTGGTGTCTATGGCGCAGGCAGCTGCAAAAAACGGTTGGGTTCGACCTCTAGTGGATAGCGACACCGCTCTAGAAATCGAGGGCGGAAGGCATCCAGTTGTTGAATCATCGTTAGGCCCAGGCCGGTTCGTATCGAACGATCTCGATCTTTCGAACGATGAACGACAGGTAATGATCATCACTGGGCCCAACATGTCAGGTAAGTCGACTTATATTCGACAAGCCGCTGTTCTGGTGCTTTTGGCCCAGGTTGGAAGCTACATACCAGCAACCAAGGCAAGAATCGGCGTTGTGGACCGCATTTTCACTCGTGCCGGGCTCTCCGACGATATTTCTGGCGGGCAATCGACCTTCATGGTCGAGATGGTCGAAACGGCGTCGATCTTAAATCAGGCGACAAGTCGTTCACTTGCTGTACTTGACGAAATCGGTCGAGGTACGTCTACGTACGACGGGCTGGCAATAGCTCGATCAGTCGCTGAACATATTCACAATTCGCCTAAATTGGGCTGTAAAACACTGTTTGCCACTCACTATCACGAGATGACCGAACTTGCCGACCAACTACCACGGACGCACAACTTACGAGTCGCAGTCTCCGAAGAGGAGGGCGAAGTCGTGTTTCTACACCAGATAGTGCCCGGGGGAGCCGACCGCTCGTACGGAGTCCACGTTGCACGTTTGGCGGGAATGCCGGGAACTGTAGTGAGTAGGGCCTGGGATCTTCTCGATGAGTTGGAGAACGGTGCCAAATCTACCGCTCGACCGGCAGGATTCCAGTTACAGATGCCTCTTGAAGATCAGCACGCTGGCAACGAACTTGTCGATGAGTTGAAAGAACTTGATGTAGGCAACATGACGCCTATCGAGGCGATCAACACGCTGTTCAGGCTTCAAGAGCAGGTCAAACGAGAAAAGGAATGATCTTCGCTGCGTCATTTAATCCTAGGTTTAACGCTTACAGGTCTGACTTAGGTTGAGATGACCCTGCAAGTGACAACGATTTCGTTGTAGCATGCCCCGAATACGTATAAATCGCTATTTTTTTTGGGAAGTACGCTAACTCAATTCGGAGGCTGGAATGGAACTTGGTTTCTTCACGATGCCACTGCACCCACCGGGTGCGAATATCGCAGACACGCTCGAGGCAGATCTAAAGCAACTTATCTACCTCGATGAACTGGGATACTCCGAAGCGTGGATAGGGGAACACTACACAGCTGAGTGGGAAAACATTCCTGCGCCCGATCTACTAATTGCGCAGGCTCTCGGCGTTACCTCGCAGATTCGACTTGGGACGGGTGTCACGTGCATGCCCAATCACAACCCGTTCTATATCGCTCACCGAATCGCCCAACTAGACCAGATGTCTAAAGGGCGTCTGAACTGGGGCGTCGGCTCAGGTGGTTTCCCGGGTGATTTGCATGTGAACGGCTTCGATCCACGATCAGGCGATAATCGAGAAATGACTCGAGAGGCGGTCGATTTAGTTCTGCAGTTGTGGAACGATCCAAAGCCGGGGCATTACAAGAGCAAATGGTGGGAATTCAATATCCCTGAACCAGAAGAAGATATCGCTCTCAGAGTTCATATGCGGACCTATCAGGATCCTCATCCACCAATTGGAGTAGCTGGCGTATCTCCGAACTCCGAAACACTCAGTCTCGCAGGAGAAAGAGGTTGGCTGCCGATGAGCATCAACTTCGTTCCTGAGCAGATGCTGTGTTCTCACTGGACTGCAGTTGAAGGCGGAGCTACTAAGGCCGGGAGAGTAGCAGATCGTTCGAACTGGAGAATTGCACGAGAGGTGATGGTTGCAGATTCGAGTGCTGAAGCCCGTAAACAGGCTCTTAACGGGACATTAGCAAGAGACATGGAAGGCTATTTCCTCAAGTTGTTGCCCCGATCAAAGATGATGGGGCTCCTCAAGATTGATCCGAACATGCCTGACTCCGACGTTACTGTTGAATACCTAGTGGACAACATATTTATAGTGGGCTCGCCAGAAGAGGTGACTGAAAAGCTGTCTTCACTCGAAGAGTCGGTTGGTGGGTTTGGAACCCTCATGGCTATGGGCCACGAGTGGGAACCCGAGGGTTTCTGGAAGACATCTATGGGTTTACTCAAACAAGAAGTATTACCAAAAGTTGGTGCATGACTTGAGACGATGCAGTTGAGTAGGATGACCCGAAATTAGTCTGGTCGAGTCTGCACTGAAATTGCTTGACCGCAGAGGTGTGTGAGATCTAGTCGAGTTGTAAATCACGGATGTGACGGATCGAAAATGTTTAACCCACCTACGCCTACAGGTTTCCAAAACGCCAAGCTGAGTCGATCATCGCAAACTATTATGTAAGGCATCTGTGACCCTGACTCATTTCAATCATCGTGTATGCAACTAGATTAATTGGGTTCAAATGAATATTGATACCCTAAGGGCCGTATCTAGTCGTGGGCGGAATTGTCTCGATGCTTTACTTGTGAGCGATCGCTGACTGGGTCGAGACTCAACTCTAGGAACTCAAGTAGATCATGGTTCAAATTCATGTAGTGCAGGTCGGCGTATTAGCAACGAACTGCTATGTGATTCACGCGGATGATGAGTCCGATTGCATCGTGATCGACCCTGGTGGTGAATCGGAGAAAATCTTCGGATTTCTTAATGAAAATAATCTCACGCCAAGGGCAATTGTTTCGACCCACGCACATGCGGATCACACAGGAGCCGTTGCGCCGTTGGTTGAACGTTACGACTGCAAATTTCTAATAGGTCACAAAGATGTCGCTGCAGCCGCTGAGCAGCTTGATTGGCTAAAGAGCATGCTCGGTGACTTCGTCGAGCCTCCTGTGGCGTCTGAGACGCTCAAGCACGGAAATGTGGTGTCCGCTAGCGGAGTTGAGATAAAAGTACTGGCCACTCCGGGCCATACCGAAGGTAGTAGCTCGTTCTACATCTCTGGACATGTATTTACTGGCGACACGTTATTTCGAGAGTCAATCGGCCGATTTGATCTATCTGGCGGTGACGAACGGAAAGAAATTGCGAGTATTCGGAACGTTTTGTTCGAACTTCCTGAAGAAACAGTCGTATGGCCTGGTCATGGACCTTCGACGTCGATTGGTCACGAAAAAATCGCCAATCGCTTCGTTCGCTAGCTATCTGAAGCACCAAAGCTAGTATGCCTAGATGCCAATCTAATTCAGCACGCAAAAACGCCCGGGTCAAATACGATCCGGGCGTTTACTTTAGTGATTTTAGGTTCGTCTGCTTCTCAGAAGATTGCTACTAGTCTGTATTAGACGAATAGTGGCCCGAAGATCAGCGAAACGATTGCCATGAGCTTCAACAGAATGTTGATAGCAGGACCCGATGTGTCCTTGAAGGGATCACCAACGGTGTCACCGGTAACTGCAGCAGAATGGGTGTCTGAACCCTTGCCACCGAAGTTTCCGAGTTCAACGAATTTCTTAGCGTTGTCCCATGCTCCACCTGCGTTAGCCATGAAGATGGCGAGGAGGAAACCAGAAACGATTGAACCGGCCAGCATGCCACCGAGAGCGTGAGCTCCCATCAGCGTGCCAATGGCGATTGGAGCAATAATGGCGATCAGGCCAGGAACGATCATTGCCTTCAATGAACCTTCTGTGCTGATAGCAACTGCCCGAGCGGCATCAGGCTTTACGCCCGGTAGACCTTCTCGGAGACCAGGGATCTCTCGGAACTGACGTCGAACTTCTTCGATCATCTCAGCGGCAGCTGTTCCAACCGCCTGCATCGTAAGACCTGAGAATACGAATGGAAGCAGACCGCCGATGATCGTTCCCATTAGAACCTTAGGGTTCAGAAGGTCGAGTTCGGTAATTCCGGTGGCGAATGCGTATGCCACTAGAAGAGCGAGAGCCGTAAGGACAGCCGACCCGATTGCGAAACCCTTGCCCGTAGCGGCAGTGGTGTTTCCAAGGGCATCTAGAGCGTCAGTGCGCTCTCGTACTTCGGGATCAAGGTGAGCCTGTTCGGCGATACCACCAGCGTTGTCGGCAACAGGGCCGTAAGCGTCAGTGGCAAGAGTGATACCCAGTGTTGAAAGCATTCCAACCGCAGCAAGACCGATTCCGTAGAGACCAGCGAGCTCGTTTGCGAAGTAGATACCAACGACGATTGCGATTGCCGGAATGACCGTGCTGTAAAGACCAACCGACAGACCCGCAATGATCGTCGATGAGTGGCCAGTTTCAGACTGCTGGGCAATCCACTTCACTGGGTTGAATTCCTTACCGAAGAGCTTCAGACCTTCATAGGAAGTAAACCATTCGGTAGAAGTTCCGATCACCTGACCAACGACGATACCGGTGACTACGACCCAGAATAGGTCGAAGTTAAGCGAATCGTTCATGTTGATGTAAACGGCAGTACCGATTAACGATAGAGCGCCTGCGCTGAAGATTCCGTAGCGGAGAGTCCAGAGCAGTTTGCCCATGTCGGCATTATCGCCAGTTCGTACTAGGAACATTCCGAATATCGAAGCGATGATGCCAATGCCGGCTATAACGAGAGGCAATAGTGCTCTCGAAGCGTCGACTTCAAATGGAATTGCGGATACAACACCGGTTGCGCTGACTGCGAAGAAGGCTAGTGAGATGGTTGCGATGATCGAACCAACGTACGATTCAAACAGGTCGGCTCCCATTCCTGCAACGTCACCAACGTTATCACCAACGTTATCGGCAATAACAGCAGGGTTGCGAGGGTCGTCTTCATCAAGGCCAGCCTCAACCTTACCTACAAGATCGGCTCCAACGTCAGCAGCCTTTGTAAAGATACCGCCTCCGACACGAGCGAACAGCGCAATTGACGATGCTCCGAATCCGAAGCCGGCAATCACGTTCGGGTTCTCGAAGAGAAGCCAGAGTGCTGATACGCCGATGATGCCTATTCCGACTACCGAGAGCCCCATTACTGCACCGGTGCTGAACGCAACCTGAAGTGCTTTGTTGAGTCCGGTTTGAGCTGCAGTTGCAGTTCGGGTGTTACCTCGAACTGCAATGCTCATGCCGACAAATCCGGCTAGAGCCGAGCCAATAGCACCAAGAATGTATGCAATCGCCGTCCACGGGCCCTCGGACGTCATGGCACCGCCTTCACTTAGTGAGGCGATCTTGTCGTTATCTAGGATGTTGTAGTCGATGAACAGTGCCAAAATTACAAAAATGATTGCTACGAATACGGCAAGAATTGAATATTCCTTGCGTAGGAACGCCGCTGATCCTTCCTGTATTAGATCACCAATCGCTCGAACTTCATCGTTGCCTTGAGGCTGCTTGAGCACTCGCATGGCGAGTAGGGCAGCGGCCACAAGACCGACAGCTCCTGCTGCAATTGCAAGCAAGATCGATTCCATTTAGATATCTCCGCAAAAAAACCTTCCATTTCTCACTGCTTAGCGCAGTTTGTAAAGAAGGTACGTATTAAAGGTTGGTACTACGGACAGCCGGTCATTTCCGTGTTTCGAACTCGATTCGGCTTCGCCCATCCTTAAGTTGACCAATGAACGCTAGCATCGGCGTAATTTACAGTCAACAAATTGAGAGGCGAATTGTGACGGTTGATGGAAATAGCAAGTTTTACGATGAGACCAATTGGATTACGAGTGTTACCCCAATGTATTTTGAAACCACCGTAGTAGAAGTTAGATTACTGGACCATTCAAATAGATTTTACTGAGTAAACATACCGCAGGCTTATAGTATTCGTATAACCTTCGACGAAGTTCATAGCTACTTCGAAATTGGCCATGTGCCTAGGGAGTGATCTATCCATGACCGT
>Ga0115002_10002449_pt1 | contig 24250 bp, 14 predicted proteins | sample ArcticOcean_MG_C_8_FD_89576 | JGI IMG/M metagenome (GOLD analysis project Ga0115002, IMG submission 89576) | Marine microbial communities from western Arctic Ocean - ArcticOcean_MG_CB11_86 | ecosystem: Environmental > Aquatic > Marine > Oceanic | place: Arctic Ocean: Canada Basin | collected... | reverse complement strand
TGGCATTTGGTGTTCCACCGAGGCCGACGGAGTGATTGCTCGCATCCGCCTCGACGAGGCGAATTCCCTGCTCGATGGCGTCCAGAAGATCGCCATGGGCCAGAGTCTTCTGGGCCGCCTCGTTGGCTGCCTTGCCAAAGGCCCAGGTTGAGGCAAAGACAGGTCCTTCGATGGTGTCAGCTAGATCCAAGGCACGCGCCTGGTCAGGTGTGGTGCCGGCACCGGCGACGGCGCCGACAGCGGCAAGAGTGGCGGATTTGGACAGGAAACTGCGGCGAGACAGTGGTGTGGGCATGATGGCGATACTCCATTTGGCGTCAGGGGGGGACGTTGAGTGTTGGTCCCGCGATAGAATTCCAAGCTACAGTATGCCAAGGAGGGGGGCCAGATGGGCCTGTCTCTTACCTACACACCGAGGACAAAACGGCCAAAAATTACTTGGACCTTCTGAGTCACGTCCTTATCTTCCAGCCCTGATTATACCTAAGCCTATTCTTACTATACCCAGGCTTATTCGGTTCGCTGTTTTTCCGCTAACAAAACGCCAAGGAGTGTGCACATGCGGAAGTTTCTCGTCGCAGGGATTGCAACCCTGCTAGTCGCCGGCGCAGCAAGCGCTCAGTTTTTCGATCCTCCTGCTCTTGAGGATCGCAACGGCAGCACAGGTCTGCCTTTCTTTATGCTCGAGGTTCCGAATCCTGAGTCCATGGTTTCCGACGGTAACATCGGTGACTGGGGCTGGTTCGATGCCGAATACACGCTGACCATGGATGAGTGGCGTGACGAGGGTGATCGCCCTGCACCGTCTCGCGGTGATCTGAATATTACGACCTTCATGGGTTGGAAGGGTGGTGATGTGAACCGCTGGTATGTGTTCATGGAGGCCTTCGACGATGTCCTCGATCACGATGGCACCAGCGTCGTTCGTTGGGACGGCGACATGCTGCAGGTTGGCCATGATCCTCAGGATCACGGTCGTCAGCGTGGTCCCGCTTCTGGTTTCACCATGGAGTGGATGATGGCACCAGGTGACGTTACCGAGCCCAACAACGTGACTTTCCGTTATGGTGGCGTCGAAGGTGAGCCTGACACATGGGGTGAGTATGGCACGCAGCCGTGGATCAATCACACGGTCAAGGTCGATCCGCCCGAGGCTTTTGCCGCTGAGTTGTGGACCGATGGTGGAACCACCACCTATGAGTTCGACATCAAGGTCCTGGCCTTCCAGGAAGATGGTGGTCCTGGTGCCAGCGAAGATTGGCAGATGGATGCAGTTGCTGGTCCTGATGGCGCTGGATTCCCCATTGCCTTCTGGTATGAAGATGGCGAGGGCCCCGATTCTTCCTTCGGCACCAACGAAGACGGATCAGCAGGTGGCCGCAATGACTGGACAATCCGTGGCCCTGAGGCCTCCGGTCGTCAATACTACGCTCTGGCGACGTTGCTGCGTATCGGCGAGTACACCGCCGATTCCGGCACCGTCACCGCAGTCGAGGCCTCCACGTGGGGTAACATCAAGAACTCCTTCCGCTAGGCAGAATGTCGCTACACGCGACAGCTGTTAGAGGCATTCCCCTCGGAAGGACGTAGCAAAATCGTCGGGCCAGCCGGTGCAGTTTCCGGCTGGCCCGATTTTGGTTCTACCACTCTGGCTTGATGAGCATTCGTTTGCTACTCTACCTGTCATACCAACCGTCGTAAATTTGGCCTTCATTCGTAGTACCTAGGAAGTCTTGAATGAGATTGGTAAGAAGCTGGCGCGCGCTCAGTCTGCTGGTCGTCCTGATATTGTCCGCCTCGTTTGGCTGTGGCCGTTATTTCCCGACCCCATTTCAGCCGGCACCACAGCAACCATCAGGGATGAAGGTCAACGATGATGGCTCCATCACCTATGACCTCGATCGATTGGCCATCACGCTGCGTGCAATGACGGATGAGGAACTCAATCGCCTCTTGTCCCCATCGGGGGATGCGTCAGTCAATCCCTATACCTTTGGTGATTTGAAGACACCAGGTGAGACTTGGACGCAAAGTCGCTTCACAGTGTTCCGCGTTCAGGTGGCAAACTACCAGTATCCCAAGGTGCGGCTCGATCCAGTCAACAGTCAGATCACGGCGAGCAATCGCAGGCAATACAATCCGCTGAGCTTCTCTCAACTATACGACTACTATCGTGCTCATTGGGTAGGCCGCACAGGCCGTGGCCGGACCGAATTCCGCACGCGCACAGATGTTCTCAATCGGACGCTCTTTTCAAAGGATTACATCTTTAGCGGTAGCGATGCCGATGGCTACATCGTCTTTCCACGCCTCCATGACGATGTGCGCAACATACAGGTCGACCTTACCGATATTGCTGTTCGTTTTGACTACACGGATGAGCCCGTTGAAACGATCGATCTGACATTCAACTTCGACCGAGATATACTGCGTGGGGATACCCCGGCGACTGCGGTCAGAGACAACTGATGATGCATCGTCCTGCTGTCATCTGCGGCCTGATAGGGATGATGGCGATCGTTGCTCATGGGCAACTGCAAGAGTGGCGAATCGGTGGCTCGGGCTCTGGCTTCAACGAGATGGCCGCTTCTCAAAGTGGAGCCCTGGAAATTGACGGTGGGCTGCAGCCGCTTGAACTACGCGTCGGGGCAAATCTGATCGAACTGTTGGAGGAGACCGGCCTGACCTGGGCCAATGGTCAGCCGGGTGATTTCGTCGCCACCGGACAACCGCGCACCTGGTCGAACGATGGTCTCTTCAACCAGGTGAATGGGCCTTTGGCTCTCGTCGATGGTGACGAGGCGACTTCTTCGGATGGCATCTTCAAAGCGGCCCGAAATCAAGCAGGCGCCGCCTTTCACTGGGATCTGGGCGCTCCCTTTCCGTTGAATCGAATTCGCTTTTTCCCCGACATCGACGACCCGGATGCCTTTATCAAGGCCTTCGAGGTCTTTGTCAACGATGGGGAGACCTACAACAACATCCGTCGGCCCTTGTACGAGTCTCTTCGACGTGTCGAGGTGAACAAGGAAACTGTCGTCGACATGGAATTCGCCCCTCTGCAGGGGCGTTTTCTGAAACTATTGGTATTGTCAAAGACGGCTTTTAACCTGGCGGAGTTCGAGATCTACGGCGAAGGATTCGTTCCGGTTGCCAGCTACGACTCAAAACTTCTCGACCTTGAAGCCCCCGTTAACTTTGGCAATCTCCGTTTGCAGGCGACTCGATTACTGCGTGACAGCGGCGTGGAAGCCAGCGCAGATCAACGCCCTTCGGCGGTTCTGCAGGTGCGCAGCGGTACAGATTCCACAACTCGCGCGTTCTTTCGGAGAGATCGTGACACGGGATCGCAAGAAGAGGTGGATTTCGAGGAGTACGACAAGCGACTCCCGCGGCAGGCATTGTTCCAGACGGATGCAACATCCAGCCAGATTCTTGGCGAAGTCGATCGGGCAACTTATCTAGCGCTGCCTGCAGCCGAGCAAGGGCCGGTCCGTGACTTCGTCAAAGGCGACATTCGAGGCGATGTCGACAACTGGAGTCCATGGTCACCGTCACTGACCATCGATTCTACGGGTGCCATTGAAATCCCCATCGATCTGCCGAGCCCACGCCGATACCTGCAGTTTCGGTACGCTTTTGCGGGAGATGCCGACAATGTCATGCGTATCGACTCGATGCAGGTCGAATACTTCCCCCGCTTGGTGACGGACGCCGTGGCCGAATTGGCCCTGGCCGATGATCCCAGTCCGCTTGGCCGTGTCTTACAGGTGCCAGGTGGGGTCGACACATCCTTTATCATGGATATCCGGACGGAATTTGATTCAGCGGGCCTGCCCGGATTTCAGGGATTGCGAATCGAGGCCTTTCCGCCCCCCATTTTCGATCAATTACTGGCCGGTGACCCACTGCAGCCGGTGGCCGGCGCCCAGGCGATTGTGACCCAGAACGGCTTCGACGTGTTCTTCGATCCAATACAGATCACGGGCAGTCGTTCATTTCGATTGCAGTTCGATCTGCGAGTTCTCGAACACAATACACCCGTGAATGCATGGCTGATCGGTGACGCCAATGCGCCACCCCATCCGGTGCGCGCGGGTGACGCCTCCGATGAGATCTCGACGGGTGTGACCCACGCGTTCAGCGTCGAGACTCGCCCCGTTGTTGAGGCCAGGTTGTCGACAGCCGTGATCTCACCGAACGATGACGGACAAAACGATACAGCCGACATCTTTCTCATTCTGTCGCAGTTTACAAGGGGTATTGAGGTGGAAGTTGAGATCCTCGATCTCAGCGGTCGCCGTGTGCGTCGCCTCCTTTTCGATCAGCGCGCAGCTGGAGCCTACGACGAAGAGTGGGATGGGCGCGATGATGACGGGCATCTGGTGCCTCCTGGTCTTTACGTACTTCGCGTGGGTGCTGTATCCGATGCAGAGACCTTCCACAGTACCAAGACTGTGGGAGTCGTGTATTGAGACGGTTTGGGGACAGCGGCCGCATCACTGTGGTGATTCTGTTGGCTCTTGGTCAGCAGGTTGCAGCTCAGGGCACGACCTGGGTCATCGGTGGAGCGAATGGAGTCCCCTGGGCTTCTGCCGCGAAGCAATCGATCGCTCTGGACGATTCATCGCGCCCGGGTGCTGTTGCGCCCCTGCAGCTGAGGCGCGGCGTCAACCTCATGCGTGAGCAGGTGCGAAGTGCAGCAACTTCCACGCAGCGAAGCCTATTTGGCTACCGCTGGACGATTCACAAAGGCCCCCGTCAGATCGAAGCAGACACTCTACAGGTCGGATGGCATCCGCGTCACTGGGACAATGGTGAAATCAACGCCCGTGCAGAAAATCTGAGTCTGGTCAATGGTGATGACTTGACGGCGGCGATCACGCACAGCCAGTCCCAGGCGCAAGAGCAGAAGGGTGATCCCAGTAGCGTTAGATACTACACCTTCGACCTCGCCGTCCCCGTGCCCATCGACAGCATTGTTTTCTTTCCGCCGCAAAGTGGTATCACGGCTGAGAATCAACGCCAGCGAGAATTGTTTCCATCCAGTTTCGAAGTAAGCCGGACAAATACGCCCGTGGAGTGGCTGATTTTTGAGGACGAAAACTCCGCCGTCGGGACCAGTGGCTATCACCCTCTCGACGAGATCGTAGGATCGACCTTCGCCAACAATAGGAGTGTGATCTCGCTGACGATGGGGCTTGAATTCACCCGTTTTCTTCGTTTCCGCCTCGGTCAGGAGTTACGTCCGATTCTGGTGGCCGAGATCAAGGCCTTCGGACGCGGATATCCACAAGAGGCCAGGTATATCTCAGAGCCGCATTTCTTTGGTACGCCCGTCAGTCTCGGGACGGTCAACTGGAACTTCACACGCTATCGGCAGGCGCCCTCGGGCGAAATCTTTGAGGACCCTTCGGCCCCGGTAGAGTTGGTTTTGCGCACACGCGCAGGCGCCGATGCAGACCCGACGGACTATTTCATTTTCGACGATCTCGGCCGCTCGTTGTTGGTGGACAAAACGACCTATTTCCGTGCCCCTCGTGTGGATGGCAGATTCAGTGAGGGAGTCCCTGGTTTCAGGGCACGTCGTGCCGACGACACGGAAGGCTGGAACAATTGGTCCGTTCCATACGAACGCTCTGGTTCAGAGAACAAGTCTTCCGATGGCAGCAAATATCTCCAGTTTTCCTTCGAGATCGTCACCGAAGACCCCATGACCTTTGGCGTACTGGACAGTCTGTCCTTCGAGGTGTCGCCGCTTTTGGCCGATAGCGCCGTCGCCGAGATTTCGATCGATGGCGTGCCAATTTCTGCCCAAGGCGAGGTTGAAGTGCCTATGGGGGTGGATACCCTCTTTGCCTACGATATGCGGACCGTTGCTGGAAACGACGATCTGGCCGGTTTCGACGGTGTCGAATTGTCATTGCCCGCTGGAGCACGTTTCGTCGATGTCGAGATCAATGGCATCCTGGGTGTAGAGGGAACCGACTTTGATCTGACACAGGAACCCGGTCGCCTTGCGTTGACACTGTCCACGGTGATCCAACAGGATGCGGCGATGCGAATTCGATTCCGCAGCGCCATCTTTCAGGCGTCCCTGTTCCTTGAGGGCCAAATTTTCAATAGCGGTGTGGGCTTCCAGCTACCTCAGTCGATAGAGGCAGGGGATGCGCGTGAGGATATCAACAGCGACGGTGTTCAGGTGATCGCCAGTGACACGAGATTCGGTGTCCTGCGCCAGATTCGATTGTCGACCCCTGTTGTTACGCCAAATGGAGATACCATCAACGATGAGACGAGGATTCTCTTCGATCTGTTTGGCGTGCAGGATGGTGCCTTGCGTGTAGACGTCTACGATTTGGCAGGGCGCCGGGTGCGTGCTGTCCTGTCTGACCGTGCTGTATCAGGTGGCTACGATCCGGCGTGGGATGGAACAAATGATGAGGGGAGCCTCGTCCCACCAGGGATGTATTTGATCCGCGTCGAAATCGATGTCGATGACGGAGTGGTTACCCGTGTACAGCCGGTGGCGGTCGCATACTGATCGTTCCAAGCCGAGAAATTCTATGAAACGCTATCTTCGCACACCCACTATACTGACGGCCCTGCTGCTGACAACTACGGCCAGCGACGCCCCAGCACAGGATTTGGTTTTCGACACGAGTGACTTCGCAAGTTGGCAGCACCCGCAAGGTCTGGTCAATGTGACAGACGAGGGTGTCGCAGTGAAGCGATTCGGCAGGACATTTGACGCCGTCGCCAATATCGATGGCCATTCTTCCATCACGATCGGCTCCTTTGGATCACGCCCGGCGCGATCACCCTCGAATCAATTCTCGGCTGACAACATCCGCGATCAGGATCCCACTACGTACTGGCAGCCCAATAAGAATGATCCTGTCCAGCTTTGGTGGGTCGAATTGGACCTCGGTCGTGCGGTGGTAGCGGACAAGATTCGTGTCATTTTTCCGGACGAAGAGGGCGCCCGGCCTTTCAGTTTTTTCTCTGTCTTTACCAGCCCAGGTATTCCCGTCTTTGGTAGCAATCAACCAATGGTCGTCTACGATCGAGTCGGGCGGCCGATCAACAACAATTCGAACCAGGTTGTCGAATTCAATCTGCAGACGACGGGTCTCGGAACCAACGCCGAAGGTGCGCACCTCGATCTGAGCCCGACGATGAACTTCGACGTGATCCGATTTATCCGATTCGAGGCGGCTGGTGCCACTCCAGACGCGGCACTGGCCGAAATTGAGGTCGATGGGATCGGCTTCAATCTTGGCGGGATGGTAGGGACACCCACGCGGCGAGAGGATGGTGATCCCCATTGGGGCGGTACGACGTGGACCTCGAAGAATCGCGACTGTGACGGCTGTGGCAAGGGTAGTGGTGCGGATGAGATGCTGGACGAGGATGTTGGTTTTCGGACGTGGACGATTGAGGGCTCGGACAAGGGGGACTGGCGCAAGTCAGGAGTGTGGCAGACGATCGATTTTGGCAGTGTCTTTCGCATTGACCGAGTCGTGTTTTTCCCCATCGTCGGTGGCCAGAGTCCAGTCATCTATGGCTTCGAACGCGACAAGCAGGGGAGCTGGTCGAACTTTGACTTACTTATCTCCGACGGCTCTTCCAGCAATAGCGCCGACCTGGTTACAGAGGGCCCGTATCACTACGATCTTCTCTCCGAGGTGCTGAACTCAGGCCGTTTCATGTTCGACTTCAATTTCGAACCACGTGACATGCGTCTATTTCTGTGGCGAGTCACCAAACCGCCTCAGTTTCACCGTGCCCTGCAATTGTTCGTTTTTCACGCTGAGGGATATCCGAAGCAGGTCGAACTCGAGTCTGCGGATTTATCTCTGGGCGGAGCTCGCAGCATTCGTTCGGTGGAATGGGTGGCCGATATCCCAGCAGGCACGCGGATTGAAGTGGATACGCAGACCGGGGACGGGTTCGATTCAGCCACACGCTATTACTTGATCAATGGTAAGGAAGTCACCAAAGCAGCCTACGATGCAGCCAAGGTGCGAAATCGCGGCGATACGGTCATCGAGCAGGTTCGTGACGACACATGGAGTGACTGGAGCTTGCCCCATCGCTTCTCCGGTCAAGGCTTCCAATCACCCTCGCCGAGACGATGGTTGCGTGCTCGCGTACGTCTGATCAGTAAAGATGCCGATGTCATGCCGGTTCTTCATGAACTTCGATTTGTTGCCAATGACCCGGTGGTCTCAGCGGGGCTGACCGGTTCGATCTTACCGAGGGAAGCCTCCGTCGACTCTCTGCAGAACTTCAGCTACACGATCGGCCCCGCTGGTACCAGTATCGGTGACATCGGCTACAACCGTGTGGTGCTGAGTATCCCTCCGGGTGTGGTTGACGTGAACCTCGTAGACGCTACGGTCCGGGGCGACGTGGTCGATGCGACCCAGGAAATTTTCGCTGATTCCCTCGTCGTGGCTCTGCCACCGCCGGCGGTCCGACTGGACACTGTGACCGTCACGTTCCAGGCTCGTTTGGCCGAAAGTCCTACCGTCTTCGACGCCTTCGTATTGAATGCTTCCCAGCCGCAGAGCACCCAGGGGGTCGTGCCGAAAGACTTCAGTGCCCAGCGAGTGTTCTTGCCGGATGCGATTGCCGGGGCCAGACTGATCAGAAATCTCAGCGACACACAGGTTTTTACACCGAACGATGATGGTGTGAACGATCTGTACGAGCTCACGTTCTCGATCGTAAAAACCGATCGGAATGCAACCGTGTCTGTCTTTGACCTTGCCGGCCGACTCATTGCAGAGTTGGAGAGTGTGGAACAGCAAGTAGGTCGTGCCAACTTTCAGTGGGACGGCGAAAGTGGTGGCAGCAGAGTACCCCCTGGTGTCTATGTGCTGCGAATCGAAATTGACACCGATGCTCGCAATGAACGTGTGCACCGTACCGTGCACGTGGCGTACTGAAATGGGAGAATGACGTGAGACGTCGAACCCTGATCCTGTTGGGCTTGGCAGTGCTGTGCCAATCTGCCACCAATGCCGGCGCTCAGCGCGCTACAGGATTTGAAAATCCTTACTACACCACCGGAGCGAAGATCGCTCCATCGACGCTCGTGCCCTCTGTGCGCAAATGGTATCTGCCGCAGAGACTCTACACACTCTATGAGTGGCGGCAGGAGACGTATTCAAATTACGCCCGCAAGAACTACGAGCGTTACAACAACGTGTCCCTCGAGGGTTCACCGTTCTACGACGTTTACGGTAACTATATCACTCAAGGTTGGCAGATCTACAATTGGTCGGAAGACTATCCTTCAAGCAATGGTAGCTCGATCACGAAGAACCCTCGCTTCCAATCCTGGTTCAACAATATTTTGATTTCCTCGAGTCACGCGGGGCAATTTCATTCTTCGCTGATGATCGGCGATGGCATCCGAACGACGTTGACACCGCTGACATTCTCGAAGCCGCGATTCGATGGCGTTCAGTGGGATTTCCAGACAGACAAATATTCCGTCACTCTGCTCTCGTCCCGAGTAAACAATACGGCCGAAGTGGCACAGTCTGAATTTGGTGGCGCCGTGCCATTCGGCACATTCACCAATATGTATGGTGCACGAGCCCAGACCCAGTTGGGTGACTTTGCGCGGTTAGGTGTCACCTTTGTCAACGCAGCACACCGTAACTCTGCACTGCCATTTGGTGACAATTCTCTCGCCGGCTTACTGAGTGGGCCGATGAACAACGATTTCGTGCGCTCCATCGTTGTACGTGTAACAGATGATTCACCAGAAGACGGCGAGGGGGGTGCGTTGTTGTCGCGCTGGCGGATTTTCGTCGATGGTGTCGAGCACACGGACGATATCTCGCCCACCGTCGAGGGGGGGGTGCGCCGCAGGGGTGTGGTCGAGGCCAGCGGCGCTGACGCGATCACTTTGACTTACAACATCGAAGATTTTTCGCCCAGCGTCGATGACGAGATCATCGACTTTCGTGAGATCGGGCTGATCGAAATCGGCCTCGTTGTGGCCAACGATTATCGGATTGAGATCACATCTAACAAACAGACAAACAACCTCGGGACACCGGTCTTCCTGCCGGTCTTGCGCGCCGCAGGGAATGTGAAGGATGGATCAAATCAGGCTTTTCATCGCTTTCGCTACGGCTTACCCACAGCGAATCGGTTACTCGGATTCGATCTGCAGGTTACCGACGTCGGTGGCTTCGAGTTGCGTGGTGAATTCGTTCGTAATTCTCAGTTTCGCCGTTTTCCGAACGAAAATATCACCAAGGACCAGGCACTGGCGACAAACAAGGCGGATGCCTTCTACCTAACGGCGCAGCAGCGTGCGTATCCGTGGACGCTCTTTGCTGAGGCTTTCAGCATTGACGCCGACTATTCGACGAGTGCCTTCATCCCAAATGCGGAAGGCGAGGTCTTCTACGACAACGAGACCCGCCATCTCTACGAATTCGTTGATGACAATGATGACCAGGATGAGTTGGCAGACTGGACTCGACAGAGCTACGGCCAGCGTGTCAATACTCGTCAGGGACAGGGATTGCTCACTGACAATGCGGTCTTTCCCGGAATCGATGAGAACAACGATGACATCTCCGACTTCAACAGAAATTTCAATTCGCAGCCAGACTTCGTCGAGCCCTTCTTACGATTCGATGTAGACCCGCCCGAATTTCTCTTTGGTATGGACATGAATAGTAACGGCGTCATCGATCGGTTCGAAGATGACAACGAAGCCGACTATCCGTACAAGCGTGGTCGACGAGGATACAATACCTACGCGGGGTTGGAGGTTAGACCCGAACTCAATGTCATGGTAGGGTATCTCGACCAGCGTTTGCTGCGGACAGCAAGAGAGAATCAGTCGCTCTATTTGCTGCTCACAGCGAAACACGAGATTCCAGAGCAGGATTTCAGCGTCTGGTTTATCACCCATCCTCGCAAGGTGAAGGACGATATTCCCGACGATGTCCTGCTGTGGACAGAACTGCCAGGAACGCGTGGACTCGCCGTGTTTACCCGTGATCCACTGGCGGCGCGGGATGCTTTCGTGAATACGTCGTATTTGGAATTGAAATACAATCGCTACTTGCCGATCACAGCGAAGGTCAAATACGAAGCATACAATCAGCTGGGTGATGAGGACACGGGGTTGAGGGATCAGTCCTTCTTCGGCGTCATGACAAAGGGTGAATACCCCTTTGACGTCGAGCGATTTACTCTCCTACCGAGGTGGAAGCAACTCTATAGCAGCAGGACGCCGCCGCTAACATCGAATCTGAAGACGCGGGAGCTCAGGGAAATTCTGTCGATGCAGGTGATCAGGCCCATCAACAGGAATATCAGCTTCATTTCCGGTGCTGAATACGAGATCTTCAACAACCTGCGCAAGCGGCCAGACCCATTACCTTCAGGCTTCCTGCTGGATGGAAATACGCTGATTCTGGCGGGCCAGGTAGCCAATCGATCGGCCTACCTTGGCTATGATCTGACGACGAATGTCGGGGTGCGCTGGATCCGCCGTGACTTCCAGTCGTCGCCTGCGTCATCAGAGTTGTTGTCGTTTATCACCGTCTTCGCCGGCCTGGGTACCGACTGATAGAACCGACAGATTTCGACCCGCATCCGCTTCGGGAGCGGCTCGCTACTTTGCGCTCTGATGTACGTAGGATTCCAACCGCACACGTAGATTTCTACCTGCTGTGGTCGAATCAGCGCCAACGATAGCCAGGGCGCGGCGTGCGATCGCCCGAGAGCTGTCAAAGCCTCCACTGCGGCGAAAGCCGCCGCCAACACGCTCAGCACTGTGGGGTCTTTGTAGCGCGTCATCTGGGCGACTTGTCTGGAAAGTCGTACTGCCTCGTTTCCATCTCGAAGACCTGCGTCACTCGTTGTCGCCAGAATCCACGCCAAGCGGCTGAAGACCTCCGGATTGGCTCTGACCTTTGCCGAGGCGCGATAGTGCCTGACGGCCTGTCTTAGCCTTCCCTGGAACTCACGAACTCTCCCCATGCCCCAGTGTGCTCTACTCGAGGTTGAATCGGCGGCAAGTGCCGCAAGCAAGTGCCCCGACGCCTCGTCGTAATCTCCTCGTCTTGCGAGAGTCATCCCGAGTTCGGTATGCGCCGAGGCGAATGTGGAATCGACCTCCAGGGCACGACGGAATTGATCGATCGCGTCGAACTCATGGCCCTGTGCCGCGAGGGTTTGGCCCAGTCTGACATAGGCATCGACGTAATCCGGCTCATTGTCGACTGCCAGTCGATAGTGTTCCACAGCTGCCGCAAAGTCACCTCGCCTTCTGCTGAGGTTACCGAGTTGAGCCTGGGCAGCAGCAGCACCTGGATCGATCTGCAGAGCGCGGCGGAAATGTGCCTCCGCTTCAGCGTGCCTCCCCTGCGATATCAGTAGATTTCCAAGACGGCGATCACCGGGAAGACTCTGCGACCACTCTAATTCGATCACCTCTGCCCGGGCATCGTCGTTCGCTCGAAACAGTCCGGCGAGCTGTTCGTAGGCATCGTTGTAACCGGGAGGGTTCTGTACCATTTGCTGAAGAATCTGAATTGCCCTGTCGGAACGCCCGAGGCCGCTGAATTCGGCGGCGATTTCGAGTTTGGCCCAGTAGCGTGGATCCAGGACCAGGGCCGCTTCAAGCAGCTCTGCTGGCTCAGGGCCCGATAGAGGAGTGGGAACAAGCAAGACTCTCGCTTGAGCTGAGCGAAGTAGAAGATCCGATCGCGACATCGGGCCCAGGTCTTCATCGAGCAGCGCGTCCTGATAGACCGAGTCCAGATGTGTCAGATACTCCTGTCGCACCGGGCCTTGCCCAATTTCCTGTTGGGCAGGATTGCGAATCCAGTGACTGGTGAATTCGATATGACCCAGACCGGTGGATTTCCTCATGTGACACTGTACGCAGTCGGCGGACGCGTCGTTGGCGGTGTCTGTATGGTCGCTGCGTGGGTCGCCATGGCAGCTGAGACACGTCGCGTTGAACGGGTCGCTGTCGGCAATATTTCTGTGTGGATTGTGGCAGTCAGTGCAGCTGATCGCGCTCTCAGCAGGAGAGGCTCTAAAACAAGCGCTGAGCATCAAAGCCGCACCCGCGTGGCGAGCCGTTTCCGCTGCATCTGCGATGACTTGCTTTGGGTCCAAGTCGAGTGTTTTGCGGTGACACTGGCCGCAGAACTCCACCTGTTGTTTTGAGTTCAGCGACGCGGGATTGAAGATCTTCGGATCTTCTCGACGACGGACCATCGCTTCAACATGTGCGCTACCAGGGCCATGGCACCGCTCACATTGGACGCCAAAGGCAGAGGCCTCAACATCGAGGGTGTCCTGGCGCCAGACCGCGGCTGTCGCGTGACAGGTGATGCAACTGGTCGCATCCTCCGGTGGCATGTCGTGCCCGACCGATTGCCGCTGGTTCTGTTGTCCAGGAGTGGCGAACCACACGCCTGGATCAGCCAGAAATGAGACGGACAACTCCCTGACACTCGTCATAGAGTTGAGTTCTACAGGTGTGAAGCCGTGGGCGCCTGAACCAAAAACGGCGTCGACACGAGCCCGTGAGGAATCATGGCCATAGACCAGGGAAACTTCCTCATCAGATCTGCGATACCGCGGGCCCCTTCGAATGGCGCTAACTGGCCGGCGACTGGGTCGTGCTAGATCTTCGTCCGAAAACCACAGGTGGGCGTTGTTCTTCGTGACGACACGCCCGGTCAGGGCCATGTGGCTACTGAGTTGCCAACCCACGTGATCCTTATGGCACAGCCCGCACGTCTCGGAGCCGACCATACTGGCTTCGTATGGGATCTCGATGCCGCCCTCACCGAAGCCGAATACCTTTGCGTCGTTTTTCTTGCATCCCGAAAGGGCCATCACCGCAGAAACAAGCAGAATCGTTGCAACGGGCAGCCTTGATCGGATTGACACGAGATTAATTGGCGCTCTCCGGTTCGGTGGCCTGCAGGAACGTATGCTTCAGAACGCTCTCATCGATGAAGATCCGATCGGTGTATTGTTCGCGTAGCTCACCAAGGAACTCGTCCATGGCCCGCGTTTCGGCGTGCCGCAACATGGATCCACGAATACTTGCTTCAACGACAGATAACTCGGTTACCTGCCCGTCGTCACGCGTGTAGAGATCAAGATTCTCTTCATAGAACTGACGCACATTCGCCGCACTCGTGTCGGCTTGCACGCGACGTCGAGTTTCCTGAATGAACAACCATTTGGCAAACAGTTCACGTCGCCGACCTTCGAATTTTACCCTCACATCGGGCTCATGGTCGAGACCCAGGCGTCGTGCCTCGACCATCATCACGTGCTGTCCTGCGTGGTTGTCCACTCCCCTGGCCAACATTCCCGGCTTTTCATTCGCAGGATGTCGGGCCCGCCCGGCTCGCACGATCACCATATAGTCAGCGACACTAAGCCGGCCGCCCTTCCACGTGACCAACGGCTGAAGCCCAGCAAACGAGTCTACGCCACTACGGACGCGAGATAGAGAATCCAAACCCTGTTCGTCGATCGTCACCTCGTAGCGTTGACGCAGCGAGTTCACATAACTCTCCATGTCATTGGCTCGCTGTTGTGTTCGCAATTTGTCGCGGGCAAAGTCGATGGAAGACTCAAAGGGGACAGGACGGCGAGATTCGAGCAGGAAGACGTGATAGCCGCGGTCCGTTTGCACTGGTTCTGGGGAGAAGTGTCCGACAGTTAGTTCCGTCATCGGCTCGATGACCTCGTCGTAGAGAGAGCCGACACGAAACCAGCCAACCCAACCGGAAGGACCGAAACGTCTGAGCACGTCAGGCAGGGTATAAATCGCGAGGAGGGAGTCGAAGGCGCCGCCCGCATTGAGCTCTTTGATGACGGTGAGCGCGTCCTGCTCGGTGGCACACACGATGTGACGGCTGTTGACCTCAATATCAAATTTGTGCTCGTGGTAGTAGGCTCGTTGCTCCGCTTCTGTCGACGTGTAGTCGCCAAGCAGTGCTTGTGTGTCGTACAGGGCATTCATGAGGGCCCGGCGTTCATGTCGTGCGAGGTCAGCGCCGACGATGGGGTCTTGATCTACGCCCTGCCTGTATCCCTCGAGTACGATCAATTCCTGGGCGATGACGCCGTCAAGTAGCTCTCGACGGGCAGCGTCATCGACGATCTCTATGTGCTGATAGCCAGATTCACGCAAGGAGCGAGCGCGTCGCTCAAATTCATCAAGAGAGATCGCCGTGTCACCAACACGGGCGACGATCTGGGCAGAAACGGGCAGCGCAATCCCAAGGCATATGAGGTAGGCACTGAAGCAGACTAGGAGGCGCGTGGTTCGGGATTTCATGGCAAACACATCGATTCTGAGTGTGAAAGGAAACGGGCCAAGGTAGAAAGCTACCATGGCCAAAATCTCGGTCAATCTCTAGTTACAGCTGTCGCAAGACTCTCTGCAGATGGGCATCTCAAGCGGCTAACGAGACAGGCTAAAGGGCGAACGCTCCACCGGTATCGGATGGGTCTGTCCTTGCCGGAGGCGATAAGCGCGATCGAGCGAAAAACCCGTAACCTGGTGGACGCTGTTACTGCCAGGCCAAAGAACCTCGACATACTTGATCCGCGTTGCCCTACCGAGACCGATTTCCTGTCGTAGCGGGGAGGAGCCAAAGCTGCCACCATGGCTCACCGTGACATGGATGTGTCTCTCGTCGCCTTGCTCATACTCCGTGACCACATGAATTCGGGCGCCGATGGCGTCTCGGTTGCTTGTGACACCCTCGAGGTCCAGCGTCAACCAGTGGTTACCCTGACCCGGATTCTCCAGCAGTCCGTTTTCATAGGTATCTCCCTCGAAGGCGGCACCCAGGATCTGGTAAATGTCCTGATCCCCATCGTGATCTATATCCCCAAAACTGATACCGTGGCCCTTCTGCAGGGTACCAAAACCTCCAGAAGAGGTCACATCAACGAATCTCTCACCCCCATCGTTGCGGACCATGCGGTTGGGAACAAGAATCCTCATATCAGGCATTCCCGTGCCGAAATAGGCATCGAGCCATCCATCATTGTCGATATCGCCGAAGTTTGCCCCCATAGACAGGGTGATTCGATCCAGACCCATCTGCGTGGCCCGTTCCGTGAAGGTGAGATCCCCACGATTGTGATACAGACGTGGCGTTTCTGCCTCGAATGGCTTGTTGAGGTGGACATCTACCATGTCGTCAAGGCTGGCCAAATCGAAACCGGCGACGAAGAGGTCCTGCCAGCCATCGTTGTCATAGTCCCAGAACCAGGTGGGAAAACTGATGTAAGGCTCCTGCACACCTGCCTCCACACTGATATCGCGAAAGTGGAGCTCGCCGTCGCTCTCATTGTGATACAGGATATTGTCGCCATTCATGTTCGACAGATAGACATCAACGAGGCCGTCGTTGTCGATGTCGCCAAGTGTGACACCTTTCACGAAACTGACGCCATCGACGCCACTGGCTTTGGCGATATCAGTAAAGGTTCCGTCGCGGTTGCTGCGATATAGTTGATTTGGATGGGCCGGCTTCGGTGCCGGGCTCGACTCATTGCCAACGAACAGATCGAGCCAACCGTCGTTGTCGAAATCACCCCAGGCACCCGAGTGAGTCGGATGAAATGACAAGAGCCCCGCCGCCTGTGTCACATCGTTGAACTGTCCATCACCTGAATTTTGCAACAGAGAGTTGGCATGTCGCCCTGCTTCGCCCATCCACGCCCCGCGCCACACGACCAGATCGCGATCACCATCATTGTCGTAGTCGGCGTGGGAAAGATTGAGACCGCCGATCTGGCCTTCGAGACCGGCAGCTCGTGTTCGGTCGCTGAATGTGCCATCTCCACGGTTGTGGAAATAACGCATCTGGTCGCGCAAGCCTCGGGACGAGGCGATTAGATCCAGGAGACCGTCCCCGTCGAAATCGTCCATTACACTGCCTCCGGCGTGACCTGTGACGGCCACCCCCGCGCCAACAGCAACATTTGTGAAGAAACCGACATCACCTTCTGACTCGAATGCCTCTGCGGGCAAGCGCCACTTTTCTGGCACACCCTGCGGATATTCACCAAGAGACATGTAGGCCAGGTTGAGAAGCCACTTTGTCGCCAGTTCTTCCTCGACCTCAAGGTTGGTTTCGTAGAGACGGATGGCAACACGCGTGTTCTCGTCGAATGGCGTACCACCCTTCTGGGTCATGGGGAAGATCCAGTCATGTGCAGGCCGAGTGCCACTTCGCTGTTCGCCCAGTCGTAGATACGCCAACGCTTGCTCGTCGTTCAGCATATGCAGAAAACTCGGCTCTGGAACGACACCGGCGCTGTCGATCCCCCGTCGAAGTGCATCGAATTCGACGATTGCTTCCTGCATGAGACCGCCTTTGATCATCTCTCGCGCGATGGCGGCACGCAGCTGAATTTTCTTGGCAGGCGACATCGGTTGGTCGAGCAGTGTGCGCATGCCCGTGGCGCGCGCACGATTGAGGTAGATGTTGACAACAGGGTCAGCACGCTGCGCCACGCGCACCAAATATGCGGCCATACGCTGCGACGATTTGCTTGTTTGCGGAAGTGGAAGCAGTTGCGCCGTTGCCATCGACAGCGTGCCACCGATTACCAGACACAATAGCAGTTGATGCATCGGTAGAAGCCGCTTCACGGTGAAGGTTCCGTCAGTAGGATCTGTTGATTTGCGGCGACCCCTGTCAGTGTCTGCGCCTGGCCTGACGGCCAGTGCACGATGATGCTGTCTGCCTGACCATGCGAGCCGAGGCCAACGTGCAGACGAACATCATTGGATCCCATGTATCCGTAACTGCGCCGAATGTGACGCGTCTGCACCAGTTTTCCCGCAACGATTCGCACCACGGCACCGAGTCCGTCTCGATTGCTCTGGGTTCCCTTTGCCATCAGCGTCAGGAAGTTGTGGGCGTTGCCACCGTCATTGCGCAGCAGAGTGCAGCGCGGCGAGGCGGAATCAGAGACGAAAATGTCGACATCTCCATCATTGTCGATATCGCCAAAAACCGCACCATGACTGACTCGTTCCAGTAACATCCCGGGGCCCGTGCTGCGCGTCGTTTCCTCGAATGTTCCGTCTGATCGATTGCGGAAGAGTTGGTTGATCTGCTCGTAAGAGGTTGATGGATCGAAGTCTTTCACATTCGCGTCGAGGTGGCCGTTGGCGACGAAGACATCAAGAAAACCATCATTGTCATAGTCGAGGAACGCAGCCGTCATGCCCAGATAGGGGACACTCTCTGCACCGAGACCGACAGCGAAAGTCACATCACTGAAGAATCCGTCCCCGTCGTTGCGATAGAGCGTGTTTGGCAACCACTGGAATGTGGCCACGATGATATCCATGTCACCATCATTGTCGATGTCACCGACGTCTGCACCCATGGCTGACTCGGCGACCCCTTCCTCATTGTAGGCGACGCCCGCTATCGCACCTGATTCAACGAAGTGTCCCTTGCCGTCGTTGAGGAAGAGAAAGTTTGGATTCTTGTCATTGGCAATGAATAGGTCCTCGTCACCGTCTTGGTCGAGATCGCCGAAGACGGCGGCCAGCTGTTTGCCCTCGGTCGTTGCCAAGCCCGACTCCACGGTGACGTCTGTAAAGCGTAGATCACCGTCGTTGCGGTAGAGGACACCAGATTGTCCAGGGTATGTGTTTGGGCCGCAGTACTCGCGTGCTTCACCCCGAAAACAACGCCGATTGTCCTCTGGGTCGAAGTCCATGTAGTTCGCCACATAGAGATCGAGATCGCCATCGCGGTCGACATCAGAAAAGGCTGCGTGGGCTCCCCAGCCGTCGTCGCCAACCCTTGCCGTGCTGGTGATGTCCGTGAAACTTCCGTCGCCATCATTCTGATAGAACCGATTGGCACCATGATTGGCCACATATAGATCTGGGAAGCCATCGTTGTCCGCATCACCGGTTGCCGCCGCCATGCCAAAACCTGGATCACCGGTGCCGCTGGCGGCGGTCACATCCGTGAACGTGCCATCTCCATCGTTGCGAAACAGCGCATTTGTTCCTGTCGGCCCATCATATCCCGGCAGGGCCGCACCATTGAGGATATAGAGGTCGATGAAGCCATCGCGATCGGCGTCGAAGAAGGCGGCACCTGACCCCACGGCCTCTAACATGAACTTCTCCCCGCTGGCGCCGTTGATGTAGCCAAAGTCGATTCCTGCGGACTCGGTGATGTCGACAAACTGTATCTGTGCCGCGGCGGGTGTGATGGCCGTGATAAGTGCAGTCATCACGATGACTACATTCTTCACAGAGAGGCCCCGGCGAGGATTTCTCTGGCGATCTGGACGCGATTCAACAGATCTTCACTGTCCGGCTCATGGCGGAGCCCCACCTCGAAAGTCCCCACGGCCGCCTCAACCTGTCGCATACGCATGTAGACGTTGCCCAGAGACCGATAGGCGAGCACGTACGTTGAGTCCGCTCGCAGCGCACGCCGATACAGTCCCATCGCTTCCCGCAACTTGCCCTGGCGTAACTGAATGGTGCCGAGGTTGTGGTAGGACGCTGCGTAGTTAGAGTCTCGCAGGACGGACTGGATATAGCGCCGCCGAGCCTTGTCGGTTTCGCCTCTTTGCGTATGAATGACCGCAAGATCGTGGTAAAGAGTGGCTCTTTCTGGATCTTGCAGGATGGTGATTTCGAGACCATACATCCGTCGTTCCTGATCATCCAATTCTCGGTATCGTTCCAGAAGTCGCTGGCCCTCCTCCCTCTTTCCCATGCGCAGATACGTGTTGCCCAGGTTGAAATGGGAGCGCGCATGTAGTGGATTTTGGCGGATGGCCCCTTCCAGTTCGGTCGCGGCAGCGTCGAAGTCCCGGAGCTTGAAGAACACGAATCCGAGACCATCACGGAAGTCTGCGTTGGTGGGATCGGTGGCAGATGCGTGCCGATAGGCATCTTCGGCGACATCCAGATTTCCACGGCGTATTTCAACCTGGCCCAAGTCACCCCAGGCGCGGCCAAAGTCAGGGTTGGCATCGATTGCGCGCTGATAGGCTTCGACGGCTTCGTCGTAGCGTGCTTCGCGGTAGTGGACCCGACCCAGAATCCGATGCGCTCTTGCCAAAGTTGGATCGTGGGAGAGGGCCGCCTGTAATTCTTGCTCCGCTTCCGGCTGTCGATCTAGCCGAGTGAGAAGAATCGCCAACTCAACCCTGGCCTCACCTAGACTTGGGTTGAGTTTGAGGCACTGCTGGTAGGCCGCGACCGCTTCAATGAGGCGTTCATCTGCGACAAAGGCATTGGCCAACAGCGAATGCAGATGAGCCACCGACGGGGTTCGTTCGATTTGCTCCTGAAAGACCGCGATGGCTTCAGGGTATCGACTGGCCGCCATCAGCTGCTCGGCCCGCTCGATCTCTAGGTAGGCTGGGGGAGTCTCCGATTCCTGCGAACATCCCAGTGCAAACAAGAGGACGATCAGCAGGATAGAACTTTGTATGCGGACGGGTATTGTAGAACAGTCAGAGGTCCCGATCATCCGGTCGTTGGCGAACCTCAGTTCAGGCTCGCATCCTCGGGGATGTAGGACATAGGTGCATACTTGCCTCCGAGCGTGTGCAGTGCATCCTGCCAAAGGCGATCAGGATCTTCACTGAACACGAGGTCCGCTTCTGCAGGTGCCAGGATCCAGGCGCCAAGGGCGATCTCGGCCTCCAGTTGGCCAGGTGCCCATTCGGCATAGCCCAGGAAGAATCTGAGAAATGGGTCTACTGACTCATCAGATGTCCCATGGGCACGCAATGCATCCAGATCACCCCCCGCAAACAGCCCAGGACATATGGTGGTCGCGTCTCCTCCCACATCAGGGACGCGATGCAGGTAGATGAGCGAACTGGGCTCTACTGGACCGCCCTGATAGAACATCTCACTGCGCGTCGCCTCTGCCAGATCAAGACCATCGGTCAGGCTCTCCAGTTCCTCGCTAGGGTAGAGCTTCTCCTGGTCACCCAATGGTCGATTGGTGACGACACCCAGTGTCATCTCGTCGGGCACGTGCTGCAACAGGAGAACGACGGTACGCGTGAACGCCGGATCCTCGAGACCGAGGGATGCGATCAGAAACGTACCGGCTTCGAGCGGGGCTGGCACGGGAGAGGGACCTTTCGCGACTCGCGATATTGAGTGTCAGAATTTTACGGCTTTAGGAAAGCTACCCACCCTCAGGATACTGTCAAAGGTCCAGCGTAACGTTTTGCGACGCCTACCAAGTGCGTTCCTTGAGCAGTTCCTGGAGGGCTTGTGCCGACACAGGTAATTCGTCTTTGTGCTGATCCAGCCAGCCTGAGAAGTCGCGCTCGATTTCGTCGGTCCAGCGTGTATCGATCAGGCCGGGTGTGTAGGTACCCTCACCGAGACGCTGCTTACCAAATCTGTCACGGAGGCGGACCAATTCTGACGTCTTGACGACTTGCTCTGCCAGATGAGGTGGAATGAACACGACGCCATCGTGACGTCCGAGTACGACGTCTCCAGGCATGCACGTGGTGCCGCCAATTCGCACAGGGCAGTTGACCCCAGTGAGCATGATGGTGGGCGACGCAAAGCTCGGGTGCGTGCCTCGCACGAAGCTGCAGAAGCCTTCTAACTCGCGAATTCCATCCATGTCCCGCACAGCCGCATCATGTACGACACCATTGCCTGAATTGGTCAGAATTGCCACGGCGAGATTGTCACCGATGACAGGTCCCTGCACAATCTTGCCAAAGACATCGGCAACATATACGTCGCCGGGGACCAACATGTCGATCGGCCAGGATATTTGGTCACCGATACATCCGGCAGCCTCGCCCTTTGAGTCCATGACGGCGCGCAGGGCGGGTTGTCTCGGCATGTACATCGCCGTGAGCGCGCGGCCCACCAGAACCTGATCGGGATGCGTGCATACCCAATCCCCCTCGAAGGCCCATTCATACCCCTTTCCACGCAGGATGCCCCACGCTTCGGTTGTGGTGACTTCACGCATGCGCTCAAGGATTGAATCGGCAACCTGTGGCCGGCCGTCTTCGAATCGGTCACCCGTCCACTCGGGCGTGTATTCGATCAATTCATCACGGGTCAGATTGAAAGGGCAGAATTTCGTCGTCACAGGGCTGTCTCGCAGTGTCGGTCTCTCAAGGATGACGTAATATCTGTTGCCAACGTGCTCAAGACCATGACTGGGTGCTCCTGCGGCAAAGAGGTCGGGTTTGATCGACGCCGCTCAGGTCGCGACCTTCAGCTATTCAAAGGGACCGACCAGACACGCTAAGAGAAGACTCGATGAAGATCACCGACGTACGTGCCATCGTCCTGCGACTGCCGGAAGTGACCGATGCCTGTGATGGCACGCAGGATACCTGTCTGATTCGCATTGACACAGATGAGGGAGTGACGGGCTGGGGTGAGGTTGATTCCTGTCCAACTGTTGTACAGGCGGTTATCGAAGCGCCCCTGTCACACCAGATCTGCAATGGGATAGCGAATGCCCTGATAGGGCAGGATCCACTGGCCTTGGAGGTGTGTACACAGCGAATTGACGAGGCGACCAACTACTACGGACGCGTCGGTGCCGGTGCACACGCCGCCGCCGGAATCAACCTGGCCTTGTGGGATATCGCCGGAAAAGCGCATGGACAACCTGTATATCGCCTGCTGGGTGGGCCTGTGCAAACGCGCTTCCGGGCCTACTGTTCGGTATTGTTCGGTGACACACCGGCCGAGACCTATGAGATCGGTCGTCGATTTGCGGATCAAGGATTCACGGCAGTGAAGTTCGGCTGGGGTCCCATGGGACAGAACGAGGCGCAGGATATCGAATTGGTTAGAGAAGCGCGGCGTGGTGTGGGCGATGATGTGGACGTGCTGATCGATGCAGGTCAGGTATGGGACTGGAAGACGGCTCTCAAGCGTGCGCAGCAGTTCAGTGAGTTCAGCCCGTTCTGGCTCGAAGAACCGTTGCACCCGCAGGATGTTGCAGGCTATGCGAATCTCACGGCAGAATCACCTCTGCCCATCGCGACAGGCGAGGCAGAGTCACACGTAGAGGACTTCGAACGGCTCATTGTCGAAGGTGGGCTCGATTGGATCCAACCCGATCCCGGCCGTTGTGGCATCTCTAATTTTGTCAACGCTGCTCGCATCGCGCACCGGCATCATCGAAAGGTCGTCAACCACAGCTTTAAGAGTGGGATTACCATCGCCGCGTCTTTGCACGCACTGGCCGCATGTCCCGGCGCTGAAATCTTCGAATTCTGTATGTCGGATTCGCCTCTGCGGCATGACCTGACACACGAACGATTCGAGATCGTGGATGGATACGTTCGAGTGCCGGAAGGACCGGGGCTTGGTGTCACCATCAACGATGAAACCATCGCCAGGTACAGAGTGAGCTAACGGTGGGTGAGAGCGACCAGGGCGAGATAGGACCCGTCAAGATCACCGATCTGGCATGGCGCCTGGGCATCGATAAGTCCACAGTTTCCCGGGCGCTCAACAAACGACCCGGTGTGGCAGCAAAGACGCGCGAGAGGATATCGCGTGTGGCGCGCGAGATGGGTTATAGTCCCAACGTGCATGGACAGCAGTTGCGGGGCGGGAAGAGTACGACCCTTGGATTGGTTTTGGGCACAAATGTGGCGAACTTCGAGCCTCACTTCTTTGGACCCTTCACGCTGCAACTGTATCGTGCCGCCTCTGACAGAGGCTACGATCTGCTCATTCTCAGCGATCAACATCATCCAGACGAGAACATTGCTGATGTGATCGCACGCAGGGGGAGCATCGGCAGCATCCTCCTCGGTGAGCAATCGACTCAAGTGCTCGAGGCGATGAGCGGCAGTGGGATTCCGTGTGTTCAACTCGACAACTATGCGCGGGATTTTCCGACAATTGACTTTGTGACGTCCGAGAACCAGTCAGGAAGTCACATGGCGACCCAACACTTGCTCGACCTTGGCCATTGTCACTTGTCTTTCATCGGTGATTCCAACCTCGACTATGGCCCAGGGTCTCCCGCGGGTAAGCAGGGACTCAATCCGCTGTACGAACGGTATACGGGCTTCCGACAAGCTCTTGCCGCTGTAGGACTCAAGGAAATTGTTGCCGATGTGGAGGGCTCTTTCCAGGACTACGTTCGAGAATTGCTGACGCAAGCGAAGCCACCAACAGCGATTGTTGCTGTCTCAG
>Ga0115002_10002448_pt1 | contig 24252 bp, 22 predicted proteins | sample ArcticOcean_MG_C_8_FD_89576 | JGI IMG/M metagenome (GOLD analysis project Ga0115002, IMG submission 89576) | Marine microbial communities from western Arctic Ocean - ArcticOcean_MG_CB11_86 | ecosystem: Environmental > Aquatic > Marine > Oceanic | place: Arctic Ocean: Canada Basin | collected... | reverse complement strand
TTTGAAATTCAAAAATGGTATGGAGGCGTTCACCTGTAGCAATTGGAATGTTGATCTTTGAAGCCACTTCGGCCATTGCATCAAAGTTATCGGGGCGAATAGGATCTTCAAAGAAAAATGGACGAAATTGCTCAATGCCCCGGCCCAACACGATTGCCTCTGCGGGTTCTAAACGGCGGTGAATTTCAATGCACAAATCAACTTCATCACCAACGGCTTCGCGATACGCCCCAACTGTATCAATCGCATCTTTCATTTTTCCAGAATGTGTCTGGAAATACGGTGCATCGCGCGATTCATCCAAAAAAGGTGTGAGGTGACCAACGGCAGTAAAACCTTTTTCCTTTGCCTGTATACATCCTTCAATCAACTTTTCTTTGGTATCGCCCTTCACGTGATAATAAACACGTGCTTTGTCGCGGCATTTACCACCCAGAAGTTGATAGGTAGGTACGTTGAAAAATTTGCCAGCAATGTCCCAAAGTGCAATATCGATGGCGCTTAGCGCACCCATAATGGCCGCTCCCCGAAAATGCGTACACCGATACAGGTATTGCCAATGATGTTCAATCCGCAAAGGGTCTTTGCCGATCAGATATTCTCTAAAATCTTCAACAACTTGCCCCGAGGCCAACAGATACCCCCAAGCACCCGACTCACCCAATCCAACAATGCCTTCATCTGTCTCAACCTGAACAAACAAATAACGATCAATTGGCAAGACCTTCACATCCGTGATTTTCATAATTATGATCCTCTACATCAAAGGGGTTCTGACCACAACTTCAAGGGTATACGCGGTTTTGGGTTGGGTGACAACAAATAGAATTGCTTCGGCAATATCTTCAGGCAATGTCAGGTTCTCGATCACATCATCGGGGTGGTTTTCACGACGCATTCTCGTATCTGTTGGTCCAGGGCAAATCACAGACGCTTTTACCCCAAATGGTTTGCCTTCTACAGCTGTGACTTCCGTAAATCCGACAGCCCCAAATTTCGCCGCACAATATGCACCCCCATTTGCGTGGCCATTTTTACCAGAGATGGAAGACACATTGACAATATGCCCAGAACCTCGGTCACACATGTGCTGAAAAACCGCCTGTGTACCCAAAAAGGTTCCTTTTAGATTCACCGCAATGTTCAAATCCCAATCTTCTTCTTTAATTTTTACAATGGGATTGTGAATTGCAACACCTGCATTATTTACCAAGATATCTACCCGACCAAACGCATCCAACGTACGCTTCACCAGATTTTCAACCTGGATCTTTTGGGTCACATCTGCTTGAACAGCCAAGGCCTGCCCCCCCGACGCCCCAATTTCTTTGACAACAGCTTCAATTTCGTTTTCACTTGTTGCCGCAACCACCACTTTGGCACCTTCACGGGCCAAAGTAAGGGCGGTCATTTTCCCAATACCTCGCCCACCACCTGTAACGATAGCAACTTGATCAGATAGTCTCATAAGTTTCCTAACCCAACCTTCTCATAACAAATGAGACAGGACAATAACTGTCCTGTCTCATTTCAAAGCACCCACATCTAAACATCTACGCTTCCACGGCTTCCATTTTGAATCTCTCTACGGTGGTCATTCTTTTCCGTCTATGCAACGCGACATGCTCGGGACCAAAATTATCGTGATCAGCCTGACTTTCCCGCTCTAAGAAAAGGGGAAATTCCGAAGCCGCTGGTTTGGTGCGTGCATAACCACTGTCATAACTGCGCATGATAATGCGTTGCTCTCTATTCAACGTCTCTAACCACTCAGGAGAACATTGGTGCCGATCGGCTTCACACACCCAAGAGGGGCAATAAGCCAAGAAGATATTTTTGCGTAACACATCCGTATTATTGGGTTCAACCCTATGCCAAGTATTGCAATGCATCATAGTCATTGTTCCACGTTTGACTTTTAATACCCTTTCACCTGGAACGCTGTCATGGGTGTCATAAGCATCGAGATATTGACTGCGGTGACTGCCTGGCATATACACAAAATTTCCCATTCCGGATTCGGGTAAATCGGTCAACCAATAGGAAATTTTAATCTGAAGCGGCAGTTCGTTAACAAACACGCCATAGGGTACAGCACGGGCACCGTCTGGGTGCCAGGCATTGTGAGAAGAATCCCGTGGACGTAAGAAAATTTGAGAAATATGCATTTTCAATAGTTCGCCATAAATATCATACGCGAACCCCACGTGCCGAGGGTGATCAATCAATTCCGCAAATTCGGGATACTTTTCAACAATATTTTGGGGTCCAAAAAATTTCGAAGGGTCATACTTTTCACTTCGAGCACTGGCCGCGTCAATCATGTCCACATAACGATCTACCTCGTCATCGGTAAGGGCATTTTCAATCATCAACATGCCCTCTTCCTGAAACGAATCCCACTGTTCGCGTGTGAACCCAGGGGGAGCCACCCGATATTCTTGGTCTGCCATTTCAAATCTCCTTTAAATTGAAAGTGAACACTGCTGCGTAATATGGTATTCCATAATTATTTGTCAAGTATTGATAAGAGCTACTAATCTGCAAATAGCTTAGGCTGTCGGCTGGCTGTTTGCACAATGCGTGCCTCTTCCAAAATGTAAGCACTGAGTGCATTTCCGTATACGCACCCCGAGTCAAGCCCAACCAGATAAGGCTTGCCCCTTCTTTTTTTCAACACCAACCCACCCGGGGCATCATGACCAAACACCAACAAGGGGTGAACCGGTTCATACCCCGCGTGCCAACGAGGGCCATCTACACTCTTTTGGGGTGGCCATGTTCGAATCGTTAAGAACTCATCTCGAGATGTGCCGTGCAAACCGTTGTTAGGATGAATGCCCGCATGCACAAGCAAGAACCCATCTGTTTGTATATACAGCGGAAGTTGCTCTATCCAGAGCATCGCATCATCTACAACAGGCATCAATGCATCAAGCGTTTTTTTGTATTCCGGTTTCAGCTCTTTTTCTTTGCCGCCGCGTCTTATCTTTAACCGCTTCAACAGGGCCGCATCGTGGTTGCCCATCACCATCAAAGCACCGACCTCACCAATGACCTGCCAAACCTCAAAGGGATCTGGCCCTTTGGTAAAAGCATCTCCCGTAAGGTAAACCTGATCATCGCTTTTATCAAAACCAATAACATCCAACAACTCACGCAACTCTTCTGCGCAGCCGTGCACATCGCCAATAAAAATTGTTCTGCACATGTCATCCTTTCAGACCTACTCCAGGATCCCTACCCTCACGTCGTTGTCGCGTACCTCGCTTTAATTCTCTCAGGGGCGAAGACGAACCCATTCGAAGTATTTACCCCCAAATAACTCAAACCTTTCCAATTGTCAAAAACAAATAGAAAAGGCCACTGGTGCACATACACCAGTGGCCTTAAATCATTCCATCAGATCGTTACTGAACCAACACCCAGATCCCCTGTTAAAGCCTGAGGCCGAAAAAGCGTACAAAGGTCAGAAAATCGGGGAAATCGACAGTGCCATTCCCGTTGATATCTGCACTGGCAATAAATGCTGGATCTGCAGATGTCTTGCCAAAAGCCCCAACAAAGATCAGAAAGTCAGAAAAATCGACGTCCTTATCAACGTCAAAGTCGCCCAAGAGAGCTTTTGTCACTGTCCAATTTTGAGACAAACTGTCGGTACCATCACTCGCAGTGACAGAGATAACATCGTCAGTGGTGCCCTCAGAAACGGTGACCAATAAAGATGCACGGGTTTCAACCTGAGTAGCCCCATTCACCAACCACGTGTACGTCAGCCCCCCACGGTCTGGGCTTTCAGCTGCAACAGAGACGCGAACGGTATCACCCGTAGGATGGACCAATAACGTGGCCGTAGGCGAAATAGAAGAAAGGGTTAAGGGGCGTTGTGCATCCTCAACAGCAATCTGTACGGATGCCAATGCCTGACCTGTGCCGTCACTGGCTGTAAACGACACAGTGATGGATCCGCTTTGATCAAAACCCGGCGTCCAGACAAACTGACCACCACTCAATGTGGCACCCGTTGGCAGGCCCTCCGCGGCCAATGTAACGGCATCACCATCTGGATCTGTTGCGCCCACGGTAAAGCTTAACGCTGCGCCCTCTTTAACGGTTTGGGCAGCAATGGTGTCAAAAACAGGAACCCGATTGGTATTGGCAACCGTAATTTGAACTGTGGTTGAAGCTTGAACTGTGCCATCGCTGGCACCAAACGAAACGTTGAATGAGCCACTTTGATCAAAATCGGGTGTCCAGGTGAACTCCCCATTTGCAAAGGTGGCACCTGTTGGCAAGTTAGAAGCTGTAAGCGTGACCGTATCATTGTCTGGATCTGTTGCAGTCACAGAAAATGTTAGAACGGCACCTTCATCCACACCCTTTGCATCGATGCTGGCAATTGTAGGCGCATTGTTGACCACTTGTGGCAAACTACTAGCAAGACCTGGGTTCGTAACCTGTGCGCCAATTGTGGGGGTTCCATCACCATCGGGATCACCTAATTCGGTACCATTGCTAAAACCATCACCATCTGAATCCATGCCCGCAAGGCTCGCATTCCAAACAACAGACGCACTTGCACCACTACCAGATAAAAAACCGCTTTCGACGACTTGACCAAATGCATTTCGCGCGCCACCACCACCGGGCTTCACATGGCAGTTTGCCCAGCTGTTTACACTGCCACTGGGTATTTGATTCACACGCTGTGATCGGGCATGTATATCTGTAGCATTGTTAAAAAACAACACCAAAAAACTCAAAACTATCGCAGTTCGCATTCAACAGTCCCCCTTGAAAAATAAGAAAACCGATTCTAAACCCAGAATCGGCACCATAATAGCCCATTCTCGACAAGTTTCCCGGCTTGCCCAAACAGGCATTTGGACACTTGAAAATGAGAATGGTTCCTTATTTTTTGAACAAGTAAGTATTACCTTACTGTAGCCATTGATCAAACCAAGCAAATGCCTCCTGTTGCATATCCAAATCAAACTTATGTGGCCCAGGATAAAAAGAGCATTGATACCGATCTGTTGCACCGGCTTTTTCATAAACTGCGCGCAAAATCTCATCCGCCCGTTTCATTTCAGACAAGGTGAACAATTGATCGTCTTCATCATTGAGTACCATCGTTGGCAAAGGAACCCGCAGGCCTAAGATTTCGGGAAAGTCCAAATCTTTCGGCAACAGGGGCACATACGTCATCCACGTATGTGTAAAAGCTTTGTTGAGCAAAAAATCGCGCCAAGTGCTCATCAAACCAACACACACAGCACACTTAATACGGTCATCTGCTCCCCCCAGAAACACCGTACGCATCCCACCGCCCGACAGTCCGCCACAGCCTACTCGTGTTTCATCAACATCGTCTCGTTTGCACAACACGTCCAACGCCCGTTGATCTTCCGCCAAGAACACCCCTGGCCATGTTGTTCCGGCACAGAAAAGGGATTTGGCCATGGTCGATTCATGATTGGCTGCCCAGCGGTTGTATGCCAGTATGTTCTCAGAGTTTTCAGGATCATCATCGCTTAGACCTTCACGCGACCGATCCGATATATCCCCCACCATCACACGACGACTCGCAAACGGAAAGGCGTCTGGAATCAGAACCACATACCCCCGTTTGGCCACCTCATTTGCCCAAGGCACGCCACCATAATAATTGTCATAGTGCTCCAACATCATAGGGTGCCAATCTTCTGACAAACGCGTAATCTTTCTTTTGCCAAAATATTTCTTACCCGCGTGATCGTGTAAACCCAAAATCCCGGGCAATGGCCCCTGTGCATTTTCAGGTTTTATCACATAAGCTTCAGTGGGATAACCATAGGACAGTTGCCACGAAATTTTCTCGTAAACGAGACCATCATACGTCCCACTTTCCAGAACCTTGACCTCAGGCACACCACCTGTGTCGGGTTTGGCAAGGCAATCCTCCAAACGGGCCCGTGCTTTGGGCCGCCAAGCATCCACATCTGTCCATTGGGCATTCCGAAAAGACAAAGCCCCCGGCGCATCGCCAACAAGTGACGCAGCCCAAGCCCCGTATGCCCCAATCACGCTGGGTTCAGACATTGATAAACTCCTTTAATGTAACAATCCGACCCGCCTCAGAAGAAACGCTCATGCCTTCAATCACCGCCATCGTTTTGAGATTGTGCCGTGCAGCAAATTCTGGTTCGGCACCACCATTTACCCAAGCCACAAATTGATTGACGATCATCGTTGTCGAATCTGGTACAGCATCTAAGGATAATTCTTCAGGGTCACCTTGGCGGCGAGTAAGAATCAACTTACCCCCTTCAAGTGACAGGGTCCCTTCTTCAACATCCACCCGCGTCTCACCACCCGATTTGTGCGGTTCAAACGTAGCAAAATAAGTACACGTGGCACCACCATCAAATTCTACCCAACCCGACACACCAGCGCCACCTTTGTAAGGACTCCACGAAGGATTAAAACTATGTGCCCACATCCGCACAGGGTCTTTGCCCATAATATAACGCATGGTATCCAGATCGTGTATGCCTCGCTCCCACAAATAGGAATGATCGTCTAAGCCCGAATGATGCACGCCTTTGCTGCGCCACCCAATTTTGGTATACAATGCAAAATTGGCTTTGCCATAGGTTTCTTCACGCACGTGCCTCGCCATAGTCACCGTAGCCGCATTGTATTTTGCATTCTGGCTCACGCCCACTTTCACGCCCATTCGCCCCGCTTCTTCAACAACGTGTTTTGCCGACGCCAAAGTTTTGGTAAATGGTTTTTCCACCAATACATTTTTACCAGCCCGGATCGCTTCCAAAATCATATCCGCATGATCATCGGGTGGCGTGATCACTATAACCGCAGCACATTCCACCTTATTTAGAGCCTGTTCCAATGTCCGAAAACATTTCGACTCGGGCATTCCCGATACGTCCATAGCTGCATTCATGTTTTCTTCATTGATATCAACGAATGCAACACTTTCAACATCCTCTCGCTCTGTAAACAAACGCACGGGCCACTTACCTCGTCCACCGATACCAATATGAATACAACGCACGGCCATAACATCCTCCTTCAAACGATGGTCAATTAACACTGAATTTCCGTTTCAGACTCCGTTTTCGACTTTAATTCCGCTCTTGACTTTCTTCTTGCGTCTCACGGCCTTCCCAATATGCACCCATTTAGAAGCGGGGTCAAACGCTGTTTCACTTGACACCGAATAGTCTGCGTGCTATCGTGACGATCCAACCTATCCTTTTTTGGAGGCAAAAAAATGAGAGTCAAAAAACTCGAACTTATTCACTTGGATGTTCCGTTTACAAACCACAGTCAAAAACACTTGGGTTATTGGTTGCCACATTGGCGCATTCATGAAATCTGCCACATCACACTGGAAAACGGGATCGAAGGCTGGGGCGAAACAATGCCCAACTATACCTGGGCAAAAGTCCCCAATAAAATTCAAGACCGCGTGGTGGGTAAACCTGCAGCCCAACTGATGTGGGACGACGATCTCGGTGCGGGTGTACAAATGGCGCTCTTCGACGCGGTAGCACAAGCCCAAGGCGTTCCCGTCTACAGCTTACTCGGCACAAAAATACGCGACTGGTGTCCCATTAGCTGGTGGAACATGGACATGCCACCCAAAGGATGGGCGGAGGAGTGTCGCCAAGCAGTCAAAGCTGGTTATACAAGTGCCAAACTCAAAGCGCGCCCCTGGTATGACTTGCACGCAGCCATTCAAGCCGTAAAAAAAGTGGTCCCACCAGGTTTCCACCTCGATATAGACTACAACGGCACACTCGCCAATTCGGCAAATGCGATCCCCCATTTACGAGAACTCGAAGCCTATCCTGAAATAGCCATGATCGAAACCCCCATTCCGCAAAACGATGTGGCGGGTAACAAACAAATCCGAAACCTTATTGCCCGCCCAATCGCGATGCACTACAACAACCCACCCATAGAGACCACGTTGCGAGAAGATGTTGCCGATGGTTTTGTTGTCTGCGCAGGCGCATCGCGCATACTCAAACAAGCCGCGGTTTGTGAACAGTGGAACAAGCCCTTTTGGCTTCAGTTGGTAGGATCTGGAATCACCACCGCATGGGCCGCACATTTGGGCGCCGTTTTGCCCCAAGCCAAATGGCCTGCCATTACGTGTATGAACATTTGGAAAGATCAATTGATCAAACCCAAGATTGACATCCGAGGTGGATTCTATCAGGTGACTGATATGCCTGGACTCGGAGTTGAAATCGATCCCAAAGCCCTTGCCAAATACGCCGTAGACTATACCTGGGTCGATCCACCGCGCCATCTCTATCGTTACACCCGAAAAAGTGGTGAATGCACTTTTTATGCGTGTTCCAAACAAGACCTCCACCACATTTATCCGCGTGATGTGCAACCGATTTCTGAGCCAGGGTCATCGCTCGATGTTCTTGAAGATGATGGCACAAAGGCTTTTGACAAACTCTACACAGAATCACTTATATCATCTGTGCGCAGAATAGAAAAAAGACGCTGAAAATAAAAAAGGCGGCCCCATTCGATTGGGGCTGCCTTTTAGTAAGCTGATGCGGTCCTTAGAATTCTACGGTGTTTATCGAACCTCAAATGCACCAGTAGAGGCATCTGAATAGAAAAATTGACTTAACTTTTGGTGACCTGGAAACTTTTGCAAATAAACACTTTCCCAAGCCTCCAAAAACGCATCCCCAGAATGCCGCGCAACCAGCGCCCACACACTCCCACCAAACCCAGCCCCAAAAGCCGATGCCCCAGAAGCCCCCAATCCAACAGCTATCTCGGCCAATGCTTCTGTTTCTGGGATCTGATTTTGCAACAAAACAGCACCATTGGTTTGAGATTTGCTCGCCCACGCGCCAAATCCGCCAACATCACCCACCGCTAACGCATCGCCCGCTTTAGGCAAAATTTCTTCATTTTCAGCAAAAAAGTGGTCAACTCGGCGCACCAAATCAAGAGAAGAGAACTCGCCGCCTTGTGATTTCTCTAACACTTGCCGTATCTCATCTAGGCCCGCGTTTTGGATGGCTCCAGCTAGGTGGGGGTCTTTACCCCCAGAGAATTGATTCCAAACAGCAAGCGCTGTGAAAGCCAACCGAGATGCGCGATTGTATTTCTCCATAGCATCGCCCGTTTTTTCAGCAACCACACCACTCACACCAATAACCAAAGTATGTGAATCTGGCAAATTCATAGTTCTTTCAAATTGCACCGGACAATACGCATACTGGCTCAGCCTGCCCGCTTCACAGTTCATAATTGCCGTATGGTCTTCGCTGCCACCAAACGTTCCAACGCCCTTATCTCCAACCAACGATCCAAACGTCTGCCCATTTTCAAGCGTGCCCAAATAACCCGCCAAATCTTCAGCTGTTTGAATATTTTTTGTGTATTCAACACGTCCGGCCAAATCATTCACCGCGTCCATCACCATAAAAAAACCAACCATCATTGCACTGGAACTGCTCATGCCAGCAGCCGGTGGCAAGTCACTGGCAAAGACAATATCGGCCCCCTTCAAATCGCCCTCAAAATTGCGTGCAATGCGGCGAAATACGGTTTCGGGATAATTTGACCAGTGCCCCAATTGAGGTTGTAATTCTGGGTCCAAACGACTTTCAATGGTTTCACCAGAAACAGCATCACACACCCTAATTGACAAGTCTGCTCGCGGAGAAACACCAAACATAAATCCGCGACTGGCAGCCGCAAGCAAACTGCGCCCCCCACAATAATCGGTATGTTTGCCCAAGACCTCAATACGACCAGGGACCCAGAACACACGCAGAGGACCCCCCGAATCAAACTGCTGGGACGCCCGAAAAATGGTTCGCAACAGTTCTTCCTTACCTGGCACAGTATCTTGGGGCAGACGCTGACTTAGAGCGTTTGAAAAATGGTCAAACATCAGGCCTCCAAATACCGAATACGTTTGGAAATATCTACGTTCACAGAGTGGTATGGCCGTAGTAAATTGCCCGCATTAAACAAAGAACTTCGAATATTTTCAACATCGTCATGGCCAATTGCAGTTGTAAAAATTGGCAAGAGATATTCAATGCCCATCCGCGAAGGTCGCATCGCCTCGGCATCATAAAAAGAAGGATGCAAACTGCGCGCGTGAATATGCCCCCATCGGTCGCGCAGAATATTTGCCTCAATGCTATCTAAATAGAAACCGTCTTCGCGATTCCACTGCAAAATAGAAATGGTATTGTTTTGGCCTTCTAACAACATATCCACGGCTTTGCCACCCAACTGACTGGCATAAAAACGATCAAATAAGATGGGGCGCCCACCCCGTTGGGTGTGTCCTACTTTTCGGGTAAAAATGGCAGCACTCGCAGATTCACTGCGACGTTTTTCGACAAAATAATCATCGCCAATGTGCTCAATCAACAACCGTCGCAAGGCCTCCGCAGCACCACTCAAAATCACATTACCCGCCGGATCCGTCGATTTGGTTTCGGCACCCAATTCATTGTCCGTGTCATCTACAATACCTTCACCACAGACAATCACAACATTTTTTTGTCGATCATAAATCTCTTTTACGCGATCAACCAAACGAGAAATATTCACGGGTGATTCTGGAACCAAAATAATATCGGGTTGCCCATAAGCCACCCCCAAAGCAATGTAACCCGAATGGCGTCCCATCACTTCAATAATAGCAATACGACGATGACTCTCAGCCGTAGTGCGCACACGCTGTATCCCCATGGCAGCATCATACACGGCCGTGGCATATCCTGGTGTGGCATAATTTATCATATATTCAAGGTCAAAATCTGTTCTCTGTGCCGCGCGCTTATACCTCGTTCCGTGAGGAGTTTCTTCTCGATGCCATTCCTCCGACTCGCTGGAATAGTTAAGCCCCAAATCATTGTCAATGGTTTTGGGTGCCAAGACAGCAGGAATCCGTTCAGCAATCGGTTGCAAACCGTTCAAGGTGCCATCTCCGCCCACACAAATCATCCCATCAACACGTAACTTCTTTAATCGATCAAGGATTTTTTGAAGCTCTTCATTATCATCCGGATCAACATAGTCACGTGAAGCACCCAGAATCGTACCCCCTACCGTTGCATCCAACTCAGGAATGACTCGAAACAAAGGATTGAGATGTACATGAGGAACTCGGGGATTAAACAAACTGTTATACCCTTTTATCAAACCAACCACCTCTACATTCAGCTGGCTGGCCCGAGCAACAGCACCGTGCAGTGTGGCATTCAATGCAGGGGTATCCCCCCCGGCGGTTAAGATGGCAATCCTTTTCAAATCACACCTCTTTACTCGATAAATGCCTGATAGATGGCTTCAATTGCGCGTTTTAAATCTGCTTCCTCAACACCAACTATAATATTAATTTCCGAAGCCCCTTGATCAATCACACGAACATTAACACTGGCTTGCGAAAGTGCGCCGAACAACCGCGCAGCAATACCTACTCGGTGGGACATGCCTTCACCCACGGTCGCAATCAAAGCCAAACCAGAGATTAATTCTACCCGATCAGGTTCCAAGATCCGCGTAATATCAGCGACCAAGGCGTCCCCTTTGTCGCCCAATTGGCCATCGCTCATGATCACAGATATCGTATCTATTCCCGATGGGGTGTGGTCATAGCTGATACCATATTTGGCGATCACTTCTAACACCTGTAGCCCAAAACCCCGAGTCTGATTCATCAACGCTTTTTCAATATTCAACATGGTAAAATTAGGTCGACCTGCAACACCAGCAATCAATCGATCTGTTAACGGTCGCGTAGGGCGAATATATGTGCCCTTATCTTCGGGTCGGTTTGTATTGCGAATATGAATGGGAATGTTTACTTCACGAACGGGAAACATCGCCTCATCGTGAAAGACAGAAGCGCCCATATAAGACAATTCGCGAATCTCGCGATAGGTAATATCTTCAACCCCCAATGGGTTGTCGACCATGCGTGGATCAGCCATCAACAACCCTGAAACATCGGTCCAATTCTCATAAACCTCTGCACCAATCGCTCGGGCGACAATGGCACCGGTAATATCTGATCCGCCACGGGTGAATGTACAAATATTGCCGTGCGCATCTGCACCATAAAACCCAGGAATAACAAACAACCCAGAACCCGACAATTTGGATGCCAACAACGCGTAACAATCTGGGTCAAAACGGCCGTCAGGGCGAAAACGAACGACCTCTGCAGAGTCAACAAATGTGGCCCCTAACAAACTGGCCATAACATGGCTGCCTAAAAATTCACCACGTGAAGCCACAAAAGCCTTACTTGCCCCATCTTCGATTTCACGACGCACCTGTTGCAGCAGGCTGGCCATATCAACCTGTACATCCAACTCACCAATGAGGTCCATAAAACGCGCTTCGATTTTTCTAAACGGGTCCCCAATGTCCATCTGCTGTCGTGCAAGTTCATGGCACGAGTATAATAGATCTGTAATTTTTGTATCCTGGTCAGAACGCTTTCCAGGCGCAGAGGGCACAACAAACCGGCGTCTCGAATCAGACCTCACAATCTGCGCCACCTTTTGCATCTGACGAGCATCGGCAAGGGATGACCCACCAAACTTACAAACGATATCCCCCATTCGCCCTACACCCTCCTCATAGAAGTTGCTCTGTCGAAAAGTATGAACCCACACGCCTTCAGCAGACCCATAAAAGTGAAGACCGGATGAGATTGCCCATCCGGCCGATCAATTCAGGTCGCTATTCAAAACTAAAAACCGACCAATCCCACCAATATACCCATTAACCCAAGCAAAACAACCCAAGCGGTAATGCGCTTGGGTACCGTAATTTCCCCAACACCAAACACCCAACGCACGGGCAAATTGAGTAAACCATCCGATTCAAACAAACCATCTCCATCCAAATCTCGCTTACCGTCTGCCAAAATCTCAATAACAGTTTCACACAGCTTCTTTGCTGTAACGGGTTTTTCCAGATACGCCACCGCACCCAGGTCACGTGCGCGACTTCTGTGCACATCTCCCGTATGGCCACTCACAATGACGATGCGCTGCTGATTCAATGGCTTTAACAAACTCAGCACCTCTTCACCATGCAAACCAGGCATCATAAGATCTAGAAGAATCAGATCAAAGTGCAACTCAATAGCCCGGTTAAGCCCAACGCGAGGATCTGATGCGACTTCAACATCATAACCAGCTTTGTCAAGGTTAAACCGTGCTATCTCAAGAAACAATTCGTCATCATCAATGACCAACAAACGTTGTGTCGATAAACCGTCCATGCCTCCCCCCTCAAGGCCGACATTTTTTGCGCTACACATCCATCAACTGGGCAATTTCTCACGTGCTTGACGCAGTGTTTTTAACAAATCACGGGCGTCACTCATACCTGTATCAATATTCACACATTCATTGAGCGCTTTAATTGCAGCGTCCAAATCGGCCATCTCACCAGAACCTTGGTGTAAATACGTGTAGCACAATCCAATCACGTGATAGGCGCGTGCACGTGCATCATCGCTCAAAAACTCATATGCCAAAGCCTCTTGGGCCAGTGTTATACCTTCTCGCAAATTTTCATTTTTAGCTTTTCGGAATGAGCAAAATGCAGCCACCACTTTGGCATCGGCACGCACTTCTTCACTGTTGCCATAATGCAAACCGCGTTGAATCACATCATAGGCCCGATCAAATTCTGAAAATTCTGACCTTATGAGCATTTCGGCGACACCAATAGCTTGGCGGCACAAATTATCTTGCCACAAACGATCGGATGGTTGGGGTCGAAAGGCATACGTTTGCCACAGCTTGTCTTGTTTTTCCCACACCTCAACCGTGTAATCTTTCATATCCGAAAACCGGGTCTTAACCGCCGACGGTGCCGAAAAGTTAGTTTGGTTGTAATAGATGATGCCCATTTTTTTTAAGAGTGCAAAGTAGCCCGGCGCAACACCTGCAGCACTTTCATAAAAAGTAACCAAACTGTCTTGATCCTCTGGTAAAGTGCCCGAAAACATCTCTTGAAGCTGTATCAATTGCCCTTGCCTTTGACCGGCCTGTTTGGCAGCTTCGGTTTTGGGAAACTTGGCCACAATCTCTGCATAACGAGCAATTGCGTTGGGTAAGGTGTCCATTTCCTCTTCTAAATCGCGCGTGGTCACCAACATCCGTTCGGCTTGTTGCTCTGCTGTTTTATCTGCAGAACAACCCACAACCAAGGCACACAAAAACAACCCATACAAAAAACGCATCTTCATCTTACACACCTCCTAAAGTTACTCAACGTCGGCACGGATCGAGACATTATCTCGAAGCCGTTTCTGTTTCATTTGCTCAACTAAGCGGCGGTTAAACTCTTGGGCCGTATTATAACCCTGAATTTTTAACTGATAATTTAAAGCGATCGTTTCTGCAATAACCGTAATGTTCTTCCCTGGGTAAATCGGCACGGTTACTTGGGGCACTTCCACATCCAACATCGACACCCAGTCTTCGTCCAAGCCGATGCGATCATAAGTTGCCGACTCATCATATTCGACCAACTTAACAACAACTTCAATACGTTTTTGCAGGCGCACTGCACGCACGCCAAACATATGGCGCACATTTAAAATACCCAATCCACGAATTTCCATGTGGTCTCGCAGGGTCTCACCACTACTCCCCACAACAATGCCTTGCATCTTGCGTGAAACGAGAACAACATCGTCGGCAACCAAGCGATGGCCTCTCTCTACAAGATCAATGGCAATTTCACTCTTACCTATCCCACTGCGACCTGTAAATAACAAACCGATGCCATACACATCAACAAGTGAACCGTGAATGGCCGTACGGGGGGCAAAAACGTCGTCGAGGTGATACGAAAAAAGGTGGGCAAATTTGGTGGTAGAAAAAGGGGTTTTGAACAAGGGGATTTGGTTTCGGTTGGCCAATTCAAGCATGCTGGGCAACACTTCATTGTCATCGGTAACAACCATACACGGAATGTCAAACTGAAAGACTGTTTCTAAAATTTCCACCCTTTTATCGCGGGTGTAGCTGCCCAGGTACAACATTTCTGTATTGCCAAGTACCTGCACCCGGTCGTAAGTAAAAAGCCCGACAAAACCGGCCAGAGCCAACCCCGGCCGATGTACATCACTGGTCGTGAGCACATTGCCCAATCCACCCTGTCCCGCCAACAGTTCCAGTCCCATATTCTCGCCATAGGCCTGGAAAACTTCCCCCACCGAAATCTGGTTCACATCAGGCTCCAGTATGTGATCTCATCTTCAAACAGACTCTTTGGCCGAAAATTCTTTGGTCATCTTTACAACCGTACCTGTATTTGAAGGCAAAATTTCAACTTCATCCATAAAAGCCTGCATCATCAAAATCCCTCGGCCAGAGGTGTTCATAACATTATCAGGCGTCAATGGGTTTGGAATAGCATTAACCAAGAAACCCGCACCTTCATCTTGCACCCACACTGTAATTGAAGAAGGCTGAGCTTCAATTTTCATATGGATGTTCTTTTTTTCATCCTCTTGATTACCGTGCAAGATTGCGTTATTCACAGCTTCCATTACCGCAATCATCAGGTCAACTTCTTCCTCTTCAGGCAAATCTATTTCGCGTGCGGCACGTTGTACAAGGGCCGCAAACGCTTCGAGGTACTCATATGTCCCCGCGCAGGCCAACTCATGTGTTTTGGTGGTGGTGTTGCCCATAGCACCTCCAAGATCTTAACCAACAGAAAAAAAACGCCCTTCACTGCCCTGTGAAGAAACCTGCAAGGTAACCATTTGATAACAACGTGGACAACGCGCCTCAAATTGCCGTTTGTCGACAGTCAAATACGCGCGTCCGTAAACCTTACAACAACGAAACATCACACCCACAAAGGGACGTTTGGCCATGCCATAACCTCAGAATAATTAGGCAGTTTGACGAAAAATAATATACGCCAATTCTCAGACAGTGTCAAGTCTACGCACAGAGTTCCGCTTGACGGATTTTGGCTTGCACAGTATACTCACACGAGCAGGGTTACTCGTAAAATCTTACCAAAAAACCAGATCATAAATTATGGAACTAATTGGATATTTGTTGCTGGGTGTCATTTTTTTTATTACAAGCACCCGACAATTTCAAACAAGGCCCCTATTGCCCGTCTTAGACAGCTTGAGGCAAGGGAAAAAGGCCTATCTTGTTGCGGGCATTTGTGCCGGTATCCTGTTCCCTGAAATGGAACCTCTTTATCGGGCAATCGATACTGTCCGGTATGCATTTCTCAACGTAGGTTTAATTTGGTTTGGACTCTTGCTTGGGCTGGAATGTAGCCTGCGCCAATTGCGGCAAGCCCCTTGGCACATCATTAGCGGGCAAATTGCAAGTGCGGGTCTTATCGCTGGTTTTGCAGTACTTTCAATCTTGGCCAGTGGTCCCGTCCTTTTCCTTCATCTGGGGTTAATGGCCAACTTACCCCTGGCCACCTTGTTGTGCACGTGTTTTGTCTTATCAGCAAGGTATCCAGAGCCCACACTTCGTTGGCGTGGGCGGCCGACGCCACCGACAACCGACCCCACCCCCACCATTCCCATCCACAACATGCTTGCCTTGCTTTTACTCACCTTTTGCGTCCCGATGTTTTCTCCTGATTTGTCGATCACAATCGGATCCTTTTCGTTTATAGGTGGCTTGCGCCTGTTCGCTTTGGTTGCAGGTTTGGGTTTTATCGGCGGAAGTTGTCTCGATTTTGCCCTACGTGCACACCGAAAACCCACAGATGGAATGGCCATAGCCTGTTGCATTTTGATCTTTTTTGCTGGCATGGGACACACATTAAACTTGCCGACACTCTCAATTGGATTCATCGCCGGGGCTTGGCTGATCAACACCACCGTAGCCAAACGAGGCCTATTAGAAGCGCTCGCCAGTGTGGACCACGCAATGGTCCCCCTATTCTATCTGTTTGTAGGAACCCTCATTGGAGGCTATGGTGGGGGGGTGTTTTTTGAATGGGCACCTTTATTGCCCCTCATGGCCCTCATTTTAATAGTGCGAGGAATGGGGCGAACATTGGGTTATTCCGTCTGTCAATATCTCTGGCGCGTCCCAGAAGCTTGGCGTGACACACTTGAATTGAGTGCACGACCATTGGGAAATCTATCGGTTGCACTTTCCGTTCAAACATTTTTTTTGCTCGAACTAAGCCATAACACCCTCATTGCGGGGTTGCTTGGATCGGTCATTCTGAGTCAAATAATGCTCTTTCCACCACAATCTCTCCCCGAAAAACCACCGTTTCTCCCCCGACAGAAAGACTAACCCTATGCGCCTGCTCGTAATTTGCCTCTCCTTGGGCACGCTTCTTTGGCAGACATCATTGGAAACGGCGCCAAACTTACTCACGCTCATTGGTTTTATAACCGTAACAGGGTTGACATTAACACGCCTTTTCCGAAGCATTGGGTTACCCGGGTTATTGGGTGCCCTTGTTGCTGGGTTAATTTTGGGGGAAACACACATCATTTCTCCCGAAGACTTAGTTGAGACCCGCCATCTATATGACTTTGCACTTGTGTGGACGGGGCTGTTTATGAGTGCGGGTCTCACATCCAAAACCCTGACCAATGTGAGGCTTTGCAAAGGCGCGCTTTGCATTTACATACCCCCTCTGTTGGCAACATTGGCATTCTTTCTTTCACAGGAAACCCCAATATCTACGGCATTACCCCTTGCACTGTTGGCCGGAACTTCAGTGATCTTGTTTCTACCAACCCAGTCGAAATTAAGGGGGGAGATTGTCCCACTGAGCAAATTAACAACACTGTTGGGGGTGTTACTTTGGATGGTGCTCAGCCTGGATATTCCATCGTTTTTTGGGCCTAAATCTCTACCCGATATTTTGATTGATGTGGCTCTTATGGTCTTAGTGCTTGAAGCGACCGTACAAGTATGCCGAATCGTCAAAACGGAAATTTCACGACATATTGCACTCTTTGTTTTGGTTTATTTGCTCGCCGTAGCAAGTTTTGACCGAGAAATTTCTGCTTTCTTTTTAGCCTTTCCCGCTGGGGTATTTCTCAGCTTTCGCCGCGCGCATATCCCGCTATTACATGCCCACTCTCTCTCGGATTCCATCGTGTCGTTTGCGCTAACATCATTCGTACTGGGAATCTTCCAGAACAGTTCGCCCATAGCAAGTTATGACCAAACAACCACGCTGACCTTCTATTTAATCGTTCTCATTGCCAGTAAAATAATGGGAGGACTCCTCGCGCAACATTTCTTCGCCTTCCCCGCAAAGACCTGGCTTCCACTGCTCCCCCAAGGGTTCCTATTACTTTTATGCCTCCAGATGAATCCAACGTCACTCTTGTCACCTGATGGATCCTTACACATCACCGTGTTACTCGCACTTATGGCACTCGCTTTCATTTATCCAACAAGCGCGCTCCTGTGGGCGAAAATAAAAAAAGACCCGCTGGCAAACCATAGGCCGTCCAGTCGGGTCATATAAGATCTCTTTTATGGGGTTGCGTTTACTGAAAAATTCCCGTCATCGAAAATGATTGCTGAATGTATTTTTCAGACACACCATGATCTGCTTTGTTGCCCCTTGAACCAACCTCTAACACATACCGAAAGCGCCCGCTTTGATTCTTCAACGGGACCCCCAACCCAAAACTTGCCCCGACCTCATTGACTTGCTTCCCACTGGGTGTTGTCAGATATAACGATCTATAATGGAGCCCCGCGTTAATTTCCCACCGACGACCCTGTGTTAATGGGTCAGGACTACCCGTGCGCATCAAACCACCGACACTCAGATCCCAAGTATTAAACCGACCAGTCTCGGTCTTACGCCATTGCCCATACTCCAAATCCAATGCTGCCAACCACCGATACCCCGCCTGGTAGATCGCTCCTGCGCCAATTAAAGTGGGCAATTTCACTTGCTTCTGGGTTTCAATGTTAAGATCTGCATTCACTGAAACAAAGCGCGTCGTTAACGTCGTGCGCTGGCGTATATCTTGGCCGATCTGAATATTGCCGCCAAAGCTTAGTTTTGGCGAAGGCCGATACACCATGCCCAAAGCAGGCACCCAACCTCTGTGTGTTCGGGTGATGTCATCACTCGAAAAAAAGACGTTCTGACCAAAGAATGTTTTTGTCCACTTTTCATTAAACGTGCCCAACGCGACCCAGTCTACCCGCACCCCCACATAAAATTGCTGACCAAAGTGTTGTGCCACGCCCAACGAAACCGCCTGAATACCACCCGAGGCATCCAAAGACATGGCATAGCCTAAATCCCCAGTCCCAATGGTGTCAATTGCACCAAAGTCCATATCTGTAAGGGGTTCCAAACCCAGCCCGAAAACAAATCCGGTTTTAAAAGGGATAATGATGTGGAAACCACCCACATCGCCGTCATTGATGGCACCAAGCCCCGACAAGAACCGCCGCTGTGTCACAAATTGGGCACTCACCGAAGATTTCCGAAAGCCTGCCAACAATGCAGGGTTATTGGTGGAAAAGTTCGCCCCATCAACCAACGCCCGCCCCGCCCCGCCCATGGCACGTGTACGCGCGTCAATGCGACGAACAGAGTTTCCCAACCCATCAAAAGAAAAAATAGAATTGGCAGAGACCTGAGAAAACCCTAACAGGCCAAATAACAACAAGAGAACGCATTTCTTAACAGGCATCATTGTCAAAACGAATCCTTTGATAAAATATAATGCAGCCTAAAGTTCGGGAGGTGTTGAATAAATGATATTTAAACGTGCATCACGAATGACCAACCAGGTAAAGTCTATAGGTGTCCCAACCGCACGAATAGCCACCCCTTGATTGATCTGCGCACCAGAAGTCCAGCCCTGAATAAGTGACTGGTTAAATACAACCTTAACTGTTGTAGTCGGATTGACTTCCGCTTGTGTATTGTAGATCGTATAGGTTGTATCATCGACAGCCGTTTCAAACTCAACATGGTACATTTCAAAGGGGAGTGCCGTAAAATAAGAATGATCCAGATCCAAATCCAATTCCAACTCCGCAGAATTGACTGTGGCGCCTCGCGGGATGCTGGACGGCATAGTAAAATTTAGAATAGAGCTGTAAAACGTTCCCTTGGATACAATCAACAGTTCTTTTCGCGGGCCACCATCAACCCGCCGCCCCCAATAAGTATCGGCCGCGGCCCCGACCCGAAAAGTGTCGGAAACGCCGCCGACCCGATAAGGCACCACAAGTTGAGGTTGTCGGCCCAAAGCCGAAATCGTCAGACCTTCGCGAGTCACAATGTCCAACAAGAAGTCACCGATGCCATCTGGGGCAACCATAAAATCGAGTTGGGGTGCTGATGCATCTGCCAAACGTGCCGCATCAAAGTAAGATATTGGCAGATCTATGACCAGCGAGGTATCGCCTGAGACCTGTCCTGTAGCCCCCAATATAAGAGATGCAGGAAAAACGCGCTCTGACCGCGTGAGCGAATCAACAAATGTTTGAATTTCTCCCCATTCTTGGTCGGGTTGTAAGATCACGACCTGTGCCTGATTGATCAAACGTTCACCGCGCAACCCCAATTTAACAGAAACAGCACCGGCGACAAAATCGGCGGCACTTCCGCCAGCCAATTGAGCTAACGAATCAACAGGAATTCGAAAACGGAACAAACTCTGAAATTGAAACCCATTCATTTGCCCAGTCAAAATCTCTTCGCGTTGCCCCAAAATAATGGGCAGCAGCACCTCTTGAAAAGATGCGCCCGACTCAAGGCCTATGGCTGGAACCGTAACGACCTGCCCAGGATCTCGGCCTAATAAAACCCGCCCAGCAGGACTGATTTTTTCGGTACTACACCCAAACAATGCCAAACATAATATCACATACAAACCTATAAAGCGATGCATGAACACCCTTTCCCTGTCAAAAACAAGACCCATTATTTTTTTAAAAAAGCGATAAAATTGTGCGTGCCACTTGAACGCACGAAAGCGTCAAACGTTTCCATCTTATCGGTCAATCGCGCGGTGAATGCCGGGAAGAAAATAATCTTTACAAACTGCCTCCCAGCTCATTTGCGTGGCCAGAGCATAACCATCTTGCAAGAGCGCGAGTCGATCACTCTCCGAATTTGGCAATCTGTCCATAATTTCCCAGGCAAGCGATTCACCACGTGTCGCTTCTAAATGATTGCGCTCTGCCAAACCAATGCTGCGTGTGTCTGCAAATTCACCCCACCCGTCCAGTGAGGTATAGTCGCTAATCACCACGTTTCTGGTTTCGTGCCCCTTTGTCACACGTTTCAAAAAACCACAGCACCCACACACCGAACTGGGTACACAAATAGCCCCAAAACTAAGGGGTTCCAAAACAGCAATTCCAAACGGCTCGTAAATAGACTGGCCAAACTCCAAATCGGTACCTTTGCGCAAATCCATAAAGGTCATGTCTTCAGACATGCGCTGCCCACAACTTTCGCGATCCCAACCAAATTGATTGACCAAAATCGCCCGAATAGCCTTTGCTTTGCCATTAAACGCTTCCATTTCGGCCCAGATATCTGCCTCTGGGCCAACCAAATCAGGTGCTCCCAATCGGTGAGAGACAGGCCATCCATAAGCTTGTTCCATTTCTCCGATATCCTGTGCGGAGCGTTTCCCATAAGCCGATGTCAGTACATAAAACACGCCCGTTCGATTTTGGGCAGCCATGAGATTATCTACGTGTTCCAATACCCGAAGGTCTCGCCACAAGCCTTTGCTCACAACAGGTCGGGTGATGTGTGTGATAACCACATCGGGCTCATGCCCCAACAGCTGCAAGGAATAAGCACGCATGCGCTCCCACGCAGCCAACCTTTCATCTTGTCCTATATCAACGGCAGGCAATCCATTATAAACCAGATCAATGGGATAGTCGCGAAACGACGGGCCCAAAAACCGCAACTCATCTACAACCGGATCACCCACAGCAAAAATACCGTCACAATAATGGGCTTTTTCGACCAATGCATGTCGATAATAATTCGACTGATCCCCAAAAGCGTCAGTTACATCCCTACCTTGTTCAAGGGATGTCCATAATGTGTTATAAAACATTGTGTCATGCCCTGGGGCATTCTCGACAATGCTACGCATAGTCGTCACTTCATGGGCATAAAAAATCGCTCGAAACCTGAGATCGTTGACCATCAACGTTTTCAGTAAGAGCGGCATGCCCATATACTCATGCCCCAAGACAACATGCGGCCCCTTGGACCGCCCCAACAGTGCGATAATGGCGTCATAAGCTGCTTCGGCACAATGCACATACAGTGAATAATCGTCAATGTCTTCATACCGATCAGACGATAATCCATAATGCTGATATAAGTTATATTTGAAATTCCGAATCTTTCGCGGGTTCACATCCGCTGCATCTACCAAAAGAACTTCAGCTTCTGCACCACGACCCAAGCGCCGTTTGCCATAGACCAAATTAACATTGTGCTCAATTTCAACGGCTCGCAAGAGATTGGCAACACGTCCTTCGCCCGTGCCGTCAAAAGAAGAGAAAATCACTTCACCTTCGCGAGCCAACAAAACAGCATCGTTGGGATGTGTCAGAGGCCCGACCAAAATAGACCGCTGAACCGCTTTTTGGTACGCTTTTGCGGTAAGCAGGCCTTCTAAAACCGACCCAATGCCCCCAACCTTCTGAACGGCTTCATGGGTTGCATGAATGATTGTCATTTAATGCACTTTATCGATAATAATGTCAGCATTCAGCGTTCCCGGAGCAACGGGGTTGGATTCAAAAACCCCTTCCATATCACCTGCTTGCGCGGGTCCCACTTTGCCATCTTGATCTATTTTTACGGCTAAATACAACGCATCGAGGCTCTTTAAATCGACTTCTTGGCCTGGCATCATCCCAGTATCAGCTTGCGTGAGGGTGTAGGCATAAGGGAATGTAGGCAATGGCATGCGCTTAATAGCTATTGGCGGCCCAGACGGTGCAGGCCGTGCAATGAGGTACAAAACGGCTTGTTTGGGCAAGCGACTTACAAGAGACGGTTCAATTCGAATAGTGCCACCAATGACGACCTCACCAACGGGTTTGTTGCTTTGCTCTGACGTTGGTGCTGGATGATTGGCCGGCATTTGGACCGGCTGTGGCGGTATAGGTTGCGGGTGAGACCCTTCTTCATAATTTTGGTGACACCCCAACGCACAAAGTACAAAAAAACACAACGCTCGTTTCAACACTCCCAAACCCTCCCTATGCCACAACCATGATATCTTCTTCCATCATGGTCAAAATGCGTGGTCCATCGTGTGTAATCGCGACCACATGTTCAAAATGAGCCGAAGGCAAACCATCTGTTGCCGAAGCCGTCCATCCATCATCGGCAACTTCCACGTCAGGTGTTCCCAAATTGACCATGGGTTCAATGGCCAATACCATACCCTTGCGCAACCGTGGGTTGCGTTCAGGAGGCGCATAATTGGGTACCGGTGGATCTTCATGCAACTTACGGCCAATGCCATGGCCAACAAATTGGCGCACGACCGAAAAACCATGATCTTCAACCCAACCTTGAATCGCGCCACCAATATCCCCCAACCGACCCCCTGCCACAGCTTTTTCGATGCCCTTGAACAACGATTCGCGTGTCACGCGCAACAATGTCTGCTCTTGGGGTGAAATCTCGCCCACCGTGCGGGTAATGGCTTGGTCACCATAGTAGCCCCGCAGTTTGGACCCAATATCAATGCTAACGATATCCCCCTCCAGCAACCTGCGATCCCCCGGGATGCCGTGAACCACTTGTTCATTAATAGAAATACAAATGGTGGCTGGATAACCGTGATACCCTTTAAATGCAGGTTCTGCCCCAAAAGACCGAATCACGTCTTCTGCTATGGCATCTAATTCTTTGGTTTTAACACCCGCTTTTACCAATGGCACCAAGGCACGATGGGCTTCACCGACAATGCGATTGGCCTCAACCATCAGTTCAAGTTCGCGTTCTGTTCTTAATGCAATCACAAGGCACCTCCCTTTTCAACCCCACCAATATAACAAAAACCACCCAACCAGACCAATTTCACCCACATTTTTTTAGCTTATCGCCATAAAAAAACGGTCGAAATGTGATCCCGACCGAAATTTTGGAGAAAAAGAGCTTATCGTGACTCACCGAAATGAGATGCATAAAGGAGAAAGTCATGAAAATCAACCGGAC
>Ga0115002_10002447_pt1 | contig 24254 bp, 16 predicted proteins | sample ArcticOcean_MG_C_8_FD_89576 | JGI IMG/M metagenome (GOLD analysis project Ga0115002, IMG submission 89576) | Marine microbial communities from western Arctic Ocean - ArcticOcean_MG_CB11_86 | ecosystem: Environmental > Aquatic > Marine > Oceanic | place: Arctic Ocean: Canada Basin | collected... | reverse complement strand
TTTATTTAATGAAAAACTTAACAAGGAGAATCAAATGGCATATCTATATTATGTAGCAGGAACTGCAATAGTAGGAGCAGTTGTATACTTCGCTACCTGTAGTTGTGGTGGCTAATTATATTTGGATGATATTCAACATGTAATATCTATTTTACTAAATTAGAAAGCCCTGCATTTGTAGGGCTTTTTTATTTATCGGCAATCCGTAAGCGAGTAACATTTTGTGGTAATTTTTTATAAATTAAAGACTAACTGGATTAGGAAGGAAGAATTGGAGAGGTAGGCATATATACAACTCCCAAAGCATAATATTAATTAAAGCATGTTTATTGGTAAACTTTAATCCAATCAATTATAAATTGAGTGTGTCTAAAATCAACCCCAGGATCACCTGGCCAGAATCCTCCTATAGCTTGATTTATAATTAAAAAATAATTATTATCAAATGGCCAATTATTATCAAAATAATCTTTTTTATCAATTCTATGATATACATTATTATCAATAAACCAAACAAGTGATTCTGAGTTCCATTCTAATCCAAAGGTATGAAATCTTAAATCCAAATTTTCTATTATCATATTTCCACCTATTTGGGTTTCAGTCATATGATTATACTTTTCAGAATGAATCGTACCATAAATAATATCTTCATTATTTACATGTTCCATAATATCGATTTCACCACATTTTGGCCAACCATCAATAAGTATAGTTTCACTGAGCAGCCAAATTGCAGGCCATACACCTTTTTGTTTTGGAATTTTTGCCCTGATTTCAAACCTGCCATATTTCCAACTGGATTTTCCATTTGTATTTAGCCTACCTGATGTAAACTCAGCTTTACCATGGTTTTCTTTAACTCCCTGAATTACTAACTTATTATTATCAATATACAGATTATCTTGTTTATTAGTGTATGCTTGCAATTCATTATTTACCCATCCCGGATCTCTAATTTCTATATTCCATTTATTTGTATCTAGATTATTCTCAGTAAAGAACTCACTCCAAACAAGCTGATAATTACTTTTTAAAATTCCATTATTAGATAAGTTACTTTTATAAGACATACAAGAAATTAAGAATAATAGAATGAAATGTATTAATATTTTCATAGTTTGATTTACTAAACATTAAACCGATTTTTCATGGCTAAAATAATAATTTATATTGTCTCCTCACCCTATAATCGATAATAAACTTCATAATTGAAACTTCAATTTTTCTCTCTAACAAACATAGCTGCACCCAGATGCGTAGAATTTAACTGATTCTTACTTGCATTAATCTTAATGGAATAATAAGTAAATGATGGAGAGTACTCAATCAAAACTTCCTTCATTGAATCAATAAAATACGGGTAGGCTTTAGAAACCCCACCACCAAGGGTTATCACAGCAGGATCCAGGAGATTAATCAGATGGCTACTGACTAATCCCAGTTTATGTCCAAACTCTTGCCAAATTTTTTGGGATTTTACATTACCATCTTCAGCCATTTTATATAGTTCTTTAGGAGATTTTACCTTTAAAAATTCTATTATTGATAATTTTTCTATGCCTTCTATGGAAATCTCATCTTCCCAGACACCCCATTTTACTGGAGAAATTCCGTATTCAGCTCCCATGCCATGAGAACCAGTAAATACTCTCCCTTCTATGACAACTCCAACTCCCAACCCTGAACCCAGGGTCAAGCCAGTAATTACACTTTCTTTGCGGTAATGCCTATACCACTCCCCCCATACAAAGAGATTTGCATCATTTTCTATTTTCACAGGGATACCCAGTTCAGCTTCCATTAACTCAGTCAGATTTGTATTTTGCAGCAAGGTCAAATTTGGAGTCTCGAGAATCAGTCCTTTCCGGCTATCCAGTGGACCCGGTGCGGATATGCCCAGACCAATAATCTCATCCATACTAATATTATGTTCACTGTATAGCCTTTTAAGCTGACTGGTAAATCCAGAAATGAGGTCTGTTTTACTGCCATATTCCTTTATATAAGACTCCATTGATATACCGAGTTGATTAAAATCCGAATCAAACAAGGCAGAAGTAAAGGTGGTTCCGCCAATATCAATTGTGAGAATATATTTTTTCTTATTCATAGTAAGAATTATTATCTGCTTCTTCCATAGTCGATAGTATGATTATCAGTTAATATTGGAAATTGTGGTATCGGGCTCTGATATGCTGCATTCTTATTTGATACGTGCATAGGAATTGAAGTTAAATTAATCGAATCGAATAATTCAAGATCAATCTGAATATCATCACTATATTTCTTAAATAGTTCTTTAATAATTGGATTCAAATATTCAATATCGTTGGTATTAGAAGATTTTGATTGTAATAGTTTAGTACGCAAAGTAGAGGCAATAAAATGCTCCCTCCACATGTTAACATATTGATTAATATATGGGTCATCATCATAGTTGAGCTCTAATGCTTCTTGTGTTAGGTAATAATCTCTAACCAGATCTGCAATTGCATTTTTAACTGCATTGGGAAAATCCATTTTTGAGATCTTCTTTTTTCTAAAAACAAGGGGATGACTGTTAATTAAATCCTGCAAGTTAGACATGGTCCAATCTTTACCATCCAGATTAAATATTATTTCATTTATACCGATGTTCACGGAAGTGTATCCTCCACTTAGCACCAGCTTATTTTCAGGCCAGATGGCTTTCCTGAATAATTCCTTTTTTGAATTTTCAAACTGGAGCATCTCATAGTAGAGATTATTAATCAGTTTCGTAAATGAATCTTGATTAAATTTTAAAGTTTTATTATTCATAACAGCATGTATATAATCTGCATACTGTTCAATATTTCTTAGACCGGTAAGTTGTTCCTTAACATTTCTAACGTATTCTTGCTGACTGCCCTCAGAGAGTCTTCTTTCTGATCGCCAGCCTTCAACACGCATGATGATAGATGTACCATCTTCCAGATTCAGTGGACCAATAATATCATGCTTATTAAATCTATTTGAAAAGATTGCCTGGTGTAAACGATAATTATGCTCTGAAAAGAATGAAACATCCCGGCTTGCTATTTCTACAGAATCAAACATGTCATTTATTAATTCTGCTGAATCATTAATATTCAGTAGCGTATCAGCCACAACATTTCTTGGCAGTGTAATAAACGAGAGGTGGTACGTACGGTCAGCTGTCTTCAGGTACTCGTCTAATGCCTCACCACCCAGATCATTAGATTGACTCTTAGCAAAGAAAAGCTTTTCCCGCATACTCTGTTTCTTCAGGCCATTGAGAAAATTTGAGATTGTATCTAAATTGAATAATTGCTCTCCTTCAATAGCCAATAACTTTTCAGCAATAAGAGAGTTTAAAACAATTTGTTTATGCACATTATTGCCCTTACTGCAGTAATTGGGCCTTATTACATATTCAGCTCTTTGTATAAATTCATTTTTTAATATTATATGATTATCTATTTGGGCAAGAACAGAATTTCCAAAAGTGAATGGCTCACTTTTATTTGAAGTACAGCTATGAATAACTATTATAATGATGGGAAGAAGTGACTTAAACATCATCCTAGAGATTGGTTCTTATTAAAACGTGAGACTCAGCGTATAATTATGTGTATTATCAAACGTCCAGATGGTTCGATAACAATAATCTAGCTTAATGCCCTGACCGCTTTTCAGCTGATATTTCATGCCTGCTCCAAAGGCGGGGCCGAATTCTCCATCAACCATGAACAAACCTTTAATTCCTGAACGTAAGTAAAATTTTGTTCTAGCGCTTGGAGCAAAGGTAAACTGAGAGCCCAGATTCAGGTATTCGCTGTTATTATTTGAATGAATAGCATCTACAGCTAGAATTAATTCCGAAGTTTGAGTAATCCAGGGTTTGATAGATAGCCCAAGACGGAAAAGCAGAGGCAGTTCCCATCCCTGAGTTTTGAACTGACCTTCAACATTGCCATAATTACCATATTCTGAGGATATATCAATAGGGTTTAATAAATCAATCCCGCCATACTTCATTTTAGTGCCGTAATTTGAAATACTCATACCGATGCTGAGGCCATCTTTGCGACTCTCGGTAATTGAAAGGAAAGGTGTTCTGATGAGAACTCCCAGGTCAATTGCTGCTGCACCAGCACTGCTATGCCATATTTTCGATGAAATATACTTCAGAGTAGTGCCAAAAGAAAACCAGTTAACAAACTTTTTCGCATATGATAATCCAATAGAATATTCCTTTGGATGATAATACTCTCCAGTTCCATCCTGATTCATTATGTTTGTCACTTCAATACTACCATAATCCAGATAGTTCAGGCTGATTCCGACGCTATTGGCATTATCAATCTTTATGGCAGATGCGATAATGTACCGATTGGTTTCTGCTATCCAGGGTTCATGGATTAACAGTAGTTCATTCTGATTAAGGTATACAATATTTGCAGGGTTCCAATAGATGGAGGTCACATCATTGGTCATACATACATAGGCACCGCCCATAGCAGAAGCAGCACTGCCTACATCGATTTCAATAAAATTTGCAGATGTTGTTCCATTTCTATTCTGAGCAAATAAACTTAAGGAAAATATTATTATTATAGATGCAATAATTCTATACATATTAAATAACTATTTTATCACTCCAAACTTACCAACTTTTGATCCTACTGCTCCCTCTGTAAAAGATTCAACGTGGTACACATACATTCCAGCAGAAACTTCCAACCCTTCATTGGTGAGCAGGTCCCAGTATGCAATCCCCTTATTTGTAGAATTAAATACATTTATTTCATCTACTAGAACTCCGCTTATGGTATAGATTTTTATCTTACATCTGGCTGGCAGATGTGTAAACATTAATTTTCTTCGCTGATTGAGATCACTGTTTAATATTGACTCTTCGAAAACATTGGTTCCTACGTATGGATTAGGTACAACCCTGATGTCATCTAAAGAATTATTTTCAGCTTGAACATTTATACTATCCTGAAACGAGAATGTCTGAAAATGAAGCGTGTCAGTTGACCAGAATGGACGATTAAACTCAATTGAATATACATCCCCCGGATCGGGGTAAGTATTTTCCAGTATTCCTCTAAAATCAATTACAAAACTAGTTCCCAGCCACTTTCCGTCATTATCAACCGAACCCACAAGTACAAGATCTTTTAATTTATCATATTCTCCATTGTTATCCTGATCATGAACAACAAGACTCGCATTGTGATTAAAAGACATATTCATTACATTAAAATCAAATGTTGAATTCAGCAATAATTCATTAGCATTAGGTGATAGATCATTATGATCATAAATAAAATCAGATTCTAGTACTTTATTTTCAATATAAAGATTATCTAAACTTAAAAATGTAATATCAAAGTCCCAAGGGACGATTTTTGATTCCCTGTGATCAATATACGGGAAAGGTAAAATAATTATTTCTTTGTCTGGTGAGAAAACTTCGTACCATCCTTGTGATTTAATTACTGCTGACTCAACATCCTGCTTAATGGCCAATTGAAGGCCCTCGAAAATATCTGTGATGATATCTTTTGATGTGTTGAGTGTCCAATAATCACTAGCTGATTCCAGAATGATATTCTGATTTATGGAATTGGGATCTCCTGCTTCATTATACCCCGCTGTTTCACCATATACAAGACTCAGGCTATCGCCTATTCTGGAAAATATTTCAAACCCACTAGTCACAATCTTAAGAGGAAGAGGGTTATTATTTACTATTATATTACTGAACAATGTATCATTTAGGAAGGTGAGATAATAATCCATGTTATCCCTGATTAAATCTTTAGCCATAATATTTACTGTAATCTCACCCGTTCCCAATAAGTCCTGATTGCTTACACTAACAACTGGTTCAATAAAACTTGAAGAAGGCACACGGGGAATTACAACTGCCACATTGGGTCCAGATCCTACAACATATTCATTATCATCCAAATCGATGATCCAATTATTTTCTGAAGGTGGTATGCCATAAATCAAATCTTCTGTAGGAGCTAAACCATAATCGTATGCAACCAATGCATAATAATATGTTCTCCCATTGTCAACATCTGTATCTATAAAATGATGCTTGAGCCCACTGTCATCTCCCATATAATAACCGGTGCCGAATACTGGAGCCCAATTTGAAAAACCTGTTATTCCATCAATCCGATCACACTGAAATACTGGCTGATTATAGAGAGGATTCCCAAAACCATCCGAAATTAGTTGGGAGTCTTTGAAATATTTATCTGTTGCTTTATATATTTTATAGCCTTCAAAATCATACTGGAGTGAATCAGGTAAAAACTGATCTCGTGATGATTCTGCAATATTATTCCATGACAATATAACCTGACCATCTCCAGCTTCAGCATATAGGGTGGGCATCCGTGGTGGTGTTGCAAAGCGGTAATCCGTTTCATAAATAAGCTGAACAGTTGTTTTCAGTTCAAAAAGCGAAGGTGCGTCAATTGAGGTCTCTACTGGTGATCCTATAAGAGGATCAAAGCTGTGAAGTTCTGCCATTGAAATACGCTCTGTCTGCCCTGAAAAAAGGGAGAAAGTACCGGATGCGAAAAGCTCAACTAAGTTTGCAGGAGTAGCAGAATATTGAACAAGCACGGTATCTGCCATCATTTCATATAAAAGAGAATCATTATAAAACCAAATACCTGTTTTGTTATTGTGTCCGGCTTCATCTATGGGAAACAACTGAAATGTAGTCAAACCAATCATATCTGACTCTGAAATATCAGTTTCTCCAAAATTAGGCTCACATCCCAGGCCTTCTGCACAATCGGGCTGACCATTACATTCGCCTTCATCGGGACCACTGTAATTCAAGTCTCCTGGTCCAATACCATCTAACCCAACGTCATCATTAGGATTACATGACCCATCATCATTAATGGTACTGCCATACCAATCCTGATCTTCATCTCCTGACCAATGAGCTTTAAGATCTGATTCTTCCAGATTATAAAATTCTAAGAACTGATTTAGATCAGAAATCCCACCGTTCGGGTCCTCATTCCAAAAACCTTTGTCATATCCCCTGCTTTCATCTACAATGCCATCTTGATCATTATCCAAATTATCAGTGGATATACCAGGGCTCTCTAAAAATGCGAAGCCCATAATACCAGGGACTACTGTTCCAAGACCAACACCATCATAATCCCATGAGTATGATAAATCCAAATAGGTGTCAAAATATCCCACTTCATCTGTATTTCCATCTGATCCAATCGCATTATCCACCCAATATCCAAATGAGACCTCATTGATATCAAAATCAGATATATTGGTGATATTGTATTCAAAGAACAGTGCATTTTTCACCAGTGGATTATTCCATTGGAATCCACGGGTCTCCACACGAATGCCCAGACCGCCCCAGGGCAATCCCTCGCCAAAAGAGGCATCACTTTGTATGAATTTACCAGGCCGAGGATAATATTTATAATAAGGCCCTTGAAGATTCTCCTGATCCTGAGCATCGTTGGCAACAAAATAGGTTTCCAGATCAGCATACTGAACACCCTTACCAAAGCGCCCATCCCAAGCACCTTTCCATTTTGTATCATTTCCAGAAGCAGGCCACCCCTTTGTAGGCCAACTACCCGGTTTATCACTCATAGCCGGTTCATCCTGGGAAGGATTAAAATATCCAAATGGTGGATAAAAACCCCAGTCCAAGGTATTTGAGGGATTATGATCCATTTCTTCACGATAACTGGTCTGCAGAAAATAAACTTGGTGCTTTGAGATGCTGTGGTCTTCAATCTGTCCTAAATCATCAATAATAACAGTATCGACTGTCAAAGGGTCGTTATCATCCTGGATATACACCTTGGCTGCAATTAAAAGGCCAATACCATCCACCATTCTGGTACCCGTTCCGTCATTAGGCCAAATGGATACATTGTCCAGACCTCCGGGTGCCCAGTCTGATAATTCCGTGGTATTCTGGAAGTAAAGCAAAATTCGATTCCCATCCATATGCGATGCCCGGATTGCACTTGGATCGCCGGCCAAATCATCTGGCCCTGCATAGTCAGATTGACCTGTTAACAGGAACGTAAATATTAATAAGCTTAAGTATTTACTGAAATTCTTTCTCATTTATACCTGATGGCTAGATTCAGCTTTATCTGCCTTGGGGCAGAGTACATAGAAGAATTCTCATATTGATCGTATACATCCGTAAAGGTACTTCTGTACCCCAGGATTTCAGTTGAATTTACAATATTGCTATATGCCCTTCCTGTTTTTGGATAAACCCAAATATCGTTTAATGTATCGAATAAATTATATATTGAGAATGACAGCCTGGCATCGAAATCGTTATTTTCCCATAAACGATAGTAGCCAGTAACATCAACGCTGTAGTTTGCAGGTTTGTAATCATTGTTGGGAAGAAGGTTTATAAGCGCAGTTACAGATTGAGAAACGGGTTCAAAAGTATAAGGAGTACCTGAATTATAATATGCTGTTGCTGTTAATCCAAAATCATCTATATTATATGCCAATGTTGTATTAAAAGTATGCCTTTGATCCCAACTCATGGGGATCAGTTTCGAAACAGGGTCCTTATTCCCCCCTTCACGGTTAAAGGATTGAAGGGGTGTATCTGCATTACCCCGGGTATACTGAAGAGTATAATTGCAATAGATGGCAAAGGAATTATAGCTAACATCATACTTTATTTCTAAACCTCTTACATTACCATAGTCCTTGTTTGAGTAAAGACCATATTTTACCTGATTGTATGTTGTCCAAATTTCTGTTCCAAGAAGATTATATATATCCCGATAAAACATACTTATCTCTAATGCCATGAGGGTATTTAGCTTTTGCCATAAACCAATTTCATAGGTCACTGTTTTTTCAGCTTCAATATTGGGATTTCCCAAAACTGTTTCATAATCACCTGTAGGTACAACCCAGTTGTTATGAGCATACATTGAATACATTGGTGGCATTTGGAAGAAATGTCCATAACTGAAATGAACAATTGCAGCATCTGCTACCTGATATGCAATTCCCAGTCGAGGGCTCCAATAGGCAAACTCATTAGCCACCAAACTATCTGATTGAGAGACATTACTGATGGTATTTGCAGGATTCCTATAGTTAGAAGGATAGTAGCAGTTGGGGTTAAAATAATCATACCTTAAACCCAGATTAATTACCATTTCATCAAATTCCACTTTATCCTGTATAAAAAAAGAAAATTCACGTGGGTTAACATAAAATATATCATCATCGGGAGATTGAACTGAATCTGGTTGAATGTAGGCAGAATAGACTCCAACAAGGCTGGAGTCTGGATTTTCAATAATAAGATACTCTTTGTTGTTAATTTTATAATCAGAATAGTCAAGACCCGTTTTCAAACTGTGGTTTCGATTCAATTGCATATTTAATTTAATGCTTGATGTATGTTCCCTGGTCGTTCTACGGGTATGTAATTTGTCCATCCCCCCTGTTGAAAAACCCGGAACACCCCCAGAATAATTATCCGATATATAGCCTTTGCTGTAGGGGTTTTTAAATAAGTAGCGACCATAATAGTTTGACATATATGAATGTTTTCCTTCAATAAAAAAAGAGCGGGTGAACATATAGTTCCACTGGAGTGCCGTTAAAGAGTTAAGGCTTTCATTTTTTGGCAAACCAAAAGGATTATATTTAAAGTAATGACTATACTCAATCCAATCATTTTTATTTCTTGAATGCAATATCGAAAAACGGAGATTATCAATAACGTGAAATGTAATTTTGCTGAACAGAGAAGAATTTTTTGTTAAGTTCAGGGGTACAAGTGCATCTGAAGAAGACCCAATATGGTATCCAATATCTACACCTGATATAAATACTGTATTTATATAAGGATTATTCAAATCAGTGGTGTTTTCATAAAGCATCCCCAGTGTCATACACTTAGTTTTACTCATTTTTTCTGTAACTGTATAACTCTCAATAAATGTTCCACTTAATTCTATTTCACAATAGAATTGATTATGGGTTGGTATTATGTCCTGATCATATGAACATACTGATTGCAAAATCTGACATTCTCCGTATTCATTGATGCAAACTGATTCATCATAAATATAATTATTATCTTCATCCAAAATAGCTACACCTTTGCTATTTATACAATAGGATTCCATCCCATGTCCCCCCGTATGTTCAGATAGCCAACTGCTGGATGAGTCGCTCAGATAATCACTTTTATCGGTTGGATTAAAGTAATGCAGACCATTTAAGTGATTATAGTTATCTTCTAACCTGTAATTTACAAAAAAGTTGACTTTACCTTTGATTATAGGACCACTCAGCTGAAAACGATAATCCAGGTTTCTATTCTCATCAAGCTGATCTATTCCCGGAAAAATCTCAACGTTTGATGTAATGTAATTAGCATACCCGGTCTGTAAAGAGGTCTTAAATTCGTCTCCGCCGGATTTAGTTACCTGATTAACAACACCGCTCATTGCCTTGCCATACTCTGCATTGAATGTGCCAGTAATTATCTCCAATTCGCTGACTGAGCCTATTTCAAGCTCTATCGTGCTAGATGAACCTCCATATATCTCATCAACTTTAATCCCGTCCACAAGGTAGGTAACTTCTGTACTTCTCCCACCCCTGAAATGGCCTGCTACAATACCCGTCTGCATACCTATAATCTGCCCGATGTTTTCAACCGGCATAATATCTATTTGATCAGACGATATATTCTTCACCGAACTTGTTTGATCTTTTTTTATTGAGACCTGGTCCGCCTTTACCACGACCACATCACCTTCCAATACTGATGGAGTCATCTGAATGGTTAGTGGAGTTGTACGGTTAACTGAAACCCGCACTTCTTCAATAATTATGTTCTTATACCCAATCATACTCATAGAGAGATTGTATGAACCCGGTGGGAGATTGAGAAGAAAAAAATCTCCATTTATATCTGAGGCTGTCCCCAGATTAGTTCCAAGGAGCATAATGTTCACTCCAATTAAAACCTCTGCAGATTCCATATCAGATAATTTACCTGTAATCTTGCCAGTGGTCTGAGATAGACAAACTGTTGTAATTAGATTACTCAAAACAAACAATATTAATATTCTTAATTTCATTAATTTGAACTCAAATAATTATCATTCTACTCATTATTACAATGACTACCTCATAAATATTTTAATCACATGGCTTCTGGTATACGCGAACATAATCAACGATGTACTCAACGGGAAATATTCCAGGCGCAACTGTACCTCCCCAGGTGCCCCCAATTGCTAAATTTAAGATTAAATAAAATGTCTGATCAAATGGCCACAGTTCAAAACCAGTTTCAAGATTATTATAAACTATTATTTCTTCATCATCTACGTAAAATGTAATTTTATCTTTTCTCCAGATCATTGAATAGATATGTAAGGAATCAACATCATTTACATTAATAAAGCCTGTCTGATGCTGTTGCATACTAACATTATCAGGATGATTTGGATCTAATTCTTTATAAAAAAAAGCATTATGAATAGATGAATGTATCTTTCCTGGATCTTTACCCACATGTTCCATGATATCTATTTCTCCACTTTCTGGCCAGCCCCCGTAAGTATTTTCAGTAGGTTGCATCCAGATAGCAGGCCAGGTACCTGCTCCCAATGGAAGCCGTGCTTTGATTTCAACCTTGGCAAATTGCCAGTCCCCTTTATGCTTTGTAGTTATTCTACCAGATGTATACATTGCGTCATCAACTTCATCCTCATCAAAATCATATGTTTCTCTGAGTGCTCGGATGTGTAAATTCCCATTTTCCAGATAAATATTATCAATTTCATCGGTATAAGACTGCTCTTCTTCATTAAATGCCCCAGCTGGCCATTCCTCAATGTTCCATTTATCAATATCCAATCCATTTCCCTCGAATTCATCCTGCCAGACCAATTCATAATCTAAATATGAGTCACCGCCACATACACCGCAGTCATCTACCACAGCACTGCCTCCACATACTCCGTCGCAGCCTTCAACTGCATCACCATTAGGTACACCAAGACAGTCATGGCAAACGTTAGCAACAATAAAGTCTCCACAATTTCCACATGCATCAATAATATTACTACCACCGCATTCTCCTGCACAGTCTTCCCTTTGATTCTCACAGTTACATCTACCTTCATCAATATTATCATTACATGGACCACACTCACCATCACATGTACTACCATCACCATTGGGCACACCGCAACAGTCTAAACAACTACTGTTATCACCTCCGCATATACCAGCACAGTCCGGATCCTCATCATCTGGGCAAAGTCCATCGGCGCAGTAACCTGTTATTGCATCAGATGCAGTTTCACCACAGCCACAATCTGTTTCAACTGCACCACCATTACAAATACCAAGGCAATCATCTTCTACAGTTGAACCACATGCATTATCACAGCCGCTAAGTACTGCACTACCACCACATTCATCAGCACAGTCTACATCAACAAGACAGTTATCATCACAGTCATAGTTCTCTTCAGCAAGTTCACAGCTACCATCATCCAAATTTGCACTTTCATCAAAATTGCAGGCAGTTTTGTTTGTACATCCTGGGACTTCACTGATCTGCGGGTTGTTACAATAAATACATAGCAACAGTAAAATGATGATGTAGGAGGCTTTATACATATGGGGGATCTAATTTATTCTTATATGAAATTTTTAGAATAATTTTGATGTAAGCAATCTTTTTCATAATAGGATAAAAATTGAGAAAACTTGATCTAAAGATCAAATTTATTCAAATTAAATTATAAATACCTCAATGATAATACTAATATTATTAACCAAAATATACATGTAAAAATAGTAAGGCCAGTCCATATCAATATAGCTTCACGTGTTGATTTTAGCTTATTATAACCCAATATATTTATTATACTATTCTTCGACATTTTTGTATAATTATTACGTATGCATTAACTGAATAAGATCAACAACCCTGTTTGAATACCCCCATTCATTGTCATACCAATTTATAGTACGAACATATTTTCCAGAAACAACCTTTGTACATTTACTATCATAGATAGATGAGTAGGGATTTCCAATAATGTCAGATGAAACAATATGGCTGTCCGAATAATAAAGTATATTTTTCATACGTTCTGTATTAGCTGCCACTTTAACTGCATCATGAATATCTTGAACAGTTACCTTTTTCTCTAATTCTATAAATAAATCAACGACGGAACCATCTGGAACCGGTACCCTGGATGCTATACCATCTAGTTTGCCATTTAGCTCTGGTAGAACCATACCAACAGCTCTAGCAGCACCGGTTGATGTTGGTATAATATTTTCTGCTGCAGCTCGGCTTCTTCTTAAGTCTGAATGGGGCACATCTGCTAAGCGCTGATCATTTGTGTAGGCATGAACTGTATTCATAACTCCCTGTTTAATCCCAAAGGATTCATCTAATATTTTTGCCATGGGAGCAAGGCAATTGGTTGTACAGCTTGCATTTGATACAATCCTATGCTCCTTCTTTAGGGTATCTTCATTTACACCTATAACAACTGTGTTATCTATTTTATCTTTTGCAGGTACAGTGAGTATTACTTTTTTTGCACCAGCTTTTAAATGAGTTTCTAGTGCAGAGCAACTTCTAAAAACACCCGTTGATTCTATAACTATATCAATACTCAAATCTTCCCAAGGCAATTTAGCGGGATCCCTTTCACTAAGCATTTGAACAGATTCATTATCTGTGTGCAGTATATCCTTTTCAATATTCACATTGCCACTAAATCTTCCCATAATAGTATCATATTTCAATAGATATGCTAATGATTCCTGATTACTTAAGTCATTAATTGCAATAACTTCTATATCTTTATTTTGATCAAGAATTCGAAATACAGACCGTCCAATTCTTCCAAATCCATTTATAGCTACTCTCATAGATTAAACCCTTCAAGTTTACTGTATGCTTTGATAACATCTAATATACGCATAGCATGGCAATGTCCATTATCGTACCACGCTAATACTTTGACAAAACTATTTCCACCTTTCATAGTGGCCTTGACATCAAACACCAATGATCTCGGGTCTCCAATTATATCACTTGATACAACCGGATCATTGGTTATTCCTATAATATCAGGGTATAACTCTGATACTTCTATAATGGCACTGTTCACATCTTCAATGCCAACTTTATCATCCACAAAAGCAATTGATAAATCTAGCATTGAGCCTTTTTGAACCGGTACATTTAGTGCATTGCAATTGATTTTATCATTTAATTCGGGGAATAATTTTACTATCCATTTCTCAGCTTCACTGTTATTTGGAATAATATTTTCAGATGCTGATCGACTACATCTAAAGTCAGTTCCAACAGTATCCTGAAGCGATTGATCACTGGTAAATGAGTGAATAGTAGTCATATTAACAGCATCAATACCAAATGGTAGAAGTGAATTTAGCAAATATGCCAATGCATTCAATGTTGATGAACCTGCAGATATTGTTCTATCTTCTAGATTGATAGAGTCTTGATTTATACCAAAAACAACCAGGCGATCAATACTTTCACTTGGCAGCGTTGAAATAATAACTCTCTTTGCCCCGGCATTTAGGTGACTGTCCAGATATTCAGGACTATTGAATTTCCCAGTTGCATCAACAACAAAATCAACATCAAATAAATCCCATGTCATCTCCCCAGGAGTAAATGCACTTAATATGCGGGAACGATAATTATTATTTATTAGATAGTTATTATCTAATGAAACATTTTTGGTATTTTCAAATTCCGCTTTAAGTAAATATTCAAGTATTTCAGGATCTCCAATATCACTTATAGCGGAAATTTCGATATTATTATTCTTTAAAGATTCACTATATAGCTTTCTTCCAATATTGCCAAATCCCATAAGTCCTAGTTTTATTGTCATACGTATCCTTTAGCGGTTTTATATAATAATTATTTTCATTATATTGATAATTATTATTATATTATTGATAACGAACCCTTAAATATAATCATAATTTAATAATGAAAACATTAATTAATTAAATGAAATGCACACTTAAAGATTTAGCGAGAGAAACAGGATTTTCTGTCTCAACTGTGTCACGTTTCCTCTGCGGTAAAAGACGTTATTATAATCAAAAAGAGAAAATCATTTTTGATACAGCAAATAAATATAACTATCCATATATTCAAAACTTTTATAATAATGGAATAAAGTTAAAAATATCTCTAATAACAACTATTCGCAAGGGTGAATTCTTTTCAGCATTACTATCAGATTTTCATATTGCAGCAAAGAACAGTAATTGTGATATTGAAGTAATAGATATTGAAAAAAATGATTTTTTAAATAATAAAATAGAACCTTTGGCAAAAAATAAAGATGGTTTATGCATATTATTCCCGGATTTAAATAAAGAAGATTGTAACATAATAGAATCCTATATCAATAAGATCGCTATTTTATCACTTTCACCAATTATAGATGCTTCAGTTAATACAATTACTTTTGACAATTATAAAGGTGGTTACCTGGCTGCACAGCACTTAAAAAAACTGGGCTATGATAATATTGGAATAATTTCAGGCGATGATACTGTATTTGAAGCGTTTCAAAGAAAAAATGGATTTATGGATTATCTCAGATCTAATAATATGAAATGTCAATGGGAATTTAAAGGTGACTATTCATTGGAATCAGGCAATAAAGCCTTTATTGATTTCCAGAGCAGTAAGTTAAGTAATATAGGTATTTTTGGAGTGAATGATTATATGTGCTTTGGATTTATGAAATTAGCATTATTATCAGGTATCAATATTCCGGAAAAATTATCAATTATAGGTTTCGACAACACACCATTTTGCAATAATACAATACCAGAGTTATCATCCATTTCTACAAATTTTATTGAACTTGGGGAAAGAGCCCTATCATCGCTTGAAAAATCTTTTATTAATTATAACAAAACCGAACTCTTTACAAATTTAGTTCCAGTGGAACTAATAGAGAGATCCAGTACAAGAGACTTAAAGAATTGAAAACCATTCTATTCATCTTCCTTTCATGTATTTTTGCAAACCTTCCATATCATAGCAACGCAATCTGTTATGGTCCTTTTAGAGATGGACAGAGTCCTGGAGGCATTAACCCAACAGGAGAACAATTAACAGAAGATCTTATAATTTTGTCAAAACATTGGTCCGCTTTCAGGATGTACGGAAGCAGAGGATCCACCGAAAAAGTTCTTGAAATAATAGAAAGTAAAAAAATTAATATAAAACTATTTTTAGGTGCATGGATAGCCAATGAAACTGAAGATTCAACGGCATCTACATCCAATATGAAAGAACTGAATAAGACAATAGAATTGGCAAATAAATATCCCGATATTGTTGAGGCAATAATTATTGGCAATGAGACACAGGTTTTCTGGTCATGGAATAGAGTTAACTACAATACATTGAAAAAATATATACGATATGTTAAATCAAAAACTAAACAACCCATAACAACAGCAGATGATTTCAATTTCTGGAATAAGACTGAGGGATTAGAACTGGGATCAGAAGTTGACTTTATCATGGTTCATATTCATCCATTGTGGGCAGGTGCTCTGCTGGATGATGCGCTTCCTTTTGTTTCAAGAATTTATGATGAAATAAGTGTTTTACATCCTGATAAACAAATAGTAATAGGAGAAACAGGATGGGCTACTTCGGTTCATACTGAAGGTCAACAAGCAGAGCTAATAAATGGAACCGCAGGCATCAATGAGCAATTAATATTCTATAATTCAATAAATGAATGGACAAAGAAGAAGGGAGCTCTGGTATTCTATTTTGAAGCCTTCGATGAAAAATGGAAAGGTGGAGAGCATCCTAATGAAGTAGAAAAACATTGGGGCTTAATTTATTCGAATAGAACACCAAAGCATAATTTCAAGAAATGAAACTTATTTTCAATTATATTCTTTATGCTATCTTAGGAATATTTGCTTTTCAACAATGTACAGACTCTACAACTAAAAAGCACTACAAAGGACTTGTTATATCACAGGAGCAACAAGCTTCATGGATCCGGAATTTTAATCCCTTAACACCAGGAGGATCTGCAAGATGGCCAACATCTGCAGGCATATATGAGCCCTTAATGATCTACAATTCCATGAAAGGAGAATATATCCCCTGGCTGGCAGTTAAGCATGAATGGAATATGGGTAATGATGTATTAAAATTAGATATTAGAAAAGATGTCAGCTGGTCTGATGGTGTGCCATTTTTAGGAAAGGATGTTGTATTTACTTTTAACTTACTTAAGGCATTTCCTGCATTTGATGTACGAGCTTTATGGTCATATTTAGAAAGTGTAAAACTATTAAATGAATATGAAGTAGAATTTACATTCTCTTCAATATACGTACCTGGCTTAGATGCTATTGTAGGTCAGACTATTGTTCCAGAGCATATATGGTCAAAAGTAGAAGATCCAATTAAGTATACTAATCCAAATCCAGTAGGCACAGGCCCCTATACTGAAATATTAAAGTTTCAAAAGCAAGTATGGGAACTGGGGAAAAACCCAAATTACTGGCAATCGGGAAAACCCAAAGTAGAACAACTTACCTTTCCCGCTTTCCCTACTAATGTTCAGGCTACGTATGCATTGATAAATGGAGAGGTAGACTGGGCCGGTAATTTTATCCCCGCAATTGATCGTATATTTGTTGATAAGAATCCAGAAAATCATCATTATTGGTTTCCACGTGCAGGTGGATCAATATTTTTATATCCAAATACTACAAAAAAACATTTAGACAATAAAGCATTCAGAAAGGCTATTAGCTATTCAATTGACAGAGAGCTTATTGCTAAAGTTGCCATGTATGACTATACAGTACCTGCCGATATAACTGCACTGTCTGAAGGGATGTCAAGATGGAGAGAAAATAAAATACGAAAAGAAAATTGGAATATATTTAGTCGTGATAAGGCAATAAGCATATTAGATAGCTTAAAATATTCATTTTCAAAAAATAAAGCATTATATGATAATAATGAGATAACTTTTGAGATTATTGTAGTGAGCGGTTGGTCAGATTGGATTCGTGCTGCACAAATAATTTCTAGAAATTTAAAAGATATTGGAATTAACGCTTCAGTACGGACATATGATTTTGGTACTTGGTTCAGTAAGCTCCAAACAGGAGATTTTGATTTGGCAATTGCATGGGCTGAAAAAGGTAATACTCCCTATAATCTCTATAGGGGCCTCATGTCCCAAAAATTAGTAAAACCAATTGGGGAAGTTTCAGCACTCAATTGGCACAGATATGGAAACGCGGATATAGATGTTTTATGTCAGCAATATGAAAAGACCTCTAGTCAATCTGCTATAAAAGACATCATATTTAAAATGCAGGATATTTTTATTGAGAATCTCCCCGCAATCCCATTATTTTCTGAACCAAGCTGGGGCGAATATAATACATCAAGGTTTACAAATTTCCCAAATGAGCAAAATCCTTATGCACAGCTTTCTCCAAACAATGTCCCCGAAAATCTATTAGTCCTGATCGAACTAGAACCTGTCAAATGAACACATCAGTAAAATATTTATTGAAACGACTAGGTATTTATGCCATTTCCGGATGGGCTGCAGTTACATTAAATTTTTTCCTTCCCCGTATGATGCCGGGAGACCCCGTTTCTGTAATGTTTGCGAGCTTTAGAGGAAAATTAAAGCCTGAAGCGATAGAAGCTCTAAAACAAACATTTGGATTTACGGATGAACCACTGCTTAATAAATATATAAGTTATTTAAGTCATTTATTAAATGGAGAACTCGGAATATCGACAGCTTATTTTCCTGAAGAGGTTTCATCCATTATATTGTCTAGTTTAGGATGGACATTATTATTGGTAGGTATTTCACTTGTAGTATCATTTATAATTGGATCATTAATAGGTATGATTATTGCATGGAGAAGAGATGGCAAACTAGATTCTATTCTACCTCCCAGTTTTTCTTTTATTAGTTCATTTCCATATTTTTTTACAGCAATGTTATTATTGTATTTTTTTGGTTTTAAGTTAGGATGGTTTCCAATAAGACATGCCTATAATTCAAATTTAATTCCAGGATTTAATATTGAATTTATAGTTAGTTGTCTTCATCATGCTTTCCTGCCTGCAAGCACACTGATTTTTATGGGAATAGGTGGTTGGATGCTCCAAATGAGAAATAATATGATAGGGACAATCTCTACAGACTATATTTCATTTGCTAAATCTAAAGGACTGTCTCAAAAGAGAATCATGATTTGGTATGCTGCTAAAAATGCAATTCTTCCAATTATTACAAGCTTTGGCATGGCAATAGGTTTTATTCTAAGTGGTACTATATTGACAGAAATTATATTTTCATATCCTGGACAAGGCTACATTCTATATCAAGCAGTTCAAGCTCAAGATTATCAATTAATGCAGGGAATATTTTTAACAACTACATTATCAGTACTTGCAGCTAATTGGCTAATTGATATTTTAGTTTTAATCTTAGATCCACGTACAAGAAAATGAATAGATCCTGGTATAATCTAATTTGGATTAATAAAAAAGCCCGCTTGGGCATTATTATTGTAAGTAGTTTTATACTAATTGCAGCCGTAGGTCCTATATTTTTTGAAGATCCAAATGCGTATATCGGCACCCCATTATTAGAACCTTCATTTGTGCATTTATTTGGAACTACAGGGCAGGGTCAGGATGTATTTGCTCAAACTATTGCTGGAGCAAGGTCAACATTATTTATTGGACTGGGCACAGGGTTTATGATTGTATTACTTGGCTTAATAGTGGGTTCATTATCTGGATATTTTGGTAGAAGAATTGACAATATTTTGTCGCTGATAATTAATATTTTCTTATTGATACCTGGTTTACCTTTGATGGTTATAATTGCAGCCTGGCTTCCACCAGGACCTTTTAGTATGATGGGAGTTTTAGTTTTTACAGGCTGGGCGTGGCAGGCAAGAGTTCTTCGGTCTCAAGTTCTTTCATTAAGAGAAAGGGACTATGTAAATGCCGCAATAATTACCGGAGAATCAAATATAAAAGTAATCATTTATCAAATATGGCCTCAGATGTTATCGTTAATAATGGCATCCTTTATTGGAGCTACAGTATACGCCATTGGTGCACAAGTTGGGTTGGAGTTTTTAGGTTTAGGTGATGTTGATAAAGTAACCTGGGGTAATAACCTGTACTGGGCGACAAATGATCTTGCCCTTTTAACTGGTTCTTGGTGGACATTTGTACCAACCGGTTTATGCATCGCCCTGGTCAGTTTTGGACTGACTTTAATTAATTATGGGATAGATGAAATTTCTAATCCGCGATTATTATCTGAAAGAATTGTTAAATCAAGATTGCCTAACTTATTTAATCGAAATGGTTCTACACCTGTAGCAAGGGAGCTTTTTGGGAAATAAGATTTTAGATATTAATAATTTGAATGTTGATTTCCTTTCTGAAGGAGCATCAATACATGCTGTTAAAGATTTCTCCATGCATATTAATAAAAATGAAATTTTTGGCCTTGTAGGAGAGTCTGGAAGTGGAAAGTCAACTGTAATCAAATCAATTCTACGCATTTTACCGGCACCTGGAGTTATTACAAAAGGAGAAATTAAGTTTAAGGATCAAGATATTTTAGAATTAGATGAGTCAGAACTATCTTCCTTACGGTGGAGCCATATTTCGGTTGTAAAGCAAAAAGCATTAAACTCACTGAATCCATTATTGAAAATTAAAGAACAGATAATTGATACAATAAGAGCTCATGAAAAGATAAAAACCAAGGATGCTATGGAAAGATGCAATGCTCTTATGGATCTTGTAGAAATTGATAGAAACTATCTTAACAGCTATCCGCATGAATTGTCGGGAGGGATGAAACAGAGAGTTGTCATTGCCATAGCTCTAGCATTAAAACCTGAATTGATTATTATGGATGAGCCGACCACTGCATTGGATGTAGTGATTGAAAAAGAGATTATATTAAAAATATTAGATCTGAAATCTCAATTAGGCTTTTCTCTTCTATTTATAACCCATGATTTAAATCTTATTCTGGGGTTTGCTGATAGGGTTGGTGTGATGCTGGAGGGAGAATTAGTTGATACAGATACAGCTGAAATAATAAAATCTGGAGGAAATAATCCTTATACAACAAAGCTTATCAATTCTATTCCTGACGTTTCAGACTATAGCCAGACCAAGGCAGATAAAAATGAACCTGAACTAATACATGTTAAGGATTTAGTTAAAACCTACAGTAGGCACTCAAGTTTTTTTTCTTCAGATAAATTCCATGCAGTAGATGGGGTATCATTTAATGTTAATAAGAATGAAATTGTAGGGCTTGTTGGAGAGTCTGGAAGTGGTAAATCAACTATTTCTAAAATACTGACTAAATTAATTGATTTTGATGGTGGACAAATATTATTTAATGGAAAGGATATAAGTTGTATAACAAAACGTAGAGATTTGCTTGATTATAGAAAAAAGGTCCAAGTGATTTTTCAGGACCCATTTGCATCTTTAAATTCTATACACACTGTGTATCACCATCTATCACGTCCTATTCTCATCCATAGATCCTATGATAAATATTCGAAGAAACAACGCGATCAAATGGTTAAAAAAGAGATTATAGCTATTTTAAAAGAAGTGGATCTTTCACCACCTGAGGAATTTTTATATAAATTCCCACATGAAATGTCAGGTGGTGAGAGACAACGTATTGCATTGGCCAGGGTTCTTCTTGTCCAGCCACAACTAATCATTGCGGATGAACCTACATCGATGCTTGACATGTCAATACGTATGGAAATATTAGATTTACTAAAGAGTCTGCAAGTTAAAAAAGGAATTTCCATACTGTTTATAACACATGATATTGCTTCAGCTTGTTATTTGTCCAACAGATTAATCGTACTAAAAAATGGAAAAATAGTAGATTCTGGTATTGTCAGTGAAATAATAAATAATCCAAAAGACAAGTACTCCAAGTTACTTATTGATTCATGTGAATCTGGATGGTTTATTAATCAATAATATTATAATCAAAAAAAAGCCCTGAAAATGAAAGTAGGGCTTTTCTGTATTAGATTTATTTAAGATAAGTTTTTTTCAATACATATTATTATTGTTAAATATTAATTTCATTTTTTAAGAACTGTTGGTACCATTTATATGAGTGTTTTGGAATTCTCTTTTGGGTATCAAAATCTACATGTACCAAGCCAAAACGATGATTGAGGCCTTCTGCCCATTCAAAATTATCCATCAAAGACCAACAGAAATATCCCCGTAGAGGTACTCCTTTTTCGACAGCTATTTTACATGCATTAATATGTGATTCTAAATATTCAATTCTCTTTGTATCATTAATCTTTCCCATTTCTTGAATATTATAATCATATGATGCACCATTTTCGGTAATATATATGTTCTCTGGTGAATAATCTTTTTTAAGTCGTAGAAGTAGCTTTTCTAATCCCTCTGGAAAAACTTCCCAATCAAATTTTGTTTTCTCTCCTGGAACAATCTCTATGGGTAAATTTTTATGCATATCAGTTTTAGGGCAACGGATTATTGCACGAGAGTAATAATTAACTCCAAGAAAATCTGTAGGTTCAGCAATTACCTTGAAATCATCATCATGAATGAAATCAAAATTATTCTTCAGTTCCCCCCTATCTTTCCAACACTCTATAATATTCTTAGGATATTTTTTGCCATAAAGCGGGTCTAGGTACCATGCATTAAATTGTTCATCAAACAATTTTGCAGCTTCTAAATCAGCTTGACTTGATGATGCTGGATATGCCGGGGTTAAGTTAAGCGCAATACCCACTTGAGAATTCTTTGAATTTTCTCTAATTATTGGCACTGATAAACCATGAGATAGAAGTAGATGATGATTCACGGCAAGTGTTTTTTGAAGAGATTTAAATCCTGGGGCATGTGTCCCCTCATTATACCCCAAATATGCAATGATCCATGGTTCATTATGAGTAATCCAATTTTTGACCCTGTCCCCTAACTTATTAGTGATAATATCTACATAATCTAAAAAATACTTTATAGATTCCCTCTCGACCCAACCACCTTTATCTTGAAATTTCTGAGGGATATCCCAATGATTTAGGGTAACAAATGGATCAATATTTCTTGATAATAAATCATCCACTATCTTATCGTAATATTCTATACCTTTTTGATTGGCTTGTTTCAAATCACTTTGAACTACTCGAGGCCATGATATTGAGAATCTATATGAATTAACTCCTAAATTTTCAAGCAAATCAAAATCTTCTTTCCAGAGATTATAATGATCACATGCAGCCTCAACATGTTCTATATCTTTTATTTTTCCAGGAATTTTACAGAATCTATCCCAAATAGACTCGAGCTTACCATCAGCATCAATATTGCCCTCAATCTGAAAACTTGAAGTGGCAGCGCCCCATCTAAAGCGGGGGTTGAAATCATTTTTTTTCATATTTTTTATTTTATACATTAGAATAACTTATTATTTATTTTATGAGCATGATCTTTTGATTATGTACTTCCCTTCCAACTTCAGTCTTAATAAAATAGATACCACTAGATGCATTCGTTCCATTCCATATAAAACTGTAAGTACCGCTTGACATCTGACCATCTGTAATCTCGTCCACCAACTGTCCATTCATGTTGAATACTTTAACAGATACATCTGCAGCTGTATTCAGTGTCAAAGACATCTGCGTTGTTGGATTGAAGGGATTGGGGTAGGCATCACTCAAGCTAAAGCTAGTAGCTAATGGCAAGTCAACAGATACTTCATATTGACTATTAGCAACTATTATCTCTGTTATCTCAAATTCACCAGTATAGCTAAATAGCTCATCTGTTTCTGGTGAGATAACAAGTAGGCGTGTTTCGTTACCTGAAGTTAGATAATCAGCAAATAGTGCTCTGTCTGTCATTTCAATTGAAAAGTCAGAACTATGGGATAGTGTCATTTGAACACCACCTATAAATCCATCTGCTTCAATTGTTACCATATTATCTTTATTGATTATAGATGCTTTACTGGCATCATCCACTCTACCACCACAGTCACCTGCAAGTACAC